>Ga0126369_10000086_pt1 | contig 54336 bp, 44 predicted proteins | sample PanSoiMetaPlot_1_FD_109646 | JGI IMG/M metagenome (GOLD analysis project Ga0126369, IMG submission 109646) | Tropical forest soil microbial communities from Panama - MetaG Plot_1 | ecosystem: Environmental > Terrestrial > Soil > Tropical forest > Bulk soil | place: Panama | collected 2016-02-17
AACCGTCCAGATAGAAGTCTCATAGCCAGTGCGCTTCTCATCGACAGTGACCCGCGTAAACGCCACGCGAGACCCGTCCGGAGAAACCTGCGGGTTTGCAACCCAGACAAAGTCGAAGATGTCTTTCTCGGTGATCGACCTCTTAGTTTGTTGCGCGTCGACCAGAATCGAGCACAAAAGCGCGATTACCACAGCAACAGAGACACGAGTCTTCATGTACATTTCCGATGGGCCTCCGCAAGCGGCGAATGGGCATTTTGCTATGTGAACCTGATTTGGTCAACGCCTGGAGTATCCTGCTGCATGATGCTTGAGCGGATTTCTGCGCGTGTTCATCTGCAAGTGCTCACAGCGGAAGTCGGACCCCAATTCCCTTCTCCACGGCCTTCTGGTAAATCAGCGGCGCGGTTGCGACGTCGTCGAGCGCGAGTCCCAGATTGCACGCCATCGTTCGCTCCTCTTTTGCTTGCCGTCCAGGCTTTCGGCCCGCCACCAGTTCCGCAAGGTCGGCGTAAATCGCTGGGATGTCCTGAAAATATCCGATCTCACGATAGTGATCGAGTTGCAGGCCATCGTCGGTGCAGAACTTGTCTGCCTCATGCAAGGCCTCCGGATGCCAGTAAGAATCAAAGTCCACAAGCGATGCGAACGCGCCTTTGCGAAGCCATCCAGAACTAATCGTCGCATGTGGTTTTCGCAGGATGGGACCGGCTGTGACAACAATATCGCTGTCAATTACTGCTTCCTTCGCTTGAGCCACCGCAGCTGCCTCGATGTTGAACTTTGCTCTCATTTCTTCCGCGTATGTTTTAGCGCGTTCCGGATGAGTGTCATAGGCATAGACCTTCTTCAATGGGAAACAGACACTCAGCGCTTCCAGGTTGCTCCGCCCTTGCACGCCACATCCCAAGACGCCCACCTTCGTCGAGTCTGGCCGGGCCAGGTACTTCGCGGCAACAGCCGTAGCCGCCCCCGTTCGCTGAGCTGTGATCCACGTGCAGTCCATGAACGCTACTGGGAAGCCGGTATCGGCATCGTTCAAAATGAATACTCCCGAAATGTAGGGCAGCCCCCGCTTGCTGTTCTCCGGATACCCTGCCACCCACTTCATGCCGACTGCCTTTTGCGCGACGATGGCTGCTGGCATCGCATGAATAAATGCGTCCGGCATCGGATGCACACCAATCTTGGGCGGCATTTCCGTGCGTCCTTCCGCCTTTTCACGGAACATCTGCTCTACTGCCGAGATGATTTGTGGCATCGCAGGGCCAGCTGCCGCCACATCCGCTCGCGACAAATACAGCATGCTCTTGCCTAGTTGGTCGTCCATCATCGCGCCTCTAACTCGTTTGTACACGGCCATCTGCGGGAATCTGAAGAGGATACAGCCTTTTCGCAGCAAACCTCGAAGCAAACCCGGCAGTCAGGTTACACTCTAAGCAAGCATAGGGAGAAGCCTTGCTGTGATCTGCTTCCGCTGCGGAGAGAAAAATCCGGAGAGCTACCGCTTCTGCGGAATGTGTGGAAGTCCCTTACAAAACACAAAAGAGCCGAACCGGGCCGATGGGCAAGGGGAACCGGGTGGCGCGAGTGCCGACCGGCGTTCGACGAACTTTCCTTTTAGCCGGGCGGAGAAAATCAACAAAGTTCCCACAGCGCAGCGTACTGATCCGACAGCACCGGTGATGGAACATCCGGTCGCCACTACGCCCGAAGTCCCGCGGCCCGAAGTTGAGAAAAAAACAATTTCGATCGGTGGCCCCTCGCTGCTGGGCCTGAATGAACCCAGTCTCGATTCCCTTCGCGAAAAGGCATTTTCAAGCGCTGAAGAGACGTTCGAACCGGAATATCGACGACCGGCCTGGGGCCGGATTTTTGCAACCCTCATAATTTTGGGGGCTGTCGGATTTGCTATCTACTGGCGCTACTCGGGCCGCCCATTGCCCGATTTGGCTGCTTTGAAACGTCCCACGGCGACGCAACAAACCGCTACTAACGGTCCGCCTTCAGGCTCAGATCCAGTGGCATCGCCGGATAAGAAGGATTCGACAGCTCCGTCCTCGGAAACTTCGCCGGCGTCAACGAATGCGGCACCTGCGGCCAATGACAGTAGCAGCACGACGCCCTCGAAGGCGGAGTCGCCTTCTTCGGCAGAAAAGAAGCCAGCAGAGACCGAGTCCGCTGAACCGGCGTCCACTCATGCCGCGGCGCCACAAGTCGACAAGACCTCGCCTGCCTCTGCGGCTCCGCAACCCGACAGCGTGGCCCAGGCAAAGCCCGCTACCACTGTCATCGCGCGCAACAACACGGAACCTGCAAAATCCTCGAAGCCCACGCCCGCGGCGCCGGCGGACAACGGCGACGCATTGTTCAAGAAGGGAGAGGCTTACCTCTACGGACGCGGCGCTCCCGAGAATTGTGATCAAGCAGTGAAACTTCTCAAGGCTGCATCCGATAAATCTCACGCTAAGGCACGTAGCACTTTCGGCACGATGTATGCCACTGGACACTGCGTCCCGCGCGACCTCCCCAGTTCCTATCGCTGGTTTGCCTTGGCCCTGCGCGTTGACCCGAATAATCCCATCCTTGAAAAAGACCTCAGCGCGGTGTGGAATCAGATGACGCCGCCTGAACGTCAACTGGCAATGAAGAACCAATAGTCAGTAACGAGCCGAAGTGCAATCATCCGGCTCGGCCCGATCGCCAGCAGTCGTGGCGGCGCCCCCTGCCAACCATGTAGCGCGATCCGACAGCAAAACATATAGATGGCGTACGAAGGATTCCTGCTCGAGGCCGCCCGTGAAAAGATGTCCATCTAGAAGGCGAGAGGCGAGAAACATAAAGCGATGGGGATAGCCAGCAGCGAGCAGGAGTAGTTCTCTACTCTTCTACTGGCACCAGATTCAACGCCTTCTTGATCGTCCCGCGCTCCGTCATGATCTTGTCTTGTAGAAGGGTAATTGCATAGATCAATTGCTCGGGACGAGGTGGACAACCTGGCACATAAATATCGACCGGAATGACCTGGTTCACGCTCTGCACGAGAGCGTAATTGTTGAACACGCCGCCCGAAGTCGCGCACGCGCCCATTGAGATAACCCATTTCGGCTCTGGCATTTGTTCCCAGAGCTGACGAATCACTGGCGCCATTTTCTGCGAAACACGCCCTGCGATGATCATCAGGTCCGACTGTCGCGGCGATGGGCGGAACACCTCTGCGCCAAAGCGCGCGATATCGAAGCGCGAGGCGCCCATCGACATCATCTCAATCGCGCAGCATGCCAGGCCGAAGGTCATCGGCCAGATCGAATTCTTGCGCATCCAGTTGATGGCCGAGTCGAGCGTCGTCATAACGATGCCTTCGGGCACGCCTTCGCCGAAGGTCAGCTCCCGGACGACTCGCTTACCATTCTCTAGGTCGATGTATGGGCCAAAACTCGTCTCTTGCGCCATATGTCTATTTTAACTGATGTCACCATAGAGGGCCGAGGACGTCAAAAAAAAGCACATCTGCTCTTGCTTCGTTTGCGAGCCTTTGTGCCCTCTGTGGTAAGTCGATCCTAAGGGTTTAGCACGATTTTCCCGAACATCTGGCTCTTCTCCATATATTCGTGGGCGGCACGCGCATCACCCAACGAGAAAATATGATCGACGACCGGCTTCAGTCTCCCGGCGAAGACGTGCCCGAGCACCTCGTGGAGTTCGCTCATCGTCCCCATGTAGGAGCCCAATAACGACAACTGCCGCGAAAACAAAAATCGCAGATCAATCCCTACCTGCGGACCTGTCGTCGCACCGCACGTGACCAATACCCCTCCTGACTTGAGACAGCGCACGCTCTCGTCCCAGGTTGCCGACCCAACGTGTTCCACGACAACATCCACGCCTTCTCCATGCGTGATCTTGCGGACTTCCTGCGAAATCTTCTGCTGGTAATGATTGATCGCGAAATCCGCTCCCAGTTCTAGTCCCCGCGACATCTTCCGCTCGTCACCGGCCGTGGTGATAACGCGCGCATGAAACATTCTCGCGATCTGAATAGCCGCAATTCCTACACCCGAATTCGCTCCCAGCACCAGCACTGTCTGGCCGGGCCGGATCGCTGCCCTGCCCACCAGCATGTGCCAAGCAGTCACAAAGACCAGCGGAACGCTCGCGGCCTGATTGAAATCGAATGAATCTGGGATCGGTATGACATTCACTGCCGGAACGGCGATGAGTTCGCAATCGCCACCATCTACTCCGTTCCCCAGCACCGTGAACTGACGGCACTGGTTCTGCAGCCCGGCAAGACATTTCGCACAGTGTCCGCAGAAATGCATCGGCGCTACAATCACGTGCTGTCCAGGTTTCAGATCGGAGATGTACGACCCAACTTCAACAATCTCGCCCGCGATGTCGCTGCCCAAAATATGGGGCAGATTCACACCCGGCAATCCCTTCCTCACGAAAATGTCGAGGTGATTGAGCGCACACGCCCTTATGCGAACCAGCACCTGGTCTTCGCGCGGTTTAGGATCCGGCATCTGTTCGTAGGTCAGAACTTCAGGACCACCAAATTGATGGATTCGGACGGCATGCATGGCTTCGGTGCTCACAACTGAGCCCTTCAAGCTAGCACAACCGGGAAATTCTCACACCCTTAAGCAGGAGCATCGCTCGCTACGAAAAGAATGAAAAGGAGGCAGCCGGCTAGGCAACCCCCTCGTCAGACATCCTTTAATTGGAAAGGAGACGGTGGAAGAACGATCTATAACGTTGCAACGCAACTCGCAGATCCTCAGTCGAGACGTTATCTCCGCGATCCCATTGTTGTTCGAGCCTTGAGCGTTCTTCGGCATATACCTCTGCCAGCCGCTTCATTGCCGATGCGACCAAACCGTCCGCTTGCTCAACTGCTCGCCGCGGCTCGTCAACGAAACCTGTCTGGATGTTGTCCCATTGGGTGCGCAACTGCTGCAACTCATTATTCGGAAAGAGCGGCGTCGTCCCCTGCATCGGCGCTCCGCGATCCGCCATGACACCGGTAGTCTCGCTATCACGTACTTGGTCTCGTTCTTGAACCGTCCGCTCCTCGCGCTCGTCTTTTACTAGTCTTGGGCGTCCCTCCTCCACCTGCTGCGGACGGTTGCCGGCAATATCCGCCGTGGTTAGTTCTTCTAGGTCTTTTCTCAATGGATTGCTGCTCATCCGATAGCCTCCTTCGGTGCCGTGGTTGCGTTATGTCCTTCATTCAGTAGTTCGTCAAACAGTGCCCGATAGTGGACCATTGCCTTTCGAAGGTCCTCTGTACTCGCTTTTCCTCGGTTGTGATTGAGAGTGATCGTGTGCGCGGCCCGGTAGTGATCGACGACCAGGGGATGGTCGACTGAGATGTCTGCGGCTCGCTGATCGAAGTCAGACATCGGGTATCCGCGAGCCTTCATCACTTCGATGATGAGAGCATCGGCTTCACCAACCGCGCCCTTTGGGTCATCGACAAACTTAGACTGGACATCGGTCCACCTGCGCGAAAATTCGTCTCGTGCCGCCTGGTCCAGCGCCCGAATTGGAAGTTTCTTACGGCGTTCCGCGCGAAATTCAAGGACGCCTTCGGCTTTTCGAACGTTGTGCTCCTGACGAAGCACCCTGTCGTACTCGGGTCCAAATCGATCGCGCAGAGCCTGACTCCGTCTCCGTCGTGAGTAAAACCAGCCCAGAACGGCGATTACCGCAACGACAATGATCACAGCCGCCAAAACCACTGCAGTACGTTGATCCAACTCTCAGCCTCCTTTCTCGTAACTAGGACTCGGATTCGAATAGGGCTGTTCGCTGTTGCCTGAACACGCCGCATTCACAAGGCCTATTCTTCGCGTCGAATATGGCCCAGCAAAGAAATCACAGTTAGAATTGGAGTTGATGGATCTCTATGAAGAGATTGTGAAGTTGCGACGCGAGGGTAGGCGAGGCGCCGTGGCCACCATTGTGAACGTCCGCGGTTCGATCCCCTCGTTTAAGACTGCCAAAATGCTCGTTCGCGATGACGGCTCCATCGTGGGCACGATCGGCGGCGGGTGCGTCGAGGCGGAAGTCTGGCAGGCGGCGCGCGACGTGATGGAGTCCGAGAAGCCGCGCACCATGAACTTCGATCTCAACCAAGACCCCAAGTATGACACCGGTCTCGTTTGTGGCGGAACGCTCGAAATCTTCATCGAGCCGGTGTTACCTCCAGCGGAACTTTATATTTTTGGTGCAGGACACGTGGCGACAAGCCTTTACAGGGTCGCGAGAATTGCCGGTTTTGACATTACGGTAGTCGACGACCGAGAAGCTTATGCCAATCGCGAGCGTTTCCCTGAGGCAAGCGACGTTATCGTCAATGACTTCGAGAAAGCGACTGCTCGCATCGCGCCAACCGAGTCTACTTACATCGTAATCGTGACGCGTGGTCATCGCGATGACATGCGCGTCTTGCGCTGGGCGGTACAGACTCCGGCACGCTACATCGGAATGATCGGGTCCAAACGCAAGACCATTACCATCTTCAAGGAGCTCCAGGCGGAGGGCCTTGCTCCGGCACTCTTCGAGCGCGTGCATGCCCCGATCGGCCTCGACATCGGCGCCATCACCCCCGAGGAAATTGCCGTCTCGATAACGTCCGAGTTGATCGCCGAGCGCCGCCGCGTGGAACGTGCCCTGCCTCACATGAGCTGGCTTCAACAACGAGGAACGGCCGACTCCAAGGCTTCTCGCGCAAACGACGCAAAAAGCGCCGAGAAAGCTTGACAGGTTCCGCCGCTCCCGCTTGTCGGTCTTGCCTAGGCCTTCCCTTCGTGGTGGCGAAGTTTCATTCGCTTTCTCTGTACCTCCGTGCCCTCTGTGGTGAAAGTTTTCATTGCAGTATCACCTTCATGCGTCTCTCCGATTAAGATCTCTGTTATGGCGAATGAAGTAGAAATCAAATTCCGCATCGACGATATCCCCGCCCTTACGAGGGCCCTCCGGCGCACTGGCTTCTGCCGAATTACGCCCTCTACCCACGAAATGAATTCCCTGTATGACCTGCCTGGACAGAAACTCCGTAAGCGCGGTGAACTATTGCGTCTTCGGCAATATGGCAAGCAGTGGATCCTGACACACAAAGCAAAAGGAGCGGCTGGACGCCATAAGGCCCGTGTGGAACGCGAAACGCAAGTCGAAAAAGGTCCTGAACTAGACGCAATTCTTCGCGCCCTCGGGTATTCCCCCACCTTCCGCTACGAGAAATTCCGTGCCGAATGGAGTGACGGCAAAGGCCAGGTTGTTGTGGACCAAACTCCGATAGGAAATTTCGGGGAAATCGAAGGTCCCCCGCGCTGGATCGACCACACCGCTCGCGGACTAGGAATTGCTCACGAGGACTACATTACACAAACCTACGCGCCGATGTTTTTCGAGTGGAAGCGCCGAACCAAAAGCGCAGCGAAAGAAATGACCTTCAAGGCTGTTGGTAAGAAACGGAAGTCGTTATCCTGACAAGGTACTCCCCGAGGCTTGACATACTCTCCCGCCACCGCCATCCGCTACACTGCTCGGAAGAGCGCGGCCGTTCCCTCCACTTCGATCGACTTCCCGTAACTCTCGTACCCGAGGATCGCGTAATACACTGCCCGATCGAAGAATTGGTCCAGAAGGCGGAGCAGATCCAAGCCCCCCAGGATTTCCATCGCGGTTTCCCGCAGACCCTCATTTTCGAGAAACTCCCAGAGGTTCTCGCGCGTCATCATCAGTGCCCAGCACAGCGCGCTCAACGAAACACCTTGCTCCGCGCGACGGCGGCCAAGTCGGGTATAAACACGTTCAATTTCGGCATCAGTTTTGTTCATCAACCAGTCGCTTAGGTTGACGTAAATTTCATAGATGCGCTCGCGAAGCTCGCCTTCGGGAACTCTCCGAAGATCGGCAACCCGCGAAGAGTGCTCCAGCTTTCGGAGCAGGCTCTCGGCAAGCCGATCGGAATGAGACTCAATGAGGCGAACAAAGCGAAGAGCGATCATAAGACCTCCTTCGCACTACTACACTTCTATTGTAAGCCCGTTAGGAAGAGGCGAAAGGGTGTGATTGGATCAAAACCTGGAGATCGTCAGGCACCGTGGCACTTCTTGTATTTTTTGCCGCTGCCGCATGGACACGGATCGTTGCGGCCAACCTTCTCGCCGGAGCGCACTACTTGCTGTACAGTTTTCTGGTCGCCTGCACCCGCCATTCGTGCCTGCTCCAATTCACGTTTCTTTTTGCGCTGGAAAGCTTCCACGACTTCATCCACCGAGGTCGCAACGTGACGCGGCTTGCCATTTCCACTGCCTCGGCCGCCGGTGATAAAGGCTGGAGGAGCGCTTTCTGCTTGCTCGCCATCTTGTGGCGTCGCACTGCGCAGGGCCAATGTGCTTCCGTCAGGCTGTCGCTCCAACACCTGCATCAGGTAGAGATAGCGTACAGTCTCTTCCTGAAAGCGCTGCATCATATCTTCGAACATGTCGAAGGATTCCTTCTTGTACTCAACCAGAGGGTCGTGTTGCCCATAGCCCCGGAGGTTGATCCCTTCCTTCAGGTGGTCCATTGAGAGAAGGTGGTCTTTCCACTGCGCATCGATCACGCTAAGCATGATCATGCGCTCGTGGTAGCGCATAGCTTCCGCGCCGATAAGCTGCTCTTTGGCGTCATAACGCTGTTTCAGCTTGTCAAAAATGGCGTCGCCTAGCTCCTGTCGATTCAGATCTTCCGGTTTTACGCCCTCGGCATAGATATCCACACCAAAGCGCGTAAAAATGGCATCCTTCAGGCCCTTGAGGTTCCAGTCGTCCGCATAGACGTTCTGCGGGCAAAACTGCCCAAGCATCTCCCCCAGGATTCCCGAAACGTACTCTTCAATGATCAGATCCTTCTGGTCGATGCCCTCCAGCAGGCTGCGTCGCAGTCCGTAAACCGCTTCGCGCTGCTTGTTCATTACGTCGTCGTATTCGAGAAGGTGTTTGCGGGCCTCGAAGTTCTGACCTTCCACAGCCTTTTGCGCGGCCTCGATCCTTCGCGTGATGAGGCGCGATTCAATCGGGATACCTTCTTCCATACCAAGCTTTTGCAACAGATTCGAAACCCATTCCTTGGCGAAGATGCGCATCAGGTCGTCTTCGAGCGACAAGTAGAACCGCGACGATCCTGGGTCGCCCTGACGGCCCGCGCGTCCGCGGAGCTGGTTATCAATTCGGCGAGCTTCGTGGCGCTCCGTGCCGAAAATATGCAATCCACCGGCCTCTATCACGTCCTGATGTTCGCGGTCGGTATCAGCCTTATATTGAGCAAATACCTCGTTCCACTGATCGGTTGGCACCACGTATTCGTTTCCTGCGTAGTACCACAGTGTCCGGTTCGAATCGTCGGCATCCGCCTCAACCTTGCCCTGAGCGGCACGCAGCGGCTGGGCGATTCCCTTTTTCACGCACTCCTGCTTGGCCATGAATTCGGGATTGCCACCCAGCAATATATCCGTGCCGCGCCCCGCCATATTTGTCGCGATTGTCACCGCGCCCTTGCGCCCAGCTTGGGCGACGATCTCCGCTTCGCGCTCGTGGTACTTCGCGTTCAGCACCACGTGCTTGATTCCTTTCTTTTTCAGAAGATCCGACAGCCGCTCCGACTTTTCGATCGACGTTGTGCCCACCAATACGGGCTGGCCGCTCTGGTTCAGTTTTTGAATTTCATCTGCCGCCGCAAAGTATTTTTCTTTCTCGGTACGGTAGACGACGTCTGCATTCTCGATCCGCAGGAGCTCGCGGTTAGTCGGAATCACCACCACTTCCAGCTTGTAGATTTTGTCGAATTCTGGCGCTTCGGTCTCGGCGGTACCGGTCATTCCGGCCAGCTTTTTGTACATGCGAAAATAGTTCTGGAACGTGATGGTCGCCAGCGTCTGGTTCTCGCGTTCGATCTTGACGTTCTCTTTCGCTTCGATCGCCTGGTGTAGGCCGTCGGACCAGCGTCGTCCGGGCATCAACCTTCCCGTGAATTCATCGACGATGATCACTTCACCGTCTTTGACCACATATTCCACATCCTTGCGGTAAAGTGCGTGCGCCTTGATTCCCGTCTCCACGTGGTGCTTGAGGGCCCAGTTTTCCGGATCGGCGATGTTGCCGATTCCCAGCAACTTCTCGACTTTTTCCCAACCCTCGTCTGTGACGGTGATGTTGCGATGCTTTTCGTCGACCACAAAATCGCCGGTCAGAATTTTCGGCTCGCCTGGTTCGGTATCGATCTCTTCGCCTTTTTCTAGCTTCGGGATGATGCGGTTTACCTTGTAGTACTTGTCGGTCGATTCTTCGCTCGCGCCCGAAATGATCAGCGGGGTTCGCGCTTCGTCGATCAGAATGGAGTCGACTTCGTCCACGATCGCGAAATTGTGCACCCGCTGCACGCAATCGTTCAGGTCGAACTTCATGTTGTCGCGGAGATAGTCGAATCCGAACTCATTGTTCGTTCCGTACGTGACATCGGATCCGTACGCTGCGCGGCGTTCTTCATCGTCCAGATCGTGGACAATCACTCCGACCGAAAGCCCCAGGAACCGATAGATCTTCCCCATCCACTCAGAGTCGCGCTTGGCTAGGTAATCGTTGACGGTGACGACATGCACGCCTCGACCGCTCAGCGCATTGAGATAAACAGGAAGAGTCGCAACCAGGGTTTTGCCTTCGCCGGTCTTCATTTCAGCGATCTTGCCCGAGTGCAGCACCATCCCGCCGATCAGCTGGACATCGAAGTGCCGCATATTGAGGACACGTCGCCCGGTCTCGCGAACTACCGCAAATGCTTCTTCCAGGATGTCGTCGAGAATCTCGTTCAGCGCCTGAGTACGCTCCGCTTCGATCTGCTTGCGTCGGTCTGGATCGGTATCCGGTTCCTCGCCAATCTGGCCAAGACGCTCTTGGATACGCTGCCGGAACTCGTCAGTTTTCGAACGCAGTTGTTCATCGGAGAGCTTCTGCATCTCCGGTTCGAGCGCGTTAATAGCCGCCACGCGCGGCATCATGTTCTTGATTTCGCGCTCGTTCTTGGTCCCAAAGACCTTGCCCAGCAGAGTATTGATCAATCCAGAGTTTCCTTCAGCGACACGTCGCCCAAGTGTATGACTAAAAGCCTAGCACATTAGATGCGCGCGGACTCGCGCCGGTCTTGGCACTCCCTGTTCGGCGCTCGCTCCCTCTAGTATATTCACTGCGAACCATGGCCACTTTCTACGAGCGGTTCCAGGAATCTGCCCGTAAATTTCCCAACAACATCGCACTCGAAATCCAGCGCGAGCATGCCGTCGACAGCCTCACGTTTGCTCAGTTGCAGGAGATGGCGGAAAGTGTCGGTTGTTGGCTCTCCTCACGGGTCGATCGCGACGCCCGAATTGCTATCCTCGCCGCCAACCATCCACGCTGGGTCGCCGCTTACCTCGGCATCATCTGCGCCGGACGTATCGCCGTGCCACTGGACACCGCCTTCCATGCCGATCAGGTCAGCAAACTGCTGAAAGACAGCGGTGCTGCCCTCCTCTTCTGCGACGCAAAACATTTTTCCGTCGCAAATGAAGCGGTCCAAGGGCTGCCGGTCAAGCTCGTGATGACGTCCGCCGCTGCGGAACAAACGGCCATAGCCCTACCGCCCACATTCGATACAGATCTCGACTCAATCCTTGCCACCAGCTCCCACGGCTTCGAACCCTTCGTACCGAAGGAAGAGGACCTCGCCGCGCTTCTCTACACCTCGGGCACTACCGCTGACCCAAAAGGAGTCATGCTTACCCATGCCAACCTGGTCGGCGAAGCCAATGCGGTCTTCGGAGTAGTCACGATAGGGCCAAGCGACGCACTCCTCGGCATCCTGCCCATGTTTCACGTTCTCGCCCAGATGGCGAACCTCTTCCTGCCGCTCTTCAACGGATCGCGGGTCGTATACCTCGAGACTCTAAACACCACGGAACTGCTACGTGCCCTGCAGGAGCGCGATATCACGGCCTTTGCCGTCGTGCCCCAGTTTTTCTACTTGATCCACGAAAAGATCTTCAAGGAGCTCGACAAGAAAGGAACTCTGGTTCGCGGCCTGGTTCGCCGCCTGATGGGGATCAATCGCCTGTTGCGCCGATTCGGCATCAACGCCGGCAAACTCTTCTTCGGGAAGATTCATGCCACCTTCGGTAAGCGCATGCGCTACCTCGTGACTGGTGGATCGCGCTTCGATCCCGAAATCGCGGGCGATTTCTACGCCTTCGGCATCGATGTACTCAACGCCTACGGCCTCACCGAAACGACTGGTGGCGCATGTCTTAACCGTCCCGGAAAAATCGTGATTGGTTCGGTGGGTCCGCCATTTCCCACGGTTGAAGTCAAGATTGTTGACCCTCAACCTATCGAAGAGGGTGCTATTCCAGCCGGTGAAATTGCCCTGCGCAGTCCGATTGTGATGAAAGGCTACTGGAATCGGCCCGACGCCACTGCCGCGGTCCTAAAAGACGGTTGGCTACACACCGGCGATCTTGGGTACTTGGATTCAACCGGCAATCTCTTCATCACCGGACGTCTGAAAGAAATCATCGTCCTTGCCAATGGCAAGAATGTCTATCCGGAAGAAATCGAACTCCACTACCAGAAGTCACCGTTCATCAAGGAAATTTGCGTAATCGCTCTTGAAGCGTGCGCGGGCGACCCCACCTCCGAACGCCTGCACGCGGTAATCGTCCCGAATTTCGACGTTCTGCGCGAGCGCAAGATCGTCAATGCCAAGGAAGCTATCCGCTTCGACGTCGAAACGCTCTCCCAGAAAATCGCTTCCACCAAGCGCATCGGCAGCTATGAAATCTGGCAGGAGGATTTGCCGCGCACCACCACCCGCAAGCTCAAGCGCTTTCAGATCGAGAAGAAAGTTCGTGAGATCCAGAAGCGAGGCATAGGCGATAACGCCGATATCGGCTCCGAAAAGCCGTTGTCGGACGAAGAGAAGACCTGGCTCGGGCGTGACGAGGTACAACGCGCGCTTGCAGTCGTGAGCGAAGCGGCGCGCAATAGAGTGAACGAGATTCACCCCACGCACAACTTGGAACTAGACCTCGGCCTCGATTCCATGCAGCGTGTCGAATTGCTTTCCGCTCTCGAACAGCAACTCGGCGGCGATGTTCCCGAAGCCCAACTCGCCGACATCTACACTGTGCGCGACCTGGTCGACGGGGTACTGAACAGCACGGATCGCTCGGAGCGTAGCGGAAAACCCGCACTTCCCGCTTGGTCCACGATTCTTGCCGAACCCGTCACTGACCCGGAGGTGCTCGCGCTCGGTCGCCGCCATCCTTTTGCGGAGATCTTCTTCTTCCTTCTTGGGCGGCTAATTTATCTCGCCGCTCTCGATGGTTATCGTTTGAAGGTTCATGGCCTCGAAAATCTGCCGTCTTCAGGGCCCTTTCTGCTCTGCTCTAATCATCAGAGTTTCTTCGATCCCGTTGTCATGGCAGCCGTGCTTCCATGGCGATTGTTCCGCGATTCTTTTGCGTTGGGCACGAGCGAAATCTTCGGAAAGGGATTTATGCGATGGCTGGCGCGCCAGCTTCGCGTAGTCGTTCTCGATCCTGACGCCAATCTTGTTCCCGCCATGCGCGCCGGCGCGTACGGTCTGCGCCGTGGACGAGTCCTGGTGCTTTACCCGGAAGGAGAACGCTCCATCACGGGTATACCCACAGTGTTTCGTAAGGGCGCAGCCATTCTCTCGATTCACGAACAAGTCCCAATTATTCCGGTCGCGATCGATGGTTTCTACGACGCGTGGCCGCGCCATCAGAACCTGCCTAGGCTCGCCAGGCTGCAAATGTTTTTCGGGAAACCTATCCAGCCTCCGCCGCTGAACCAAGCCAGCGAAGCCGCCTACGACGCCCTCACTGCTGAATTGAAGAAGCGCGTTGTGGAAATGTGGGACACTCTGCGCGGCAAGAAAGGATAGTGGTTCTCAAATCGTCAATCTAAATCGTGAATTGTTTTTCAATCGCCAATCGTAAATTGCTTTCACTGTCCTGCACCCGCGCCTCTTGCGCTTTCCCCAAAGGCCAGAACAAATGCGTCGACGACCCCACTATGGTATTTCTCGCCCGAGCCGGCCATGATTAGTTCCTCGGCCTGTTCAGGCGACATTGCCTTGCCACCCTGCTCGCACATCAGCTTCTGATACGCATCCGCAACGAATAAGATGTGCGCTTCCATCGGAACATTCGTCGCCCGCGCGCCTTCCTGCGCGATCAACTGCTGCGCCACAATAATCGGGATCACGCGTCGCAGAGATCCTCCCATACTGGTTGCGCGCGGGTCGGTCGTCCGCCCTTTTCGGAAACTACGTACTACCTGGTCGCGCGTCAGGTTCGCCGCTTTGTACAAGATGTCATTGCTGATTCCGAGCTTGCTTAGATCACGCAGGAGCGCCGCCGAGCGCAACGCCTCGGTCCGCTCCGATCCAAGATCCATCGCGTCCGCAATCTTCGTTGCAAACACCGACACCCGATAGCTGTCGCTTTGGCTATACTTCTCGCTCGCCAGAAAATGCTGCAGCACGATCAGCAGGCTCCCGAAGCTCTCGCGAATGTCGTCTGTCATCGCCTGAGTACGCTCGTGGAGTGTTCCCATCGCATAGCTGGTCACAATTAGCATTCCTGCCCATACCACCATGTCGAACAGATTCTCGTAAGGAAGGACCAGCGTCCGGTGCCCCGGCATCAGGTTGTTGACCGCATTCATCAGCACGACCAGGAAGACACACGCGAACGCAGTCAATGTCGCGTGACGCCTGCCGAAGAAGTACGCCGAATAGAGCGTAGGAAGAAAATAAAAGCACAGCGCCATGCGCAACGATCCGGCGAAATACTGCAGCGCCGCTGCGATGGCCAACAGCGACAACAACAGAATCATTTCTCTCCAGACCTTGCTCATTGAGTAGTCTCAGACGGAATGTGGTACTGCCAGCTTTCGAACACCTTTGGTGTCTATCCCATGCTGAATGACGATCGGCATGGCACAAAATTACCGTGGTAATAAAGATCACGATTGGAGCAATCGAGGGGTCATGACCTACGCGCCTAAGCTACTTCGCTCGCGGATGGGTCTGGTCGTAGACATTCATAACGTGTTTCACCGATAGCTGCGTGTAGCGCTGGGTGGTGGCGAGCCGCTCATGGCCAAGCAACTCCTGAATCGCGCGCAGGTCGGCACCTTCTTCCAGCATATGCGTCCCGAAAGCGTGCCGGAGCGTGTGCGGATGTACCTCGGGCGACAATCCTTTCGCCACCGCAATTCTCTTCACGATACGCCTCACGCTGCGCGCGGTCAGGCGCCCACCCCGCTGGTTGACGAGCAATGCTTGCGTCGATTTCTTCAACTCGGCCAGCAGTCGCTGTCGCCAAGACAAATACAGCCCGAGCGCCGCTCGCGCCGAGCCTCCAAAGGGAACGTAGCGCTCCTTCTTCCCTTTTCCCCGGATCAGGATCGCCTCGGCGCTCACGCGAATGTCGTCCAGGTCGATGCCAACAAGCTCCGAATTTCGAATCCCGCATCCGTAAAGCAGTTCCAGCATCAGGCTGTCCCGCTCCGGAAAAGACGCGATTTCCGGCATCTTGCTATCCAGCACCGCGTTCATCTCTTCGATCGTGGGAACGCGCGGCAGTTTCTTCGGCAGTCGGGGCGTGGAAACCAGCTTGGCCGGATTCTGCTCGACCATCCCTTCCTGCGCCAGCCATCGATAGAGCGAGCGAACCGCCGCGAGCGCCCTCGCCACCGACGTTTTCGAAAGCCCCTTGTCGTAAAGCTCCGACAGGAACCCCCGGATGGCGATGTGATCGACCTTTTTCAGATCGCGCTGGCCCAGATAAGCCGACAAAGCATCGAGATCACCCGCGTAGGCCTTGATCGTATGTCCTGAGGCGTTCCGCTCCCGCAGATAGCGAAGGAACGAATCAATCGCGAATTCCGAGCACGTTCTCGAGGTCTTGCTGCCAGTCATGGTTCGTGGCCGTTTTCCAGATTGATTGCGGGATGCCGCCTCTCGTTCGCCGCTGCGCGTCTTGTGTCTGTTCAGACTGAAAGCCGCAACGAGAAGCTCCTATATACAATGATCAAGAATCAACAATCCTCAATTTCTTTGCTTCGCCCTCGGATGATGTTTCGCATACACGTTCTTCAGGCGATCGAGAGCTACATGGGTGTATACCTGTGTCGTCGAAATGTCGGCGTGCCCGAGAATTGTCTGCACCGTCCGCAGGTCAGCGCCGTTCTCCACCATGTGCGTCGCGCACGAATGCCGCAGCATGTGCGGGCTCGCGTGTCGGCTCGATGCTTTCGATGCCTGGCTCACCAGTTGCCAAACCCGCTGCCGCGTCAATCGCCTGCCCCTTAGCCCGACGAACAACAGCGGCGAAGATCGCTGCTGGGCAATGGCTTGCCTGCCATCGTTCATGTATTTCTGGAGCGCCTGCTGTGCCGGCACCCCTAAGGGGACCATTCGCTCCTTGTCGCCCTTGCCGCGGACAAGGATGTATCCCATCTCCAGTTTCAGGTCTTCAAGCCTTGCGTTCGCGATCTCCGTCACGCGCACACCGCCCGCATATAGCAATTCGAGCATCGCACGATTTCGTAACGCCATAGCCTGTGCAAAGGCTCCCTCGTTCAGTCCCTGCGGCGCTGCCAGTGTTATCTCGACCTCGTCTCGGCTCAACGATTTCGGCAATACCTTCCATTGTTTCGGAGACTGAATATTTAGCGTGGGATCTTTGTCGATCTTGCCGTCGAGCAGCAAGTAGCGATACAGGTGACGGATCGCCGACAACTTTCTCGCAACCGATCTCCCGTCAAGTTGATTGGAAAACAACTCCTGGATGAAATCCCGGACATCTTCTCGACGTGCATAGCCGAGCTCGCGCTTTCTCTTCTCGAGGAATTCCGCAAACTGAGCCAGATCGGCGGTGTATGCCGCAATCGTCAGCTTCGCCAACCCGCGCTCAACACGAAGGTAGTCGAGAAAAGCAGAAACCACTCGCGCGTTGGCTTCTGACGCCATAGTTCAAGTATGCGTATTATCGGACGCGGCTGGGAGTAGCGAACCGGATGCCAAACCGCGCCTACCATCCTGTAGGACATTCGAAGCTCATCCCGGTCGCAGCCGCACTAACGGAAATCATTCCGAGTGTTATCTTTGTGAGTTGTTTGGTTGAAGTTGTCACAACATGGACGTTCTCCAAAAGCTGTTCGAACATCATTTCAGCGCGCCCGCCACGCGCGTTCAGCCGCTTCAAGGCGAACTAGGCGGCTCGGGACGCAAGATCATTCGCCTCGCGAACGAGCATTCCTCCGCTATAGGAATTCTTTACGCGGTTCGCGAAGAGAACGTCGCTTTCCTGGAGTTCTCACATCATTTCCAGCACCATGGACTCCCTGTCCCGCAAATATATGGCAACGATCTGAGCCATGGCGCGTACCTCGAAGAAGACCTTGGCGACATGACTCTTTTTCACTTCCTCTCGGAAAACCGCCAGGGGAACAAAATTGCCGATCGCGCCGTCAAGGCGTACCGCAAAGTCGTTGAGATTCTCCCTCGCTTCCAGGTCGAAGCTGGACGCGACCTCAACTACAAGGTTTGCTATCCGCGCGCGAGCTTCGATCGCCAGTCGATCGCCTGGGACCTGAATTATTTCAAGTATTACTTTCTGCGCCTCGCGGGAATTCCTTTCAGCGAGCAGGCTCTGGAAGACGATTTCAACCGCCTCACGAAATTCCTCCTTACGGCTCCGCGCGACTATTTTCTGTATCGCGACTTCCAATCACGCAACGTTATGCTCCGCGGCGGCGCGCCCTTTTTCGTTGACTACCAGGGCGGACGCAAGGGCGCGCTGCAATACGACGTCGCCTCCCTGCTCTACGACGCGAAGGCCGATCTACCACCGAACCTTCGCCAGCAACTGCTCGATCACTATCTTGACGCACTTGCCGGTCACATATCGCTCGACCGCGACGCCTTCATGCAGCATTACTACGCCTACGTCTATGTGCGAATCATGCAGGCGCTGGGCGCTTACGGTTTTCGAGGTTTCTACGAGCGCAAGCCGCATTTCTTGCAGAGCGTTCCGTACGCCCTGAAGAATCTGCGCTGGCTGTTGCATAACGTAAACCTACCGATCGCACTGCCTACGCTGCTCGAAGCCTTTCATAGCATGCTCGCTTCGGAGAAGCTTCAGCGCGTCGCGCCGGGAGGCGGCAAACTCAAGGTCCGTATCTTTAGCTTCTCCTTTCATCGCGGGCTGCCTGCGGACGAGAGCGGCAACGGCGGCGGTTTCGTGTTCGATGGCCGTAGTCTTCCCAATCCCGGGCGCGAGGCCGAATTCAAGCAACTCACGGGCAAAGATTCAGCTGTCGCCGAATACCTTAACGCCCACGAGAGCGTGCACCAGTTTTTTGAGAATGCAGTCGCCCTCGTCGATGCCAGCATTGCCAACTATCAGCAGCGCGGATTTCAGAACCTGATGGTCTCCTTTGGCTGCACCGGGGGCCAACACCGCTCAGTCTATTTTGCCGAGCGCCTAGCCTCACACCTTCGCGGGCGCGATAACGTCGAGGTCGTGGTGCATCACCGCGAACTCGAAAGACTCGCCGCCGAGAATGCCGTTTCATGAAAGCGATGATCCTCGCCGCCGGACTCGGCACACGCCTGCGCCCTCTCACCGATGACCGACCTAAGGCCCTGGTGGAAGTAGACGGCCGCACGATGCTCGAGCTCACCCTGGGTCGCCTGCGCGAATTCGGGATTCGCGACGTAATCATGAATGTCCACCACTTCGCCGATAAGGTTGTTGACTACCTGCAAGCTCACGCGAATTTCGACATCCACATCGAGCTTTCGCGTGAGGACGTCCTTCTCGATACCGGCGGCGGCCTGAAAAAAGCTGCGTGGTTTTTTCTCGATGATCTTGGCGCTCGTGATGAGCCATTCCTACTGCACAACGTCGATGTCCTCAGCACCATCGACTTCGCCAAGATGCTAGACGCCCATCGCGAAGCACGGGCGTTGGCGACGCTCGCGGTCCAGGACCGTCCGACCTCGCGCTACCTGCTCTTTGACGAAGATGGCCGCCTCTGTGGACGTCGACTTGGCGTCGGCCGACCGGACGAAATCGTCCGTCCCTCGGCCACGGTTCACGAGCTCGCCTTCTCCGGTATCCACGTGATCTCGCCGCGGTTCCTCGAACTCATGACGGAACATGGTGTGTTCTCGATTGTTGATTGCTATCTTCGTCTGGCCGGCACTGGCGAAAAGATCGCCGCCTTCCGCGCCGATGAGTACTACTGGCGCGACCTCGGCAAACGCGAACATGTCGAACAGGCCGCGCGCGACTTGCCGAAACAGTTTTGAAGGCGCAACGCGTCTCTACCGAGACGTTCCAAGCCACCAAGGGTGTAAGAGTTGCACTACGATTTGTTGACGGACTCGAGTACATCCAGCGCGTATAGCGCGCCTTCCGGCGTTTCTTCATGCTTGAAATACGCGAAGACATCGCGCCCGGCGGCAACGTGTTCTTCGATTCGCGCGACCATCGCCTTGCGTTCGTCCGCCGTGTAGTTCGGTTTGCGGAAGCGGTAGTACGCGTAGTCGGCTGTGACCACATCCGGCGTTGTTCGATCTTCGTTCTCGGCGACGCACAGGGCAACATTGCGGTTGCGCAGCGTCGCCCAAGTTGCGTCCGTCAACCACGAGTCATGGCGAAACTCGAACGCTGCTCGAACAGCTCGTGGAATGCATGCAAGGAATTCCGTTAGCACTACCTGGTCGGCTTTAAAGTTTGGAGGCAGCTGGAACAGAAAGGGCCCGAGCTTTCCCGCACGCTCCATCGCCTCCACCGTCGTCAGAAAGCGCTTCAGAAATTCTTCGCAATCCTTCAAACGTTTGATGTGAGTCAACACCTGGTGCGCTTTCATCGTGAAACGAAAATGCGCGGGTGTTTCTGCCAGCCAGTTCTGTACTGTCGTCTCTTTCACCAGCTGCCGGAAGCTGAAATTCACCTCCACCGCATTCAGCTTCGACGCGTAGTAGTTCAGGAATTTCTTCTGTGCCAGTTTTTCTGGATAGAAAGCCGGTTTCCAACTCGGATACGCCCACCCCGACGTCCCCACGTAAAGTTGAGCCATGCGATTGATTTTAGGAGCCAAACCTCAGACTGCAGAATGGAAATCAGGACTGCCGCCGACATCGTCCTCGCGCGTCCCCGATCAACTAGGATTTCTTCGGCTTCCTGGTCGCCTTTTTCCTCGCCGCCTTCCGCGGACGTTCGTCCTCTTCCGCCTGCGCTGCGATGCTTACTTTCTCTTTCGTCGGCTCTTTCGCCGGCTCCGCCAGAGCCCCCAACTGCGGAAGTTTCTGTTTCAGCTTCAGCACGGGCTCAAACAGGTCACCCAGTTTCTCCACGCGCTTGAGCACATCCTGCGCCTCAAAGACCAGCCGCTGCGCATCCTTTTTCTTCAGCGCAGCCTCGACCTCGTCCCATGTCACAGGCGTCGAAACTGTCGGCCTTTCTCGCGCGCGCAGCGAGTAAATCGCGATCGTCGTCTTATGTTGATCGTTTTGGCTCCAATCGACAAAAACTTTGTTTGTCCGGATTGCCTTCTTCATGTCCGAAACCACCAAATCGCGGTGCTCGTTTTCCAGCAAGCGCGCCAGAGCGTTCGCAAACGGCTTGGTTTCGTCGTAGCTGGTCTTCGTGTTCAGCGGAACATAAACCTGCAATCCCTTCGAACCCGACGTCTTGGGAAAGCTTTTCAGCCCGAAATGCTCGAAGATGTCGCGCAGGCATAGTCCGACTTGGCAACACTGCACAATATCCGCCGGTGGCCCGGGATCGAGATCGAACACAATCATCGTCGGTGTCTCGATCCGCTCCGCCAACGAGAGCGACGGATGCAGCTCGAGCGACGCCAGGTTCGCCACCCAAACCAGCGTCGACAGATCGTTGGCGAGAATGTAATTGACGTCGCGGTCGTTTCCTTCGCTCCAGATGGGCGCTGTCTTCACCCATTCCGGCCGGTGCTTCGGCGCGTTCTTTTCGAAAAAATAGGGCCGGTCCGCTCCCTCCGGATATCGCTTCATCGTAAGCGGTCGGCCGTGCAAGTGCGGTAATAGCGCCGGCGCAATTCGCACGTAGTAATCGATTACCTGTCCCTTCGCAAATCCGGCCGCCGGATAAAGAACCTTGTCCAGATTTGTCAGGCTCAGCTTGCGGCCGTCGACCTCGACGATGGTAGGCGTGGACACGGAGTGCGTAGCTCGTCGCTCGGAGTCCGTAACTGGGTTTCCGGCGCCTAGGCCTCGCCCCGGAAGAATCTTCCACCCCGCATCACGAACTACTCGCTTCGTTCGGCCTCTAGTATAGTGGGCGCTCATACAAAACACTCCCCCGAGCGCTAGGATGCCTTTCTCGCGTCGCGAGTTTCTCTAAGTCGACGGCCTCGTCTCGGCCGAGTTCCCATTCCTTGACCACGAGTGCGCAGTCTCGCAACATCCAGCGATCATGCCGCTCCGGATTGACCAGGATCGCGCTATCATTTCCCCGACCGACGGAACCACTCACGAATTCCACTCTCCTATCAGTGTCTCGTACAGCGTTCCCTGCTCACATACACACCATTCACGCGTCTCATTCTCCAGTGTTGGCGCGCCACCGAAAATCCACGAACTCTGACATCGCCTTCGTACTCTTTCGTGTCCTTTCTGGTGGAGGTTCCCGTGTGAACATAGGCCTCATTTCCTCTCTGGCTTCTGTGTTGCCTTTGGCAAATGTTTTCCGAATCACCCGTTTGACAACCGCCGCACCGCGCACGTACCTTCAAATTTTCCCTTGCCTGTCCGCAATGGAGGTTGGATGAAGTCGCGTCTCTCGATCTGCGTTGTTGCTATTTTCGTTCTCTCCGCGCTCACCGCCGCACAGGATCTGGCGTCCTTTGAAAAGCGCATCACCGTCAAGAAGCTCCCTAACGGTCTCACGGTCATCATCTGCGAACGGCCTGAAGCGCCCGTGTTCTCTTTCTTCACGCATGTCGATGCGGGCTCCGTTCAAGACCCGATGGACAAGACCGGACTCGCGCACATGTTCGAGCACATGGCGTTCAAGGGCACCGACAAGATCGGCACGCGTGACTATCCGGACGAAAAGATCGCCCTTGAAAAAGTTGAGGTCGCCTACACCGCTTACATCGCCGAACGTGACAAGCGCATCGGGCGCGACGAAGCCAAGCTCAAGCAGCTTGAACAAGCCTGGAAAGACGCCATCGCCGCCGCCGATAAATTCTCCGATCCATATGCCAATGAATTTGGCCGCATCGTCGAGAGCGAGGGTGGCGAGGGTATGAACGCGTTCACCAACCTAGATGAGACCGGATATCACTATTCCTTCCCCATTAATCGCCTGGAGCTTTGGGCCTATCTCGAATCCGAACGCTTCCTTCACCCGGTCATGCGCCAGTTCTACAAAGAGCGCAACGTAGTGATCGAAGAGCGCCGTTTGCGCGTGGACAGCAATCCGATCGGACGTCTGCTCGAGCAATTCACGACTGCGGCTTTTTCCGCGAGTCCATATCATCGGCCGACCATCGGCTGGATGTGGGACCTCAACACCTTCTCAGCCACTGACGCGCAGAATTTCTTCGACAGATATTACGTGCCGTCGAACATGGTAATCACCGTCGTCGGTGACCTGAAAGCTTCAGAAGCCATGCCAATCATCGAAAAATACTTTTCGCGGCTGCCGGCTCGTCCGAAACCCGACGACGCCGTGACAACCGATCCACCGCAAAAGTCCGAACGCCGCGTGGTTCTTCAGGAGCAGGCGCAGCCTGTTTATCTCGAGGGCTATCACCGTCCCGACTACCTGAGTCCCGACGACGCGGTCTACGACGCGATCACAGATCTCATGTCAAACGGCCGCACGTCCCGCTTGTATCGCGCGCTCGTCCGCGACAAACAGATTGCTTCCGATTCCGCAGGCTTCTCCGGCCTCCCCGGCAACAAGTATCCGCACCTGTTCGCGTTCTACGCGTTTCCGATTCCGGGCCACAAACCGCAAGAAGTGGCTGACGCTATCCATATCGAGATCGACCGTCTCAAAAAAGAAGACATCTCCGACGATGAGTTAAAGATGATTAAGACCCGTTCGAAGGCAAACCTCATTCGCGCCCTCGGTACGAACGAAGGCCTTGCTTTCGCCCTCGGACTCAACCAGGCCCGTTATGACGATTGGCGCGAACTCTTTCGCGGCGTCGATCGCATCGACAAGGTGACAAAAGCCGATATCCGACGCGTCGCCAATAAGACTTTCGTTTCGGACAATCGCACGGTTGGAATCATCGAGTTTGCCCCAAGACAGGGTCCTCCGCCGGGCGCGCAGCCGCCTGCAGCGTCCCCACTAGGAGGTGCACAGTGAAGCGCCTCCTTTTCACCATCGGTGCTCTCCTCGCGTTCGTACTCAGCAATCAGCAACTATTTGCGCAAGCTGCTAGTTGGCAAGACGTCAAGATTCCCAAGCTGCCAGAGTTCAAACCCGTCCAACCCAAGCGGATCGAACTGCCCAATGGCATGGTCGTCTTTCTGCAAGAAGATCACGAACTGCCTCTGATCGATGGAATCGCCCGCATTCGCGGCGGCGCGCGCGACGTCGACGCTGCCAAGACCGGCATGATCGATGTCTATGGCGAGGTCTGGCGTACCGGCGGCACCAAGACGCAAACTGGAGATCAGCTCGACGACTTTCTCGAGCAGCGTGCCGCCCGCGTCGAAACCGGCGGCGGCATCGATTCCACTACTATCAGCTGGTCATGCCTCAAGGGTGATCTCGACGACGTCTTCAAGGCTTTCACCGACCTGCTACGGAATCCTGAATTTCGTGCCGAAAAGATCGACATCGCTAAGAAAGGCCTCTATGACGGCATTTCGCGGCGCAACGACGATCCCGGCCAGATTGCAAGTCGCGAAGCCGCCAAGCTCGCTTATGGCCCTAACAACCCCTATGCACGTGTTCCTGAATACTCGACCGTCGCCTCAATCAACCGCGACGATCTCGTAAAGTGGCACAGCAACACAGTTCACCCCAACAACATTATTCTCGGTGTCGTCGGCGATTTCGATTCCGCTGCAATGGAAGCTCGTCTGCGCGAGGCTTTCAGCTCGTGGCCGAGAGGGCCAGCCGTCAAGCAGCCGGATCTCGAGTTCACGCTCGCTCCCCCAGGCTATTATCTGGTAGAGAAGACCGACGTGAACCAGAGCAATATCCAAATGGTCGGTAGAGGGGTGACGCGCAAGAACCCCGACTACTATGCGATCTCGGTCTTCAACGAAGCATTCGGCGGAGGCTTCTCCTCTCGTCTCTTTAGCGATTTGCGCACCACCAAAGGACTCGCTTACGCAGTTGGCGGGGGCATCGGGACAGGGTGGGATCATCCCGGCATGCTGAGACTAATAATCAGCACCAAGAGCCAGAGCACGATCGAATCAATTCAAGGCCTCGATCAGGAGATCGCTGATCTTTCAGCCAAGCCCATCACGGACGATGAGCTCAAGCGAGCGAAAGATGCCATTTTGAATTCCTTCATCTTCCGTTTCGATTCGCCGAGCAAAGTTTTGCAGGAAAAAATGGCCTATGAGTTCTACGGCTATCCTCTCGATTTCCTTGAGCAGTACCAGAAGAAGATCGAGACCGTCACCACGCAACAGGTCGCTGCAGTCGCAGCAAAATACATGCATCGCAACCAGCTGGCTGTGCTGGTCGTGGGCAATACGGCCGAGTTCGACAAGCCGCTTTCCTCTCTTGGATCGGTTAAGAGCCTTGATATTGCGATCCCGCCCGCTCCCAAGGGCCTTATTCCTGAGGAGGAGGGGCAGCAGTAAACAATAAATACCGGTCACGCGTGAGGACGCGGCCACCCGTCTTCCAAACGCACTGCCAACCCGAAGTGGGCTAATATGGAACGCCTGGGGCGGTTTGTTGCATGACCAAGCGATTCGCTTTCCTGCCTACTCTCTTGCTGCTGATATCAGCCCAGGCGTCTTACCTGGTCGCGCAGAACAGCGCCGGCATTGATGGCGCGATGATGACCGCTCGCGGCGGGCAGCCTGACCATGCGGTGCGCGTTCGACTGATGGCTCGCGGAAGTGAAGTTGCCATGAGCTTCACCGATCGCTCCGGCAAGTTTGCCTTTGGCCGAATACCGGCCGGTATCTATCACATCGTCATCGACGACGATAAATATCGCCCCATCGACGAAACCGTGGAAGTCGATCCGGCCATCTCCGACCCAACCATCGTCCGCCTCACGCTAGTTCCGAAGGATACCGATACCGGCTCCTCCACTCCCGGTCAGAACCCGAATATGGCCGGCGCGGTCGAACTGAAAGAGTTTCCGAAACCGGCGATGAAGGAGTATGAAAAAGGCATAAAGGCCGCGAAGGACGGAAAAGCCGACGAAGCGATTACTCACTATCAGAAGGCGATCGAGATTGCTCCAGACCTGTATCTCGCTCGCAACAATCTTGGAACGATGTATCTCTCCCAGTCGAAGTTCGAAGAAGCGCGCCAACAATTCGAGCAGGTCATCAAAATCAATCCCAGTGACGGCGCCGCATACTTCAATCTGGGAAATCTCTATCTCTTGTCGCAGAAATACCTGGAAGCCTCGGACTGGATCCATCAGGGCCTCACAAGAGAACCGAACAACCCGCTCGGACATTTCCTCTTAGGAGTTCTATGCACTCAACTAGGCAACGGCGGCCAAGCCGAAACTGAGTTGCGCAAAGCGATTGAACTCGATCCCAAGACGCCGCGGCCGCATCTGGCACTGATTAATCTGTACCTGCGCCAGCGACGCACTGCCGAGTGTGCCGAAGAACTGCGTAGATTCCTGAAAGATTTTCCTAATCAACCCGATGGACTGAAGGCCCAGGATGCTTTGCAGAAACTGGAGGCCCAGACGGCGAAGAAGCAGAATCCATAGTTCCTCCGATTGGTGTCTCTTCTCATTGGAACGTATTGCACGAAGTAATTGTTCCATCCTGAAACCCTCGTTGGAACCACTCCATGCGCTGGGCGGAACTCCCATGAGTGAAGCTCTCGGGATTCACCGTTCCTCTTGCCATTCGCTGCAAACGATCGTCGCCAACGGCAGCGGCAGCTTTCAATCCTGCTTCCACGTCACCCGCTTCCAGAATATTCCGCTGCTGGGTTGAGTGTCCCCACACGCCCGCGAAGCAATCCGCCTGCAGCTCGAGCCGAACCGAAAGCTGGTTCGCCTGCTCTGGGTTTCGCTGCTGCGCCGCGTGCACCTTGCCTTCGATCCCAAGAATCTTCTGCACATGGTGTCCAATTTCATGGGCCAGTACATATGCTTCGGCAAACTCTCCAGGCGCTCCGAAGCGGTTCTTTAATTCATCGTAGAAGCCCAAGTCGATATACACCTTCTCATCCGCCGGACAGTAGAAAGGGCCTGTGGCTGACTGCGCCAAGCCACAAGCGGAGTCGATTGCATCACGAAATAGCACGAGTTTCGCGTGGCGGTATCGCGCCCCATCCGACGACAGAATCTGGTCCCAGGTCTTCTGTGTGTCGTTCAACACGAACGTGACGAACTGGACGAGGGGTTGCTCCTGTTGATCGCGAACGGTGTCAGGCTGCCTCGCGGTAGTTCCAGTTATGCCCACTGGCCCGCCGCTCAGCAGTGACAGAAAGTCACGCTTGAAAATCAAGCTTAAGATAAACAGTACGATCACGCCGCCAAGGCCGACGTGGAGGCCGCCTACCCGTAAACCGCCTCCGCCACCGCTTTCGTCGCGTCGATCTTCAATGTCCTCGCTGCTTCCACCTGGTGTCCAGCGCATGTTTGATACCTTTTCTCACGAACATGACGAGTTTTTGTCTTTGTGGGATTCAAGGCCAGTGCCGGCAGTAAGGTTACATGGGCCGAAACCGAAGGCCTCGGCCCTACCTTGAACCGCATCCTGTCTATGCTGCAGGAATTTTCAGCTGTTGTCCTACTTGAATCTTGTCGGGATTGGAGATGTTGTTTGCCTGCGTGATCTTTGTGTAATCGTTCGGACTGCCATAGAAAGCCTTGCTGATATTCGAGAGATTGTCTCCAGATTTGACTACGTACATTGTTCCCGCGCCCACTGTGATGTTATGTTGCAAGTCTGAAAAATTGGGATCAATTTTCTTGATCTCGTCCCAGGCGCGATTCTTCAAGTATTCGGTCGGAGCTGACGCAGTCAGAACCACCTTTCCTCCCTCGACATGGAAATGCTGTATCTGAAACCCATTGCGAGACATGAAATCCGCTACGGGTTGATATTTGGATTTCAGATCCTGATCAGTCATCGGGATTCTCCTTGCTATGGAAAATACGAAGGGCGTGAGTGAGAGTCTGCGCTCCGTGAATCGCATTGTCAAACTACAGAACGCACTCTGTTCGTCAATCACGCTGACAAATTCGACTGGCGGCTTCCCTTGTTAGTTCTTGCAGTGGACAAAGCGTACGAAATCGTAGGCCATCGTGATCGGGCTGCGAAAACGTCCAGTCAGGTGCGTAATCTATTGAGCGCCTCGTGGCTCCTTAGGAAACGTTCGGGCGCACACATCCTGAAGCTCGCAGCTGCTACCGTTGTGACGACAACCTAGCACCGAAGGCAAGCAAACGGCCATCGCAATCCTTGACTACAAACTCGCGACAGTTCCACGGCGTGTCGTCAAGCCCACGAGTGAATTCGACGCCTCGGGCTGCATACTCAGCGTAAAGGCCGTCCGCATCTTCGATGGATACGTAGGCATCCAGTAGCTCGTCTGAATACTTGTTCGGATTGGCCGGCGGAGGATCCGCACAGCGGAAGTGAAACGCCTGCTGGTCGCGCGCGACAATGGCGTAAACTGGAGGATCCTGCCACGTGCCCACACATTGGAAGCCGAGCTTAGCTTCGTAATAAGCAAGAGTGCCAGGAATGTCGAGAGTGAAGAACTGGGGCGCGATCCGATGAATCATCGGGCAAGTCTACTATAGAAAAATGTCGGCGATTGGCGCACAAGTCTTGCAGCAATCTTCAAGTCCGAGTATAAAGTGCAATCAATCTCGAAGGTTTCAAGCGAGGAAAGCTCATGCCTGAAAGTATGACAGTTCGGCCGACGGGGTCACTCTTGGCACGGACATACCTCGTACAGTTTGCGCTGGTCGTCATGACCTATTTCATAGCTGGAAGACTCGGGCAGGCTACCGCCAGTATCAGGAGTGGAAACCTGGGCCCAGTATGGCCAGCCTATGGCATCGCCCTAGCTGCGATTCTGATTTGCGGATATCGCGCATGGCCTGCCGTCCTGACCGGGGCGTTTCTTGTAGCTTTTCTCAGCCCCGTTCCTCCCCTTACTGCTCTCGGACAGGCGTCTGGTGCAACTCTTGCTGCGGTGACGGGCGCCTTTCTGCTCCATCGCATTGTTCGGTTTCGTCCTTCGCTCTCGCGCCTGTCCGACGTACTTGGCCTGATTGTTTTCGGCGGACTAGGCAGTGCGATCATCAGTGCGTGCATCGGGGTAACAGCTCTGTACATAACCCAGGAGCGCGCATATTCAGGTATAGGAAAGGCATGGTTGATCTACTGGCTGGGTGACGCGACCGGAGTCCTTTTGGTTACTCCGCTTGCCCTGCGCATTGCTGAGCTACGAACAATTCGCGGTGACCGTCGTATATCAGAGTTTCTCGCGCTTTTGGGCCTCCTCTGTGGTGTAGGACTGACCGTCTTCAGGCATCCGCCTTCTCAGGAAGTCAGGCTGGATTTCTTGGCGTTTGCGTCCTTCCGTTCGTCATGTGGGCGGCGATTCGTTTTGGCATGGCGGCCACGGCGCTCTCCACTCTCTTGGTGGCTACGATTGCCACGATCGCCACGGCATTGGGACTAGGACCCTTCGCCATCAGTGCTCCCTTCGTGAATGCTGTTCTGCTGGACGTATTCTTCTTCGTGGTGTCCGTGTCAGGTCTGACATTGGCCGCCGGGATTACGGAACGCCAGAATGCGGAACTCGAGCGAGAACAGATGGTTCGACAACAGGCAGCTCTTGAGACAAGAGTTCGGCTCGCAACCATCGTCGAATCTTCCAGCGACGCAATCATTTCCCAAGATCTGGATGGAATTGTCGAGAGTTGGAACTCCTCTGCGGAACACATGTTCGGCTTTACAGAGGCCGAAGCGATTGGACGATCAATCAGTATCCTCATCCCTCCCGAACTGGAGGAAGAACAGCGGGTGATACTCGCTAAGGTTAGAGAGGGTGAGCGAATTGCGCATCTCGAGACAGTCCGCGTAACAAAGTCCGGCTCCAGGTTGGATGTTTCCCTAACGCTCTCCCCGATTAGGAATACTGTAGGACAGGTTGTCGCCGCCTCCAAGATCATCCGTGATATTACCGAGCGCAAACAGGCAGAGCAGGCCCTCTTGCGCATGAACCAAAAGCTGATTGAAGCGCAGGAAAACGAGCGCGCCCGCATTGGAAGAGAATTGCATGATGACATTGCTCAGCGGCTCGCCCTTGTGGTAGTCGAGCTCGGGCGAACCCAAGTCGAATATTCCGACCTTGCTCCTAAGCTCGGGACCGACCTGGATATGATCCGGACACACGCACTGGAGGTAACGAAGGATGTTCAATCCCTTTCACATCAGCTGCACTCCGCCAAACTCGACTATCTCGGTGTGGCCGCTGCCGCAAGGGCGTTCTGCAAGGAGCTTAGTGATCATCAGAAGGTAGAGATTGATTTTAAGAGCTACGATTTTCCGAATCGGATTCCGCACGACAAATCACTTTGCCTATATCGAGTCTTGCAGGAGTCTTTGCAGAACGCTGTGAAACACAGTGGTGTCCGGAGTTTTGAAGTACGACTGTGGGGAGACAAAGAAGATGTTCACCTCACCATTAGCGACCTTGGTGTTGGCTTTGAGCGAGACGAGGCTATGAGCGGCGCAGGGCTGGGCCTGACCAGCATGCAGGAACGCATGAAAATGGTGGATGGATCTTTCGCCATCGATTCGCAACCAGGACGCGGCACGACCATCCACGCGAGCATCCCTATCGACTCAGAAGCCGAACCTGCTCGAATCGCGGGATAACCGTCACGTTCCAGAATTCTGTGGAATTACCTTCCAGAAGATATTGTCCCGAGGCCGCTGTGGCGAAAGGGCTACGCGATTTGTCCCCACATGAGGAATGGACTGCTCTCCTCCTATTGTCAATTCGGAGCGTATACAAAGCGGACGATTCGATTCTTAGTCCAGCAATCATCAGTCGATTCCGCGCACACTGGATACAATTGTCCCCAACCAGCCGTTACTTTGACACGATCCTCTCCTATCCCTCGGCTCATTAGAGCTTGTTTCACCCAGTCAGCACGCCGTTGCGAGAGGTTTAGATTGTAGATAATGTCGTTTCCTCTCGTTGACGCGTATCCGTTAATGTAGAGGCGCGCGCTCGGATGATCTTTCAGCCATCGCGCATCGTTATCTAGAGCCTCCGGATTCGCAGGATCGTCATGGTCATTCCATGGGAATAAGATGGCTTGCATATTCTGGTTGAACGCTTCTTCCTCAGGACCGAACAAAACCACTCGTGGTCGAGACCAGTAATCGACCCAGAAGGCATCGTTCGACGCACTTGCAGTGTCTGATTGTGCAAGGACCACAGTGCTGGCCAGACCAACCAGCGCGACAATGAAGACGATTTGATGCCTCATGGCGTTTGCGAACCTCCCTTTCCACAGCTGCCGGACGTGCACCGTAGCAACCGACGGTCGTCCTTCTCACTAGAGAAAAACTCCGGAACGGTAATGTTTCAGACGTTAGAGAGTCACAGAATTGCCGGGAACTGGCAGAACCAACAGTCGGAACGATAAACAACGACCGCGCATTCGCACTGATTGTTATGAACGAGACGCTCTGTTTTGTGTTCTTGCTCTTGAGCAACGACGAGGGCTTAACCGTGAGCTAGTCTCTTTTGAAGGATGAAAACAACCAAGAAGCAAGCAGACGATCACTATCTTCACTCGACAACGCTGGAGCGGCTTCAGCATGAGGCTCGCGGCAGAATTTTGCAGCAGGAACTCGAGGATTCATGGCGGCTCGAAGCTTTGGACCGCATCATTACCCTGCTGCAACTAGACCCCCCAACCTTCCATCGACTTTGGATTCGGCCACTTCTGGAAGCAGGCGTCAGCTTGGATACTGCGATGCAATTTATCGCTGAATCGTGGTTTCACCCGAATTAACCATAGGGCACGAATCCCCCCTGAATCCATGGGGCTTACGCCATTGCGGGGCAGTGCGAAAGACAAAAGAAAAGGACCAGCCGAGAGATCTCGGCGGGTCCGCACAAAAATCGATAGATACCACCCTCACGCAGCCATCTTCTGTCCTAGGAACTCTTTAGCTTTCGATATCTCGGCATCCCATTTTGTGAGCTGGTCGGGTGTAAGGAAATTCACCAAACGCTGACGAATCGCTGTGCGGTTCTCAGCCACTCTCTTGAGCAGGTCCTCTCTCGATGCATTTGGATTGTCGTGTTTGTATTCCTGTAATTTTTCCGACGCCTCGGTCATGAAGCCTTGCAGTCTCTGCTTCTGATCGTCGGAGAGATTAAGGCTGGCTACAAGGCTCTTCAACTCGTTCGCAATACCATCCCTTTGTTCAGGCGTAAGAGGCATAGTTTGCTCCTTATTCAAAAAGTGGTGGGTTGAACGAAGTAGCGGTGAAGACAAACACTTTTCCACCGTGCGGCGAAACCGTCTACTATGAGATTTGCTAGTAACTTGCTGCGATTTTCCGATGCCCGAATGATGTAATCGTATGCGCTTTGCTCACTGTGCCGTATCGATGAAGGTCCAACACAATCCAAGTCACCAAGAGAGTTGTCGACTCGCCCTGTCCTAGAACAACACTTTAATCACGCGCATCAAGAGCTCCTCCGGCGAGAAAATTGTCAGCAGGAGCGGCACAAGTGGCGCAGCCGTCGCCGCAGCGAGGCGTGATATATCTTCTAACCCAAACGGGACGGCGCGCATATCGCGCACCATTCCGTAGCTATTGCCCAAGTCAGCGAGCGACTGGATATCGGCACTGCCCAGAAGTTCCTCTCCGCCACTCGGAGTGTGTCCGACCCACTTCTGCTCGAAACTCTCCACATAGCGCTGCGCTACAAGACCGTAATCGGCTAAACCCTTTCTCTTGGCACGAGCCATTGCGGGAGTGAACATCAACAAAGGGCCCAGGATGCCAACGACAAAGAATGTTACAAATCCGGCGATCTGAAGTTTGAAAGCGGTTAGACTTTCCCCCCGGTAGAGAACTCGACTCGCAACCAGCCCGGCCAGCATTGCGCCTTGCGCGAACAGGATTGGTCCGAACGCATAGGCACTTTTGCCCAAAAACGCCAGGCCAGCACACCGATCGGGGTGAGTCGGAATGAGGTGCAGGTTAATCCTCGAGACTTGCCACAGGAAGCGGAACCAGATAAAGAGCCGCAGGTACCAGCGCAGAAGGATGAACTGCAAGAGTGGGATACTGACAAATACATACCAGAAGCCTGCCGGCGTAAGACGCCATCGGCCCCCTGCTGCTGCATACCACGTGGCAGTGTCGAGCCCGATCCGAATATTCCACACGTAGAGGCCGATTGAATAGGCCAGGATCAGGATCCCGCATTCGATAACCACCGAATTGCGCGTCTTTACGGCCGCCTCAATCGCATCGTGGAACCTTGGCAGGTGTTCGGGCTGAACGATTCGGCGTTCGACGAAGCGCCTCACCACTGGACGAATCCGTAAATGGACAATGAGCTCGGCGGCAATCAAAACTGGTAGGGCAACTAGGAATCGCACCTGAACTTCAACATCGTGGAAGAAGTGCCGGCTAGGGCCTTCGGCAAATGGCAGACTTGTCAGTAGTAGCAGGGGTAACCACGCGATCGCGGTAATGAACACGATACGGCGATACAGGAGTTGTAGGTCATCTCCTGCTAGGTGGGCCTTTCTAAACAACTGAAAGATTGGACCGCCGAGAACTAACGAAAAGTCCGATTTTTCGTTGAGGAACTGGGGTTGCACGTCACTTCCCAGCTCTTCTGTTGAGAGTCTCTGTTGCGCTGTTGGCACCGAGTTTTACCTCCTGTCTGGGCCAGCGCACACTCGTCTTTTCTTGGCCTTAGCCGAATGGACTCATTTCTTGGGCTCTGAGAGAACTGTCAGAACATGCAGCCGCGAACGACATGGCGCACCTCGCATTCGCTATCGGAGAAGTTTTTCGAGACAAGCTGAAGCCCGGACCAGGCGCCAAAACACCGACGTTCACTCGCCGAATCGCGTGGCCCGGGGGTGTGTCCTGCCTTACTTAGTGGTGTCAACCAGTGGAATCCGTGCCGACAACTGAAAATTGATCAGCAGGTCGATATGCCGGTCGATCTGATACCACAGTGCCGTTTTCTTCGGTGAGATTACCTTCTCGAACACCGGGATATACCTCATACGCAATTCGAGGAGTTGCTCGTCAATGGCGGTCGCTTTCTTCATGTAATCATTTGCTTGAGCGTCGGTCATGCTGCTGTAGTTCGCTGCATAGTCCTTGATCAGCGCCCATCGATCGTCATTGGGCTTAATAGCTTCCTTTCGATACTGGTCGAAGATCGGCCAAAACTTCGTAGCCTCCTCGGCGGTGAGATTCAGGTTCTGGGCGGTGATTTCTTTGCGCTGCGCGCGTAAGTCCTTCCGCAGCAATTCAATGTCCCGGTCATCAACGTTGGATTGTGGGCTTTCCCCCGACCCGCTCCGGGCCGCAGGCTTCTCAGACTGCTGGGCGAACATCGATACGTTGCACAGGAACAGGACGCACACCAAAACTACGACAGCTGGGATAGCCTTCTTCAGCATTGTTGTTTCCTCCGAATCTTGAACGGCGGTCTCGAATCTTTGGACGACGCCAGGCGCACCGTCCCACGTCGTACTTCGCATGTTGCTCTTCGTGGATCTTACCGGACAGAGTAGAGAAATTCCCCTAGAGCGGCAAACTGGAAAAAGTGGCAGCCCAGTGAACCACCATCCGCCTCGTTGAGTCAATGCACCGAAATCGCATTCCCAATGTTTTTTACACGGCAGAGGAGGTTCAGGACACACTCAAATTACGATCTAAACCTTTGGCCTTGCAGCACTGCCTGGACAGCGATGATCAGATCTGTCGCAATGCGGGACTTAAGTACGTAACCCAACGCCCCGGCCGAAAATGCACCTTCCACGTAATCAGAGTCTTCATGGACTGTCACAAATATGACTTTTGCTCGACTTCCCCGATCGCGCAATCTCGTTGCGACTTGGATCCCATTGAGAAGCGGCATCGAAATGTCGAGTATGACCACATCGGGATCGGTACTCGCAGCAGCGTCTAGAGCCGCTTCTCCGTTCTGTGCTCGGGCGACGATCTCAAATTCGTGTTGAAGTAACTCCATTACCTTCTCCAGGATTTCTGGCGCGTCGTCTGCCAGCAAGACACGCGGAGGTGCCATCATCTCTCGCAATTCATGCCACTCCGATGGTCATTTCACGCGCACTCTTAGAAGCCATCGGCACGCGAACACTAATTTCGGTTCCGCCCATCGGCTTCGATGTAATCAACACGGTGCCTTTCACCAAACTGGCTCGTTCTCTCATACTGATGAGGCCAATACCCTGGCTTCTCACAGCCGTTTCGGCATCAAATCCGACACCACAGTCGCGCACCGTAAGCCCAACCTCGTTTGCTATCCCACGAAGACGTACTTCGAAATGCCGTACCCCACTATGCTTGATTGCATTGTTCAATGATTCTTGCAATATCCTGAACAGGCAAAGGGATATGTCTTGCGCCAAATCGGGTGGAACATCCTCAGCAGTAAAGTCGACAGTCACTTTATTCCGCTCGGCAACCTCTCTGCAGAAACTCTTGCATGCGACAACCAGGCCGAGAAACTCCAATTTCGAAGAGTGCAAACGATGAGATATGGCTTGAACATCGACGCTAATTTCTGAAAGGTGACGCTGAAGCCCATCAATGCGCTTACGAATTTCAAGCGCTGAATCCGGCGTGCTCTGCTGAAGTTGACTCAGTTCGACTGCCAGCATTGCGACGCGCTGATTAATATCGTCGTGAAGCTCTCGAGCGATCCGCGTACGTTCCTGCTCTTGCGCCTCAATCAACCTCCGGCTCACGCCGGCAAGAGCCTCTTCTGCCTGCTTGCGTTCGGTAATGTCGGTGAATACCGAAAGGCCGCAGCGTTCGCCCCCGAAGTCAATCAGTTCAGACGAACCGAGCATCGTTCGAATTTGACCGTCTTTTCTGCAAATTCGCACCTCCAGATCCTGAACATTCCCCTTCTCTAGAAGCTGTTTCACGAAATCGATTCGTTCCTTGCAATCTACCCACAGCTTTATCTCGCGTGGGCCCTGGCCAGTAACCTCGGCGCGTGTCCACCCCGTCAACTGTTCGAAAGTCTCGTTGACTTCAATATAGTGATCGTCCTTCGTGGTTGTGAGGCTGATTGCGAGAGGGCTATGTCGAAAGGATTTGGCAAATTTCTCTTCTGACCTTCTAAGGTCAGCTTCTGTCTTCCTTCTTTGCCTTCTCTGCCAGAGCAGCCCCAGAATGGCCGTGCTTTGCGCTAGAAGTACAAAGATACCTAATAACATGTACTGTCTATAGAGATCCCAGAAAGTTGGTTGCCGATTGAGAACGATGCTGTCGGGTGGTAGTGCAGTTTCCTTCATCCCCCAGTGTCTGAGTGCGCGCCAGTCGAACATAGGGATATTGGCGCTTTTTACGATCGGGATGTCCTGTGGCTTTTCACCATTGAGAATTCTTACCGCATTGCCCGCGGCAACCTGGCCGGTGGCGGCCCAGCTGAGCAGATTGCCGCCCACGGTTCCGTCACGTAGGTCCACGTCATCCATGACAAAGACAGGTGCGTTCGAGGCATCGGCGATCATGGGAACAGACTGACTGGCGTCAATGAAATGTGTTCCGGCGGCATCTTCCATCATTGAGGTATGAAAGACAATCGTGTCACTCGGCAGCTGTTTCAACCGCCCTAGAAGCGTTGGCATGTCCAATTCGGTGAGATATGTGAAGTCAAATTTCGACTCGTAGTTGCGCAAGCTCTCCCTGACGACGGTCTCGGCGTCGCGGTCAAATGCCCCGACTCCACCCACCACCACGACGTGCTTTGTGCCAGGTTGCAGGCGTAGAGCTGCTTCCAGGGTCTTTTCAGGCTGTGCGACAGCCCAAACGCCGGTGACGTGAGAGTCGGCCTTCAGTTGCTTTAACGCTACCTCTGTGCTTCCGCAGAAAATGACCGGGATGCCTGGAAAAGATTTTTCCTGGGATTCGACCACGAACTGAACTGAGGCTCGACCGACGGCGATAATCACGTCGGGCTTTCGATCCACATACTTACGAAGCAGCCACTCACGAAGGTCGCGCTGCCAAGCCTCGTCTGGAAATAATGTTGTTTCGAGGTTTTCGCTATAAAGTTCGATCTGGTAAGGCGACTTCTGCAGGCCTGCGACAATTGCCTGATTGGTAAGAGCAAAACCGGGCGACGAGAGAGTGTTCAAATCATTGACGATGAGAACGCGCCGCACTTCTCTGATCTGCGAGAATGCATTCGACGCGACAAAGAGCAGAGTCAGCACTAGCGAAAATGCCAGCGTTCGTCGCCTCATCAACTATGACCCCGGCGCAACATTCATCTAGATTCCGAACTCGAAGCTTTCCGAATGGCCTCAGGGTGCAACGCTCTCCAAGAAAATCTTTGGAAATGTGCAATCTAGAACCCTGATGGACCCCACTGTGACCTGACAGTCTGCGTTTCCCCTCATCTGACACCCACTGTCAGAATTGACAGGGGTCGATCGCCAGCGGTTTCAGACCGCGCTAACATCGCAGCAGTGGAAACATAACCCAGGAAGAAGGGGCGCGCTAGCAATTTCTCGTCGAAGCGTTCAGGGAAACGTGAGTCTGGCAGTGCCGATTGCCTCGAAATCCTGTCGATCTCTTCCTTGCCGGTTGTGCTTTGAAGTTTGTGTGATTGTCCTGCTAAACGTCCTCCCTGCACTAGCACAGACGGCCTCAAGTGGAGCTGTTAGCGGCGTCATGCTGGACCCATCCGGAGCTATCTTGGCCGGAATTAGCGTACATATAGTCCAACAAGGCGGCAGTCTGCAGAAGTCCGCTACCTCAGACGACCGGGGGGCCTTCAGCTTCCTGCAGTTGCCGCCAGGGAAGTATGAAATTCAAGCAAGCCCAAGCGGTTTCGAACCTGTTCTCGCAACTTTTGAAATTCATGTCACAGAGACACTTCGCTTGGAACTGCATTTCCGTCTGCAAACACGCATTGAACAGACGCAGGTGGTTTCTGATGCCGAGATGGTTCAATCACAGTCCTCTTCTCTGGGCAGGGTAGTAAATCAAGAGACCGTCTCCACTTTGCCGCTTGTGACAAGGAACTTTGCCCAGATAGCGAGCCTGGCGCCGGGGATTTCAGCGGGAGTCTACAACGCAGGCGAACTTGGACTGGGTGGAACAGCCTTGTCCCAGATTGCCCTATCGAATGACGGAATTTACGTGCATGGGGCACGTTCTTACGACAACAACTTCCAAGTTGACGGAATCAGCGTCAGCGATGTGCAGGGAAGCGCATCTGGAAGCGGCGGAATCCCGATTCCGAACCCGGACATCATTCAAGAGTTCAAGGTCCAAACCGGACTCTACGACGCAGCCTATGGGCGCTATGGCGGGGCGAATGTTGCGGTGATCACAAAGTCGGGAACCAACGACTTCCACGGCACCGCATTCGAGTTCCTCCGCAATGAAGCTCTCAACGCAAACGACTTTTTCCTGAGCCGCGCACGGCAACCGCGCCCAGTCCTGAAGCAAAATCAGTTTGGGTTCTCATTCGGAGGACCAATCCAGCGTGACCGACTCATGTTCTTTGGCTCCTATCAAGGCACCCGTCAAGTGAATGGGATCGCAGCCGGTCAATCGAGAGTTGCCTGTACCGCAAGTCTGTTAGAACCGCCACTCACCGACGATCGGTCACCACAGGCACTCGGGAAACTTTTTGGCGGGCAGAGCGGCGCGCACGGGGGCGTGACGATTAAAGCTGATGGCTCCAACATCAATTCCGCAGCGTTGGCATTGCTGAACTTTAAGCTTCCCGATGGTTCTTTTCTTATCCCAACCCCTCAAACCATCGATCCTACGAAAGATCTCGTGCAGCGCGGATTCTCAGTCTTCTCTGATCCTTGCCATTTTAATGAGGACCAGTTTTCCGCGAATCTCGATTATCAAGTTCACCCCAATAGCAAGATCGCAGCGCGGTTTCTTATGGCGCACGATGATGAGACCGTGACATTTCCGGGTAACGGAGGCAACCCTTCCGGGAATGTTCCTGGGTTCTCCAGTCCGAGCCAGTCTGTGTTTACGGTTGCCTCTCTCGCTCACACATATACGTTTCACAATGCGTGGCTGAACGAAGCACGGTTCGGATATGTCCGAACCGATACAAGAACGCAAGCCACAACTCCATTCAAGTGGTCTGATATCGGCGTGGCTGAGGGAGCGATGAGCCAGAACAATGAACTTCCCAGCTTAAGTGTCCTGGGCTCGATCAGCATGGCCTCTGGTTTTCCACGAACGATTGTGCAGAATAGTTTTGTGTTTAGCGATGATCTCAGTTTCGTTCGCGCATCCCACATTTTGCGATTCGGAGGCTCGCTGACGAGATTGCAGGACAACGTGAACCTAATAGGGCTGGGATCATTTCTGCGATTCCTGAGTTGGCCGGATTTTCTGCTTGGCCTTAGCGCAACCGACAATGGTACGGACGTCAGTAATGTCTTCGCCTCCTTCGATGACTTCGGCCTGACCACGCGCGAGTTCAGGGTGTGGGAGGGGTCGGCCTACGTCCAGGATGACTTTCGGCTTTTGAAGTCCCTCACGGTCAATGTCGGGTTGCGGTACGAGCACCTCGGGCAGTTCGGAGACCGGCTCGGAAGGAACGCGAGCTTCGATATCACTAAGGCGGATGCCAATCCCCCGACAAACGGCAGCGCGGCAGGCTACGTTGTCGGGTCGAATTTTCACGGAAACCTTCCGCCAGGGGTTTCGCGTTCCGACAACTCTTTTGGGAACGCCGGTCTTGGCCAGAACACCATTAGCCCGCGAATCGGTTTTTCGTGGTCGTTGTTACCCTCTTACAGGAGCTTGGTGCTAAGGGGCGGCTACGGAATCTATTATTCCCGGCCGACTGGGCAGGCGTTTTATCAGAACATTCTCGGTGCCCCCTTCTCGGTGTTTCGATTGAACGCCGGGTTGTCCAACGCAGGCGCCACCTTCCAGTCGCCATTTCCCCAGCCTTTTCCAACTCCCGAGTCGTTTCCGTTTTTTCCCCCCTATTCACCGAGCAGCGCGACGACGATCTATTCTGTCGCTCCCGCCTTTCGACCCGCCATGATTCACGAGTATTCATTGAACGTTCAGAATGAGTTCCACAAGGGATGGTTAGCGGAAGTTGGATATGTCGGAACGCGCGGCCTGCACCTGGTGCGTCAGCGTTCTTTGAATCAGGCACTCTCGGCTTCCGCCAGTAACCCGATCAGGGGAACCTTTGCGAACACGCTCGAAAATTTATCTTCGCGAGTTCCTATTCTTGGCGTGCCGCCGGATTCCCTGGTGGAGATGGAGACTGAGGGGAGTTCCTGGTACAACGCACTTGAGATGAGTCTGACAAAACGCTTGAGCCACGGACTTCAATTCCTTGCCTCATACACATTTTCCAAGACCTTGGATACAGATGGGGCAGACATTAACTCGACCGCTTCAGGCAACGCCCTGACGTTAGGAAACCAAAATGTGTCGCGGCAGCGATGGGGGCGTGCAAGCTTTGACCGCACACACCGGTTAGTTTTCAGCACCACTTGGAACATTCCCGGGCCGCCTCGACGTTCCCTACGCGCGGTGCTCGGTGGGTGGTCCGTCGCCGCAATTGCGACAATCCAGTCGGGCAGCGCTCTCACCATTGCAGACACAAACTCTATGAATGTGTTCGGCATCAGCGAGGATCGAGCCCAGTTGAGCGGCGTCTGTTCGAAAGGCCAGTTGGTGAACGGAGGTCCGATTCAATCTAAGTTGGGCGGCTACTTCAACAACTCATGCTTCACCAATCCACCTGTCATCGGAGCTGATGGAATCGGAACAGACTTCGGCAACAGTGGAACGGGAATTGTGGACGGACCTGGACAAGCTAATCTCGATATTGCATTTTCAAAATCCCTACCCTTAACCTGGCCGCGCGAGAACAGCAAAGTCAACTTTCGCGCCGAGTTTTACAATGCTCTGAATCACCCGCAATTTGCCAACCCCGACACGAACTTAACTTCACCGACGTTCGGTGTCATCAGCAGCACCTCCGTCAATGCGCGAGTAGGACAGTTAGCTCTAAAGATTAGTTTCTAAAACAGACTTCTTAAGATCAAGAAGTGCCACTAAGCACGCCGCCCTCTGACCCAATGTGGATATAATTACGCAGGCAAATGGCACTTACCCGTGGCACGAAGCTTGGGCCGTACGAGATTGAATCCCCGCTAGGGGCGGGCGGCATGGGCGAAGTGTATCGAGCCCGAGATTCTCGACTCGAACGAGATGTTGCTATTAAGGTTTTACACACCAGTCTCTCTTCCGATACTGCTCTAAAGCAGCGCTTGGAACGCGAAGCCAAGGCAATCTCGCAGCTCTCTCATCCTCATATTTGCGCTCTGCATGATATCGGGCAGCATGATGGTGCTGTTTTCCTGGTCATGGAACTCTTGGAGGGGGAAACGCTGGAGCAGCGACTGAACCGAGGACCGCTGCCACTAGAACAGACAATCCGGTATGGCGCACAGATTGCCGACGCGCTGGCCAACGCGCATAAGCTAGGTTTCACACACCGCGATCTAAAACCGTCGAACATTATGTTGACGAAGGCGGGAGCCAAGCTTATGGATTTTGGCGTCGCAAAACGCTCTGGAGCGTCAACTCTTGCTAGCACGCTGACCGAAATGACGACGGAACAGGAGAAGCTCACGAGCGATGGCATGCTTGTGGGTACCTTCCAATACATGGCGCCGGAACAGTTGGAGGGTAAAGAGGCGGACGCGCGAACAGATATTTTCGCTTTGGGGGAAATACTTTATGAGGTGGGAACAGGAAAGCCACCCTTCAGTGGAAGCACCAGGGCCAGCCTGATTGCGTCCATTCTTACCAACGACCCTCCGCCAATTACACAGATGCAACCGCTAACCCCGATTTTGCTGGAGCGTACTGTCAAAAAATGCCTTGCAAAGGACCCGGATGAACGCTGGCAGAGCGCCAGTGATCTAGGCAGTGAACTACGATGGATAGGCGAGGCGAATTCGCACTCTGATATAGGCTTGTCGAAACCCTCTCCCAGGCGATGGGGCTTGCTGCATTGGTTGGCAATCACGATTGCTGCGGCGGGATTCGCCGTGGCGGGATTGCTTGCTGGTCACTTCTTCTCTCCCCCCGGAAGCAAGCAGACGGACCTTCGAGTCTCAATCAACGTTCCTATAGGAAGTCATCTTGCGCTTAACAAGCAAGCGGTTCTGTCTCCGAACGGACAGTTCGCGGCGATGGTTTTAGCCGATGCAGAAGGAAAAACACGATTGTGGATCCACCGATTGGACCGAGGCACGGCTCAACCGATCCCTGAGACCGACGGAGCCTTGGAGCCCTTTTGGTCGCCGGACAGCCAATTTCTTGCCTTCTTCACATTCGAAAAAAAATTGAAGAAAGTCATCTTCAGCGATGGCACTGTCCAGACGGTTTGCGACACCGGTACCGGCATCGAGCTCCCTTACAGTGGAACGTGGAGCCGTGATGCCGTGATCGTGTTCTCATTGGGTAGCCGAGGTCTATATCGAGTCTCTCCATCCGGAGGAACTCCTGAGCGAATATCCGTCGAAGGAAATTACCGTTGGCCCGATTTCCTGCCTGATGGACAGCACATACTCGTTCTGTCGGTTGGCACTGGCAGCGGCATCTTTGCCGTTTCGTTGCAGGGCGAACCGGTTCGCAGCGTGTTGCCCAACCAAAGTAGTCCTGCTCGCTACGCGGATCCCGGATACCTGCTGTTTGCTCGCGGGGGCAATTTGTTGGCTCAACCTTTCGATCCGTTGGTCTTAGGGACGACAGGTAGCGCCGTGTCCGTAGCCGAGTCGGCAGAGCCAGGACCTTTTAGTTTTTCGGCAGCACAAGGGGGCTTACTGCTCCTTGTGCAGGCCTCCAAAACGCAGCTTACCTGGGTTGATCAGACGGGGAAACGATTATCGACTGTAAGCGAGGCAGGCTACGTCTCCTCACCTTACATATCTCCTGACGGTAAGTACGCAATTGCGTCCGTCGCCGATCATCGGTTGCAGAGACAAAAACTGTGGCTATATGACCTCCAGCGAGGTACGGCAAACCCGTTTACGTTTGGAGACGGGAATGATGCGTATCCGGTGTGGTCGCCCGACGGACAACAAGTGGCATTTGCGTCCACGCGGGAAAACGGCCAAGAAGATGTCTTTGTCAAACCAGCGAATGGTGGCGGTAGTGAACAACCGCTGCTTTTGCAAAAAGGAGATAAAGAGCCGGACAAATGGTCTCCTGACGGCCGCTTTCTCCTCTTCGACTACCGAACCGAGCAAAGTTACGAGATCTGGGCGCTCCCCATGTTTGGCGATCGCAAACCTTTTCCATTGATTCAGGGCAAAGGCACACATGCATGGGCAATCTTTTCGCCTGACGGAAAGTGGGTCGCCTATGCATCCGATGAATACGACACGTTCCGACAGTCTCAAGTTTATGTTGTGCCATTCCCCGATTTAGTCGGTAAGTGGCAAGTTTCCAAAAACGGGGCCGCGCAATCTTTCTGGCCTCGAGGCAAAGAACTCTTTTATGTCACCAATGACTTCCAGATGATCGGTGCGGAGGTCGAAATTCAGGGAAAGAACTTCGTTGTCGGGAAATCGCGGAAGCTGTTTGAGGGACACCCCGTTGGCAGCAGCTTGAGCATAAACCCAGACGCGAGCGCAAGCATCGATGTCACTCCAGACGGAGCGAGTTGGCTCGTGAGCCTCCCGATCGACGAACCCAATGCCTCTCCACTCATACTCTCGACGAACTGGATGTCAAAGTTGAAGAAGTAAGCTCCGGCACACTTCTGGCCGGGCACGTACCGCCCGCCGCCGCACGCCGGTCTCATCATCGTCAATGTCTCCGCATGTTTATCAACTAGTTAATATGATGTTGTCATTTCAATAGACCCTATCTCCTACCCCTTTCCACTCTTGACGGGGTAGTGGAGGAGAGCGGAAAAAGTGGGCCACCCCGTACCTTCGGAGTTAACTATATTAACTAATGAGTAAACGGCGGTGGGGCGAGCGGAGAGCGGACGTGCGGGCGGGGCGTGGGGCGGGAGAGCGGACGGAAGGTGGCGATCATTCATCCAATCAGAAGGAGCTGGCGAAACAGACGGTTCAAGTTGTGTGATCGTTAACGACAGTTACGCGGAAAAGGTCAGAAATTTTTTTGCCTCCTCGTTGGCTATCAACTGATCACTTGCTGAGTTTTCGACTGGGAAAGCGATGCGGTTGATTTAATCGAGTACGTAATTTTGCTACGAATGCCGCTGTCAGCTTGCTGCGTTGAGCCGCGCTTGCACTTCCGGTCATGGCTGTAGAACCACTCCGAGCATCGTTAGCAGAATTGCCATCGCAGCCCGGAGTGTTCCCGCTACCACAGGGAACGAGTACGAAATCGTGTCCACACAAGTCTTCATTGTCACAACCTGCTGGCAGTCCGCGACCGAAAATCTCTCCTCGATCGTTGATGTCAACTGCCTCGACCAATTGCAGACTTGACTTCTTCGGAATTAGCGAATTCAGGTCGATCGGAACTTCCTCGTCCCATAGGACTGCCCGCAGGATACTGAAATCGCAGGAGAATGATCGGCCTACGATTTGATGTCTCGCGTTGATTGCAGCCGCAAGGCTAAAGCAATCGTCAGCGGGAGCCCCCAAGTCTCTGATACTGCCATCCTTCCACAAAGCCGCGTGGAATAGTTCATAGTTCAAGGTAAAAGAGAAGCCAACTGCTTCTCCAGCGTTGTTCAGCCAGGACGCAATAGAATAATCTCCCCCAAGCGATCCCAAATCAGTCAGAGTTCCATGATCCCAGAGAAACGGGTGTTGCAAGCAATTGTTGAATGGGTCAGCAGGGTCGCAGCCGACGTCCCCAACTAAACTGGACTGACCGACGACTTGCCCGCGATTATTCGCACACTGCCCATAAGCATAGGTTCCTCCCAAAGTAGGAATGTTCACCATCGTGCCGTTCTCCCACAAAAACGCGTGTTGGGTCGGTACTCCGGTTGCAGAGTTTGGCGTTGAATCCGTAAATGACCATCCGGCGACCAAGTCGCCACGCTGAAGATCGCACCCGTTAGCTGGTCCTGCATCTGGGCCGCCCAGAGTTCCCAAATCCCGCATCACTCCATTCTTCCAAATAAAAGGATGGACTGATCCCAGGAAAAAGAAAGGATCGGGGACCGTGTCGACGGTAGAGAATCCAATGGCCTCTCCTCCATTCGTGACATAGATAGCATTACTATCAACTCCGGTTCCCAGCGTTCCCAGGTCCAGCATCTCACCCTTTTTCCATAACACTCCGTGCCCTGCCAGGGTGCCACTCACCGGATCGACCTCCCCGAGTTCTGAAAATCCTGCGATCCAGCCGTGGGTGTTGATTTCGTTGGCTCCACTGTAGATTCCCCCGGGAAGCACGCCTAGGTCTCTAATTGTGCCTTTGTCCCATTTAAACCCGTGAGAAACGAAACAATCCGGTTGAATACAGTTGGGATCAGGAGTTGACGTGTCGGCATACCCCGCAGCGATTCCCCTCTCGCTAAGAAGATGTTCCCCGTTTCCGAAGCCGGACTGATAGCTCGCAGGGCCGCCGAGTGTGCCGATATCGATGAGTTTGTACCGCGCATGCTGCGCGGATAATTGCACTGGGGTTGCCAACACAACAAATAATGCGGTTGTTGTAATGCACGCCATTCTTGTGGATTTCATGGTGCCTCCCTATGTGGTCGCGAATTCCGTCCGCCGACAAGCCGACAGTTCTGCGGAGATCTTCATTGCTGGGAGCGGTAAGCTGCACTACAATTCCCCGCCGGACGACTTGTGACTACCGCTTCGGGCTTCCCCGTGCGCGCGTCACGGTACCCCGCGGCGGTTTAGAAGTCTTTCCTAAATTCTGGAAGATTTCTGGCAAAAGCCTTACCAAGCGTATGAAGGAGCAAATAAAGTACTTTTACGAGTTTGGGCCGTTTCGCCTTGATTCCGAAGAGCGGCTCTTATCGTGTCACGGGAAGCCGGTTGCGCTCGCTCCAAAGGTCACCGAAACATTGCTTTTTCTGCTTCAAAACGCCGGACACCTCGTCGATAAGGAGGATCTGATGCGGAGGGTCTGGCCTGACGCGTTTGTTGAGGAAGGAAGTCTTAACAAGAACATCTTCCTCTTACGAAAAGTGTTGGGCCAATGGGATGGGGGGCGGCAATATATCGAAACCATACCCAGGCGCGGCTATCGATTTGTGGCAAACGTCAGTCAGGTCGAAGCGGACAAGAGCCCATGCATGCCTCGAAGTCCAGTCGGAGCAAAGCAAGCTACTCCCGCTAGCCGCATACACTGGCTGAGAAGGCAGAAAGTCGGCCACATCGTCCTACTCGTAGGTTTAACAGCCGGATTGGGCATACTTTGGCACCACGGTAGACACCGGGTCGCGTCAAACCTCTCCTCAATTCGATCCCTCGCCGTCCTCCCGCTCGAGAATCTTTCTGGCGACCCTTCGCAGAATTACTTCGCAGATGGCATGACGGACGAGTTGATTACCAACCTCGGGCAAATCAGGTGGTTGCGAGTAATCTCGCGTACATCTGTCATGCAATATAGAGGTACCCGCAAACCTCTGCCACAAATCGCGAGCGAGTTACATGTCGAGGCGATTGTCGAAGGTACGGTTGTGAGGTCTGGCGACCGAGTTCGAATTACGGCTCAGCTGGTCCAGGCGGCGGAAGAGAAGCATCTCTGGGCACAGAGCTACGAAGGGAACGTGAAGGATGTGCTGGGATTGCAGGATGAAATCGCAGGCGCTGTAGCGAAGCAGATTCGCGGCACGCTGAGTCCATCGGAGGAGATAAGGGCAGGAGTCGAGCGCCCCGCCAACCAGGAAGCATACGAGTTGTACTTGAAGGGCGAGTACCTTCTGAATCGGGCCACGCCCGTCTCATTGCAAACGGCTATCGGCTATTTTCAGCAAACCATTGAAAAGGATCCGAACTACGCACCTGCGTATCTCAAGCTCGCGAGTTGCATTCAAATCCTTGCGATCAAGGGTGGTACCTCTAAGAAAATCGCCTATCCAAGAGCTAAGCTCCTCATAGATAAAGCCCTTGAACTCGATCCCCAGTTCAGTGCCGCACACGCCGTACGAGGCTGGTCTTTACTGCTCTACGACTTGGACTTTGCTGCTGCCGGCATCGAGTTCAAACGCGCAGTCGAGCTCAACCCCAACAGTGCTGAGGGGCATGAAGGACTCAGCGACTATTATTCAACCATGGGCCAGATGCAGGAGGCTGTTGACGAAGCTCAACGCGCTCGGGAAGTCGAGCCTCTCGGGTCAATCGTAAACGATGGTCTTTGCAGGACGTTGTACTTCGCGCGGCGATATGATGATGCTCTTGCCCAGTGCAAGGCAAACCTCGATTTGGACTCGAACCAGGTTCTCGGTCTCTCGCAGGTCGCTGCCGTGTACGCGGCGAAAGGGATGGATGCTGAAGCAACCTCGATGTTTCTGCGGTCGCTTGAAGCAGCAGACCCTCCAGCGATCATGATTTCAGCCGCCAAGAACAGCGCGAGTAAGTCCGGATTGAGAGGCTATTGGGAAGCTTTGTTGCCATTCATTCCTGAGAATCTCGATAACGGAAATATCGACTCGTGGGATGCGGCCGTAGCATACACACGCGCTGGGAATAACGAGAAGGCATTCACATGGCTTGAGAAATCTGTCGATGAGCGGTGTTTTGGAATAACTTTTCTTGGAGTGGATCCAACTTTTGACCCAATGCGATCTGACCCACGGTTTGTTTATCTTCTACGGCGGGTAGGTTTGCCAGAAAGCCAGGCAAGAAACTGAATGCTGACCACAATCCATCTCGCCCGCGGTGGTTGACAACCCCGCACCTGCTCTCATCTCTCTCCACTTCGACAATAGCTGCACGTTGTGCCAGGCGAACTGAAGCCGGTGTCATAGCAATACGGGCATACCTGCGAGGCGAGTATCCCCGTGGGGAAAGGCCGCGCGAGTTCCAACGCGGTTTTTAATTTGCTATCTGCTCTGCGCCGCCCAGCCTCGCCTTGGGCTTCGGGCCTCAACATGAATGCTGGTCGTGCACCCCCGATCAAAGGTGACGAGGCTCGTTCCAACAACTCACTGACGCGCACGGCACGTTTTCGCTTGCGGTATTCCCGCATCCACGCAGCTCGCCGTGCTGGATCGCGATAAGGCATGCAGCTAATTAGATGCGTGCACCGTGTACCGTACACCACTCAACGATACCCAGCAGATTGCACTCCTTTACGCATACGCATTTTCTGCCGTAGGGCGTGCGTTTTGTCTTAGAAAATTAATCACCTTCGAATACGTAGAACGCTTTACTGTTTTTCCATGGCGAATTAGCCGGATCTTGTCGCGATGTATTCCGGTTCCTTTTTTTATCTCACGCTCAGAAAAGTTTTTTAATAGCCGGAGAGTTTTTGGGCCTGCTGCAACACGGCCATTGTCGTAAATTTTGCACTTAAAATCGATCTCATGATCGACTGGTCCTTGCTCTAGTTTTCGCTTTATTTCTTTCCCGCAATAACCGTGTTCGTTCGCCACTACGTGCATTCTTTGAAGCACGCCACGAGTCCAAACGCCACATTGTTTTCCGTCCGGCCCATCGAACTTGCATTCAGGATTGTTTACATAGGCGTTCAGGACTGCGCGGTAGGAACGTACAGGAATGGTGTTCTTGTCTTTAGAATCGCCCGTGGTGATGCGGCAAGGTTTCCCAGTCCGCACGTTGTAATACGTGGCGTCCGCCCATTCCTCACTCTTTTTTGTAAAACGGGTTATGAGAATTGGCTTATCGGCTTGTTTTTCAAGATCAAGATCGCTATCGCGAATGACAGGAGCAAGAATAAAATCGTACGGTTTGCAGAAATCCTTAAACCTTCCAAGCACAGCAGGAGAACTTACGGGAATCTTCATCACGGCCGGACGATCTAACCACTCGGGATCTCCACTCTTAAAGCTGACACCTTCATTCTGCAAAACCTTCTGCCAGAACTGCGCGGCAAATTGATCCTCATCGTTGTCTCCTTTGCGCTGGATAGGGCTCATCAAGTAGCCAATGCCATGCGCTTTTGCATCTACGATCTTGCGAACGTGCTTTCCCTCAAAAAGACAATAGCGTTTTGCGCTAATAGCGTAGCCGTACAAATCGCGAAATGGCTTACTTGGATTTCCATCGACATAATTCACGTCTTCCACCTTTAGGATCGTTCCACCAAAGCTATGGGGATTCAGCGAGGAGAAGCGCTCCGAGATCTTGATGACTGTATCGCGTGACAAACACGGGATTGGAGCGAATTCGCGCATGTCCGCCGCTTCAACGTAACCTAAGTCCGCACGTGCACCTCCGCGCGCGAACCCGCCATTTTCATTCGCAACTACACAAAGCGAATCTGTGTCGCAAAAGAGATAGGTGCCGCCCGCATCAGTAACACATTTTTCAGCGAGCGCTAAGAGGAGTCGGCCACCTGAGGTAATCAAACTCGCTACTGGTGGGAAGTAAAACTGGCCTGGGACTTCGCGCTCTCGGATCATCTGTTGGTGATAGTGTTCACCGGAATACACATCGAGCTTCACGCCTTTGCCTTCGTGCTGTTCGTTCAACTCTACAAGCGGACCGTACGCTCCAGCATTCCCGATGCATTTCAAACCCTTCTTGAGAGTCGCGTCTGCTTTGTGAACCTCCTTTTGCTCAACAACGTGCTTATAGAAATCGTCCACAGCTGGATTGATCAGAAACTTGCCCAGTAATTTGGTGGGCTTCAGTCCGGCCTGTTTCCCCACTGGCACCACTCGGAAAGCCCGCAGGATGCGAGGAATCTTTCCATGGTTTAGAAGAATGGACGCAATAATGTCCGGGCCCGCAACCCATACGGGCTCATCTGAGGCGAAGGAATCTGAGCCAATATTAAGTTTGTCCGGGTCTTTTTCATTGAAAGGAGCACGCACGGGAAGGATGTCGTCGTCCGGCTTAACCAGTGCAAAGAATCGGAAGTCGGGCCACCGTTTACGACTGAAGCATTCATCGGGACGCAGCGCGATTGCCCTGAGGAGTCCTCGAATCTCTTTCGTCGCATCAGGAAATTCGACGGAAGCTGCTGTGAGAATCTCCCAATTGCCGAGCAACGTGTTGACTGTGCAGTATTGAGAAATGAAATCTAGTCGTATAACCGGAACGCACGTGCGGCGGATGTGCGTCTCGGCTCTCCCGCCAGAGTACGGCTGCATTGTGACACCCAGACGGTAGTTCGACACCTTGAACTTTTCGAGCGGTTTAGCAACTTTCATTTCGCTCATGTAGGCTTTTGCTATTGATGCAGGACTATACGCTTTGTCGGGTAGAAGATTTGCAAGCGCATGATTGTCGAATTCTTGCTTGGCGGCGTTTAGAAGTTGCTGAGTAATCCTCGTATCATTTCTGCAATATCCAAGTTCATCTTGCGAGACTTTCCCGCTAGGCTCATGCTCTAGCTTTCTGTCGATCGCATAACCTTTCTTCTGGAACTCCACACACCATTGATCTAGGCTCATGTGCTCATCGAAAAGTGAAAACAGCAGTGCGCTCAAGTCGAGGAATCTTCCGGGATTCGGCCACTGGTCTTTACGAAAGCGAGGCGTTCCACGCGTAATAAACGTGGTGCGAGCGTCCTTCGGTTCAAGTTTGATTTCGGGGCGGTAGGGATGAGACTTCCAGGTCTTAGTCTTGTAATCGAGTTGCTTGGAGAGAATGAGTCGAAACCCGCCTTTGCGCGTTCTACGCCAACCGAGCGAAAGCCGACTGATGTCGAAGGGGAGATTAAATCCAACGATCATCCAGCCTTTCCGGACGGCCGGCCAGAAGACCTTTGTCATGAACTCAGGAAAGGTTCTATGAATCTGAATCCTGACTTGTGGTGGAAATTGCTTCACCTCCACTTCTGAAAACGTACCCAACACGAAGGTTCCAATTTCATTTAACTCTTCCTTCGTAATCTCCTCAGAGTAGACAATCCCCTCGGACTCGCACACGTAACGGTCGTCTACCAACTTGCAAATACGGTAGATGCCGAACATCAGGTTCTGATGGACATCGGTGCGGGTCTCTGTGTCAAAAATCAGGACGCGCTCGGGCCAGTTGGGAACCGACACATCGGAGCGCTTACGCTTCTCTTTTGGCGTGTCAGTATGTCTAACCGTGTGCGCCCTAAAGTAGACGTCGAGTCGCTTACTCACGGTTGCTTCTCTAACCTGTCAATCCACAACGGCTACATACTCATTCCCACTCTTATGTTTCTTGCGCTCGACCTTGACGACACCTTTCCATTCTTTCCCTTTGAAGCGCTCGTACAAGCGGGAATAGTTGCCAGAGTCGAACTTGATCGTCCAGGTGTACCGCTTGCCATTGACCGTGCAGGGAACCTCCATGCCTTCGCCAAACCGGCTGTTTGATCTTCGCCAACCACCAAGCAAAGTAATCTGCGTTACTCCTTTCTTCGGTACATCCTTAGCCTTGAGGAACGGAGCAAATTCACTTCTCGCGCTAGTTGGTGGTGGGAGAATCAAGGAGCTTTCGTTCTTAGCGTTTCGTGATTTCATGGATCTATTTCTCCTTCAGCGTTAGTAACGCTCTTCAATTGCTGCAGCAGCATCCATTCCGCGACCTTGATAGCTTCGAAGGCCCGTCTGATGCGCTCCGTACGATCAGGCGTATAAGTAAGGTCTGTTCCGGCGGACTCCACCATCGCGTGGAAAAGATGATGGCAGGGCTCACAGAACAACATGGTGAAGCAGGCAAAATGGTTCTGCCCACCGAGATGGTTTCGTTGCACGTTATTCGTGCTCTCACACAGCACACATTTCTTAAGTTGTGCCTTGGGCAGCTTCATGCGCCACCTGCAATCGCATAGAGTTGCTCAAAGGGGCTTTCCGAGTTCTCCAACGCTTCGAGGATCGTTTGTACTTCGTCGGTGCCAGTTGGGAGCCGGACACCATCAATGTAGGTATCTTTGGGAAAACGGTTGAGACGAGCAAAATCGCCGCGAGCAGCCTCATTGATCGCGGCCACCCATTCACCTACCAGGTAGCGTTCTTTTGAGCTTTTAGTATGAAGGGGAGTCAGATCGCCAGGTTAGATCTGGACCTGAAGCGTCGATCGCAAGCGGGCAGATCTAGTGACGCGAATCCGCCTACCAGGACGCTCTCGCTTTAACTGCGACCCAATGTATTTCTGGATTGAACGCAGACTGACACCACGATTCCCTGCAGCCTGAGTGGCGGTCAGCTCTGGATTACGGCGTACGTCGGACAGAACGTGGAAAGTCTTGTCACGTGTTGATTGACTACGCTCAGAAAGATTGTGAGTCCTCTGAGGTCGGCGTGCACTTGAACTACGAAATCGTGATTTACCCTGGCCAGGAGGTCCTTTACCGGGGCGACCCTGGCCAGTTCGCTTTCTGGCCATAGACCCACCGGGATTACATCAGTACTTGCCTCGACTGCAGCGCTTTCTCGACCATGTCTAACGGCATGAGAGATTCGGCGCCATTTTCGTCCTGCACCACGACGTTGTTCTTGTACCTCGGTTCGAATCCAACAACTGTGAGTACGTGCCCTTCGAAGGGTGGCTTGCGGCCTCTGAATTGTTCCCCGAAAATCTCTGCGGTCCAGAAAATGAATTTCGCGCCCAAGGGAACCGAGCCCAGCGCAACTAGTTTGCTTCGTGTTCTTGTCATTTTCATCCTCCATTCAATTCGCCACAAGAATGGCAACTACTGTTTTCGCTATTCACTGGGTTTTTTCGTGCTGTGCCTTACGAAGTCTTCGAGTGCCGCGAGCGGAATGATTCTGCGCCGACCAACCTTCCGGCTTGCGAGTTGGCGCCGCGAGACGAGGGCTGCCACCGTGCGCGGTGATAACCCCAATCTGCGAGCTGCTTCAGCTATGCCCACGGCAAGTACGGTGTTATCACGTTGCATTGCTAGTGCATCCCCTTTCATGTCATTGCTGATTGTTGCTGCTTAAGTCTTTCTTCACGTGTAATATAAGGCCGCCTCCCGATATTTTGCGGCGAACCGAAACGCTGTGGTTTCCATGCTTGTGGCAATGAGGATCCGTGCAGGCACAATCATGTGGCAATTGGAGTTGCGATCACAGCTGTCGTGTGGCGTAGGAAATTTGGAGAAGGACTTGACAACGTTTCCCAACGACCCTCTTTCGCGTTCAAAGCGGCGGGGGCCACAACCGGAGCTGAGCGATGCTCAGCTACACGATCGTAGAGAGCAACTGGTTCAGGTATTCGAGGGTTCGTGGGGCGAGATCGGCGGTGAACTACGAAAGTGCAAGAAGCCAGCGGACCTTAGTCACATTTTTCGACTTCTCGATGAAAGCTACGTCTGGCAGCTGGTTGAAGTGCTTTGTCGCCCATCCACAGAGCAAGCTTCCCCAACCCATCTTCGCAAAATCCGAGCCGAAATGCGTGCCCTTGTCGAGCCTAATCGCGCCGCCGGGCAATCACAGGTACGGGCGCAGGAACAATTACAGCGAGCCGATTGGGCTCTTGAGCGAGCACCCAGTGATAAACGCCGAATGCTGAAGCGAGAGCGGAAGAAGCGCCGCAAAGAAGCGTGGAGAGCACTGCAGGGTTATCAGACTTTGTCTGACACTGTGCGTCGCTTGGAGACACGACTCAAGTCGCGCGAAGCGGCCTTCGCTCGCCAGGAACTTTTTCGCTTCCTCAAGAGTAAGCGATACGAGGTAACGCCTCTAGCTCTGGCGAATGCCGCAGCTGGTATCCCCTACATGGGTTGGCGGCACTCGATGCGGAAGAACACCAAGGTCCGAAGCATCGCTGCGAATGGAATCGCATATCAAGTCTTCAAGGCAATTCGCTATCTTGCAGCGATCTCAAATAAGAAGACGGAAAAGGAATTTGTCACGGACTTCGGAGAGCATATTCCCTCACTTCCAAGCCGGTATGGATTTCCCAAAAATGAGCTCGTGGATAACTGGTTGTACTTGGAGCGGGCAATTCGACAGGCATATCGGATGAAACCTCACCCAAGAGACCTTCCCTTTGAGATAACGAAACGCTATTTCAGACAAATTCGGTCTCAGTCGAATGTTGACATGGTACTGGCTAAGCAGGCTAGCCTTCGGCTAATCAGCAAGCCTATGAAGAAGGTGAAGTAAAAATACGGGGCGTGCCGACTGTTCGAGCAGCCGACTTGCCCCTGACCGCGAGGAGATCACGCCTCCATGACGGCTTCGCACACACTAGCGCGTTCAACTATTCTTCAGCAAATTTCCAAACATGGGATCCTGTTCATGTCGGGCTTCGGGTTGCGTTTGCAAGTCCACAACGAGCACTTGCGCGCCGAGTGGGGTGTTGGACAGGAACGTCACAAAACTACTTTATCGCGCGTGAACCGGAATTTGCGGCGCGTCATTGTTCTCGGTAGTGATGGCTATGCGACCTTCGATGCGATCCGCTTCATCGGTGACATTGGGGCGTCACTGATTTTCCTTGATCGACGAGGGAAACTTCTCTTCGCATCGACGCCAACTGCTCCGAGCGATGTCAGACTGCGACGAGCACAATGCCTCGCCCTAAACAATGGCACTGCTTTGACAATTTCCAGGGAACTCATCTCACAAAAACTCGACGGTCAGGCCGCACTCGTGCGCGACATGTTCGGTAATTCTGCTGCAGCGAACGCCATCATTCGATTCAAAGCTGAACTAGCAGAAACTAGTGACATCGA
>Ga0126369_10000087_pt1 | contig 54170 bp, 43 predicted proteins | sample PanSoiMetaPlot_1_FD_109646 | JGI IMG/M metagenome (GOLD analysis project Ga0126369, IMG submission 109646) | Tropical forest soil microbial communities from Panama - MetaG Plot_1 | ecosystem: Environmental > Terrestrial > Soil > Tropical forest > Bulk soil | place: Panama | collected 2016-02-17
ACGGCTCAATCGCCCGGACCCAGGAGCCGGGGGTGGCGCAGTTGAAATGCTACGCGGGCCCGGCCGGCGCGGTGATTTACGACGAAGGAACTCTGTCGTCGTGCGAAAACCTCTCGGCCATTGGCAATCTTCGCGATCACGACTGGAATTTTCAGGGGCTTTGGTTGTCAGACGCAATGAAGGAGCGGCGTAAGCACGCCGCGAATGGGTGCTTTTGTACCCATGAATCAAATTGCTATTACCCGTCGCTGCCTTTCAATCCCAGGCACTTGATTCAGATTAAAAAGCTCGAGCGCGAAATGAAGAAGGCCGCCCGCGAGCTGGGCAAACAGACAGACGAACAGCCCGACGGAATTGCCGTAAAGGTGTAACGCAAACTGCTCATACGCAAGCTGACTCTTGCGTTAGCTAATCGATGAAACCGAACGCGCCAAAAATTCTCATCATCTCTTCCGACACCGGCGGCGGGCACCGCTCAGCGGCGGCGGCCATTGTCGCCGGCATCGAGAGCTTCGTAAAGGGTGAGTCGTATGCGGTCCGCGTCATCCGCGCAGTTGAAGAGTCGCACCACCTGGCCGCGAAGCTGGTCGCCATTTACAACTGGTTGCTGCGGCACAAGCAGCATTGGATGAAGTACTACTACTGGCTCATCAATCGCTTTCGCCCGGAGACGCGCGAGTTCTTTCATTCCCGCTGCATCGGTTACTGCCGCACGGTGATCGAGCGCTGGTGCCCGCACATTGTCGTCAGTGTGCATCCCTTGACCCAACACATTTTCGCGCGCGTGCTGAGAGAGTTCGGCTGGTCTGATCGGGTGCCCCTGGTAACCGTGGTTACCGATCCCTATTACGGGTTCTGGAAGGGTTGGGCCTGCGACGACGTGCGGCTCTATCTGGTCGCGACCGAGGAGGCACGCCGGCAGTTGATTGATTACGGCATCTCGCCGCAGCGCATCAAGGTGTCGGGTATGCCGGTGCATCCGAAGTTTTCGTTTCCGGGAGATGATGCAGCCCGGGTGGCGCGCAAAGCGCTCGGATTGGATCCGGATAAGTTTACGGTGTTTGTCAACGCCGGTTGGGAAGGCGGCGGCAATGTGCCGCAAATCTTCAGCGAGTTGGTGCGGGGCGAGCTGGATGTTCAGGCTATCTTCCTGGCCGGCAAAAATGAAAGTCTGAAAAATGAAGCGGAGCGGTTGGCGGCGGAGGCGAGGTTCCCGATCAAGGTCATTGGCTATTCCGATGAAGTCGAGCAATTGATGCGCGCGGCCAACGTCATGATTTCCAAGCTGGGGGGCCTGACTACGTTCGAGGCCTTGAGTTGCCGGCTGCCGATTATCGCCGATGTGACTACCGAGCCGATGCCCCAGGAAGCGGGCACCGTGAATTTGATCGCCAAGAGCGGCGCCGCGGTTATGCTGCGACGCGCCTCGGACATTGTGCCGGTGGTTAATCGGATGATTGCCGATTCCAGGCACTATGCGGCTTTGCGCGCAGCGACCATCTCGATCGCGATTCCTAATGCGACCAAGCGCATTGTTGAAGAAATCACCGCGTTGATTCCCGAGAACGCCGGCGCCAGCGATTCATTAGCCGAGCACGTTGCCTGACAGAATTCGGAGTGCGGTGACTGGTCGCCGCTTTGGTTTCGCTGCCGAAAGCGCCGGCGAGCCGGCGTACTCCAAAGGCGATGCCTTCTTGACTGGCACGCAGGCTTCGCGATTTAATCCCCGTTCGTTCTATCAAACAACGAAAGTGGTGCAGACTTCAGTCTGTGACTGGTTACAGGAAATCAGAGACTGAAGGCTGTGCCACAAACTTATAAATGAGTCTGTTACTCGAAGGTAAACGCGCGTTCATCACCGGAGGAACGCGAGGAATCGGCGCCGCGCTGTGCGAAGTGTTTGCGCGTGAAGGCGCCGACGTGGCTTTTAACTATAATTCACGCGAGGACCTGGCCATCGAAACCAGCGGTAAGATCGAAGCTTATGGCCGCCGGAGCAAAGCTTTCAAGGTCTCGATCATCGATCGTTTTGGGATGAAGCACCTGACCCGCGATCTGGTCCATGAGTGGGGCGGCATCGACATCCTGGTGAATAACGCCGCCATCAACCGCGGCGACAACTTCGCCACCACCACCGATCGCGCCTGGGACGAAATTATCAACACGAATGTCCACAGCTTGTTCGCGGTCACCAAGCCCATCTACAAGCAGATGATTCGGCAGCGGGAAGGGAAGATTCTCAACATCACCTCGATCGGGGCGATGCGTGCTTTGCCGACCTCGGTCCATTACGCCACCTCAAAGGCGGCGATGATCGGTTTCACCAAATGCCTGGCGCGCGAAGCCGGGACTTTCGGGGTCACCGTCAACGCGATTGCCGCCGGGATCTTTGATACCGACCTGGCCCAGGCCTTGCCGGATCGGCTGCTACAGATGCACGACTTCTGGACCTCCAAGGGCCGGCTCGGCCGCCCCGCTGAGTTGGCCGAGTATGCCGCCTTCATGTGCAGCGAGCGCAATAGTTTCATGAATGGCGAGATTGTCATCGTGGACGGCGGCGCAATTACCTAAAGGCCTTCCCGTCTCTCACCAAATCCGGGAATATCGGATCGTCAGATCACCATCGCCACCTTATGCGGTAGTCGTAGGCTACCTGGTCGAGGCTGTGACGGACCCGATACCACTGGGAGTGCGAACCCGGGCCGGGGTGGTGCTGGCGCATAAACTTATCAATTGTGCGGGCGCGAACCAGCACTTCCCGCGCCAGATTCGGCGCGGCTTGCTGGTCATCCCACTTGTCCTTCAGATGATCGGTCGCCTCCTCAAACTCATGCACGTAGCGATTGATTTCATCTTCGGTGGGCGTGCCGTTGAGCGGTCCGTGATCGAGGTCGGTGTCGAGCATCTTGGCAAAGTGGTCGCTGTCTTCTTCGAGCCGCTTCAAAGTGTCTTTCAGATTTCCGCGATACCATTGAGCGCTCGCGGTAGTACAAAGAGCCAGCGTAGTCAAAGCGATTCGTATGAGACTGGTGCTATGAACTTTCACAATCCGCCGTCCTTTCGCAATTCCCGAGTCCTTTATAAGCGTTAAAGTCACTGCTTCTCAAGCCGCAGCGCTGAAGAAGAGTAGCCGGTGGTCGCGTCGCCGGGAAAACCAACGGAAACCGCGGGAGGGTGATGCGCGGCGACCGTCGTTCCGCTGTTGTGGATAATTCCCTCGGCTGCCGGAAAAATCCGCGCTCTGTCGGAACCTCAAACCATGACAATGAGTCTAAGCTCGGTGAGGATTTGAAGAATCACTGTGCCGATTGTTGGCACGTCTGGTGCTAACGTGTCTTATTTTGTAGCTTCAATTCCGGCTCAGGCCTTGGTTTAGCTTTCCGTTGCCTAACCAACCTTTGTCGCTTATTCTTGGTGTCCCGATTCCGAAGTCGCGCTTCTTATTGTCCCGCCAAAGCGCTATCAAGTGCGGCCAATTCGAAAACCGCAATGTTTTCACTCAGCTTGATTTGAATTCCCAAGAGCTACGCTTCACAAAGGAGTTCGCCCCACGTCGCCATATCCCTCGCTTCGCACACATACGCGTGCGCTCGTCATTGGTGTTGCTTGTCTGTTGGTGCTCGTCGCCGCTTCAAGGTGGGCCACGCTCCAGCGTGCCGGCAGTCAGTCCGGCCCTGGCCGGCCTCACTCATTAGCCGCGACACTCCAGCCTGACAAAGGCTCCATCACACCGGCAGCGACGATTACCGTCAACAGCACTTCGGATGTGGCTAGCGGCACCGACGGCTTGTGCACTCTGCGCGAAGCGATCACGGCCGCGAATACCAATACGGCTTCCGGCGCCGTAGCCGGCGAGTGCGCGGCGGGTAGCAGCGGCGGTTCGGACACCATCGACATGACGGGTGTCTCGGGAACGATCAATCTCACGGGCGCGCTACCTGATATCACCAGCGACCTGACTATAAACGGCCCGGGTTCGAGCCAGCTGACGGTGACGAGGAATACCGGGGGAGACTATCGAGTTTTCACGGTTTCAGCGCCGGTTACCGTGGCAATCTCGGGGCTGGCCGTCACCAGCGGCAAAACGCCGGCCGCGCCTCCGGGCTCACCCGCGTCGACATTCAATGGCGGCGGAATTTTTAATAGTGGCACGCTGACGCTGACCGATGTGAACGTCAGCGCGAATACCACGAGCGTCAATATCGATACAAATAGCGCCGGGAATGGAGCGGGCATCGCCAATACCGGAACCTTGAGCCTGACGAGTTGCTCGGTGACCGGGAACTTCGGCGGCAACGGCATCGGCGGCATCGGCAGCGGCGGCAACGGCGGTGGTATTTCTTCTTCCGGAACGTTGACCGTGAGCAACAGCACAATTACCGGCAATCAGGGCGGACAAGGGGCGATTGGCTCGGGCACCGGCGGGAACGGTGGGGGCATTTTGCTTCCGGCGGAACGTTGACTGTGACCAGCAGTACCATCAGCGGCAATCAAGCCGGAGCTGGGGCAGTTAGCAGTGGCACCGGTGGGAACGGTGGAGGAATTTATTGTCTCGGCACGTGCAACCTCACTAACGCGACCATCAGTAATAACAGTTCCGGCGGCGCGCATTCACCCGGATTTGGCGCCGGGATTTATTACAGCGGTCCCAGTGCGTCTAGCATCACGAACAGCACGATCGACGGAAACCACACCGGCTCAGGCGGGTTCGCCATCTCCGGCGGTATTTATGCTGGCGCGCCGTTAACGATAACTGCCAGCACCATCAGCAACAATGTCGCTGATGGTGGTGGCGGAGGCCTTTCATTTGCCAGTGGCGGCGGGAAGGTCTTCAACAGCACTATCAGCGGAAACACTGGCAATACCGGTGGATCTGGAATTGCGGTGGGCAGCACAGTACCGCTACTGCTCGTAAACAGTACCGTCACCGGGAATAACGGGAGCGAAGGTGTTTTTGCTTGGTCGTTGGCTCCTACGGTGAGAAATACGATTATCGCCGGCAACGAACCGACCAGTTCGGACGTGACTGGTACCTTTGTTTCACAAGGACACAATCTGATCGGCAACCCCACCAATAGCTCTGGTTTCACCAATGGCGTGAATGGAGACCAGGTCGGCACCGGGGCGGCGCACTTGAATCCGCAACTCGGCCCGTTGGCAAACAACGGCGGTCCAACCAAGACGCATGCGTTGTTGCTGAGTAGCACTGCGCTCGATGCCGGCGACGACTGTGTCACTCAGCCGGCCCACTGTGGTGACGCAAACACTCCGCAGCTGGCGACCGATCAACGTGGCGCGCCGCGTCCCGTAGACGGCGATCTCAATGGGACCGCGACCACCGACATTGGCGCATTTGAAGCGCAGAACTTCATCGTGACGAACACCAGTGACAGCGGCGCAGGCAGCCTCAGACAGGCGGTTACCGATGCCAACGCCGCGTCGGGCACACCGTCAATCTGGACCAATATCCCGGCTGGCGATCCGGGATGCTCGGGCGGTTCGTGCACCATCACTTTGACCACCGGCGAGTTGGTTATCAGTCATGCCATGTCCGTTCAAGGTCCGGGTGCGAATCTGTTGACCATTTCCGGCAACAACAATAGCCGCATCTTTAATCTTCAAACCGGCGTGACCTGCACGATTAACAATTTAACGCTCTCGAACGGCAACGCGCCGGGCACACCTGGGGGCGGAGCCATCCTCAACAACGGCGGCACGCTCTCAGTGTTGAATAGTGCGATCGCGAACAATTCAGCAAGTGGATCTGGCGGACTTTACATGGTCTCAGGCGTCACCAACATTAGCGGCTGCCTGTTTCGGAATAACACCGCCAGCGGTTCCGTGGGCGGCATGGCCGTGCGCGGCGGTACCGCGACGATCTCTAACAGCACCTTCTCAGGCAATTCCTCGGCGCTCCTCGGGGGCGCTCTCCTGGTCGACAACGGCAGCGCTACCTTGACCAATGTGACGATTACCAATAACCGCGGCGTTGCTCAGGGCGGCGGCGGTATCGCTCAAGTTACTCCGGGGCTGGTGATCCTGCGCAATACGATCGTGGCGGGAAACTTTAGGGGCGCAGCGCCGGATACGACACCCAGCGATGTTGGTGTTTTTGTCGACCCGTCCAGTTCATTCAACCTCATCGGCAGTGGTGGCGCCGGCGGCTTAACCAACGGGGTAAACAACAACCTCGTGGGAGTCTCGAATCCAGGCCTCGCCGCACTCGCCAGCAACGGCGGCGCCACGCAGACACATGCGCTGCTGGTCGGATCTCCAGCGCTCGATGCCGGTGACAACACCATTGCCGCCAACGCCGGCCTGACGACGGACCAGCGCGGCGCCGGCTTCGCTCGCAGTGTCGATGGACCTGATGCCGACAGCACGGCCACCTCGGACATTGGCGCCTTCGAGGCTCAGGTCTTTGTTCAGGATATTCTCGACCAGTCAACCAATGAGGACAATCAGCTTCAATTCACTTTTAGCGTAGGGGGATCGATCTCTTCGGTCACCGCCAGCTCCGGTAATACCGCGTTGGTGCCGAACACTGCGGGCAACCTCGCCGTCACCGGTTCGAGCGCCACGCGGACCTTGACCATCGTGCCCCTGGCAAATCAATTCGGCACTTCCACCATTACGGTAACGGTCAACGGCAGTGGCGGCGAGAGCATGACTGACACGTTCGTATTGACGGTCAATTCAGTCAATGACGCGCCGTCTTTCACCAAAGGCGCGGACCAGACTGTGCTCGAAGATTCCGGTGCGCAAACGGTGCCGACCTGGGCCACGGCGATTTCGGCGGGCCCAGCTAACGAATCAGCGCAGAACGTCACGTTCAATGTGACGAACAACAACAATACCCTGTTCTCCAGTCAGCCGGCTGTGAATTCAGCGGGAACGCTGATGTATACGCCGGCGGCGAACGCGAACGGCAGCGCCACTGTCACCGTGACGGCACAGGATGATGGCGGCACTGCAAATGGCGGCGTCAATACGTCGCCGTCTCAGACATTTGTGATTAACGTGACTGCGGTTAACGATCCCCCATCTTTCGTTAAGGGGCCAAACCAGACGGTCAACGAAGATGCGAGCGGCCAAACGGTTATTAATTGGGCCACGAGCATTTCAGCTGGTCCCGCCAACGAGTCTGCGCAGACAGTCACCTTTACGGTGACCAACGATAACAACCCCTTGTTCTCAATTCAGCCGGCCGTCGCTGCAAACGGGTCTTTAACTTACACGCCGGCGGCGAATGCCAACGGCAGCGCTACCGTGACGGTTACTGCGAACGACAGTGGCGGCACCTTGAATGGAGGCAGCAACAGCTCGGCGCCGCAATCCTTTACCATCACCGTGAATTCGGTAAACGATACGCCTTCATTCACCAAGGGTCAGAATCAGACGGTGAATGAGGACGCCGGCGCGCAGACGGTGACAAACTGGGCGACGGCGATTTCCGCCGGGCCGGCCAACGAGTCTTCGCAGGTATTGACCTTCCAGGTCACGGGGAACACGAACAGCGCGTTGTTCTCGGCGCCCCCGGCGATCAGCGCGACGGGGACACTTAGTTATACGCCGGCAGCGAACGCCAATGGTTCAGCGACCATTACCATTAACCTGAAAGACGATGGTGGGACAGCAAATGGGGGCAACGACACGTCTGTCTCGCAGACCTTTACCATCACGGTGAATGCGGTGAATGACCCGCCGTCGTTCACCAAAGGCGCGGATCAGACGGTGACCAACAATGCGGGAGCCCAGACAGCGGCGAACTGGGCCACCAGCATCTCTCCGGGTCCCACGAATGAGTCTTCGCAAACGGTCAGCTTCCAGGTGACCGGCAATTCGAACGCCGGCCTGTTCAGTGTGGCGCCAGCCGTCAGCTCTACCGGCACGCTGACTTATACGCCGGCGACTAACGCGGCGGGCACGGCCACGATCACCCTCAATCTCAGAGACAACGGGGGCACGGTTAACGGAGGCGTCGATACCTCAGCTTCACAGACATTTAATATCACCGTGAATGCCGCGGGTGGCTCGATCAACTTCAACCCGGCCACGGTGAACACCACCGAGAGTTCAGGCTTGACAACCGTAACGGTGAAACGCACCGGCGACTTGAGCCGCGAGGTAACAGTTGATTATGCGACCAGTGGTGACAACGGCCTGCCGTGTTCGGTTGCGAATGGTGTCGCCACCCCGAAGTGCGATTTCACGACCGCCCTGGGCACCCTGTCGTTTGCGGCGAATGAAGACACCAAGGTCATCAACATTCAATTAAGTCAGGACTCGTTTGTCGAAGGGCCTGAGACCTTCACGGTTTCGCTGTCGAATGCGACTGGCTTTGCGGCAATTGGTACTGCCGGAACTGCGACAGTCACCATTGCTGATGACGCGAGCGAACCGGCAACCAACGCGATTGATGATGACAGCAACTTCGTGCGGCAGCATTATCACGACTTCCTGAACCGCGAACCTGATCAGCCCGGCTTCGTCTTCTGGATCGGGCAGATGAGTAACTGTGGTTCGCCCGACCTGACAGTCTGCCGGGTGAACGTGTCAGGCGCCTTCTTCCTCTCGATCGAGTTCGAGCAGACGGGTTATTTGGTTGAGCGGATGTACAAGACGGCCTATGGCGACGCGACGGGGATTTCCACCATTGGTGGTGCGCATCAGATCTTCGTGCCGGTGGTGCGGTTCAATGAATTCCTGAAGGACACCCAACGCGTGGGCCAGGGAATAATCGTGGGCCAGAACGGCTGGCAGCAGGCGCTGGAGAATAACAAGCAGGCCTACACCGGCGAGTTCGTGGCGAGTTCACGCTTCATCAGCGCGTTTCCGACGACGCTGACGCCGGCGCAGTTCGTGGACAAGTTGAATACGAATGCCGGCGGGGTCTTGTCGCAGAGCGAGCGGCAGACGGCGATCAACTTGTTCGGGAATGCGGCTGATACGACAAACGCGAGTGCGCGGGCGCAGGCGCTAAGACAAGTGGCTGAGGATCAGGATCTGTTCAATGCGGAATTCAATCGCGCGTTTGTGCAGGCCCAGTACTTCGGTTACCTGCGGCGAAATCCGAACGACGCTCCGGATGCCGATTACACGGGGTATGACTTCTGGCTCGGCAAACTGAACCAATTCAACGGCGACTACATCAAGGCGGAGATGGTCAAAGCCTTCATCGCTGCGGCTGAGTACCGCCAGCGGTTTGGGGCGCAGTAACCGTCGGCGTGACAGGGTCAGCACCATCTGCGTGACAGTGTCAGCGCCATCTGCGTGATGGGGTCAGTACCATCTGCGTGAGCAGATGGATCGACGAGCTCCTCTCATCTCAACCGGCATCCTTGATCCATCCGCTCACGCGGATGGTACTGACCCATTGGTGAGCGGCCGGGCCTTGGACCAGCACGCCGCAGCCATCACGCGAACTCCAACCCTATCGGAAATATTGTGGCGGCTGGTGAAGGAAGCCTGGCCAGTCGGTGAGTAACGCCGCTATCAACAACGCCGACAGGCAGACGTAGACACTCCAGAAAATCCAAAACCAAACTGCCTGTCGCAGCTCTTCAGTGGACCAGGGCAGTTTGCTATGGCTCGGGTTTTGATTTCTCCACCGCATCCAGTCTTTTCTCCAAAGCCCGGATTCGTTTCGGAACTTCTCCCAACTTCTTAAACACGGCGACCGCCCGCCAGAACGCGCTCACTTCAAACGCCGGTGTGCCCACCAGGATCGCGCCGGGTGCGACGTCGTTGGGCACGCCGCTTTGCGGATAAAGAATCGCGTCGTCGCCTACCGTGATATGACCGCCGATACCGACCTGGCCAGTGAGAATCACGCGGTCGCCGACCCGCGAACTGCCGGCCATGCCGACCTGGGCGCACAGCAGGGCATCCTCGCCGACAATACATGAATGCCCAACCTGCACCAGATTGTCGAGCTTCGCGCCGCGCTTGATGCGGGTCTCGCCGGTGGAAGCGCGATCGATGGTGGTGTTGGCGCCGATTTCCACGTCGTCTTCGATGATGACGCGGCCGACTTGCGGTATTTTCAACCAGCGCCGGTCCTCGTCTTTGGCGAATCCGAACCCATCAGATCCGATGACTGCGTTGTTATGGATGATGACACGCTTGCCGATGGCCGAGTGTGCGCGAATCGCCACGCCGGAATGAATCTCGGTGTCATCGTCAATGGTCACGCCTTCATAGATCGTCACGTTCGGGTGGATGCGCACGCGATCGCCTATCGTGACGTGCGCGCCAATCACCGAACGTGCGCCGATGAAGCTGCCCTCGCCGGTCTTTGCCGACAGATCGATTACCGCGGCCGGATCGATCCCCGCCTCGAATGAGGGCCGCGGGTGAAAGATGACCAGCGCGCGCGTAAACGCCAGATACGGATCTTTCGCGCGCAAAACTGCAATGTCGGTGCGGGCAATCTCGATATTCTCATTCACAAAGATTGCCGAGGCGCGCGTCGTCTCAATCTTGTTTGTGTATTTTGGATTTGAAAGAAAGGTAATTTCACCAGGACCGGCCGCGTCGAGGCCGGCCGCCGCCGTGATTTCAGTATCACCATCCTGAAGCTCGCATTGCGCGCCGGTCTGCACGGCCAGGTCGAAGAGTTTCATGCGGGTTGAAGTTTACCGCATCAATTATCTCCGGCGCACGCGCGTTGGAGTGGCAGCGAGTCCCTGACTGGGCCAATCATTCACTTTTGCGCACCCGAAAATAATAGTCGCCGGCGTTTACGACTTTGTCGTCTGACGTCAAGGCGCTCAGGCGAACGATATAGTCTCCGTCCGGCATTCGCTCGGCCGGAAGAAATAAGTCGACCGTGGTGCCGTCTGAATTTGGCAGGGCCGGCAGCTGGTTGTTTTTGGATATTTCGAATTCGTTTGGAGTTTTTAAGACGGCGAAATACTCATGCTGCTGAGGCGGCCTGACCACCAGTCGCAATTGAATGATGGTTTTGTCATTTGAGATCAGTAATTCGCGGCCGTGGCTGCCGGCGCTTCGCACGGGATCGGAAGTGAGGGCGATGGTTACCACCGCGGCCGAGTTCGGCGGTGGAGACGATTGCGTTGGCGCAGCGGCTTCATTGTTACGTGATGGATTAACCGCGCCGCCTTTTTCAATTGAATCCGGCGTAGAAGCTTGCGCGTCGACGCCTGACGAGTTTGCCGAGCGCTCCGATTGTCTATGGCGAAGCCACAGCGCGCCGCCTAACAGCAGCAGCAAAAGAAGCGCTGTCGCCGGCACCGCGTAGCGATAGTTCCGGGTGAGCGATCGCCATGGTGAACGACCCGCGATGGCTGGAGGCGCTGCCTTGTTGGGGCCGCGAGAGTTAAGGGCTTCCTGTAACGTCTCCGCGAAACGGATGCGTTCATTCATCGCCCAGGATTTTTCGATGGCTGCCTCGAAACGCTCCCGCATCGCTCCAGACAAGGCGCCGGAGACATAGTTGTCGATGAGGTCATTCCGGCAGGCGCACAGTTCTGCGAACAGTTGCGCGTTCGCAAAGTAGCGCACCTCGAGCTGCGTCTGCTCTGCTTCGGACATTTCACCCAGGAGGTAGCGCGTCAACTCTTCGTTGGCGGAACCGTCTGAGTCATGGTTCGGGGCTTGTGGGGTGCTGGTTTCCATCGATGCTGGTCGACCGTGTCAGGGAATCGATCTCAGGTGGATCCAATTTGACTGGAGCGCAATCGTCCTCGGTTGCTCTGTTAGGAAGGCAAGCGAGGACGCTTGCGCTCCAGTCCAAAATGGCGCCGATTTCAAATTGGGGCACTACCGGATCTTACATCATGTTTACCGGGTCGATCTCCAGGGTCACTGAACGCGCGTCGCCGCCGCGTTCTTCAAAGTTGTTCAGGGCGCGATCGATGACCGCGCGCATTTTTTTGCGGCTGCCGGATTTTACCCAGACTTGCAGCCGGTACTCATCACGCAAACGCGCAAACGGGGCGGAAGCCGGACCGAGGATCCGGCATGAGCGCTCGTGATTGGCCTCGTTTAAGGCGGCCCTCAATTGCTGCGCGGCGCCGCCGGCCCGCGAGCTGTCCCGGTGTCTGATCAGAAACAAAGCCAGAGCCGTAAACGGCGGAAAATTGTAATTGCGCCGATGCTGGATCTCTTTCTCGTAAAAGCCCTGATAGTCCTGCGCAGTCGCCAGCCGGACTGCGTAGTGATCGGGATGGTAGGTTTGAATTAGCACGCGCCCAGGTCGGTCGCCACGTCCGGCACGTCCGGCAACTTGCGTGATCAATTGAAAAGTTCTTTCGGCCGCGCGGAAATCCGGCAACGTTACGCTCGAATCCACCGACAGCACGCCGACGAGTGTGACATTGGGAAAATCGTGCCCCTTGGCCAGCATCTGGGTCCCCACCAGTAAGTCGATTTCGCCTTTTCCGAAATCGAGTAGCGTCTTTTCAAACTCGTGCCGCCGTCCTTTCGTATCGCGATCGACGCGGGCGATGCGAATCTGCGGAAATTGTTTTTGCAGCAACTCTTCGATCTGTTCGGTGCCCTCGCCGACAAAGAAGAGATACTTGCTGCCGCACTTCGGACAGTTATGTGGCGCGCGCTGATGATGATTGCAATAGTGGCAGACCAGTGTCTGGTTGCTGCGATGATAGGTCAGGGTCACGTCACAGCTGGGACATTCGACGGTCGCTCCGCAAGATCGACAGGGAACGAAGCTGGCATAGCCCCGCCGGTTGCGCAAGATGATTGTTTGTTCACCCCGCGCGTGGGTTTCGGAAACCGCTTTTGTTAATTCGTCAGAGAAGACAACCTGACGTTTATGTCGCGCAAACACTTCACGCATATCGACGAGTTCGGCCCGCGCGAGCGGACGATTGGCCACGCGATCAGCCAGGTGCAGGTACTTATACTTTCCCGTCTGCGCATTGTGAAAAGTCTCGAGCGACGGGGTCGCCGATCCGAGGACGACCACCGCCGCGGCTTTCTGCGCGCGCACGATCGCGGTATCGCGCGCGTGATAGAAAGGTGATTCCTCCTGGCGATACGATGAGTCCTGTTCCTCGTCGATTATGATCAGGCCGAGATCGCTCACCGGGGCGAACACCGCTGACCGGGTGCCGAGCACCACCCGCGCGGCGCCGGCGCGCAACCGCGACCATTCATCAAAGCGCTCGCCTTTCGACAGGGATGAATGGAAGATCGCAATCTGATCGCCGAAGTGAGCACGCAGTCGCCGCGAAAGGATCGGCGTTAATGAGATTTCCGGCACCAGCATCATTGCCCCGCGATTCATTTCCAGCGCGCGTTGCATGGCCCGGATATAAATCTCAGTCTTGCCGCTGCCGGTGACGCCATGCAGCAGAATCGGCGCGAATGTCTTATCGTAGAGTGGCGCTTGTATGGTTCGCAATGCCGCCGCCTGTGCCTCAGTCAACGTAAGCGCCTCAGGCGCGAAAAAAGCGGCAGCGGCCAGCGGGTCGCGCCTGATCTCCTGCTCGAATTCGACTACTAAGCCGCGCTTGGCCAGGGTTTTGATCGCCGAATCGCTGACGGCCGCCTGCCGCCGTAAGTCTGCTAAGGGCAAACCGTTCGGGTGTTCTCTCAGAACCTTCATGGCGCGCTCTTGTGCGTCAGTGGCCCGTAACTCCTTCCCGGCAGAATCATCGTTGAGCAAACCGATCTCGTTGAGCCGGACGGCGCGCCGGCGTTTCGCGCGGGTTGCGGCTTTGCGCGTGCGATAACTGCGCTCGACCAGTCCGTCAGTTTCCAACTCGCGCAGCCACTTTGGTATTCGCTTCGAACCCAGGCGCAAAGCCAGGGCATTTATTTCAAACTCCCCCTCGTCTATCAAAAGCTTCAGGGCGCGCAGCCTGGGGTGGTCAGCGGTTGCGTTCAGCAGTTCGTGTCGTCCGCGATTGGTGATCGAAATAGTCTGCTCCACCGTGGCGTTGATGCCGGCCGGAAGCGCTGCCCGCATCACTTCGCCCCACGGCGCCGCGTAGTACTCAGCCACCCATTGCGTGAGTTCCATGAGTTCGGCGGTCAAAGGCGGATCTACGTCCAGCAGTTCCTGGACTTCTTTGATTTCTGATTCGACGAGACTGCTGCCTTCGCGCAGTTTGGGAAGCAGACCCACGATGTAGCCGGAGAGAGACTTGGCGCCGAGTTGGACCATCACGCGCGATCCTATTTGCGCCGCACCGCGCATTGATTCCGGCAAACGGTAGGTGAAAAGTTTTCGCAGATGGACCGGTACCGCAATTTGGGCGAACCGCGGGGTGAATCCTTCAGCCGTTTGCGAAGCGCTCATGGCAATCCTATAGCGGGAGAGCCTAACGTGATTGGTGCGGGAGTGAAAGTGCTGAGCAAACTAAGTATGGGATTTCGGCGGATGGTTCTCGAGGTACTCCATGACCATCTTCAGATCTTCCCACGTCTCTCGTTTCTTCGAAGGATCGCGCAACAGGTAGGCGGGATGGAAGGTGGGCATCACCTTGATGCCGCGAAAATCCTGAAACTTGCCGCGCACGCGCGTGATTCCTTCCCGTGCTTCCAACAGATTCCGCAAGGCTGTGTTCCCCATGACCACGATTATGTCAGGTTGAATGGCGGCTATTTCGCGGAACAGAAATGGCCGGCAAATGGCCGCCTCTTCAAGGGTTGGCTGGCGGTTGCCGGGCGGCCGGCAGCGATTAACGTTGCCGATGATCACCTCTTCGCGTTTCATGCCCATGGCTTCGATCATCTTCGTCAACAATTGTCCGGCGCGGCCGACGAAAGGTTTGCCTTGCGCATCTTCGTCCGCACCCGGCGCTTCGCCTACGAACATCAGACGTGCCTTCCGGTTGCCATGCGTGTTCACGACTTGTGTGCGTCCTTCACATAAACCGCAACGGGTACAGTCGCCGATATCTGCCCATATCTGTTCGAGGGTCTCATTTGAACGGGGCAGGGAAGAGGCCGCGCTTTCGTTGAAGAGAGAAGGCTCAGGCTGAGGGCGCGGCCTCACATCGGTTTTTTCGCTGATCGAGGTGACCGGCGCGGGCGTGAAAGTAGATACCCGTCCGGTTGTTGACGCCGCAAGTGTCTCAGGCGGTGGCGCTTGATGGGCTGGCTCGCTGGCGGCTTCGAGAGACAGGTTCTCGATACCCAACTCTCCGAAAAACTTCGCGTGTTCGCGGAGATTGTGCAGAATCTCAGTGAGTTCGCTGCGTGTGTCTTCAGACATCCTTAAGGTCTACCTTTGTCGGCGAGGGCTGGGCCGATCGAACGGCGCCTGACCTTGATCACTTCATCCAGGATTCGATCGGCCACCTCGGCTTTCGAGGTGAGCGGCACCTTAACAGGTTCCGGATTGTCGCGCACGAGAATGGTCACGGCGTTGTTGTCGGATTCGAATCCTGAATCTGCACCGGACACATCGTTGGCAACCACCATGTCGAGTCCTTTGTCAGTCAACTTTTTCTGGGCATTGCCAATGATGTCGTCAGTTTCAGCGGCAAACCCGATCAGCAACTGACCCGGGCGGCGGCGGCGCGCGACCTCGCCGAGGATGTCAGGCGTACGCTCGAGTTCCAGCAACAGTACCGATTCTTTCTTCTTGATTTTATTCGCCGCCCGCCGTTTTGGTTTGTAGTCGGCGACGGCGGCCGCGGAGATGAAGACCGTTGCGTCGGCAATCTGCCGGCTCACCGCGGCTTGCATGTCCTCGGCGGTGGAGACGTCGATCATTTCGATGCCTTCCGGACATTTGGCCGTGGTGACGCCGCTAATCAAACGGACCTGAGCCCCGCGACGACGCGCGGCCTGTGCCAGCGCGAATCCCATTTTCCCGGACGAGCGGTTGGAGAGAAAACGTACCGGATCTATTGGCTCGCGCGTGGCGCCGGCCGTGATCAAGATGCGTTCATTCGCCAGGTCCAACGTTTCCTGGGAGTCAGTTTGCGCGGAGTTTCCCTGATGGCTCTTGTCGAGCAGGTCCAGGGCCGCGGCGACGATTCGTTCGGGCGCGCTCAACCTTCCCGGGCCAATTGTGCCACAGGCCATTTCCCCGGCGTCGGGCTCGATGATGTGCACGCCATCAGATCGGAGTTTTGCGACATTGCGTCTGGTCGCCGGGTGCTGCCACATCGTTGTGTTCATGGCGGGAGCTACCAAAATCGGCGCCGTGCAGGCCAGATAAGTTGAAGTCAGGAAATCGTCAGCGACTCCGTTGGCCAGTTTCGCGAGCGTGTTCGCTGTGGCCGGCGCGATTATGAACAGATCGACGGTTTGAGAAAAAGTTATGTGAGCAATCGGGTCCGGATTGTCGGCTGCGTAGTCATCGACGGTTACATAAGCGCCGGAAAGCGCGCGAAACGTCAGCGGGGTAATGAATTCACAGGCATGACGCGTCATCGCGACGCGCACTTCGCAGTCCGCCCGCTGCAGTCCTCTGAGCACTTCGATGGCCTTGTAAGCGGCGATTCCTCCGGTTACGCCGATCGCAACTTTGCGCTGTTTGGAAGGTTGGCGGTTCACACGTGATGAAATTGAAATGTAACACTGGTGAATGGCCGGTGCAACGAAGTTGGCCGAGGCTGTCCTTATAATGCGCGCACCATTTGCAAATCCCAACTGGCTTCTTGATAGAGCACGCGCTAAAGTACACGCACGGGGCAGTAAGAAGCCGGTCCGACAGCCCGAGGTTACCATCGATGTGTAGTCTTTCTGGTTCCGCGCGTTTCGTAGTTGCAACCATTTTCATTCTGACGCTGGCCGGGTTCGCTGCTGCTCAGCGGCAACCCGATTCGGAGTTTGGACCGGTTGTGTCCGCCTACCTCGGTTACCTTAATAACGAACAGGAGGTAGTGGACGATCGGGCGAGCCGGCGTGAGATTACGAGTGCCTATTACAAACGCAATTCAAACCGGATACATGCGCTCAGAGAAATGGCCGTTAGGTTGGTGCGGCAGAGCGGCAACGATTATGTGCCGGAGCTGGAGGCCGTCACCGCGGACGAGTTCCGCACGATATTCGAGCGCCCGCCCAGTCCTTCAACACTCCGGGCAAGTGAAATTTTCGGCAATAAATTCCGGTTTCTCGGCTCCGTCCGCATTAGTGAAACGTTCTACCTGTTTGCGCGCCTCGATCCGTATGAGCAGGCAGAATTGATGCAGCGATCGACGACCTCGGCGCTCCGCGCCAACGAGGGAAGCGTCAGCAGCGAGGGCACCACTCGAGCCCGCCGAGTCGTGCCTAAGTGAGGCAGCCTTTCTTCTTATGGCACTGCAAAGACACAGAATCTTGACAGGAGCCGGGAAAAAACCTCTTTACAGGCCCTTTTTAGCATGGTATCTTGCCCGCAAAGCTAGTTAATACTGTAGCTTAAGTGTTTCTGGTCAGGGCTTTATTGTTGACATACCGGCGGCGGTTCGTGTAAAAAGGCAAAGACAAGGGCCTTTTTTCGCAGGTTCCTGACAGGCTTTCTTATTCTTGGTCCCGCTGAAGCGAGACTTTCGAGTTCGACGGAGGTATGCCGTCGGCTGTAGTGTTTAGCAGCGCGCTTCCACAAAAACTGTTCACTTTGTATGGGAGGAAATGATGATTAGCAGAACTTGGAGCCGTAAGTCGATTGCGTTTTGTGTCGCAGTTGCCGTTCTGAGCGTTTACTCAATGGTCACGCTGGCGGCAGCGCCGCAAAAAGCATCAGGCGAGCTTTCGGTTTCTGGTCAGGTGACCGTAAATGGTCAAGCCGCGATTTCTGGCGCCACGATTTTTTCCGATAGCGTCATCACGACTGCGGCAGGTAGCAACGCGACAATCAGCCTGGGTAAGCTCGGGCGCGTTGAGTTGTATCCGAATTCATCCATCAAGCTGAGTTTCTCGGAAGGTAACATTTCGGGTTATCTCGATGCGGGCCGCGTTCAGGTCTCGAGTTTGGCTGGTGCCTCGGCCATCGTGACCGCTAAAGACGGAGCGGCCGTTGCGGATGCGAGCCAGGCCTCGACCTTTATGGTTGACCTTGAATGCGGCAACATGGTGGTCGCCTCGCAAGCGGGTCAAGTTGAGCTGAGAAGCGGCGGCGGTGCGAAAGCAGTTGCAGCCGGAACTTCCGAGTCAGCAGGTACGCCGCAACCTGGAACGCGTTGCACGAGACTGACCAAGCCGGATTCGTTCGGTCATCTCAGCGGAGGCGCTCTCGCCGCCTTGTTGCTCGCGGCCGGTGGTGCGGTAGCCGCAGCGATTTTCGCGGTCAATCACGACGATACGCTGAACTTTGGCGGAAGCGTTACGGTCGTCAGTCCGACCCGGTAACAGTCGTTCACTTCAGAACAACGGCGCGTTTCGACGCGCTATCAAAAACACTTTGCGGGTCACGCGCATTGCGGCGTGACCCGTAAGTTTTGTCCGGTTGTCACAGGAAATAGAGAATGCATATTGCCGTGATCGGCTCTGGGTATGTGGGACTTGTTACCGGAGCATGTTTTGCAGAATTCGGCGTGGACGTCATTTGCGTCGATATCGCAGTAGATAAAATCGAACGTCTAAAAACCGGCGAGAGCCCAATCTATGAGCCGGGCCTCGATCAGCTTTTAAAAAAGAATCTTCAGGCTGGCCGTCTCAAATTCACCACCGACATCGCCAGCGCCATCAAGCAATCACTCGTCATCTTCATTGCCGTTGGTACGCCGCCTCAGGCTGACGGCTCGGCAGATCTCAGCTTCGTGGAAAACGCGGCCCGCAGTGTTGCGGAACACATGGACAGCTACAAAGTGATAGCTACCAAGTCGACCGTGCCGGTGGGAACCGGCAAGCGATTAGCCGAGTTAATTGCCGCCCATCAGCGGACTCCGATTGAGTTCAGCGTGGTTTCCAATCCTGAATTTCTCCGGGAAGGCGCCGCGATTGGCGATTTCATGCGACCAGATCGCGTGGTGATCGGCGGGTCGGACCAGCAGGCAATCGCGATCATGCGTGATCTGTACCGGCCGCTTTATTTGATCGAGACGCCCTTTGTGATTACTTCGCTGGAAGGCGCTGAGTTGATCAAGTATGCGGCGAATGCGTTTCTGGCGACGAAGATCTCTTTTATTAACGAGATTGCGAACCTGTGCGAACGCGTCGGCTGCGATGTTCATGACGTCGCGCGGGCGATCGGAATGGACAAACGGATCGGCGGAAAGTTTCTTCACGCGGGGCCGGGATTTGGGGGGTCGTGCTTTCCCAAAGATACGGCAGCGCTGTCGGTGATTGGCCGGCAGTTTTCCTCGCCGGTGCGAATTGTTGATACAGTCATCGCGGTCAATCAGGAACAACGACTTTCGATGATTCCGAAGATCGCGAAGCTGGTGGGCGGGGAATTGACGGGAAAACGTATCGCCGTGCTGGGCCTGGCCTTTAAGCCGGAAACAGATGATATACGCGACGCGCCGTCGCTGGATATCATTAGAGGACTGGTGGAAGGCGGCGCTACTGTAGTAGCTTTCGATCCGGTGGCGCAAAGCGAGGCGGAGCAGGTTCTGCCGAAAATCGAATATGCGGCCAACGAGTATGACGCCGCCGCCGCTGCGGACGCGCTCGTGTTTGTGACCGAGTGGAATCAGTTTCGCGCGCTTGATATGAAGAGGATTAAGCAGTCGATGAACGTTCCCAGAATCGCGGATCTGCGCAACATCTATACGCCCGCAGACATGCGCGAGATGGGCTTTGCTTATGTGGGGGTAGGTCGATAGTTATGTCGCTTTCGGGAATCGCGCTGGTTACGGGAGGCGCGGGCTTTATTGGTTCACATATTGCGCGGGCGTTGCTGGATAAGGGCGCGCGCGTCCGAGTCATTGATAATCTTTCAACGGGCCATATTGAAAATCTCAACGAGATTGGCGGCGACATCGATTTCATCAACGCCAATATTGCCGACCGTGATGCGCTCAATAGTGCGCTGCGTGACGTCGAGCTGGTATTTCACGAAGCGGCTATTCCCTCCGTCCCGCGATCGGTCAAGCATCCACGCGAGACTCATGACGCCAGCGTCAATGGCACTTTTGAGTTACTACTCGCCGCACGCGATGCGCGGGTGCGCCGGTTAATTTATGCCGCATCCAGCTCTGCGTATGGAGATCAAGCCGAGTCACCGAAACGCGAGTCCATGCGGCCCGATCCGCTGTCGCCTTATGCGGTAGCCAAGCTGGTTGGGGAATACTATTGCCAGGCCTTTACTCGGTCCTATGGGTTGGAGACTGTGGCCCTGCGTTACTTCAATGTGTTTGGCCCGCGGCAGGATCCAGGTTCACCCTACTCGGGGGTTATCTCGCGGTTTATGCTGGCGCTGGAGCGTGGCGAACGGCCCGTCATTTACGGTGATGGCGAGCAAATGCGCGATTTTACTTACGTTGGTAACGCGGTGGAGGCGAACCTGCTCGCAGCTGACGCGGCGGGAGCCAGCGGCAAAGTATTCAACATTGCCAGCGGAAAAAGTATTTCAGTCAATGAACTTCTGGACACTTTGAAGAGATTGACCGGTCGTCCAAACATCGCGGCCAGTTACGAGGACGCGCGTGTCGGCGACGTGCGGAACAGCCTGGCTGATCTTAGCGGAGCGCGCTCTGTCCTGGGTTATGCACCCAACGTTGACCTGGGAGAAGGACTACGACGGACGCTCGATTGGTGGAAGACCAGTCGCTTCAGTAGCCAATCAGCGTCCGCGCCATTGTCTTCTTAGTGTTTTGTTGTCAGTGACCTTGCGAGAGCTTTCCGATTAGCGAGAACATCGGCAGGTACATGGCAATTACGATCGATCCGATCGTAACTCCCAGAAATCCGATCAGCGCCGGCTCAATCAAAGTCAGCAGGTTGGCGATCGCCGCATCGACTTCCTGTTCATAGAAGTCCGCGATCTTGCCAAGCATTGCATCCAGGGCGCCTGTCTGTTCGCCGATTCCGACCATTTGCGAAACCATGTGCGGAAAGATGTCCGCGGCGCGCAGAGGTTCGACAAAGCTCTTGCCCTGCTCGACCGCACTGCGAACGTTGAGAATCGCCGCTTCGATGACGACGTTCCCGGCCGTGCGGGCGGTGATATCGAGCGACTGCAGAATCGGCACGCCTGAAGAAAGCAGGGTCGACAGCGTGCGCGAGAAGCGGGCAATTGCGATCTTCAGGAAGATCGGACCGAGGATTGGCGTCTTTAAAAGGATAGTGTCAATCCGCTTTCGGCCCTTCGGCGTCTTGTAATAGAAGTTGATACCGACGCTGGAGCCGACCACCAGGATAAGAATTCCCAATCCTCCCCAGCCGGCCAGAAAGTTACTAATGCCAACCACGATACGCGTGGGCAGCGGCAAGGGCTCGCCCGGACCCAGCAATCCCATGAAGATGGTCTGGAACTGCGGAATCACGACGATCATGATGACTGCCACCGCGACGACTGCCAGGAGAATAACCGCAGCGGGATAGATCATCGCGGACACGACGTCGCGTTTCAGCTTTACGATCTTTTCGATAAAGGTCGACAAGCGCTGCAGGATCAGGTCGAGGATACCGCCCGTTTCGCCGGCTTCCACCATGTTCGAATACAACTGATCGAACACCTTGTTATGGCGGGCCATGGCCGCGGCCAGGGTCGAGCCCTCTTCCACGTCCTGGCGAATTTGGCCGAGCACCTTTTGGAAATATTTGTTCTGCTGTTGCTGCGACAGAATGTCGAGACATTGGACCAGCGGGAGACCAGCGTCGATCATGACTGAAAACTGACGCGTGAAGATTGCCAGGTCTTTCGACTTAACCTTCTTGCGGCCCGAGAGTTTTGGAATGCCGATCTCGCGCCCCTTTTCTTTCACGGACGTGAGCGTGACCTGCTCTCGACGCAACATCTGCCGCAGCGCCTCGCGATTATCAGCGACGCGCTCGCCAGAAATGACCTCGTTCATGCGGTTGCGGCCTTTGAAAACATACGTTGGCATCTTGTGAACTCCGTTCCTAAGACAGTCTCAATTTATCTGCGTGCGAAGATGCGGCCCGGCTGACCTGCGGTCGAAGGGACGGGACGGGCTCCACCATTGCTGTTGTTGATTCCCTGGCCGCGATCGATCAGGTCCCGCAGCTCGTTAGCGTTCGACGTGCGCTGCATTGCCGTCTCGCGGCTGATTAGCCGCTTGTGGAACAGCGTGGCCAGCGACTGGTTGAAGGTCTGCATGCCGTGAACGTCCTGGCCGGTTTGCATCATCGAATAGATTTGGTGGACCTTGTCTTCGCGAATCAGGTTGCGAATCGCGGCGTTCGGAATCAGGATTTCCATCGCCAGGGCGCGGCCGCGGCCGTCGGCCCGCGGTAAAAGCGTCTGACAAAGAATCCCTTCCAGCGTGAGCGACAATTGCGCGCGCACCTGCGCCTGTTGCACCGGCGGAAACACATCGATGATGCGATTGATCGTCGAGACCGCTGAATTGGTGTGCAGGGTGGCAAACGTCAAGTGGCCTGTTTCGGCAATGCGCAATGCGGACTCGATTGTTTCCAGGTCACGCATTTCGCCGACGAGCACGACGTCAGGATCCTGACGCAGCGCCGTGCGCAGGGCGTTGGCGAAGCCGCGTGTGTCGGCGTTCACTTCGCGCTGATTGACGATGCAGTTCTTGTGATTGTGGAGAAACTCGATCGGATCTTCGATCGTCAGAATGTGCTCGTGCCGTTCTTTATTGATCTTGTCGATCACGGCAGCGAGCGTGGTTGATTTTCCGGAACCCGTGGGTCCCGTTACCAGCACTAAACCTCTCGGCTTCGCGCAGAGGTCCTTGACTACCTGTGGCAGTCCCAGCTCTTCGAACGATTTAATCTCATAGGGAATCGCGCGAAAGACTGCGCCTACCGCCCCACGCTGATTAAAGATGTTCGCGCGAAAACGGGACAAACCCTTCACTCCGAAACTGAAGTCGAGCTCCAGGTTCTCTTCGAAGCGATGCTTCTGCGCGTCCGTCAAAACGGAGTACGCTAACTGCTTCGTTTCCGAAGAAGTCAAAGGCCGGTAACCATCGAGTGGTCGAATCTCGCCGTGCACGCGTACCAGCGGTGGAGTACCCGTGGTGACGTGAAGGTCAGAGCCGCCCAGGTCCGACAATTTGTGAAGCAGCTCTGACAGAGATAGTTGTTGTGGTGGATTTTCCATCGCGTCCGCACTCCTCGCAAATGTTTATCGTTTCGGCTCCATTGGCCGGAAGGTGGTAATGAATTGCTCGGCGTCGGCGTTGACCTTGGAAGCGGCGCCTGCAGCCGAACGCGTCGTCAGCGAATAAACCCGGCCATTAATTTCGGTGAAGTAGAAATTCCAAACCTGGTCGCTTTTCGTTTCACTGTTGGCCGGCGTTTGCGCAATTACTTCAAACACGCGGTGACCGCCGATCTCGCGTTGCCGGTCATTTACGACCCAGCCGCCGGCGGTGATCATCTTGTCGATTACAGTGCGTCGCAGGTCTGTAAAGGCGACGCCGCCCAGCATCTTTCGTTGCTCGCTGGGGGGCGGTTGCGCGGTATTGGCCGAAGGCGCGACTGCTACTACCGCCAAACTCGCGGCTGCCGGCGCCCCATTCAGCGGATCGATGCGGAAGCTCGATCCGTTCTTATTGGCAGTGGCTGCCGACCAGTCGTTAGGCAGCGGCGCCATAAAGGCCCCGTCGCGGTAGACTGATTCGGGCAAAGACAGAGCGCCCGGCAATGTCGCATGGTTCGCGACGGTCTTGCCGTCGGGCGACATCATCGAAGGATTGTTACGCAGCGCGGCTTGCAATGCGCGCCGGCGAGCAATCGCCGCCTGGCGGCGCCGCATCATGGCGCGATGCCGTCGCCACCACTTCCGTGAATGATGATGGAAGCGGTGAGAATGCGACGAAAATGTCGACCGCAGATTGTGAGCGGTTGAGGTTGCAAAGGGCAGCAGCACCACTATCGAAATCACTAAACCCAGCAACAAAGCTAACCGTCGTAACATAATCTGACCCCTTTCATGCCACCGTCTCGCGTAAGACTTCTTCGATGGTGGTAACTCCGTTTCTTATTTTCTGCAGACCTGACCCGCGCAGCGTGATCATGCCGTCTTCCATCGCTTTCTTGCGCAACTCCAGCGACGAAGCTCCGATCAGAATCAGCTCGCGAATCTCGTCCGTGATTTCCATGACTTCGTACAAGCCAATGCGGCCCTTGTAACCCGTGTCGTTACACGTCGGGCAGCCTTTGCCTTTGTAAGTCTTGACCTTGCCGGCCTCTTCAGGTGTGAACCCGATTTCAACCAGCGCTTCTACGGGAGTGGGATGTTCTTTCTTGCAGTCCTTGCAAATGCGTCGAATCAGTCGCTGTGCCTGAATGAGGTTTACTGAAGTAGCGACCAGGAAGGGTTCAATGCCCATATTCATCAGACGAGAGATCGTCGATGGGGCGTCGTTGGTGTGCAGGGTCGAGAGGACCATGTGACCGGTGAGCGCAGCCTTGATGGCAATCTCCGCAGTTTCGAAGTCGCGGATTTCGCCGACGAGAATGATGTTGGGATCTTGACGCAGGAATGAGCGCAGGGCCGCCGCGAAGTTCAACCCAATCTGTTCTTTCATCTGCACCTGGTTGATGCCAGGCAAGTTGAATTCGACCGGGTCTTCCGCGGTCATGATATTCGTGTCGACGGTGTTCAGTGATTGCAGGGCCGAGTAGAGAGTGTTCGTCTTACCGCTACCGGTTGGTCCAGTCACCAGGACCATGCCGTAAGGCTTGGCGATGTTGCGCTGGAATTTGACGAGCGCCTCCGGCTCGAAGCCCAGGTTCGTCATGTCGAGCATCAGCTTCTCTTTATCGAGCAAGCGGAGCACGACTTTTTCACCAAACAGTGTGGGGAGAGTAGAAACACGAAAATCCAATTCGCGTGATTTGGCATCAACCTTCAGGCGAATCTTGATGCGGCCGTCTTGCGGGAGTCGTTTTTCAGATATGTCCAGCTTGGACATGATCTTGATGCGGGAGATCAGTGCGTCGCGCATTTTCAAAGGCGGGTGCATGACATCGTAGAGTACGCCGTCGATGCGGAACCGGATACGCAGCTCCTTTTCATACGGCTCGACGTGAATGTCTGAGGCTCCACGCCGCAAAGAATCTACGAGCAATACGTTGACCAGGCGCACCACCGGTGCGTCTTCACTCATGCGCGTGAGGCTGGAAAGATCGATTTCGTCGTCGTCCTCAAAGACTTCTACTTCGCTGTTGAGCGACTCTTGATCGAAATCGAGAGTGTCGAGGGATATGAGATCGGATTGTGAGAATCCATTGCCGTTACCATTGCCGTGAGAACTCTCGACGTGGACGTCGGCGCCGATGCCGGCGAGCTCGATCTCCCGAGAGGTGCTGTAGTATTTCGCAATTGCCGCTTGCACGCTCGCCTCAGCGACGACTACCGGCTCGACGTTCAGGCCGGTCATGAACTTAATGTCGTCCATCGCAAAGACATTCGTGGGATCAACCATTGCGAGGGTGAGCGTCGCGCCTACGCGTGAGAGCGGGAGGACGGAATACTTCTGCGCAACTTCGTGAGGGATGAGGCGAAGGACGGAATCATCAATATTGAAGAGTTCCAGATTGACGGAAGGGATTCCGTACTGGCGGGAAAGGACCGCGGTGATCGTGTCGTCCGACACGAGACCGAGCTTCACGAGGTTGTAGCCCAGCCGCCCGCCATGCTCTCGCTGATAATCGAGCGCTTGACGGAGATGCTGAGGGCTGATCAGATTCTCGCGGACGAGAATTTCGCCGAGTTTTGCCGACATTCGAGGTGTGTTTCGACTTTCTACAAGAAAACCAGACGCCGGTGGGATAGACCGAAGAGCACCGAGACGTGGGGCGCAGAATGCGCGCAACGATGACAAACACCGTTGCAACACGGATTCTACCGGGGGGGAGGCGTTCTGTCAACGAATTGTTTTTCAGCAATTTGACTGATTCCGGGGCTTCTCGGGGGCGCATTCGCAGGTTGAGCATTGCCGCCGGCGTTCGTCGTCGGACTTAATTAAGGGTGGAGGAAGGTGGATGTGTTTGTTCGCTCGGATCGGAGCTAATTCATCGATCAGGCTTTGGTAGAACGGGCGGCCATTATGAGACCTCAGTTAGCTGATGGAGGGTCAGGTGCTCGATTGCTGCTTCCTGACGTCGCAGCGAACCAATATTGCGGCTGAGGCCTTCACCTTTGATTAGTGTTCGTACAGAGCGAGCAGCGATGAAATCAGGTACGAACCTGGACGAGAAAGCTTCTCCATCATTAAGGCTATTCACGGATCTCTAATTTCTGAGTGCTAAGCGGTATGCGGCAAGTTGCACATGACCGGTGTCGCAGTTTGCGCGCACTAACCTCATGCGTTAACATTCGCGCAAATAAACAACCCCCGTTTTAATTTAATCCGCTGGTTGGAGAGACAAATGTCTACCGCACTCGTTGACGATATAAAAGAGATAAAAGAGGACAACCCGTTTGAGTCGATGATGTCGCGATTCGATCGTGCCGCGCAGTTGTTGCACCTGGACTCAGATCTATACGCCGTGATGCGCGTCCCTAATCGCGAATTGAAGGTTTACATTCCGACGCGGATGGATTCAGGAAGAATCCAGGTGTTCGAAGGATTTCGCGTACAGCACAATTTCGCGCGCGGCCCGGCCAAGGGCGGCATACGCTATTCGCCTGATGTGACGCTTGACGAAGTGCGCGCGCTGGCGGCGTGGATGACGTGGAAGTGCGCAGTTGTCAACGTGCCGTTTGGCGGCGCCAAGGGCGGTATCATCTGCGACCCCACGCAAATGTCGATTGGCGAACTCGAGCGAATGACGCGGCGTTATGCCGCCGAGTTGCTGGATTTCATCGGTCCCGAAAAAGACGTCCCGGCGCCGGACATGAATACGAATGAGCAGACCATGGCGTGGATCATGGATACGTATTCGATGCATGCGCGTCACACAGTCAACGCCGTCGTAACCGGTAAGCCAGTCGACCTGGGCGGTTCCAGAGGGCGTCGGGAGGCAACCGGAAGAGGATTACTCATCGTTGTAAATGAGGCCGCCAAACGCTTCAAGATGACGCCGGCGGATACTCGCGTCGTTGTGCAGGGGAGCGGAAACGTCGGCGGCATCGCGGCGTTGTTACTCCACGAGTCGGGTTTCAGGGTGACCGGAATTTCCGACGTGCACGGCGGCATTCATAATCCCAACGGCCTGGACGTTCCGGCCGCGATGAAGCATTTGCAGGCGACGCGCTCATTCGAGGATTTTGCCGGGGCGGATCGCGTCAGTAATTCTGAGCTGCTGGAGTTGGATTGTGATGTCTTGCTGCCAGCGGCCACTGAAAATCAGATTACCAGCGCCAATGCCGAACGATTAAAGTGCAAAGTTCTCGCCGAAGGTGCGAACGGTCCGACCACCGCAGCGGCCGATGAAATTCTGTATCGCAAGGGGATTTTTGTGATTCCGGATATTCTGGCGAATGCCGGTGGGGTAACCGTGTCCTACTTTGAATGGGTACAGGATCGCATGGGTTATTTCTGGCGAGAAGATGTGGTGAATGAAAGATTACAGGACACTATGGTGGCGAGCTTTAACGATCTGTGCCGGTATGCGGATGCGCATTCTGTCGACACGCGGACGGCGGCTTATATGCTGGCTATCGACCGGGTGGCTTACGATACTCGCATGCGCGGCATTTATGCGTGACGGAAAAAACATAAACAAAACGCCTCTAAGTCGTGAAAAAGTCTTGATTTCCGGTTATGGCAATGGTAGGCTTCGACGGTATTTTATACTCGCAACTTGCGCCTATGTCTTGCATTAGCGGAGAGTTGTGAGAACTAGGTGTTATTGACATACGCGTTCAGTTTGCTTATAAACTAGCGCTAGATTACCAGGCATTAAAACCTTGGAGAGGTCCTGTTCTTCTTTGAGGCCCCCTCTCAGTTGTCGCTCTCATGTAGTAGTGCCGGGCGGCATTGCAGTTAACGTTAATCGTTGACGCTGTAGTTCGAGCGTCCGTATCCATGGGGATAACGTCCGACGGCGAGATGCTTCGAGCAACCAATTCATCAAACCGGAATCGACGACCTTTCGTCTTCACTGGGTCGGCCGCGCAACTTTTCATTGACTATCGCAGGAGGAACGCGATGAAACTCGCGAAGAGAGTGCTCGTTTGTGCACTCGCAATTTTCGTTTTATCGGCCATTGCGTTTGGGCAAACGCCGAGGGGTGAGACTGATCCCAGGAATCTGTCTCCGTCGGTCGGTACTGGTGGCTCAGAGGGTGGGCCAACCGGTCTTTTTACGATCTATGACGGGCAGACCCTGAGGAAGGGTGAATTCACCTTTAGTGTTGCATTCAGCAATTATGACCGCGATCCCGGCAACGTCGATATTACCGACTGGCCGGCGAGCTTCAATGTTGGTCTGAACGATCACCTTGAGCTGTTCTTCAAAGTGAACGCCTATCGCGGCATCAAGGTGAATAACCCGCAGAACCTGTCCAGCTTCTATCTGCCGAACACGCAAGGTTACTTTGGCGCCGGCATTCTCGGAAGTGGGCCGGCGATTATTTTGGCGCCGTCAGGCCCGAACGTCGGCACGATCGCGGGCACTGCGGTGTTTCGTCCGCCGTTCGGAGTTCCCTTGGTGACGGGAAGTCCGCTGACCACCTATTACAGCTCCGGGCAGCCCTTCGTGGCGTATCCTTTCACTGGCGGCGTTGGGCCAAACTTCGGTTTGGGACCGGGCGTTCAGGGCGGCCAGTTTGGATTTCCTGGCTTTAACGCAACCTTGGGACCGCCATTTGGTGGCCAGACTAACTTTGGCGCGGCCGGTTCGTTCCCAGGAGTTGGTTCTGCGGTTGGCGGCATCCTGCCGGGCATTGTGTTAGCGACAGCACAAATGCCTTGCACGGCCCTGACCGGGAATTGCCGTCCTCCGGGTTCGCCCGGAGCGTTGAATCCGATCGTCGTTCCGACGGTCTACACTGTGGCGCCGTCTTATTTGCCGGATGCCCCATTCGTGAGCCGTCTCTATGGCGAATCGAGTGTGACGGACATGGTGGCGGGCGCGAAGTGGCGTATCACCGGTCCGCGCAACCCGTTCGGCTTTGGTTTCATTCCGATGTATCGCTGGTACATGGATAAAGCTCATGACGCGCAAGGCTTCAATCAGCTGCAGCGCGGCGCGAGCCCGGGTGGAAACATCGGCGACTTTGGTTTGACGATGTTCGCTGACGCGAGATTGAGCAAGCATGTGAATCTGTCGGCCAACCTCGGATACTGGTTGAACAGCAATCCAAAGGGAGCGGACGGTATTGCGCTTTTGGATCGTCCGGATGAAGTGATCGCCGGCGTCGGCGTTGACTTCCCCGTCAACAAGTGGTTCCAGGGCATCGGTGAATTCCGCTCAACGCAGTATGTTGCCGGTCGCACACCGAATGCGCTGCCCAATAATCCCGTTGAATTTCTCGTGGGCGCCAAGATTTATCCGGCGCGCTGGTGGGGATTTGGTGCATGGTATCGCAGAGCCCTGAACGATCAGCGGGCGAAGAATATCGATACTACGGCCGACTTCACTACCACAATTAACCAGGTCACGAATGTTAACGTTCGCAATCGCGGCGTGGTGGTGGTCCCGGGAACTTCCAGTGTGGCTACCTCAGCTGGAGTGCCGCTGGGCTTCAATCCGTCAAGCGATCCCTATGGCTTTGGCGCGCAGTTGTTCTTCGGACACCGCAACGCGCGGGAACCGGCGATTCTGCCAAACCAACCGCCGACGGCTTCGTTGGCGGCATCTGCCAGCACCGTCACTCTGCCTTGCAGACCAGGCTTCCACTCGAAGTCAGGTACCTGCCCGGCGACGCCAACCTCGAGTGTTCAGTTGACGACCACGGCGAGCGACCCTGACGGCGACACGCTGCTTTACTCGTACAACGTTACCGGCGGTCGCGTGAGCGGCGACGGCGCCAACGTGAGTTGGGACCTCAGTGGTATGGGCCCGGGAACTTACACCGCGACTGTTGAAGTTGATGACGGTTGCGGCTGTATCACGGCAGCCACTACGACTGTGACGATTGCCGATTGCGGCGATTGCGTACCAGACCTCGTATGTCCGAATCTCGGTGTCACGTGTCCGAGTGACGTCGAAGACGGCAGTCCGGCAACCTTCACTGCGAACTTCACGCAGGGAACGCCGGTTGTCTCTGAGACGTACAACTGGACCGTCTCGGCCGGCAAGATCACCAGCGGCCAGGGCACCAACTCGATTACCGTCGACACGACTGGAACAGGTGGTCAAACCATCACCGCGACCGTCGAAGTCGGTGGAGTTGATCCGACATGTAACCGTACCTCGTCCTGCTCGGTTGCGGTTCGTCCGAAGCCGGCGAAACCGCGTAAGTTCGACGAGTACGGCAACATCCGCTTCAACGATGAGAAGGCCAGACTCGATAACTTCGCGATTCAGCTCCAGAACGAGCCGACTTCGCGGGGCGCCATCGTCGGCTATGGCTCGTGCGATGCTGAGGGTATGACTCGCGCTAATCGCGCCAAGGATTACCTCGTCAACACGCGCGGCATCGACGCCGGACGCATCGATGTTATCGACGGCGGCTGCTTGCCTGAACTGCAAGTCCAACTGTGGATCGTTCCGCAGGGCGCCACGCTTACCTCAGGTGACGCACAGGGCGTGGTTTCACCTTGCCCGGATTGCAAGAAGAAGCCGGCAGCGCGGAAGCGCGGTTCACGTCGTCGAGGCGAAGAGGAATAACATCAAAACGCTCGCGACTCTGTTAGAGTAGCGACCTTCTTCCGAAGCGGGCGGTTCCGAAAGGAAACCGCCCGCTTTGCTTTTCTAACCTGCATTAGCCAAGGCGCTGTTTTCTCGGTATCGTAAAGCATCAGGTAAATCGGTATAATGCATCTGATAAGCTGGTGTCACTGCCCCGATAACCCTTCAGTTCCGTAGTGGAGAAGATTTGAAGCAATGAAAAGAAATATTTCTCGCGCATTTCTGTTTGTCATCACTGTTAGCCTCACTATTTCATCATCGAGTTTCCTGGTCGCCTCCTCGGCAGCGCGCGCCGCTGATGTGGGTTCGAGTAATCCTTACTCCGCTGAATGGAAGCTGACTGGGCCGACCGGAGGCGACGTCCGAGGTTTGGTCGTCGATCCCAATGACCCGAATCGCTTTTATTTCGGCACGCTGGACGGCCAGATTTATACCTCGAGCGACGGGGCCCGTACCTGGCGCATGTTGGTTAACCTCAACCGCCCGCGCTTGTTCGTGGATCACATCATCGTCGATCCGCGAAACTCGAAAGTGCTCTACGTGGCCACGCACCGGCACAAAGATCCGGGCGGCTTCTTCAAATCTACCGATGGCGGGCTGACCTGGCGTGACGCGCCTGAGCTGCGCAATGAGGCGGTGCACGCGATGACGCAGTCTGAGTCGAACCCGAACATTCTTCTGGTCGGAACCATTAACGGAATTTTCCGTTCGATGGATTCCGGCGAGACCTGGGCTCCGCTGCCGACAGGCGCCTTGGCGGCCGCCGCAGCGCAGCAGCGGGCGGACAAGGAAGTCGACGTTGAGTCGCTGGCCATCGATCCCAGAAACTCGAACGTGATCTATGCGGGGACCTGGTGGCTGCCCTACAAGAGCACGGACGGCGGGCAAACGTGGAAGATTATCAAGAAGGGGATTATCGACGACTCAGACATCTTTGCCATTAACATCGATCCGCGTAACGCCGATCACATTATTGCGTCTGCCTGTAGCGGTATTTACGAAACCCGCGACGCCGGCGAGAACTGGGCCAAGGTGCAGGGGATACCCTCGCAGTCGCGACGCACGCGCGCGATTCTGCAACACCCGTCGATGCCAGGTCTCGTGTTTGCGGGAACTACGGAAGGTTTCTGGCGCTCAGGAAGCGGCGGCGCGAACAATTCGTGGATGGTGACCACTTCGCGTCAGCTGGAAATTAACTCGATTGCGGTTCATCCGCAGAATCCGAATACGGTGTTCATCGGCACAAACAACTATGGTGTGATGGTGTCCACCGACGGCGGTAAGAATTTCATTCCGAGCAACACTGGTTTCAGTGGGCGCTTCGTCGACGCCATCCTGGCAGATCGTGAGAATCCTAATCGTGTTTACGCGACCACGATCAATACAACTACGGGTGGCGGGTTCTTTTTCGTGAGCACGGACGGGGGCGCTTCCTGGCAACCATCGATGAGGAACATGCCGCCGCGCTTGATCGGCTATTCGATCCTGCAGGACGAACGGGACGCCAACATTATCTATCTGGGCACGAACCTGGGTGTTTATCGTTCTACCGATCGGGGCATGTCATGGGCGCCCATCGTCGCGCGCAAACCGGCCAACGGACCCGCGCGACGGCGTGCGCCCGCCAGCGGCGTCAGACGGACTGCCGCGCCAGCGACAGCGGCGCGTAGCGCCAGCCCGCAAATTACTGCGCCGGGCCAGCGTATGTCGGCGCCGAGGAACAGTGACGACACCGTGCGGCGCGCGCAACAGGCCCTGGAACGCGCCGGGTATGAAATCGGAAACCCGGACGGGCAGCTCGGACCTCGTACGGTAGCCGCCATCAAGCGGTTTCAAACTGATAGGTATCTTTCGGTCACTGGCCAACTGGACGAGACGACCTTGACTGCGCTGGGTGTATCTGCGACAGCTGCGGGCACTGCTATGGCCCACGTCGCCGGGCTTACCGATCCGGTCAATGCCATGATCTCGTTTGCGGGAAAGTCAGGGCCGGAAATCCTGGCGGCCACCAACTCCGGTCTCTATCGCACGAGCGACCCTTCGTTGGGCTGGGACCGTTTCTCATACGGACAGGGACTGGACACGCGCACCACCTGTATTTCGACGAGCCCGCAAACGCCCGCAGTAATTTTTGTGGGCACGACGACTTCAGGCGTGCTGGTGTCGCGCAACAGCGGCGAGAGCTGGCAAGCAGTCAGCGGTATTCCGAACGCTACGCCGGTGAATGTCATCGTGCAGGATCCGCAGCGGGCGGCGTATGTTTATGTAGGCACCAAGCAGGCATTTTATATGTCGCACGATGGCGGCGATCATTGGACCCGCCGCGGCGGCAATCTGCCTTTCGGCGACTTTACCAGCATTTTAATTAACCCGCGAAGTCCCGATGAGATTTTCGTGGGGAACGCATATCAAACCGGAGAGATAGGCGGCGGGGTTTACCGATCGAACGACGCCGGTTCGACCTGGAATCGTATCGACACGCGTGATCACAAGTTACCGAGCCAGCGGATCTGGGCTCTGGCGCTGGATCCGAGAGACCAGAATACGCTGTATGTGGGTTCGCATTCAGCGGGCATATACGTGGTGCCGCGTGGCATAGAATCATCGGCGACGGAAAGGCGTTAGAGTTTTGTAGCAAATCAATGCTGCAAAGTTCAGCAGCCGCCTTGACACTCACTCATAGCGGCGTGTAAATTCCGAGACTATCCGGTCAAGCGATCGGTGATAGTCGGACCAGCGCGGGAGACTACGGGCAGGACGGAAATCGAAACGACAACCTTCTTTTCAACTCCTTAGGCTCGCCTCCTCTCATTTTCCGACATCGCCTTTTCCAATCCAACGACGCAGCAATTTTGCGGCGTTGTGGCGAACGCCGGATGGCGCGGCGATGGCTCGCTGCGTTCAGCGAAAATATTTAGGGAGTGTGCATGTCCACGGAACAACCTGTAACTGCCGTCGAGAATACCGACGCAAACCAACCTGAAACAGATCAAACCACGAGCGATAACTCGATTACTCAAGAGACCGCGCCGCCCCCGGGCGATGTCAATGAGGAACCGCCACGCGCTGCTGAAGTGCGGGACGGCGAAGAAGAATCGCGTCCTGCCGGCGAAGACTTTGGCAGCCTGCTCGACCAGTTCGAGCAGGAGCAATCAACGCTGCAAGAGGGCGAGGTGGTGCGCGGCACGGTCGTCGGCATCACTGAACGAGGCGTCGTAATCGACTTCGGCTATAAATCCGAAGGTCTCGTCAACCAGGCCGAATTCATGGACAACGGCGAACTGACCGTTAAGCCTGGCGACGAGGTCGACGTACTGGTCAAGAACATGGAGACCGGCGAAGGTTTCCCGGTCTTGTCGCGCGCCGACGCCGTCAGACTCCGCGCCTGGGATGATCTCGAGAAAGCATATGAGCAGGGCAACCCGATCAAAGGCCGCGTGGCCGAGCGGATCAAAGGCGGCGTGCGCGTCGATATCGACGGCATCGGAGCATTTCTGCCGGGGTCGCAAATCGATGTCCGGCCGATTCGCAATCTGGATTCGCTGCGTGGCAAGGAAATTGAAGCCAAGGTAATCAAGCTCAATCGCAAGCGTTCAAATGTGGTGCTTTCGCGCAAGGCGTTGCTCGAGGAAAGAAATGCCGGGCGAAAGGGCGAGACCCTAGATCAAATTGAAGAAGACATTATCGTCGAAGGCCAGATCAAGAATCTGACGGACTATGGAGCGTTTGTCGATATCGGTGGCGTTGACGGACTGCTGCACGTGACCGACATGTCATGGAGCAGAGTGCAGACGCCGGGCGAGTTGTTCAAGGTCGGCGACACCGTCCAGGTGAAGGTGCTGCGCTTCGATCGCGGGCGCGAGCGTGTGTCGCTGGGCTATAAGCAATTGCTGCCCGATCCGTGGGAGAGCGTGGAAGAGCGATTCCCGCTGCACACGCGAATGAATGGCCGCGTCGCAAGTGTGACCGACTATGGCGCGTTCGTTGAACTCGAACCGGGTGTCGAGGGCCTGGTCCATGTCTCAGAAATGAGTTGGTCCAAGCGCGTGAAGCATCCGAGTAAGATTGTCAATCCGGGCGATATCGTGGATGTCGAAGTGCTCGGCGTAGATCCGAAGGGTCGCCGCATCAGCCTGGGCATGAAACAGGTACAGGAAAATCCCTGGGCCACGCTGGCCGAGCGTTACCACGTGGGCGCGCGCGTGCATGGCCGGGTGCGAAACCTGACCGACTTCGGCGCCTTCATTGAGATCGAAGACGGGATTGACGGCCTGGTCCATGTCTCGGACATCTCGTGGTCCCGCCGCATCAAGCATCCGAGCGAGCTTTTGAAAAAGGGCCAGGCGGTGGATGCCGTGATCACCGCCATCGATCCCGAAAATCGGCGCATGTCTCTGTCCATCAAAGAGCTGGAGCCAAATGCCTGGAACGATTTCATCACCAACCATAAACCCGGTGACATCGTGAAGGGCAAGATCGCGCGTTTTGCCAGCTTCGGCGCGTTTGTGGAATTGGGCGATAACCTCGAAGGCTTGTGTCACATCTCCGAATTGTCCGACGAAAGAATCGCCAAGCCCGAGGACGCGGTGCAGCTGGGACAGGAGCTGGAGTTTCGGGTATTACGCATCGATAACGAAAATAAGAAGATCGGTTTGTCCGCCCGCGCCGCTTCGAATGAAGAACCCCTCATCGAGACGAAGATTTATACTTCCGAAGCTGGAGGCGGCATGGCGTCGCTGGCTGAGCTGGCCGACTTCGGCAGGAGCAACGACAACGATTCGTAAACGCGGCCCCTACCCCGTGGTGTGATAACTTCTTGTCGCCGTAACTTGTTGGGAACGCGGCATTTCTCGCTCTTGCCGAAGCCGCCGCGTTCTGGTAAGGTGTTCCTCAAAACTTTCTCTTAGTCGCGCAGTTTAATTGCTAGTCTGAGACGATTAGAGGCATTTCGCTCGAGGTGATTTCATGACCAAAGCCGATCTTGTGAACGATGTCGCGAACGCCGCCGAGTTAACCAAAAAAGACGCCGAGCGATTGGTAGAGATCGTTTTCGAAAGCATCATCGACAGCCTCAACCAGGGCGAAAAGATCGAACTGCGCGGTTTCGGAAGTTTCCGGGTCCGCTCACGCGGGGCCCGCCGTGGCCGAAATCCGAAGACCGGAGATCCGGTCGACATTCCCGCCAAGCGGGTGCCTTACTTCAAGGCCGGCAAAGAATTGAAAGAACTCATTAACGAAGCCTAAGAGTGAAGGCGTCCGTTTCCTGCTGATCGTAGACTACCCGTGGAAATACTCTGGAGTCCGTGGAGGCACGATTACATCAACTCAACGACCTCCGACAACGCGCCCCCTACCTGCATCTTTTGCGTCGCGAAAGCTGATCCTGCCCAGGACGAAAACAAGCTGGTTATCTATCGGGGTGACGAGAACTTCGTCATGCTCAACCGCTACCCTTACACAACCGGTCACCTCATGATTGCGCCTTATGCCCACATTGCCAGTCTCACCACCGCTTCCAAGGCCACTACGGACGAGATGATGGATCTCGCGAGGCGATGCGAGCGCACGCTGCGCGAGACCTACCGGCCGCAGGGTCTGAATGTGGGGATGAATATCGGTCAGGTGGCCGGAGCCGGCGTGGCCGACCACATTCACCTGCATGTCTTGCCGCGCTGGTCCGGCGACACTAATTTTATGTCGACCGTGGCAGAGACGCGGGTGATGTCTGAAGACCTGGCGACTACCTACCGCAAGCTCGCCGGTCAGATCTAGCCGCGCGCTGTTACCTGTCAGTGCGTGAAACGGCCTCTTCTTCGACTTCACCGGACGGATTGATCGGAACGTCAGCTGCCTCTGCGTAGGTAAGGTGTTGCAACGGTGGTTCGGGCGATTCAGAAGGGAAATTAAATCCGGGATAGTGAATTCGCGGATGGTAGATGGCGACCAGCGAGTTGACCATGGTTTCGCGCAATTGGCGCAACTGATGCAGAGTTAATTGGGATTCATCAAGCTGTCCGTCGCTAACGACGGCATCGAAAATCTTGGAAACGATGGTGCGAATGTTCTCGGCGTTGGGTTGCGCCAGGGATTTGGCCGCCGCTTCGGCGGAATCAGCCAGCATCAGAATGGCCGCTTCGCGAAATTGCGGTTTGGGCCCCGGATAACGAAAATCGCGTTCGTTTATTTTGCAGTTTCCTTCAGCGCGGGCCTTGCTCAAAAAAAAATGGAGGGTGCGCGTTCCGTGATGTTGCGGGATGAAGTCGGCCACCCGCTTCGGCAGTCCGATCTCGTTGGCGAGGCGCAAACCGTAGGTCACGTGACTGGTGATGATCTTCGCGCTCTGGATCGGGCGCAGGCGATCGTGCGGATTTTCTCCGGTCTGGTTTTCGACAAAATGATCGGGCGCGGCCACCTTTCCGATGTCGTGGTATAGCGCGCCTACGCGCGCCAGCATGGCGTTGGCCCCAATTGCCCGACACGCGTCTTCGGCGAGTTGGCCCACGGTGTGCGAGTGCTGATTTGTTCCTGGGGCCCGGATCGCGAGCTGGCTTAACACCGGCAACTCGGCGTTGGTCAATTCCAGGAGGCGGACGTCGGTAAGAACGCCGAAAAGCGATTCATTAATCGGCACGCCACCCGCCGCGAATACAATCGTCAGCAGGCCGCCGGCAAATCCCAGCAGCGCGGCGATAATAAGATCGATGAAGTGGAACCGGGTTGAGGTCACCAGGGTAATGGCCATCGCAGTCAGGATATTCACCCCGGCGACGATTAAGCCGGCGAAGGTGACGGTTTGCCGCTCGTGATAGCGCTTGATTCCGTACGCCGCCGCCGCGCAGGAGGTGAATGCATATAAGGCCGGCGTTATCCCATGAGACGCGAGGGTGGCAGCCACGAGCGCGGTTACCACGCCCACGAACAGGCTTAACTGGCGATCCAGTAGCGACCGCACCAGGAGGGCGGCGGCGGCAAAAGGAATCGCAAAGCTCCAGGCGCTGGAACTGTCGAAGGGTGGCCCGGCGTTTTGGGCGGCGATCGCATTCGTGACGATGTATCCGAATCGGATTACCGTCGCTTCAACCAGAATCGCCGAGCCCACCAGGGCGAACACGCGCTCGCGCGAAATCAGCAGGTCTACTGTCGCCGCCCGATATCTCACAAATCGCCAAACAATGAAATAACTGACGCAGACGGTCGCCAGCAGCCCCAACGTGCGATAGGCATAGGGCCAGCGGGCCAGCACGGCCGTCGTCAGCAGCGCCAGACCGGCGAAGCCGATGGCGAATTGCGTCGGCGGGGAAAACCAGCGCAAGGGTCGGAACAGGACGCCCACGACCGCATTGCGGACGTGGTCGATCCTGGTAGTGACATGCGGCCGGGGGCTCATTGGATTATCTGAGCGATGTCCGCGCTTGGGCCGGGCGGCGGACCAATGGAGTCCTCACGATCTGAAAGCTGATCAAGCCGATGCAGAAGGGGACGCAGCGACTGCCGGTCCGCGGCGGAAATCGCGATGGCCTCGACTCCCGTCTCCAGGGCCAGTTGCCGCTGCATTGCATTGAGTGTGCCGGCGTCGATCAAATCCTTCTTGTTCAGCACCAGCGCTCGCGGAATCTTCTCAACGTGCAGTTCCGTCAAAATGCGGTCGACTGACTCAATCTGTTGTTTCCAACGCGGGTTGGCGGCGTCGACGAGATGAATCAACAGGCGGCTGCCGTCAATTTCTTCCAGGGTGGAACGGAAGGCGGCAATCAGCTCGGGCGGCAAATCGCGAATAAACCCGACCGTGTCGTTGATAATCACCTCGCGCTCGCGGGGTAGCCGCAAGCGGCGCGTGGTGGGATCGAGGGTCGCGAACATGCGCGACTCTGCGAGCACGCTGCTGTTGGTCAAAGCATTAAGCAGAGTCGATTTGCCCGCGTTTGTATATCCGACGATTGAGATCGTCGGCACCTGATTGCGCAGACGCTCTTTTCGCCGTTGCTCCCGGCGCTTGCTCTGAGACGACAATTCCTGTTCGAGCCGGTGAATTCGGTCGCGCACCCGGCGGCGATCTGTCTCTAATTTCGTTTCGCCCGGCCCGCGTCCACCTATGCCGCCGGCCAGCCGCGAGAACGCCGAATTTTGTCCCATGACCAATCGCGGCAGCATATATTTCAGTTGCGCCAGCTCGACCTGGATCTTGCCCTCATGCGACTGCGCGCGTTGCGCGAAGATATCCAGAATTAACTGTGAGCGGTCGATGACTTTCAAGTCGGTGGCTTCCGAAATGGACCGCACCTGCGCCGCCTGGAGCTCTCGATCGAAAATGATGGCATCCGCGCCCAGCTGCATTGCTCGAATCAGCAGTTCGTCGAGCTTGCCTTTGCCGAGCAGGGTGCGCGGATCGATTGCGCCACGCCGCTGGATGATTTGATCGAGCACGACCACACCTGCCGATTGGGCCAGCTCTTTCAGTTCGGCCATCGATTCCTCGGCCTCCGCCAGCGCCCCGGTGGATACCCCTACCAGGATTGCCTGATCCGCCTGACTCGCGCGCCGGGTCCCGCGGCGATTGCGGGCCATCTCGCTTTCGAGCGCCGCCATCAACTGGAGAAAGTCGACGTCCAGCTGCGACGGGACCTCCACGGGAAGAAACGCGAAACTGCCGTTGCCGCCGTTGGTCTGCAAATGCTCCACGGTGCTGGGCAGCAGGTGCGCAGCTCTTACAACTCCCGGCAGGCCGGTCTCGTGGTTAACATCGATCGCGGCCATTAAGTCCAATCGCAGAAGCGCGAGGTCGGTCAGGTCGTCGCGGGTGAGGTGTTCGCCGCGCAGGTGGGTATGAACGCAACGCAAACCGCGAAAGCGATCGGCGGCGACGCGGATACGTTTGAAATCCGGCAGCTCGATACGGCGCGCATCGCCGACGATTACGTATTCAACATAACCTTTGCGATCGATGAGCGCGCCAATCTGGCGGTTCGTTTCGTGTGACAGCTCGCTCAATTGACGCGCAAACTCAGGCGTCACAATCTGGCCCGGAGGAATCCGGCGTTGATACAGCTTTTCAATGCGCCTTAATTGGTTCGGTTTGAGACCCTGCGTGTTACCGTGAAGACTTCGCATCCAGTGGATTGCAGGGATTATAGCACGCGACGGTGCGCTGTCGTGGCCCGCTCCGGACAACCGGGTGAAAGCCATTAGACAACGATGAATCGCGTCGTTAGGATGTAGCTTCGCAAGCTGATGGGAAAGGATTGGAAAGTAATCGGGGTGGACCCGGCGGCAGCGATCGCCGGCGGGGAGGTTGCCGTCCGCCTGCAAGGCGTATCTGCGGAGATGCTGGCGCGTTTGGACGTGAGGTTCTGTGGCGCCGATGCGCACCTGGTTTCAGTCAACACCAGACGCGCGCTGGCGCTGGTCCCCGAGATCCCTTATGCGGGTAAGGTTCAGATCACCACCGCGGTTGATTCAGTGGAGCATGATGACGGCGCGGTCACGTTGACTTTGGGCAAACGGCTGGCGGAGAACTTGCATCCGGTTACGAATCCGGCGTTCGATCCCAGCGACGGCTCATTGTTCGTCACGCGATCCGGATCGCGCGGCGAGCACGTGCCCACCTCGATTTATCGCCTTGATAGCCAGGAGAACGTGGAAGAATTCTCCGGCGATATTACCAATCCCACGGCCATCGCTTTTGATCGGACCCGCCGCATGTTTGTCACCAGCCGTTTCGACGGAACGGTTTATCGGGTGACGCGCGACCGGCAGGTCGTGGCCTTTGCCAGCGATCTGGAGATCGCCACCGGGCTGGCGTTCAATCGCGAGGGCTACATGTTTGTCGGCGACCGGTCGGGTACAATCTACCGCGTCAATGAAATTGGTGAAGCGAAACCCTGGGCGGAACATGAACCGTCGGTTTCGGCGTATCATCTTGCGTTCGGCCCCGACGACAACCTTTACGTCACTGGCCCGACGGTTTCCAGCTTCGATTCGATTACCCGGTTCGATGAACATGGGCAGCCCAGCGTGTTCTTTAAGGGTTTGGGCCGGCCACAAGGGTTAGCCTTCGATCGCCAGGGAAACCTTTATGTGGCGGCGGCGTTGCGCGGCCGCCGGGGAATTGTGAAGATTTCACCTGACGCGCATGAAGCGGAACTCGCCGTGACCGGAATGAACGTGGTTGGTTTGGCCTTCGGACCTGAGGGACAGATGATTGTGGCGACAAATGAAGCTGTGTATAGTTTGCCCCTCGGAATTCAAGGCTTACTGATTTGAACGCTGGATCGAGACAGACGGAGAATTAAGCTGGACAGCAGCATCATAGGACAATTCGTTTTGCACATGGTGGTGCTGCTCTTCTCTCTGTCGGTGCACGAGTCGGCCCATGCCTGGACCTCGAATTATTTCGGCGACGATCTGGCAAGACTGCAGGGCCGAATATCGTTGAACCCGATGGTCCACATCGATCCGATCGGCACGCTGCTGCTGCCGGCGATCGCTTTCTTCACCCACGCGCCCGTTTTTGGCTGGGCCAAACCAACGCCGGTGAACCCGTTGCGTTGGCGGGACAAGCGCGTCGCCAACTTCTGGGTTTCAATCGCCGGCGTAATCTGCAATTTCATTATCGCGATTGTGGCAGGAATCCTGATTCGGGTGCTTTATTCGTTCGGGGTCATTGAGATCGGCGGCCGCGCACTGATTCCCGCCAATACTGATTCACTGATTGCGGTCGGCGCCGTCGAGTTGTTGTGGGGGTTCTTTTATCTCAACGTCATCCTGGGCGTGTTTAATTTGATTCCCATCCCGCCGCTCGACGGAAGTAAAGTGCTGCAAAGTATTCTGCCGCCCAGCTTTGAACCCGGCTTCGAAGTGTTGGAGAGATTTGGATATCTGTTATTGATTTTGGCCATGCTCACCGGGGTGTTCGGGGTGGTGTTTGGAATATTTGTGCCGGTCTTTATTCGACTGCTTTTCATAGGTGCGAATGTCTATTAGGGTATGAAACGAATTTTCAGCGGAGTCCAACCCAGCGGCAATGTTCATCTGGGAAATTATCTGGGCGCCTTGCGCAACTGGGTGGCGCTGCAAAGCGAGTATGAAAGTTTCTTTTGCATCGTAAACCTGCATGCGATCACTCTGCCGCAGGATCCCGGGACGCTGGGCAAAAAGACGCGCGAGCTGGCGCGGATTTACCTGGCGGTCGGTATCGACCCGAATGTCTCGACGGTTTTCGTGCAGTCCGACGTCCCGGCGCATACCGAGTTGACCTGGTTGCTTAACTGCGTGGCGCGCATGTCTGAGCTGGAACGCATGACCCAGTTTAAGGACAAAGCCCGCAAGCAGGAAGAGAACGTTGGCGTCGGCGTGTTTGATTATCCGGTGCTGATGGCCTCCGACATCCTGCTTTATCAAACCGATCTGGTGCCGGTGGGCGAAGATCAGAAGCAGCATCTGGAACTGTCGCGCGACCTGGCGATTCGCTTCAACCGCGATTATGGCCAAACCTTCGCAGTGCCTGATCCATTCATTCCCAAGGTGGGGGCGCGGATCATGTCGCTGGCCGATCCGGAGAAGAAGATGTCCAAGTCGGACGAAGCAAGCGAAGCCGGCTGCGTCATGTTGATGGATGACGCCGACGCCGTGCGACGCAAGTTCAAGCGCGCGGTCACGGATTCAGGAACTGAAATCAGGTTTGACGAGACGCGGCCTGCGATTAATAACCTGCTGACGATTTATCACCTGCTCACGAACAAAAGCCAGGTTGAGATCGAAGATCATTTTCGCGGTAAGGGCTACGCGGCCCTAAAGCAGGAGTTGGCCGATGTCTGCATCGAGTTTCTGACGCCGATCCAGGAAAGCGTGCGCGGCATCAGCGATGATAAACTCGACCAGATTCTGGAGCAGGGCGCTGAACGCGCCGAGGCGATTGCCCGAGTGACGCTGGCCCAGGCGAAAGCGAACATGGGCCTGGTGGGCGCGCGCAACTGACGGCTATGGACGAGGCCACGCAAACGCTGGATCAACAGCCCGAAGAGGCGGCCGAAACCGCGAAGACGATTAGCGTCGCGGGCGCCCAGCCGTCGATCGCGCCCGACGAAGAGTCCGATCAGTTGAAGGTCCGGCTCGGCGAATTCGAGGGGCCGCTTGATCTCCTGCTCTATCTGATTCGCCAGGAGCAGGTCAATATCTACGACATTCCGGTCGCCCGGATCACCGAACAATATCTCCGCTATTTGCAGCTGATGAAAGAACTTGATCTGGCGGTGGCCGGAGATTTTCTGGTGATGGCCGCGCAGCTGATCGAGTTGAAGTCGCGCATGTTGTTGCCGCGCGATCCGTCGGCCGCGGCGGAAGAGATCGAGGACCCGCGCACGGAACTGGTCAATCGTTTGCTCGAGCACGAAAAGTTCAAGGCGGCCGCGCAGATGCTCTGGTCGCGAGCCACCGTCGAACAAGCTGTCTTCACCCGGGCGGAGATCGAAACCGACAAGAATAATCCTGAAGTGGCGGTCGGTCTTTTCGATTTGTTGAAAGTATTCCAGCAAATTCTCGCGCGCCACAAAGAAGAAGTCCTGATGGAGATCGAGCGCGAGGAAGTGACCATGGCCGAAATGATTGATCGCTTGCGCAACATGGTGCGATCGGCGGGTGAAGTGAATTTATTGCGCTTCTTCGAACAGGCAAAATCACGGCGTGAGTTGGTGGTGGCGTTTCTTTCGGTGCTCGAGTTGGTGCGGCTGAGCGAGATTTCCTTGCGGCAGCGGGAGACGTTTGGAGAGATTACCGCGCGCGCGGCGCAGCCGGCCTGATCGACAGTGGCTATTTTGCGCTTAGGATCATCTCGCCGGGGATAGCGACGTTGTTCGCCGCGTCTCCATGCCCGGTCCGTGGCGCCATCAGACTCAGAGTTCGCAGGGTTTCTAATGAGTAACAAAGCCAAAGTTGCCAAAGCAGACAACGATCAAGTCGAAGTCGTCGAGCCGGTCGATTCCGAGATCATCGGCGAACGCGTGATTAGCGATGCCGAGCTGAAGTCGATCACTGAGGCGCTGATATTTGTCGCCGACGAACCCATCAACGCCAGGGCCATCGCGGATGTGGTCAAGGTTGATCGTAGTGAGATCGAAAAGGTCCTTGCCGAGCTGGCCGCAGAATACGAAGGCGGCAAGGGTGGTTTGCAGTTGCGCGAGCTGGCCGGCGGCTGGCAAATCGCTACGCGTCCGGAATTTCATGAGCATGTCCGTGCCTACTTGAAATCCAAGCCCAGCGCCAAGCTGTCGCTGGCTTCACTCGAAACCCTTGCCGTCATCGCTTACCGGCAGCCGGTCACCGTGCCTGAGATCCTGGAGATTCGCGGCGTGCAATCTCCCTCGGCGATCAAGACGCTTTTGGACAAGCGGTTGATCGTGGCCAAGGGCCGCAAAGAAACTGTCGGGCGTCCCATGATGTATGGAACGTCGAAAGAGTTTCTGATTCAGTTTGGGCTAAAGGATCTGACCGAGCTGCCCAGCATTGAAGACTTTCAGGATCTGGCGGGCGGCGGCGACTAATGTCGGTAGCATCTGCGTGGTCAGATGTGATCCAACGATGTTTGGGCCTTGTCCCATCCGCTGACGCGGATGGTACTGACTTCCGGGGCGACGAGGTCAGTACCATCTGCGTGAGCAGATGGATCGGGTGGCTGCCAAAGAGTCCAATTGATTCCCACCGATTTTCATGAAAGAGCGGTTACAAAAGCTGATCTCTTCCGCCGGCGTTGCCTCGCGGCGTCACGCTGAAGAACTGATCGCCGCTGGCAAAGTCAGCGTCAACGGCGAAGTGGTAAGCGAACTCGGCGCGAAAGCAGATCCTGATCACGACCACATCAAAGTAAACGGCCGTCTCCTTAATCCGCTCTTGGACCGGCAGGCGCACGTTTACATTTTGCTTAACAAACCGCGCGGTTATTTGACCAGCATGGCTGATCCTGAAGACCGGCCCCTGGTGATCGATCTGATTCCCAACTCGCTCGGGCGCGTGCATCCGGTCGGCAGACTCGATTTCAATACCGAGGGATTGCTGCTGCTGACCAACGACGGCGCGTTGACCAACGTGGTTACTTCAGCCAGGAATCAGATCGCCAAAATCTACCGGGCCAAGGTGAAAGGGCAACCGAGCGATAAGGCGATTGAACGGTTGCGTCGCGGCGTCGTGATTGGCGAGGGCGAGCGCACCGCGCCGGCAGAAGTGCATCCGCTGCGCTCCAGGGGCGACAACGCGTGGTTCGAAGTAACGCTTTACGAGGGCCGCAATCAGCAGGTGCGACGGATGTTCGACGCGATTGGTCATTCGGTGGTGAAGCTGGTGCGATCGCAGATTGGCCCAATCGAAATCGGACGTTTGCGTACCGGCGAGTGGCGCCATCTCACGCCTCGCGAGGTGGAACAATTGAAGCGTCCCAAATCGGCGACCCCCAAGCCATCCCGGCGCAGTTCGCGTCCGCGGATGCGCGCGCCTCGTCATTAAGCTACAATGACATGTTCTCATCAGCATCGCGACAGGCACCCAGGGCCTGTCGTTTCTTTCTGACTCTTAACCTCGAGTGATGAATTTCGAACTTACCGAAGAACAGCTGCAAATGAAGATGAGCGTGCGCGAGTTCGCCGAAGCTGAGATCGCGCCGCACGTCATGGAATGGGACGAATCGCAGCACTTCCCGATTGAGCTTTGGCCAAAGCTCGGCGATCTGGGATTAACCGGCGTGTTGTTTCCGGAAGCTTACGGCGGCGCGGGACTGGGTTACGTCGAGTATGCGACCGCGATTGAAGAGTTATCGCGGGTCGACGGCTCGGTCGGGATCTCGATCGCCGCGCACAACTCGCTTTGCTCAAACCACATTTTTCAGTACGGCACTGAAGAGCAGAAGCAGAAGTATCTGGCGCCATTGGCTCGCGGCGAACGGCTGGGGGCCTGGGGCTTGACTGAGCCGGGCGCGGGTTCTGATGCGTCCGGCACGCGCAGTACCGCGGTGAAGCAGGACGGCGGTTGGGTGTTGAACGGATCCAAGAATTTCATTACCCATGCGATTCACGCCGACACCTGCGTGGCGTTCGCCTCGAACGATCGGGCGAAACACAGCAAGGGCATCACGGCTTTCATCTTTGAAAAGGGAATGCAGGGTTTTGCGCCCTCGAAGAAAGAGAACAAACTCGGCCTGCGCGCCTCTGAAACGGCCAGCGTGGTCTTCGAAGACTGCTTTGTGCCTGACGAGAACCGTCTCGGCGACGAGGGCATGGGCTTCATCAACGCCATGCAGATTCTGGATGGCGGCCGGATATCCATCGCCGCGCTGGCGGTCGGTATTGCGCAGGGAGCTTACGAGTCGGCCGTCCGCTACTCGGCCGAGCGGCAACAGTTCGGCAAGCCCATTCGTGAATTCCAGGCTATCCAATTCAAGCTCGCCGATATGGCCATGCAGATCGACGCCGCCCGGTTATTGATGTATCGCGCCGCGGCCATGAAAGACGCCGGCCAGAAAACCACCAAGGAATCATCGATGGCGAAATTGTTCGCCGGCGAAATGAGCGTGCGCGTCTGCGAAGAGGCCATTCAAATCCACGGCGGTTACGGTTACACGAAGGACTATCCGGCCGAGAAATACTGGCGCGATTCAAAACTCTGCACCATTGGCGAAGGCACGTCGGAAATTCAGCGCATCATCATCGCCCGCGAAATTCTGAAGGCTGCATGAACAGCTCGCTTGTAGATCGGGTGATCGCCGGCGACCCGGTGGCGGTGGCCCGCGCCATCTCAACGGTTGAGGACGGCGCTGCGTCGGCAGCGGAGCTGATGAAGCAGATTTTTCCGCGCACCGGACGCGCGTTGATAATCGGAGTTACCGGCGCGCCGGGAGCAGGGAAGTCATCACTGGTCGATAAGCTCGCGGGTCTCTATCGCAAGCAGGGCGAACGCGTCGGGATTATCGCGGTAGATCCTTCGAGCCCTTTCTCAGGCGGAGCAATTCTGGGCGATCGGATCCGGATGCAGACCTTGTCGCTCGACAAGGGCGTCTTTATTCGCTCGATGGCCACGCGCGGAAACCTCGGCGGATTGGCCCGGGCCACGGTGGAAGCGGCGGCGATTCTGGATGCGGCCGGGTACGGGAAAATCATCGTCGAAACGGTTGGGGTTGGCCAGGACGAGATCGAAATCGCCAAGACCGCCGACGTTTGTGTGGTCGTGTTGGTGCCCGGAATGGGTGACGACGTGCAGACGATGAAAGCCGGCATTATGGAAATCGCCGACGTGCTGGTCATCAACAAAGCCGACCGTGAGGGCGTGCTGCGGACTGAAAAGGAGTTGCAGGCCCTGCTGGGGCTGGCGGCGCGAATGGATGAGTGGCAGCCGCCAATCGTCAAGACCGTGGCCATTGAAAACAAGGGTTTTGAAGATTTATCGCGGGCGATCGAAGAATGCCGGCTGTTTCAGCAGAATGCGCCTGCTTCGGCAGCGCGCAAGCAGGCAATCGCCAAATGGCGAATCGTCGAGTTGCTTCGTGAACGAATGGTCGCGCAAACCCTGGGGCGCAATGGTTCGGCCGAAAGATTAGATCAACTTGCGAGTGAGGTGGCGAGCAAGCAGCGTGACCCTTATTCGGCCGTTGATGAATTAATGAAGCAGTAAGGGAGTGTGTGCCTCGTTCGCCGCCAGGCGATGCCAAGGCCAGCCTGCGACACATCATGAAGATCGATCACATCGGCATTGCGACTAACGGAATCGAGACGACTGCCTCAATCTATGCCGAGGCCCTCGGCCTCGAGGTCGCGGAAATCGAGGAAGTCGCCGGTCAGAAAGTTCGGGTGGCGATGTTGCCGGTGGGCGAATCTCGCATCGAGTTGCTGGAAGCAACTTCCGCCGAGTCGCCGATCTCGAAGTTTCTGGAAAAGCGCGGCCCGGGGATACACCACCTGGCCTTCAAGGTTTCGGATATTCGCGCTTCCCTCGCGGAGCTCAAGTCAAAGGGCGCGCGTTTGATTGATGAAGAGCCGCGGCCGGGCGCCGGCGGTTGCCTTGTGGCGTTCATTCATCCATCATCCACCGGTGGCGTCTTAATCGAGTTGGTCGAAAGGCCTGAGTAACCCCGAAGTAACAAAGCCTGAAAGGAAGCTATTTTGAATTCCACAACCAAAGCAATGCTCGTCGCCGGCGTCGGCGTCGTATTTTCACTCGGTCTGATTGTCTGGCAGGTGCGCGCCAGTCACGGCGAGGCGGTCAATCTTACTGCCGACGACATGACTCAGATTGCGTCTGACCAGGCGCCGCAGCAACGCGCGCGTCTGGCGACTGATGATAATGCCCGGCGCGAATTTGCCAAGAATGTTCGGGAGTTGCTCTCGGTTGCTGAGGAGGCCCGCGCAAAGGGGCTGGCCTATCGTCCGGACGTCAAGCGCCAGATGGACCTGGTGCGGGCGATTGTGATTGCGCAGAACTATGCGCAGCAGCCCGGCGGCGCTCCGCCGGCCCAGCCGACGGACGCTGACATCGAAGCTTTCTTTAAAGAGCCGGGACAGGAAGATCGTCTGCAGCAATTCGTTAAAGATGCCCAGGCAGAAAACCCGATGATGGCCGGGCAGGCCATTCCCGATGAGCAGATGAAAGAGATCCGCAAGCAACTCGGCCAGGTGCTGCTCAGCGAGCGTAAAGGCGTGCAGGCCGGGATTGATAAGAAGCGGAGCGTGGAATTGCAAATCATGCTCGAGCAGTCCCGCGTGCTCGCTTCGAAGTATGCCAAGGACTCGCTGATTCCCAACACCAAGGCTACCGACGCGGAAATCGACGCTTACATTACCAAGCATCCGGAACTCGATGACAAGCAGACTCGCGCCAAGGCTGAAGAGGTGCTGAAGCGGGCGCGCGCCGGCGAAGATTTTGGCGCGCTGGCAAAGGAGTTTTCGACCGATCCCGGCAGCAAGGACAAAGGCGGCGACCTGGGTTGGTTCAGCCGTGGACAGATGGTCCCGGAATTTGAAAACGCGGCTTTCGCTTTGGAGAAAGGACAGATCAGCGATCTGGTCCAGACGCAATTTGGTTTTCACATCATCAAGGTCGAAGACAAGAAGACTGAGACCAAGGATGGCAAGCCCGATGAGCAGATACACGCGCGCCATATTCTGATTGCCGCGGGCGGTGCGCAGAATCCTTTCGCGCCACCCAAATCGGCCAAGGACCAGGCCCGCGATGCGGTTGAGCAGGAGAAAGAGAAGAACCTGATCGAAGAGATCGTGAAGCGCCAGAGCAATCACGTGACGGTGGCCGATAATTTCTCAGTGAAGCAACCGTCGCCGCAGGAGATGCAGCAGGGAATGCCGCCGGGAATGATGCCCGATGAGCCGCCGGCGCCAGCGACGTCTCCAGATGCGAAAGCGAAGCCAACTCCGGCGAAGAAGAAGTAGCCTGGGGGCGGATTTCGCGTGTAGGTGCGGATCATGGCCGCCGCTGGTCAAGACGTGGGAACCGGGTGGCCGTCAGTCAGATTCCCAGTGACGGATCTATGTGCGAAGACGATGTCTGACGGGCAATTCATTTTGCGCACCCGTCAGACTACACCCTAATCTTCAGACCCACGACTCTATGCTCTTCGGCGATTACCGAGTAGAGGTCATCCCTGACTGTGAATTCCGGCTCGACGGCGGTGCGATGTTTGGCGTAGTGCCGCGCACTCTCTGGTCGAAATTTTGTCCGGCTGACGAGCAGAACCGGATTCGCATGAATATGAACTGCTTGTTCATTGAGGGCGCGGGCGAAAGAATTCTGATCGATACCGGGATTGGCGAAAAATGGAGCGAGAAACATCTCGCGATGTATGGCATCGATCGCCGGCGTTCACTGGACGAGTCGTTACGAGCGATAGCGGGTGTAAGCTCTGCCGAGATCACGATTGTCATTAACACCCATCTGCACTTTGACCACGCCGGGGGCAACTCATTCATCAACCAGGCAGGCAAGGCGGCGCCGGCGTTTCCGAACGCGCGTTACCTGGTGTCCCGCGGCGAATACGAACACGCTGAGTCGCCGAACGAGCGTGACCGGGCCAGCTATTTCGCCGACAACTGGCGGCCGATGAAAGAGTCAGGGCAACTGGAGTTGAAGGATGAGACATTTGCAGTCGTGGCCGGCCTGACCATGGAAACCCACACCGGGCACAATCGCTCGATGCAGTGTCCGCGTCTGGAACAGGATGGTAAGACGCTCTTTGGTTTTGCCGATCTGATTCCCACGCGCGCGCATGTGCCTTACGCCTGGGTGATGGGATACGATTTGTATCCGGTTGAAACCGTCGAGGCGAAGAAGAAACTGCTGCCGCTGGCTGCACGTGAAAACTGGACTTGTTTGTTTTATCACGATGCGGACGCGCCGCTCGCCAGGATTGTTGCCGACCACACGAAGTTTGTAAGTGAATCGCTTGAGTTGAATTGAGACGCAAATGCAAAAACCCCGTGTGAGAATTCTAATTACCGCATTGGCCCTGGCGATCAGTTGCGGCGTCGCCCACGGCCAGCAACGTGGCCCTTCGACGCCTGAGGAGCGGAAGCGAGCAGTTGAAATCGCCACTCTGCTTGAAAATGATCCGTTGAATAAGGATGCGCAGGCGCTGAGTCGAGAGTTGCTCCTTTTCCTGATCGCGGTGCCCGACATTCACGTTCACCTGTGCACCAACGTGCTTGGCGATTACAAGAAGATAAAGGGAGATTATGCGCCGACAATCACTACTCAATTGACCTTCTCTCAAGCAAAGTTCGTCATGGAGCACCCGGAACAAGCCGATGATCATTACCAGGAATATTTGAACGGCGTTGAGGGCGCGCTGAGAACTTATCAGAAGATCAAAGCCGCGAAACCAAAGGTGAACATGGAGCCGCTCGAGGGTTTACTCGCAAAACAGCAGGCCGGTCAACTCGGAGACTTTGTGAAAACGTCGATGGCCGGGTGCAAGTAGAAACATTTGAAATGACTGTAGCAGCAAAAATTGGAATCATTGGTGGCAGCGGGCTTTATCAGATGCCTGAACTCACCGACGTCGACGAAGTCGCGATCGAAACTCCGTTTGGCGATCCATCTGATGAGTTCATCATCGGAACGCTGGAGGGTGAGCGAGTCGCTTTCCTGCCGCGTCACGGGCGGGGACACCGGTTTACGCCGTCGGAGTTGCCGTTTCGCGCGAATATCTATGGGATGAAGTTGTTAGGCGTCGAGCGAATTCTGTCGGCCTCCGCAGTCGGATCATTACGGGAGCAGTACGCGCCGACCGACATGGTAATTCCCGATCAGTTCTTCGATCGCACGCGCGCCCGCGCCCGCGAATCAACCTTCTTCGGCGACGGTATTGTGGCGCATGTCGCCTTTGCGCATCCCGTGTGTGCCGGCCTGGGCGATGTGCTGGAGCAGTCATGCAAGGCGGTCGAGGTCAAGGTGCATCGCGGCGGGACTTATATCTGTATGGAGGGTCCGGCGTTCTCGACCGTGGCTGAGTCGAATGTTTATCGCTCGTGGGGCATGGACATCATCGGCATGACGAATTTGCAGGAAGCCAAGCTCGCGCGTGAAGCGGAGATTTGTTACGCGACGCTGGCGCTGGTCACTGATTATGATTGCTGGCATCCGTCGCATGACGCGGTGACAGTCGAGACAATCATCGAGTATCTGAACAAGAATGTGCGCAACGCCCAGATGATTATGAAGGGCGCGGTCAAAGCCTTGAGCGCGGCGCCGCGTGAATGCAAATGTTCTGCGGCGCTGAGAAACGCAATTTTTACGGCCCCGAAAGACTGGCCGGAAGCAACCTCGCGGAAGCTTGACGCCATCATTGGCAAGTACAGAAGCTAGGTCGAAGGTTGCGAATTAGAGGTAAGAGGTATGAGTAAACGATTTATCTTAAGCACGCTGGTAATGGCATTGGTTCTGTGTGCGACTGCGAGTGTGTTCGCCCAGGGTGGGGCGAAACAGGGGCCCGACGTCTCGCGCGACCCCGATTTGGAACGGGAGTCACTTCATAACCTCGAAGTGGCGCGCCAGTATTTCAAATTGAGGAAGGCGTATGTCGGATCGCTGCAGCGATGTGAGGAAGTGATGGCGGGAAATCCGGCGTTTTCGAAGATTGATGAAATTCTTTATATTGCCGGCGCCAGCAGTTTGAATCTCGCCGAGGCGAAGGGTAAACAGAAGCCCGATCAATATGTGCTTCGGGAGGGCGAAAAGAAGACGACCCTTTCGGCGCAGGAGTTTCGCGACAAAGCCCGTGATTACCTGTCGCAATTGGTGAATGATTATCCGCAGAGCAAGTTCCGGGATGATGCCCTCTCGGATCTGAAATCGCTTGGCGGGGCGAAACCAAAGCCAGGCCCTTCGCCGGAAACGACGACCAGGGTCCTGCAGGATTTGCCTCAGACAAAAGGTAGTAAGCACTAATAAGTTCTTCAATTTCAAATTCAAGATTCAAAAATAGAATATGTCTCTACTTGTAGTTGGTTCGGTTGCTTTCGACGCGGTCGAAACGCCATTCGGCAAACGGGAAAAAATGTTGGGTGGCTCCGCGTCGCATTTTTCGATCTCAGCGAGTTTTTTTACTGATGTGCGTATTGTCGCGGTTGTCGGCGGCGATTTCGGCGCTGAAGAACGCGCCGTCTTTGCGCAGCACCATATCGATACGACCGATTTGGAAGTGGTTCCCGAGGGGAAGACCTTTCGCTGGTTTGGCCGTTACGAATACGACTTGAACGTTGCCCATACGCTGGACACGCACCTGAATGTGTTCGCGGGTTTTCAGCCAAAACTGTCAGAAGGCTCGAAGCAGTCACGATTGGTATTTCTCGGCAATATCCAGCCGGATCTGCAACGCGGCGTGCGCGAGCAGGTTCCGGATGCCGAGCTGGTGGCGCTCGATACCATGAACCTCTGGATTGACACCACCCGCGAGTCGCTCCAGAAAACCATTGAAGTTGTCGACCTGCTGATCGTGAACGATGCGGAAGCTCGCCAGATTGCCGAGGAGCCGAATTTGATCAAGGCGGCGCGTAAGATTCTGTCCTGGGGACCAAAGACGCTCATTGTGAAACGCGGAGAATACGGGGCCGCGATGTTTACCAAGGATGAGTACTTTGCGATTCCGGCTTATCCGCTCGAAGCGGTTTTCGATCCCACCGGCGCCGGCGATACCTTTGCCGGCGGGTTGATGGGTTACCTGGCCAGTCAGGAGAAATTGGATGAAGGAGCGCTGCGCCGGGCGATGATTTTCGGTTCAGTGATGGCCTCGTTCAACGTGGAAGAGTTCGGTACTGAACGCGTCCGCCGGCTGACTCACGACGAGATCAACCAACGCTTCCGTGACTTCAAGCGCTTCACGAACTTTGAAGAGATTCCCTTTGAAAGAGCAGTGGCAACCGTTAAGTAGCGCTTATTAACGGTAGCATCCTAAGCTGAAATCGACGATCGCTTTGAACCGGAGCGCAAGCGTCCTCGCTTGCCTTTCTCTAAACACAGGCACCGAGACGGCTGCACTCCAGTCAAACCAGATCGCCTTACGCATCGCGCAAGATGCCATCTTGCGCTACACTTTGAATATGTTCTGTCCTGTTTGCGAATCTGAATACAACCCGGGCATAACGCGCTGTCCGGACGACGATGCCGAACTGGTTGAGCGATTGAGTCCGGAGACGTCTTCCGATGATAGCGCCGCCCGATTCGTGACCCTGCACACACTGTCGTCGCCGGCCGAAGGTGAAATGGTCGCCGACCTGCTGCGCCAAAACGATATTCGTGCTGCGGTGCAGTCCGGAGCAAATGATGCCTTCTCTCCGGTCTTTTCGGCGGTGTCGCCCGGAGTAGCCGTGCTCGTCGACGAGAGAGATCTCGATCGCGCGCGAGAGATTTACGCGGCTTTTTTTGGCGAAGACACTTCGCCACTTACCGGCTCCGGGTCAGATGATGACTCGGATGAAACCGAAGCGGAATAGAGCGCTTCTTTGATTCAGGCGGTTGTTTCAGGCGGGCCAGTGCCCGCCTTTTTCTACGGTATGAGCGAATCGGAACCACTTGCAGTCCTGATGACCGCGGCGTCCGCGGAAGAAGCGGGTCGCATCGCCGAGATGCTGGTGCAGAAAAAACTTGCGGCGTGCGTGCAGCTGCTTCCTGAGATGAAGACCGTTTATGTCTGGAAAGGTGAAGTCCTGCGCGAGAAGGAAATATTAATAATCGCCAAGACCACCGGCTCCAACTTCGAGGCGCTGGAACGTGAGGTGCGCGCGTTGCACAGTTATGAGACGCCGGAGATTATCGCGCTCCCCATTGTGCGGGGATCGCAGCCCTATTTGGAATGGTTGGTCCGCTCCTGCGCTTCATAGGCTTTAATGATGGCCACCACCTCTGACGGCGTGTCGGTCACGT
>Ga0126369_10000089_pt1 | contig 53706 bp, 70 predicted proteins | sample PanSoiMetaPlot_1_FD_109646 | JGI IMG/M metagenome (GOLD analysis project Ga0126369, IMG submission 109646) | Tropical forest soil microbial communities from Panama - MetaG Plot_1 | ecosystem: Environmental > Terrestrial > Soil > Tropical forest > Bulk soil | place: Panama | collected 2016-02-17
AATCCTGCCGCGCGCGGATAGGTCGGAATACCGGCGGCGTCATTGCTGGCCGCTCGACCGGCGCGGGCGTCGCCTCGCGTCGCGGCGCGGGTGCGCCACTCGTTAGCGCGGCTTCCATCTCATCCCAGCGGCTGTCTCGCCACGCCTCGAAGCGCATCGCGCCCGCCGCCGCGCGCGCGTAGATCCGACAGTCGAGCGCTTCGTTGCGGTCGCGCATTTTTTCCCACGCGCTCACGCGCCGACTGCCGACTAGCTTAGTCACCAGATGCTCGCTGCACAGCTGCTCGAAATACTCTTTGCTGTACTCGGGGAAGTGACAGAAGCCCGTCGGCCACTTTTCGCCCCGGCTCACGTCGGGCACGCTGCTGCGCAGCCATCGATATAGCTCTTCCTTTGCGATGGAGGAATTGACGGGCCACAGCCGGATACCGTACTTGAGCCGCTGCCCTTGCGGGCCCGTTTCGAGCAGGCGCGGCGCGCTGATCACCGTCGGCACGTGCGGCACGCCCTTAACCGCGATGGCCCGGCCCGGCGCGAGCTTGCGCACAAAGTCGTAAACGGCCATGGTCGCGAATCCGCTGTCGACGGCCATGCGTTTGATGCGCGTCGGCTTGCCGTACTCGGTCGGAAAATCTTCATCGAGCAGCGCGGCCAGCTCGTTTTGCACGTGCGGCTGCGCTATCTCGCCTTCATACACGCGATAGTCGACCGACCAGCTTTGTTTATTGCGGCCCCAAGCAACTATCTCGACCTCGACGCGCCGGGCCTGCACGTCGACGCCAGCGGTTAGCAGCAGCCCGCCGCGCGGCACGACGCCGATTTGGTAAGACTCGCGACGCTCATAGAGCCGCTCCGTGTCGGGCACTTCGGCGGCGTCGACCCACGGCTCGCCCAGCACGGTATTGCGAAACGTCTGCAACTTTTCGGGGTCGGTTCCGGCCTGCTCATACTTGCGCGCAATTTCCTGCCAGCTCTGCCAGCCGACCGGCGAATAGAGACTCGACAGGTGATAGCCGCGCGTGCGCGGGTCGGCTCCACGGGCCCGAGCCCGCCATTCGCCACGCGGCAGCATGTACTCTTTGTGGTGATTCTCAATCGCGCGCGAGCAGCCCTCGCAGTAATAGCGCGTCGAGCTATAGTCGCCCGGCTTCCAGCGCAGCTGCGCGAATTTAAACACCTGCATGAAGTCGCAATGCGGGCACGGTACGAAGTAGCCGCGCTGGTCCGTCTCACCGTAAAACCGCTCGATGCGCGACCGGCCCGACACCGTCGGCGTCGACACGATCAGGATTTTCCGGCGCGCGAAATTGGCCGTGCGGGCAATCGCTAGCGCGCACGGCTCGCCCTCGCCGTCGACGTCGCCCGGGTAGCCGTCGACCTCGTCGAGGAAGAGATAGCGCGCCGACATCGAGCGTAAGCCCTTCGCCGAATTCGCGCCGACCAGCACCAGAATGCCGCCCGGGAATTCCTTGCTCAAAAGCGTGTTGCCGCTGTCGCGCTGGCGAGGGTCGCGCACCAGCTCGCGCAGCTCGGGGTTGTCCTCAATCAGCGGCGTGATGCGCTGTTTCGAGTTGCGCTTGGCCATCTCGACCGTCGGCTGCACAGCCATCATCGGCCCGGGCGCGAATTGGATGTTATAGGCAATCCAGTTATTGCCGCACTCGGTGCCGCCGACCTGCGCACCTTTCTCGAATACGACCGTCTCGACGCGCGAGCTGGGCGAAAGGTCGTCCATGATGTCGCGCAGGAACGGCACGCGCGACGTGCGCCACGGGCCCGGCTCGGGCGAGCTGCGCGCGCTGAGCACGCGAAACCGGTCGGCCCACTCGCTGATCTTGAGCGCTGGGTCGGGCCGGGCGCCCGCGCGCGCGGCGGCGTCATAGATCGCAGCGGCGTCGGGCGTGGTCGTGGGCGTCATAGCTTGGCGTCGGCAAAATCCTCGAAGATTCGCCGCAGCTCCCCTTCGAGCAGCGCGTACACGTTGGCCTCATCTTTCTCGGCGGCGAGCAGCGCCGACAGTCGCGCCGGAATGTTGAAGCAAGCGTCGCGAATGTTGCGAAAGCGCGTAAACGCCGCGCGCTCGACGTCGGCGCGTTTGACCAGCTCGCCGCTGCGCTGCTGCAATTCGAGCCGCCGCCGCTGCGCTTCATAAACTTCCTTCAATGCGCGCGCATCGCTGTACAGCATGCCGGGCAGAGGTTCGGTCGCGCCCGTCGGCTGCGTGCGCGGCTTGCTGCTCAGATGTTCTCTAGTGGTTTCGGCCCATTGCCGGTCGGCGATTGCGGGGTCGATGCTCCCGTCTGCATTGCGCAGAATGCGACCTGCCAGAATGGCATTGCGCACCGTTTCAGGATTGCAGCCACGATACGCGGCATATTCGGTGATGCTCATGGAACGATTGCCCTATCAGCGGAAAGTGCTGTACACTTCAGCTGGAAAGCCTGAGTTAGTTCGATGAGCTGTAAGTGACCCGCCGGTTTTCGGACCCCGGCGGGTCTTTTTACGTTTAGGCTTTGACGGTGCCCGGTGCGGGCGGATAACCCACGGTCGACACCGGGGTCGGCTTCGGCGCGCCAGCGCTTGGCGGGCCCCCGGGCGGCACATCAGTCGGCGGATTCGGCGGCACGCCCCCGGTCGGCGGCATTGCAATCGGGTGCTCGGGATGCGGCGCATTCGGGTCGGGCGGCGTACTGCCGCCAGAGCCCGAGTTGCCGTAAGGAACAAACACCCAGCCATAAATCGGGCTCCACGCCCAGTAACCACCTCCGACGGGCGGCGGCGGGCCGGGCCAGACACCCGGCGGCGGCGGCTTCAAAGTTGGCGGCTGCGGGTCGGGCAGCGGATGACCGGCGACGGGCGGATAGCCGGGCCCCGGCGGCAGCGTTATTCCCGGCGGGCCCCAGATAGGAAACGTCGGCGAGCCCGGCGGCGGCGGTATAACTATCGGGTGTGTCGGCACGCCCGGCGGCGTCGGCAGCGGATGACCCGCGACCGGCGGATAACCGGGCTTGTCGGGGAAGTTGCTTCCCGGCGGGCCCCAAATGGGGAATGTCGGCACGCCGGGTTGCCCTGGCGGCTGCGGGTAAATCGGCCCGCCGCCAATTCCCGGCGGCATGCCAGCACCGGGCGGCACGAAGCCCGGCGGGCCCCAGATTGGGTGCTCGGGATGCGGCGGGCCCCCAGGCCCCCAGTTGGGCGGCTGCGGCGGTATCGGTAGTGGATGACCCGCGACCGGCGGATAACCGGGCTTGTCGGGGAAGTTGCTTCCCGGCGGGCCCCAAATGGGGAATGTCGGCGAGCCCGGCGGGCCCGGCGGTATCACAATCGGGTGCTCGGGGTGCCCTGGCTGCACGCCCCAGCCGGGCATGCCGGGCAGCATAATTGGGTTGCTTGGGTGCGGGCCGCTCCAGCCCTCACCTAGTGGAATGATTAAAGCTAACATTCGAGTTTCCGCTCACCTCTTAGTTGCATTTATCATCGTTGCGCCGCTTAGGTCAACGTATTTCTCGATTTACCAGACTGAAACACTAAGTGCACTTATTAAGTGGCCTCACAGCCACTTTTACGGCGCTTTAACGGCAGTTTCAAAAGTGGCCCGCACGCAGCGTCGACCCAAGCTATTTTTCGGTGCTGAAATGTGAGCATAGGTGCGGGTTCGGACCCCCCGGGCCGTGGCCCTCCCTGAAAGGACCCGCGCGTGTAGTCCCTACCAGCCGCGCTCAGCTGCCCGTGGCTGCGTCGCCGGGCAGGTCGCCGACGTCTTGATCCTGCCGGAAAAACGAAGAGCCCGGCGTCGCTATTGCAGCGGGCCGGGCTCATGGGGGAATACCGGGTTGGGTTCAGTCGATACGCGCCGGGCACTCGGTGAGCCGGGCCTGCCGCTCGCGATAGTAATCGGGCGTCAGATAGAAGTCGCGACCGGCTTCGCTGCACAAGCAGTCGCGGCCCTCGGGGTCCATGGCCAGCGCGTCGGCTGTGATCATCGAGGTCGGGTCGCCGGGCACGCGAATCTTGATGGCGACATGGTCGCCTTGAATGTACGGGTATGAAATGAATTCCCAGAGGGTCGCCTCGGAGGTCTTTGGCGAGCCGGTGCGGTTTGTGCGTATTTTTCAGCGCGAGCATTGCGAGTTGTAGATCCATTTCCATTAAGCCGACTCCTTTGTAGTTGCCTTGCGGCGGGTGCGCAGCGCGTCTTTGCAGGCGACGCACTCGCAGGTCTTGCCGATGAACAGCTGCTGCCGCAAGATGGTCACGCCCGGCGCGTCGAATGAATGGCCGCACGACAGCTTGACGGCCCACTTCGAGCCGAAGCGCAGCATACGGGTAATCTCGACCTGCGCCATCATTTGCGCCGCCCTTCGCGCTGCTGGTATTCGCGCAGCTGCTGCTCGGCGTCGTGCATTTGATCGAACGTGTAATACGTCAGAAAAGCCGCCGTCGCCATGGTGAGCAGCGCGGCGCAGATGACGACGGTATGGGCCACGTGCCCGCGAAAGCTGCTAGTCGGCTGCGCGATGGTGACGACGCAGCGAAAGCACACGTACACGGTCATGATGACCATGAGGTCGGCGAGCATTAGCGTGCCCTCCTGCGTGCGGTACGCGACGGCGCATGCCGACGGTTGAGTGTGAGCCAGTCGTAATGCGCGCGGGCTGCGTCGGGCGGCGAGGCGACGACGTTGCTGTTCATGACGGTGATGGTTTTGAGCACACCGTGCGGTGCAGCGATGAAGCTGAACGGGCGGCGACCATTCGCTCTGTACAGCTCCATCGCATCGGCGTAGCTGATTGCGATCAGGTTGGTCGTTTCGGGTGCGTTCACTTGGAACCCCCGGGTACTGCGTAATAAAAATGCATACACCTTAAGTATATCAAGTCCTACTTAACGTAAAACGGGCGCGTCTACTGTGGCTGATGCCGGGCCGGTCGAGCTGGGCGGAATAAAAAAAGGGCCGCTGCGCGCGGCCCCTGTGGAGTTTTTGGAACGTCCTAAAAAGCGTAATACCCGGCCCTCAGTTTACACCGGCGCGGCTGGGTTGCGACCGATACCTTTCGACCCCCAGTGCTCAATCACCCACTGGCGACCGATGTCGACGACGGTGCGCTGGCAGCAGGTGCACAGGATGCGGCTCACGCCCTCGGTTGAGTCCATGATGACGGGCAGACCGCAGCAGTACGGCACGTGATGCCCTTCGGGCGTCGTGCGCAGTTCCTCGAATTCGAGCAGAGCTTCAGCGAGATTCATCGGCGCAATTTACCATGCGCGTAGCCTTTAGCCAATCGCAACCATCGGGCATGGTGTAAATATAGCCGCCCTCGGTCTGCCGCCGGGTATTCAGTTGCAGGTCGCGCTGCGAATAACCGTGGGCGTGCATCACGTGTTCCTGCGTCTCGACCAGATCACTGCTTTTCCAGCCGTCGCAAAGCAGACAGTTGAGCGACCATGTCGGAGTCCATGAAGGCTCGGTCGCATTATCGCGGCATTCGGTGCACAGCGCGACGCCGCCGGTGCGCGAGAGGTCGCCGAAGCTCATGACCTCGTGCCCGCATTCGAGCACCAGCATGTGCCCGCTGCGAGTGTGCGGTATTCTCCGCACGCGTTTTATCTGCTTGTGAAAAACGGTGTTGCGCGGCCCTTCATCGGGTTCAATGAAGCAGCCGCCGCCGACCGGGATTTTCACGTTAGCCGCCCGCTGCCGTGTGGGGTTCCGGCCTCGGGCCGGGCGCCGTGAGCGATGGCCGCGTCGGCGTAAGCGTTCATCAACTCGCGCAGCTGATCGATAAACAAAGCGCGCGCCGTCTTATCGCGTGGCGCATGATCGCGAACGAAATTTTCGATTCGCCGCTGTAAGTGCAGTTCCCTGATAGTGGCCATTTAAAGCGCCTCAATCTCGAAATGCCCGCCCGCCATTTCTTCGACCCATGGGCCCCACGGCTTGCCGTCCAACTCCGCGCGCGCTGCCATCATCACTATCTTGCACAGCTCGCGATGTATGGTCATACCCCTCGGATCAATTACGAATGGCGGCTTGTCATCAAACGCGACCGCGATAGCGCGTTTGTTGGTCGAGATGATCAGCACGGTCGCCTCGGCCCATTTATCGGGCGCGCCGTGCGGATACACTTTGACGCGGTCGCCCTTAGTTAGCATGCTCGGTTGCCCGCTGGCAGGCCATCAGGTGCGCGACCCAGCTCGGGTCACCGGCGAGCCGGTCGACCCGCTGCTCGGCTTTAAGCAGCGCGGCCTCGGGTACGCTCGCTTGCAGCGCGGCCAAGCGAGCCGTTGCGAGCGCGCGCTCGTCGGCCTCGATTTCGTTGAGCACTTCGGACATCATGCGGGCCATGGCGTGTACGCAGCAGCCCAGATGCTCTGCCACGACGCCGCAGATCACGCCGACGCGAAAGACGATCAGCGTTTGCTCGCGCGTCATCAAAGTTTTTCGACTCTGCATGCGCCAATCCTCCGACACCATCGAACCAAATTATCGAGCGGCTGGCCGACAAAACGTCTCACAATCGGAGCCGCCCAGATGATTATGCCGCGCCGGTCGGTGTCGACCTGCACGGTAAACGCCATGCAAGTTATCCAGTACTTTACTCTGCCAGCTTCGGCAGGTTCCAAGTGTCACCCAGAGCCCGGCGCAGCAGCGGCAGCGCTTGCTCTTCAGTCAGCCGCACGCCTTGCTGCCAAAATTCCTGCGCGAGGTATGGCCGCGCCGGTCGCACATACGGCTGCTTCAAATACCGCTCCATGAAAACCTCGGCCTCGCCGATTTCGACTAACTGGCTGGCGACCGCGACAAACAATTCGGGCCGGTCGGGAAGCTGCGTATGGTCGACCAGCATCGCATGCCCGGTCGGCATTTTGCTCGCTTCGGCCTCGACGTGCAGCTCGCGCAGGTAATGGCGCGCGGCCAAGTACGGGCAGGTGCTGAGCGAATATTCGCAGCAGTCGTGATGCATCGGCAGATCGTAATACCAGCCGTTCGGATCATACGCCGATCTGGGCCCGCCGGTAAACCATTTCCACTTACCCAGCCGCTCGCCGCAAATCGGGCAGAGGGCCTGCTGCAATGCCTTGAGCCGTTTGCGGTCGTCGTTGACCCTAAACAGCGGCGCGCCGTCTTTGCCGATCACCACATTCCACGGGATTGGAAAGCCCCGGTGTGTCGGCAGCTGGGCGACGCGCGGCGGCATGGTCATCTAACCGGCCCTCGCTTGTTTGTCGCGCTTGAAAGCCTCGGTCATCATCTGCACCAGCGCGAGGGCCACATCGCGACAGGAATAGACGCGACTCATCGCGAGGTCGAGCACCGTCAGCCCGTGCGGCGAGTGCATCACGTTTATAGTCGTGATGAAAACCAGAATATCGATGTCGGTCGTGCTCAAAAGCTCGATGGCTTTCTGCTTGGAAAGCTCGGCCTTGCGGTCGGCGGTCGACGACTGCAAGCTCACGAGATACGTCTCAATCCAATCGACCAGCAGCGCGCGAGCCCGTTCCGATAACGGTCGCGAGTAAGGTTCGTTCATTTCTTCAGCTCCCGAATGATTGCGCCCACAATGCGACGCCGCCGGTCGGCAAAGCGCCAGTCGGGCCCGGCCCGATAGCCCAGATCCTCGACCCGCTGATACTCGACGCGCGTGCCCTCGCTGTTTTCCGCGCTCCACATTTCTTTGCCGCTATACGGCCCGATCACGCCCGGCCCCACGATGATGCTGTACTGTGGCCGCTCGGCCTGCCACAAAGAAAAGTCGCCGAACATGCCGCCCGCGACTGCGATCAAGTGACCGTTCCATTTCCCGTCTTTCGACTGGCCCGGCGTGTACCCGTAGCCGATGCCGACCGACCAGCTGCCGTCGACCGGCGAGTAAGCCTTCACGTCGATTTCGCCACGGTCGACGTGCGCCGCGAATGCGCGGTTATAGAGCATTACGCGCGTCGCGACCGGCTCGACCTCGACGCCGAAGTATTGGCCGACGTCGATAGCGATGCGCGTCGCAAAGACACAGAGGTCGCGCCGTTTAAAACCAGCTTCGAGGGCCGGGCCCACTAATGGCGCGAGCCGCCGGAATAACTCCGCAGCGGTCATGAGGTCCGAAAATCTCTCACCGTTGGCTCGCCGGGCGCGGCTGCGGCTTTACCGATGCAATCGTGCGAGCACGCATGCCCGGTCGCGCGCGGCAGATAGGTCGGTCGCGTCATGTGGAGCAGCACCAGCCAGCCGTCGAGGTCGGGCACGAAAACGGCATAGATGTCGGCTGGCTCCAGCTGGCGTTTACACCCGTCGCAAAGAATTACGTGCATAGTCAGTACGTCCTGTGGTGATTACTCTGATACTTGGTCGCTTCGGCGCAGGTTTCATAGTGGCCGTCGGTGAAGTACTCGTCGCATTGGCGGCAGTAATTTTTCCAGAGCTGCGCGGTGCATTTGTCGCAGAGCTTATGGTCGAGCGCGTCTTGGGCCTGCTCGGCGCGGAGGTAAGCGACCATGTCGTCGTCGAGTAGCGGCATTCACACTTTCCCCAGGTATTCAAAGATCTTCATTGGGATGCGATCATCATCGGTGATCCGCTCCAGATCTGGCCCGGTGCGAATCACCATGAGTTCCATATTGATCTTGCCAGCGCGGAAGAAAACATATTTCTGCGTCACTTGTTTTACCCACACGGTTGCCATCGCGTCGCGTCCCTCTTTGAAAAGCCAGACCACCTGCGCGGCTTCAGCTCGCTTACTCTTAACTCGCGACCGACCTCGGGAATCATCGCTTCGACCTCTCCTGAAAATCGGCCTCATCCTCCAGCGTCTCGACGGCTTTGGTCAGATTGCCTATTGCGTCGCGCAGGTGACCCAGCGACGCTCGCCGGTCGTTGGCCTCGATGGCCCGCAGGTCGACGACGGCCATGTCGATAAAACGTTGCCAGTCCATTTCTTTAATTCCTTTCATAGAGCCGCAGGTGCCGCCAGTCGCACAGCCGGTAAAACATGGCCTTGCGGTAAGCGTGCAGCGACGCGCGCGCGGCCTCGCGTTTGGTCATGCCCGGCGGGTCTAGTTCGGTCGCGCCGGGCACGTAGCACGAGCACCGGCCCTCGATGTGCGCCAGCGAGCCAGCGGCGAGCCGAAAGCCGCACTCGACGTGCATCGGCTGGCTCTGGAAGCATTCGTTTTGCTCGCCGGGCTCGACCGGCTCTTCGCAGTACGTGCAGTTCAATTGATCACCGCTTGTCTTACCGCAGCCACAAAATACCGGTGCCCGGCGACCGCGTCGTCATAGCTCGCATAACGCCGCTGAGCCAGCCCGCCGAATTTGCCGTCGCCCTCATCGCCGAAAATCATGGTTTCCCAGAGCACCGGCGGGCCCGTGCCGCGCCAGTTGTGATTAGTGCCGAGAAACACTGTCGATATCTCATAAGGCCCGGCGGCGTCGCGCGCCACAGAGCATTGCTCGTGATGCGCTTCGAGCCACTCGACGTACTTGATCAAATCGGGCTCTTCAATCGGCGTCTTGCCGTCGGCGTCGAGGATGTAATGCCATTTGCGGCGGCTCATAACTTCAACTTCACTTCGACGTCGCGGTCGCGCACGGCCTTGCCTTTGTTGCCGCGCACGGTCATCGGCGACCAGACCAGCTGGTGATATTTGCCGAACAAGCCCGGGCCGGTTCTGTAGTCGCGGAAATGCCCACGGCAGATATGCATGGCCCGCGCGAGGCCGACTCTGTCGGCGTTGCCCTCGCGTTTGAGAATCTGTTTCAGCGGGTCGATGATCAGCGTTTTATACGGGCTCGGCGTCTGTCCGCCGTGCCGCTCGCGATAGCGCTTGGCCAGTTTCGCGTCGACCTGATTGTCGACAATTCTCACGTTGCGGCAATGCATGAAACACACGGCCAGAAACGTCGGGTTTACGGACGTCATCAGATTACACATGATGTCGGCGTGCTGCCCGCCGGTGAGAGTTTGCATCCATGGCCGTTCCAATACCGCGCCGTTTTTGTCGACCATCAGAAAGATGGAGCCGTGCGGCCCGTCGGCAGCGATGCCGCGCCGGGCATAGTCGATAAACAGCTCGCACCATAAAATCCAGTGACAGTCATCATGCGGCTTGCCCTCGGCGATGACGATGCCCTCTTTGGGGTCAAGCGCGGTCACGAGCACGCCGGTGCGCCCGCCCGCAAAGTGATCGCTGATATCCGTCGTGCCCTTTTCTTTCGAGTAGATCTTATTCGGCAGCGGGTGCTCGGAAAAAAACTGCGTGTACGGCGGCGCGAGGTTCGGAAAGTCGCGCCGCAGGTCCCAGAATTCCTGATCCGACTGAAAGAAATATTCGGCGACGTTGGGGATGTGAATCACGGGCATGTCGGCCCGCAGCAGGTCGACGATCTTGCGCGCGTCGGCTTCCCATTTGTCCTCTTTGTCGGGCGGAATAAACCATGGCATGTTCAGCGGCCCGCGCCGCAGGTCATCGATAAAGCGCGGCATCAGTCCTCACACCGGACCCGCTTGACGTTCTGACATTGGCGCCAGTCGACCGGCAGGCCCTGCACCTCCATGTAGCATGGTGCGAACACGCTGAAGAGCAGCGCGCATTGGTTGCCCTGCGTGTCGAGCATGATGTATGCGCGCGGCCCGGTGAAGTGCGTCGAGTGACCGTAGAACGGGCAGTTATTGAGCTTCGGCGGCTCTGGCGTCATCGGCATTCTCGATTAGCTCTTGCACGACCAGCAGCCACGGCTCGCGATTCTCGACGACCGTGTTGCGGATAACCAGATTCCAGATTTTGATCGGAAACAGGCCCTTTTCGATTGCGCGCGGCAGGATCTGCATGCTGGTGCGGGCGCCCAGTTTCCCTCGGATGTTTCGGAGATGGCACGCGGCGGTTTTGTAGCTGATATTGAGGGTCGCCGCAATTTCCTTAAACGACTCGCCCTTCCAGATGAGGTCGAGTACTTCGCGCTCGCGCGGCGTTAGCTCAAAATCTCTCGTGAAATTTCTCATGCCGCCGCCCTCCGCTTGAATTCGCGCACGCTGCCGTGCGGCTTGACGCCGTAAGCCGTCGGGTCGAAAAACGCGGTCAATGGCAGCGTTGGATTTTTCCGCCAAATTTCCGTCTGCTCGAATTCGCGCCACGCGGTCAAGCCGTCGCGCGTGATATGAAAGCCGCGCCCGGGCCGGTAAGCGACCCACTTCTGAATAAGCATCGAGCGAAAAGGCCGCTGGTCGAAGCGCTGGGCCTCTTCAATGTTCATGTACCATTTGCCGGAATTTTGAGCGAACAATTTCAGCAGCGGGTGTTGGCGATTACTAAGACGGATCATACGCGGCCCTCCTCTGCAAGTTTGATGCGGGCAGGCGTGACGACGTACTGGTCGCAGTATGCGCAGCAGCGGCCACCGTTGACGGGCTCGGCGTTGTTAGAGAATTCGGGAAATTCCTCGCCGCAGATAGAGCACGTCTCCCACGGCTTGGGTTTGCTGTGGGTCGGCCTGTTGCCGGTGATCGTCCAGTGCCCATGGGTAGTCGGGACGATCATCGCTTTAATTTTCGACGGCTGTTTTGCCGCCTTGCTGGCGGCTTTATCGATCAGCGTCAGGAAGTCGCGGGCCTCGCCCTCGGTCTTGAATATCATACGTGTTCCTCCATGGCCCCATTCGCGCGCTTGGTCCTGCCGCCCATCTTGGAAATGAGCTTTTTCTGTTCCTGCGGCGACATTGCGTCCCAAGCCTCATTCGACTTGGCCAGCTTGACCGTGGGTTTTTTCTTTCGCGGTTTTTTCCTCGCCGACGTGGCCTCGCCACGCGCGACGGCCTGCCGCCGCCGCATCTCTGCCGACCGCTCTGCCGGGTCGTCGGGCCAGCCGCTCGACTTTTTAGTCGGTCGGCCTCGACGGCCTCGCACGGTCGCCGGTTTGGCGAGCAGGTCGCCGGTGACCCGCTCGACGGTTTCATAACTGCGCAGTGATGCTTCAATGCTTGCCGCCATGGCGTCGAGCATCTTGATCACGCGCCGGATACTTTGCAGTTGGGTTTCGAGCCCCACGCGATTCATTTCCGCATGAAGCGATGAGAATGGCTGTGTGTCGTTTGGCATTCGCTTTTCTGTACCGTCCCAAAAGTGGTTTACACGTGGTCTAGTCGCCACGTTTTTTGGTAATGATTCTATATCTAATAGGCGCAAGGATACAAACAAATTTTATAGTCGAGATGTGCTTTAAAATCCGATGACATATAGCCCCGGAAGCTGCCAGCGTATCACTAAATCTATGTAGATACTGCGGCCCTCAGACACTGGCATTTCTTAGCGCCGCTCGACCCGTTGCGCTCGACGATCAGCCAGCCGCTGCCGCCGCAGATCGGGCACCCGGTGTTTCTCGGAGCGCCGAGGTATTCGCCGGTCGAGGGCTTGGGCTTGAAATGGTCGCAGATGTCGCCGGGCTTCGGGCACTCGCGGTTTCTGAGCGTAAGAGTCCAGTGCTCGACAAACGCCTCGCCCGCCGCGACGCTGGGTGCATTCTGCATAGCTTTGATCAGCAGCGCGACGGCTTCATCGTCGGGCGGATAGTAATTCAGGCCCGACAGCCGCCGCACCAGCAGGAAAGCGTCATCGGCCCCGATCCTCGATTCTTTTGAGCGCATTCATCACCCCCTCATATCGCCGCTCGGCTTTCGACATCGGCTTTCTCGCGACCGGCGGCATGCGCCATTCCTGATCCCTCACCCAACGCCAGAGCTGCGGTATAAACTTCCCGGCGGGCAGCTGCCGCCAGTACTCGCACCATGCCGCATGGTTGGCCCGCATCTGGTCTGCCGCGCCGGGATGACCGGCGAGGGCCTGCTCTATCTCGCCGACCGCGCGCATCGGCAGGCCGGGCTGCGGGTGCGCCGCTGAAAGCTCATAGGCCAGCTGCTCGGCCTCGGTCGCCTCGGGCTGGCTCACCGGGCGAGCCCGCTCTGTAAATTCCTCCCGCATCTTTAGCCCGCATCCCGCATTGACGGGCCGCATAGCGGGCGTGCCGAGGGCGGATGCCCGGGGGGTCGGGCCCGTTTGGTGCTGCCCCATGCGGTTGGTACGTCCCGACCCGGCGGGCTTCAGCCCTTCGTTACACTGAATCGGGCCGTCTAGCTCGACGGAGCGAAAATCGGGGGAGCCTGCCCCGACCGACGGCCCGCTGTTCACCCGTTCGCTGTGTTCAATTTTATTACTCGCATCGCTCGCCGCCGCCGACGACGACTGGGCCCGCTGGCCCGCCCTATGTAGATCAGTGGAGTCGGCGGCGTCGGAGCGTATAGGTTCAAAATTAAATGTCTCTTGTTCAATAAGGATGCGGGCGTTTAGACTGGGCCATTCTGCGGTCGCAGATGTGCGGTCGCACAATGGCTCTGCGACCGCCGCGCCGGTCGCCGGGTGAGCGTTTGCCGGTCGCCGCAGCTGCCGGAAAGACGGGTGATGCCACTGGTCGGGCGTGGTTATTTCGTAGCTGCTCGACCGGCGGCATTTACTCGCGATGACGATGCCACAATCCCGCAGCTTGGCCATGAGCCGCTGGGCCTTGCTGTAAGACCAGCCGTGGTACTTGGCCAGCGTGATCAGCTTCGGGTTGAGCTGTTTTGTTTTCGCGTTACAGTGCCAAAACAGATCAGCTAATAGTGCGATTGCATCGCCTTGCAGCAAACGTACTACGGGATGATCGGGAATTGTGCGATAGTATGAAGTCGTCGGCGTCGTCATAAACGGCCTTCGGAAAGCAACTTATGATCATCGTCGGCAGGGTAAGTCGGGTAGCATCGACTTACTTCGATGAGAGGAAAAAGTCTCGCGGGTAGCACCAGCTGCCCGCATTTTCTTTTTCGGGCGCGACCTTAAGGCGACCGCTCAAACCGTTCAAGCCACTCGCGCAGCTCGGCGGGTGTTTCGACGACGACGACCTCGAAGCCGCAGCCCATTCGCAGCTCGGCATGCCGCCGCAGTTGAATCTCTGAAGGCTCTTCGCCCGGCGCTTTCGTTTCGAGAAAAAACGAGGGCCGCGCGACCGCGAGCCAGTCTGGGTCGCCGGGTGTGCCCATAGTCACCCAGTTCCCGTTAGGAGTTCTGAACCGTCCCACGTGCTGCCGCACTGGGAAATAGCCGCAGCGCCGCAGCTCGGCGAGGCACGCGCGCTCGACGTCGTTTTCACTAATGTGCGGTCGCTCGGGCCGCAGCTTAAAGCGCTGGCTCACGCGACGGCCCCATTGGCCCTTTCCGGGCACGGCTCGCACACCATGTCGACGCCCGCGCGCATCATGGTGCCCGCGAAGTGCATCCACTCGGCGCGCGCGCCGGTCACGACGCCCATGGCGACCCATGCTTCGCCCGGGCGCGCTATTTCGATGCGCCCGTGGTAATGGCCCGGGTCGGTCGCGTTGGGGTGCCAGCATACGCGCAGCTTCATGCCGTCGCCCGCTGCTCTGCCTCGGCGACCGCATCTTGAGCCGCCCGGCGCACGGCGATTCTGCACCCGGCGCAGAGGTCGCGCTGCTTGTCCAGTTGATCCCACATCAGCGTGCCGCGCCGGTGCGAGCCAATCTGAATGCGGCACCAGCTCACGTGCGTGTCAAACATCACGATGTGCCAGTCGTGGCCGACTTTGGCCGTCTTGAGCGCGGCGCGGCCCTGAAAGACCAGCGGCAGACATTGCAGCTGCCGGGCGAGTACGGCCTCATCGTTGCGTTTCCAGAGACACGCCTCGCACTCGGTCATCACGACGTTGCCCGCTATCGGCTTCTGGCAGGTTTTGCAAGTCAATCCGGTTTTCCCCCTAAACGAAAAAAAGCCCGGGGATTGCTCCCCGGGCCTCCATGGCTTCCAGTCCTTACACAGCGGGTCACTGCACGACCCCAGAAATTTCAATAGGTTGGGCGAAGGTAATGGTCAGATCGGGCGTGGCGCAAAAGTCTAACTGCGATTTTAGTGGCAGCGCCGCTTTTGCGCCAGCGCTGAGCTTAGCCAGATAACCGCCGTTGAGCTTCACAGACACGATAGTGGACCCGCTTAGCGTAATCTCTTTGACCCCGCCGCGCAATGCCTCGCGCTGCTCTTTGAAGCCCAGAAACGCGAACTGCCCGAAAGCCGTGACCAACGCCTCGGCGACCTGCTCGGGCTGAATGCCCTTTACCTGCTGCGGCAGCGTAGCGAGCACGGCCTTGGTCTTGTTTTCGAGCGCGGCCATGGCGACCTTGAATTCGGCGTGCGACAGGTCGCCCGACCCCATGGCCGCAATGAGCGACTGCCGACCGCTGGCCAGCTTGGCGGCGGCTTTCTCGCGCGCGCCCCGGTTCGGGTCGGCCTTGCGGGTCGAGGCCAGAACCACATTGCAGACCTCGACGATAAAAGCCGCGTTGAGCAGCTGCGAGGTCACCATCTCGATGATGGCTGCGTCGAGGCCGGTGCGGCGGATAGAGGGCATGCCGCAGCCGATGCCGCCCTTGTGGCGCGTCTTGCAGCGGTACATATCGTTCTCATTAGTGCGCGAGCCGTAGACGCCGTACAGCAGCTCGCCGCATGAGCACCGCACCATGCTGTTACCGATGAAGCGCGGGCGACCGGCGTTTTTGTCTTTGCCGCGCCGCCATGCCGCCCGGCGGGTCGCGAGGATCTCTTGCACGCGGTAAAAAACGGCCTCGCTCACGATTGGCGCGAGGTCGATGTCGACGAGCAGCGGCTGCTCGCGCTTGGCGGTTTTTTTGCGGATCTTGGGCTCGGGATTTTTCGCGCTCGGCTCGGGCAGGTACTCTTCGCCGACCGTCCACCGATAGATGCGCTTGCCGATCCAGATCGGGTTTTGCAGGGAGTCGTGCAGGCCCTTGCCGGTGATGCCGCCGATTTTCTCTGCGGCCAGCTCGCAGCTGTCGCCGTGCAGGATGTGCTCGAATGCTTGCGCAATGTTCTGGGCAAAGTCGGTGTGCGCCCAGTGAGCGCTGGTCGTCTTGCCGGTTTGCGGGTCGCGCTGCCGCGTGTAAACGACGCCCTTCGGCAGCATGTGATTGCCGCCCGCATGCTTGCCAGCGAGCCGCTTGACCTGCTTGCCATCGTTCATGCGCTGGCGGATGAGCCGCAGCTCTTCGCCCGACATGTAGCCGCCGAAGAGCAGCAACATTTTGCCCTCGCTGGTGTTCGGGTCGATGCGTTTGTCGGGCGTGTAGATCAGTTTTTTGTTGGCGGCGAAGTGCTCGAAAACCGCATAGTCGCCGTATGCCTCGGGCCGGATGACGCGCGATTGCTCGGCGGCGAGCAGGCCCTTGAGCGTCGGGTCGCCGGACGCCATTTCAGAGAAAATTTTCTTAAATTGCGGGTCGTGCATCACGTGCCGACCGGAGACGTCGACAACCGTGATCGTGCGGCGAATCCGCACCCGGTGCCGCTCGGCGGCGGCGACGTTGGCCAAGTGCTGCCGCTCGACGCCGCCCTTGTCGCCAGCCGCTTGCTCGGCGGTCGACACACGGATCAGCTCAAGTACATCACCTTCGTATCCATTGGGTAACGCTAATGAAGAGTTCATGTCCATAAGTATATCATGTCCTACGTAGTTAACGGCGGTCGCCCGGCGGCGCGGTTTTTGCGCCGGTTCCGCCGGTTTCGGGCGTTGGTCGTCTGGTACTTGCACGCGCGGCATTCGCGCGCGCCGTCGGCCTTGTGGATGGCGTTAAAGCCGCTCAGCTCGTGCAGCCCGCGTTTGCAGCGGGCCAGCTTGCGCATGCCCATTAGTGCGCGGTTTCCTCGGCGGGCAGACCGCAGACCTCGCGGGCGAGCCGCAGCGCGGCCAGCGTGTCGCCGATTTCGAGGGCCTTGCGCATGCGTCCAATCAGCTCCATGCGGGCGCGACCGATAGCGACCCATTTGAGTGCTTGCGCTTCGGTGAGCTGATCCTCGGGCCCGGGCTCTTCCTTCACAGCTTTACCCCTTGCGGGCAGCTCGCCGTGCGCGTTTGATCTTGCGCACGCGCGGCTGGTTCCAATACTTGGTCTTGCACTTCGGGCACTGCACCGGGTCGGTGATGGTGCGCCGCAGCCAGCGGTGCCCGCAGCGGTTGCACTGGAGCATCAAGTCGGATAAAACACTCATGCTTCATTTTACGATGTCCTATTCAAGCGACGGCGATGTCAGCTGTCGCCCATGCCCAGCTCGCGCCGCACCTCGGGCAGGTCGCGAAACCAATAACGCCGCCCGGCGCAGTCCATGAACAAAAAGTGATCGCGCAGCACCTGATTAGGCTTGCCGCCGAAGCGCTGGCGCAGCCACTCGACGCCAGCCATCAAATGCCCGTGCGGCGACTTGGGGTCGACCTGCGCGGGCGTCATAGCGTGCTCGTGCGCCGCCGTCGCTTGCATGCCAGCCCATGGGTCGGGCAGGTCGGTGATCATAGCGCGCGCGCCTCATCGCAGAATTCGTTCAGCTCGCGGTTGATAGCCGCGATGCGGGCCGCTTCAGCCGCCGGGTCGCGTAGCTCGGCGATGGCGTCCAACTCGACGAGTAGGCTTACCGCACCGGCGTAAAACGCGAGGTACGTTTCGCGCACCTGCACCGGCCCGGCGTCGCGCGGCACAACTCTTTTCTGATAATCGAGCCACTGCTCGCGAATGGAGCCCTTCGCGACCAACCGAGTCACCGGCGCGACCTCCGAAACAAGTCGGCATTCGGGCAGGTCCCGAAGTGCGTCGAGCCGTCGGCATTGTACGGATGAAACTCGCCGTTCATGTGCCGCACCATGAAAATCGGCTGGCCGCAGTCGGGCCCTCGGCACAGCTGCGACTTGCCAACTTTCATCAGCAGCGCGTGCGCGAGCTTCTGGTCGCGGTCGACTTCAGTGCTCATCGGTGACACCCGCAGCTTTCGCAGAAATAGCAGCTGTCGGTGCCGCGATTGCGATGCCCGCACCAGCGGCAGACCCACTCCCAGCCAGTCTCAAATAGCGGCCTCATTCCAAACACTCCGTTCCTTCGGCGGTAATTTCGAGCGAGTGCACCAGCTCGCGCGTTTTTGGGTTGCGCCACTCGATGCATATGCCGCCGATGAGATTCGCCCGCACCTCGGGCGTCGCGTTCAGCACCTGCTCGGCGAACCAGATAGCCGATTCAGTCGGCGGCGGGTCGCCGCACCCCGGGTCGACGTTGCGCAGGTGGTCGAGCTTGACGGTCATAGCAGTATCAACTCCTCAATTGGCCGCAGCGCGCTTTGTGGCACCTTGAAAACCGGCGGTCGGTCTGGCGTCAGTGGCGCGTAATACTCGACGAGCTTGCAGTCTTTGCCCAGAAGCCAGCCGCGAATCGAATATTCTGGCAGCGCGCCGGTCACGAGCACATATCGGCAGTCGTCGAGGTCTTCATCGTAGATCAGCAGGTGCCCGTTGGCGTACTTGGTAAAACGCACTTCAATATCGGGCGCGATGTCGACCGTCTTTTTCTTGCTGCTGAAGTCGGCGAGCCAGTGACGGTGCGTCTTGAATGACACCGAGTACTCAGCGCACGCCGATTCAACTTCATTCCATGGGTCGATATCCGGGCCGCTGCGCTGCTCGTTGTCGTTTGGTTTTTTCTGGCCCTCATAAGCAGCCAGCCGGTGCAGCGCTTTGCGCATGGCTCCGACCATGCAGGGATACAGAAGCTGCGCTCGGTTTAATACGACCGGTTCACTCATGCGTTGCTCTCAATGGAGTTGCGGAGGGCGAGCCACGCCCCCCGCGTTGCTCTGGCTAACTATTTGCGCCGTCGTCGGGCGGCGCCAACCACGATCAATCCAAGCCCCGACAGCAAGAGGGCCAGCGAGCCGGGCTCGGGTGTAGCTGTGGCCTCGAAGGTTCCAGACACCGACGTCGTGATAGCGGTCTGCCGCTGGAAGTCGGCGGCTGTGCACGTTCCCGACGGGCAGAAAATGCGCTGAATATCGCCGGGCGTTTCGCCCGGGAAAGTGACCGAGAAAGAGCCGACCCACGTCGACGCGGGCCCGACGCCGTCGGTCACCGTGCCCGACAGGCCCAGCGATGCGATGGTATTGGAGCCCAGCAGCGTCAGCACGACCGGCGACCCGGCGTAAACAGAGCACGACTGAAACTGCGCCAGCGCGCCGCAGTTGCTATTGAGCGAGCCCGGCCCGACCAGCGACAGCACATAATCGAGGTCGGCGTGCGTGAGCCCGTCGCCCCCGAACCGAAAGAACTGATCCTCGGGCAGCGTCGTCGCCGCTGATAACGCGATGTCCTGATTAATTTCGACGGCCTCGGCGGGCAGCGGGCCGCTGTTAAGGCAACCAGCCGAACCGAGGGCCCCAGCGCACCCGGCGAAGTGCAGCGCGGTCGGCGTCGCGACCTGCGCATCCCATGGCGCGGCGGGCGTGCCGAGGCCGACCGGCGTCGACGTCGGATCTGGCCCGAAACGAATCGATGTAAGGGTCGCGGTCACCGACCCGCCCGACCCCAGAGCCAGCAGGCCCACGACCGACGCATGAATCGGTGGAATAAATGACAGCGCGCATAGCGCCGTCAGCAAACATCGTTTGGTCATCTGCTAAAATCCTCCTCACCCGTTACATCGATACGGCGGCGGCGTCGGGCGTCAGCTGCTCGCGCCGCCGTTCGGCTCCAGATAATCGACCGGCTTGCCCAGCGACTCCGCATAAACAATTTCCCCAGCCGTCGAGCTGCCAATGTAGCCGTTGACGTTGAGCACGAGCACGCGGTCGGCGAGGTCGATTTTTCGCAGGTGCAGCCGGTCGAGCGCGGCTTTTTCCTCGGTTGTGAGTTTCTCCATCATCTCGGGATAGAGCGGCCCGTCGACCGGCGCATGAAGCATGAAGCCGACCGTCAGCACGATATTGCCGCCGCGCGTCAGGTCGCGGTTGGCCTGCTGGTACGCGCGCCAGAAACGCGTCGAGCCGCACAAGCAGACTATGGTCGGCCTGCTCATGGCGACAATGTGCTGCGCGAGCTGCGGGTCGCGCGTCGTAACTTCGCCGCCCGGCGTCGACACCGGGGTCGTTAACTCGTCCATAGTTTTTCCTCCGTTTTCCCTCAGAGCTATTTGCCCCACCATGGCGGCGCGCCGCCGATCCGCTCGCGCAGCTGCTGCTCGCGACGGTGCCGCTTGCGGCGCGCTCGCCACTTCATCACCCAATACACGACCAGCGGCGCGGCTGCGCCGGTGATCGCGACCCCATATGCCAGACCGGTCACTCGCCGCTCGCGCCCGGGTCGAGCCCGTCGAATAAACTGCGCTGCTTTTCGATATGCGTCATCGGCTCGTCGCGATAGATGGTCGGGTCGTCGCGCCGCACGATGCGTTTGAAGCCGCGCTCGGGCGTGTCGAGCAGTACGTCGACCTCGACGTCGACCATCTCGTAACCGGCGAAGATTTTTCGCTGAAGGTCGGCGCACTCGCGCAGGAGCACTTTGATCTGCCCGCCGAACACAGACGCCGCCGCTTTTTTCTGCTCTTCGAGCCGCTCGCGCTCGATGCCCTTTTCGCTCAGCTCGCGCCCCAGCTCCAGTTTTTCGGCGTCGGAAAACTTGCGCGGGTATTGTTCGATCATGCGGCCCCCCGGTTGCGCTCCATGCGCAGCCGCGCGACCTCGGCCTCGAATGCGGGCTCGCCGAAACGCAGCACGCCTTCATCACGCCAGCGGTCGCGCCGGGCTCGATTCTTTTCGACCAGATCGTCGCGCAAGATGTAATTCCACGCGTAGCCGCTCACCTTCATGCGCTTACGTTCCTGCCAGAACATCTCGCCGCTTTCGTCGGCGAATGGGATTTGGCCCCACAATTCGAGGCCGGTGTCGTCGCGGGTCTTGAGCCAGCGCTGCACCTGCCGCCGCACTCCCTCCAGCTGGAAGTACTCCAGCTGCTCGTCGGAAAATATCTTTCGCTCGATGCAGAGTTTGGCGACTGCCGACGTCATCACCGGGATAGAAGAGTGCGCGCCGACCTCGGCGGCGTACTTTAAACACAGCTCGCGCTGCGTGCGGTCGTCATGCTGTCCGAATGTCGCTTTCGACACGGGCTTCCTCCTCACGTTTGCGTTGCTCGTAACGCTGCTCCATGGCCTTCAGCACGGCCTTAACGCCGTCGTGCAGGCGGCGGATGTCGTCGACCTCGGCGTCTTTGTCGTATGGCGGCTGCAATGCTTTGCGCAGCCAGCCGGTCGCCTCGCGCAGCAGCGTGATGCGCTGGTCGGGCATTGGCGGCGCCTGCACGGCCCGGGTCGACGCCAAATCGCGTTCGCGCTTATCGGCGCTTTTGGCCAGCTCGTAGATCTGCGTGCGCGCCGTAGGGGTCTTTGCCGCCATCACCTCGGCAATTGGAATTGCCTGATGCGGCTTCGGCGGCTCCATCGGGTGCTCGTGCTCGATGAAGTTGCAGAGCGTCGCCTGCTCATCTGGCGCCAGCTTGTGCAGGTGCTGCTCGAAGCGCAGCACGTCGGCCTGCTTCCAATTCTGGAGAAATGGCACCTGCTCGGAAACGGCGACCTGATGCTGAGCGTTATTCACCGTCTGACGTGATATGCCCAGCGCTTCGGCGGCTTGGCGGGTCGATCCCGCTTGAGCCGGGCGACCGGGCCCGGGGGATTTCGTCAAGCTCTTTGACGAAATTACTTCTGCTGCCCTTTTCGCCGTCTCGACCAGATGCTTCGCGCTGGCGAATGTTCGCTCGCGCTCGCGCTGGCTGAGCGGCTTGCGGTTTTCGTTTTCCTCTAGCTCGACGTCGCGCAGCTCGTCGGGCGTCAGGTGATCGCGCAGGTTTGCCGGTATGGTGCGCCACTGGAGCATCTTGGCGGCGCGCAGCCGCCGCTCGCCCGCGACCAGCCGGTAACGGCCCCGGTCGCCGTTGGTATCCACGACGATAGGCTCTAGCAGGCCGACGCGCTTCATGCCCTGCGCCAGCGCGCCGAGGTCGCCGTACTCGATGCGCCGCCGCTCGCCGATATCGATCTGGGTAACGGGTACGTCAATGACGTTCATAGTTCCTCCACAGCTCCACAGTCCAAACACTTGAAACCTTCATAGCTGCGCCACTCTGCGCCGCCGTCGGGCGCGACGACGCCGGTCGGGCCCTCGCCCTCGAAATAGCGCAGGTTGGTCGACCCGCAGGTGTCGCACATGCGCTCGACCTCCTCACTGCTGGGCGGCGGCTGGGTCATCGAATAAGCTCTTAGCCGTAGCTGCGACGTGCTCGCTGAGCGTCGGCTCGGGCCGGGCCTCGGCGGCGGGTGCGTTATCGACGACCGGCGCAATCACCTCGACGGCTCCCTCGAATGGCGGCGCGTCGAGGGCCTCAACGTACATCGGCACGCTGCCGCGCATCACGTTGGGTGCGTAGAATTTTTTGATGCGGGCAATGCAGCGCCAGTAAAACATGTCTTTCGCCCACGACTTGTAATTAAATTTCTGGCTGAGCTTGATGGTCTTGCCGTCCTCATAGATGTCGATGCTGTCGGCCTCGGCCTTGCCGAAGGTTTCGGAGATCTGGTTTTTGTGCCGGTCGAGCATCGGCTCATATTCGCGGGTCGTCGGGTTGTATTTCTTCAGCCAGACCGTGCAGCTCACGCACTCTTGCCCGGGCCGGTCTTGCTGCGACTTGGTTTTCACGCCGTCGGCATAGGCGAATTCGACATCCCAGCCGTAGCCCGCGTCGGCCAGCTTTTCGGCCACGACCGAATTTTCAAACGTCGGCCTGCCGCTGATGAAAACGACGCAGCGCATCGACTGCATTTGCGACAGAGCCTGCTGCCGCCCGAATTGCAGCTTGGCCAGCGCGAGGGCGACGCCTTGGTCGGGCGTCAGTTTTTTTAGCTCGTTGAACTGGCCCGACTGGTACAGCATGCGGGCGAGCCGCAGATCCTCGGCGTAATTCAGCCGGTTGATTTGGTAGCGCCCGGCGGTCGCGATCAGGTCGCGCTTTAGGGCCGGGTCGTCGACGTGCGGCAGCATAGCGAGCAGCGTCTCGGTCGGCTGCTCCATCGGCTGCGGCGCAATCGTGTCGGCGAGCGGCTCGATGGCTGTGGTGCTTGCGGGTTCGATTGGCGTCGGTTGCATTCGGTTCTCCTATGCCGCGTCGGCGGCTTCCTCCGTCTCTTTCTTCAGAAACTTCGAGCTGAGCAGCAGCCGCCGGTGCCCGGGCCTCGCGTGCGTGTGCAGGCCCAGCAGGAAGTCGAGCACCTCGGCGCGTTTGTCGGGCGCGACGTACTCGTTCAGCAGCCCGCGCGCTATCGACTCCCACTCGACGGTCGTGCCGTCTTTGGTCTTGCGCCACGTAACCAGACCGTCTTGCCAGCGGATGCCCTCGCGGTCTTTGATAGCCAGCTTCAGCGCGGCTTCGAGGTCGTCGCGCTCGCTCGCCTGCTGCCGCTGGTTGACGCGCAGCCAGAGGTACTCGTCGAGCAGAGCGACCTCGGCATCCTCGGCAGGCCGGATGTCTGGCCGCTTGTGCGACGGATAGGCGCGCTGCAACCAGCGGCTTGCGGTTTCGCTGGCTTCAATCGGCACGGGCACGCCTTGGATTACGAACCGTTCCCACCATCGGCCAGCAAAGTCGACCAATTGCTGAAATAGCCCCGGGTCGCTCGGGATCACGTAATACCGGATGTCGCCGTGATACAGCACCATGAGCACCCAAAAAGACCGGCCCGTGATGCCCATGTACCAGACGATTTGCAGATAGTAGTGCTTCGGGATTTCCCGAACCGTCTCGCCGAAGTAGAGCGGCGAGTGCGGCGAGCAGTATTTGATTTCAAGCCCGCCGTCTTCATTGGCCCAGAGCCCGTCGACGTTCGCGCCGAATGGGTGCCCCGGGTAAAAGATGGTCGGCACGTTGCGGATGAGCGGCGAGTCGCGCTCAGCTTCGGCGATGTTTTCGAGCGCGGCTTGCAGGAACTGGCCGCGCCGTTTCTGGCGATTAGCGGCGGCGTCGGGCGGCGTTTCGATTAGCTTGAGGTCGACGGTTTTGCTGAGCTGCACCTCGTACATCGTGCGGAACGGGTCGACGCGCAGCAGCGGCCCCAGGTCGGTGCCGCCGAGGTAAGATTTCCTGGTTTCCAGCCACTCTGGAATTTCCAGATCGTTCAGGCCCATGTTTTGCCCTCACCACGGGCCGCGCGACCTCTAGCATCAGCTCTGTGATCTCAATCTCGCGGCACGACCAGCAGAGCCAGCGCTGTAATACCCATACGCGGCCCAGCTGGTCTTTGCAGCGATTGCAGAGCAGGCTAGCGGCATCTTCCAGAGGGTCGCCCACGGCTTACCCCTTTGGCCCGTTACCTTGCGGCGGCGTGCCGTCGACCTCTAAGCCATCGACCTCGCTCACCGCTGCGTTTTCATTTGGAACCGGCGGCAGATGCTTCATCACCAGATCCGTAATGATCGTTCCCAGCGGCACTTTCCCGGCGAGTCGCAAGTGTCTGCGATTCACGGCAGCTTTCAATCGCCGCAGCGCCACTCTGGTAACAGTCACATTGATTTTTGCGAGGGCTGCGTCTAGTTCCTCTTGAGGCAACACGGCCTCTGGTTCCTCTCGATGCGTTCTCACAGAAACACGTCTCCTATCTGCGCCCGCGCCATTATTGATTGCGCCGCATTTACTATTTCAGCGACTAAGTAAACCCACATCAAACTGAGTCACTGAACTGATGCGGATAGGCAAACTATAAGCCCGCACGTCGAGCGTGTCAACCAATTTAAGTGGCTGAGCGGCCAAAACTTAACTATGTTTTGCGAACTACTTTTTTTACCGTGTCGAGGGCATTTTTAAGACAGCAGAATTCCCACTTACACGCTGGTATATATCTGTAGTTTTAAGTGGGGTCCGAGACGTTAGCGACAGCGGGCGCGGCCAGCTAAAAAAGATGTAGCCATTAGTGCCCAAGATGCTCGGACCCACGGGACAGTCAGACCCTGCATGGTGGATCTTTCGATGTATCGAAAGAGTCGAGGCAACCACCGCAAACATGGTAGGGATTATCTTATAACTACTGTAGGAAAGCTACGGTAACGCCCGCTAAAAATACACTTTTTCGCAAAGGATTAGTAACCAAAAATACACCGTGGCTTCCCGCACATTTCTATGTCAGGAAAACTCGGGGAAAACCCCCCATGTGGTCTGTAAATTTATTTTGAGTCGCTGCGCGGGTGCGCGAATCAGGCATCGGAGCCCGGCGTCTTTTCTTCGAGCCGCTGCAATAACGGCTCTAGCCAATCGAGCATAGCGGCGGGCATCTCCGTACTATCACCGAGTTTGATCAGCCGCCGCACTTCGTCGCCGGTGAGTGTGACCTCGACCGGCTCGGCGCGCTCGGCGGCGGTGTCGTCGAAGATAGTCTGCCCGGTCGGCAGCTGCACGACGTACTGCCGCCGCTCTTCGGCGGGCATGCGAATTTTTTTCCTGATGTTGTGCAGCGTTCGGATATCCTCGCGCTTGCCGCGCTGCTCGCCCAAAAGATTTTCCAGTCCGATTCTTTGCAGCACCGACAGCTGCACCGTTCTGTTTCCGTTGTTCATAGGTTCCGCTCAATCTCCTATGTACAGAGAATGCCGCCAACCAGCCGAACCGTCAAATTTCCCGCGCTGGTCGAGATGGTAAAAGGCGCGTTGCCGTTGAAGGATGCGCCGGTGTAAAGCCCGTTGATGCCGAAGTCGCCGCCGTACACATGGTTATTGGTCTGCACGCTCTGCACCCAGACGCGGTCGCTGCCGACGCACTTCGTGCCCGCGATATTGAGCTGCTGGCAGCTCACGTTGCCGTTGCCGTCGACCTGGAAGTTAAAGGGCGATGAGGTCTGAAATGCAATCGAGGCCCCCGACGCCGACGCCTGCACCGAAGCGAATGAAACAGAGTTGCTCGTGCCGACGGCCTGCCCGATGCTGATCGTGATCGCGTTGGTTCCGGCGACGGTAACGCCGGTGCCGCCCGCCGCGCTGGTGATGACACCGGCGAAATTGATGGTCGACCAGACGGAGCCGTTGTAATACCAATAGGTCGCCGACGTGTTGTAAGCCAGCCCGCCGACGCCGAAGCCCGGGCTTGCGAGATTCGCGCTGGTCGAGGCCGCAGTCATCATGTAGGCCGCGCCGCCGTTGGCGTCAGCCGCTCGGAAATTGCCATTCGACAGCAGCACGCCGATACTCTGCGCATTCGCGAGCGTCGTGCCGGTCGTCTGGCCTTGCACTTCGAGCCCGCCGTTATTGCGGACCCACATTTTGTCATAGCGCGTGGTCTGCCCGTTCGGCGTGACCGCAAAAACAATCTCGCTGCCCCAATTCGCGGCGCCCCACGCCTCGCTGGTTTTGAAGTTGATTGCGGCGGTAGCGGCGGTTGTCCAACCGTTCGACGTGCCCGCGCCGGTGCCCGTGGTTGTGCCGCGCCCGCCGATGCTCATAATAGTTAGCCCGCTGGTCAGATCTTTGACCGAGGCCACACCCAGATACGGGCCGGTCACGCTGCCATTATTCGAGATGCCTCGGCGACCGATGAAGCCGCACACGGTGTTAGGCGAGCTGCCGGTGTCGACGCCGTCGACGACGACCAATCCGTTAGCGTTGGCCACGATGCCGTGATATGAAACACCCTGGATGGATGAAGGCGTCGAGTAGTCCGTGCCCAAGTTGGGATACTGCGAAATGCGGCCCGCAGAAACGATGCCGCCGGTCGTTTGAATCGATGCGTAGCTGGTCGACACGTCGACATAGAGCCCGCCGTTGCTCTGAATGAAGCCGTTGGTCACCGACAGAGCCGCGACTGCGTTGCTCGACCCGTTGACGTTCAGCAGGCGCGATGCATCATTCCACGTGTAGTTTGCGCTGCCCGCGAAAGCACCGGCGTTATTGAACTGCACCTGCGTCGTCGAGCCGCCCGGTGCGCCGCCGGTCGTGGCCAAGTTGACAGCCGCCCACGCGCTGCCGTTCCAGTAGAGATAGGTCGACCCGCCTTGATAGCTCAGCCCGCCGTAGCTGCCGGGCAGCGCTGCGAGCCCGCCGGTCGTATTGGTATGGATCTGGATGCCCAGAAATGACGTGTAGCCGCCCGCCGTCGCGGTAAACGCACCCATGGTGCCATCGGATGAGATGATGCCCGCCGCCGCGCGAATGCCCGCATTAGTGCATAGCGACTTTGCGGTGTTTGGCGTGGCCGTCGTGTTGCTGCCAGCGGCCCACAGCAGCACGTCGGTCGTGGCCAGCGTCGAGCTGCCGACGCCCGCAGGGTAGCCCACATTCAGCGGCACCAGATCGATGTAGCCGCCGATTGTGCCGGTGCTGGTGTTAGTGATTCCGAGGCCCGCACAGAACACGCCGCCGGTCGGGGTCTGAATGGATTGGTAGCTGGTCGACGGCGTGTTGAAGCCGCCGTCGGAATAAACGTAGCCGGTGTCGGCGTAAATAGCGACCGTGCCAGCCGTGCTCTTGACGTGCAGCGGATAGCTCGGGTTTACCGTGACGCCGATCTTTCCATTGAAAAATGACGGCGCCGCGCCGCCGCTGAAGATGGAGTAAGCGCCGGTCGGCGTAGCGGACTGGTTGAGGTAGATGCCGAAATTATTGACTGTGCCGTTTGATTGCGACTCCGCGAAAAAGCCGTATGAGTTTTGAGATGGCGCCGTGGGATTCCTGGCCATGAACCCCACATAGTTGGTAATCGCCGTGGTCGCGCCGCCGCCGTAAGCCCCGTAATGGGAAACAAACCCCATCACGAAAGTTACTGAGCCCGTCGCGCCAGCAGTGTAAATGTACGGGTCAGCCACATATGCGGCCATCGTATTGACCGTGCCCGAATTTTGAAGATACGGTCTTGAGATGACATTGAAAAGGAAAACGGTCGAAGTGGTGCCGGTGAGGACGGTTTGAAAAAACGTGCCGTACACGCTGCTCGTGAGAGTCGTGTTAGTGACGTAATTGTCAAACCAGTACGGTATGTAGACCGAACCGGATGCGCCGGTCATCGTCGTATTGAAGTAAGCGCTAGCGGCGACGGCGTCGGTGAAGCTGGTCAGGGATGCCGCCTGATTGAATTTTTTGCACTTCACGCCGCCGCTGGGAGCTTGGATGGCATTATCCGACGTGCTGGTTGTATTGAAGCCCTGGTCGCTCAGCACATAGCCGCCGCCCACATAGAGCCCCTGCTGCCCTGGCTTGCCGGTGATATTGAGGATCTGGTTGGTATAGTCCCACTTGAAATTGCCGTCGCCGGTCATGCCCCCAGCGGCGTTTTTATACTGAATACTCTGGTCGACGCCGCCGGGCACGCCGCCAATGGGCACGCCGTTGATGCGATACACGCCGGTGATATTACAATCGCCAGCCGCATTTAATTGATAGTCGAGTGCGGCATTGTTCACTGCCAGCCTGCCGTACACGATGGTATTGCCCGGCGTCGTGCCCGACCCCGGCCCGAACGCCATGGACATCAGCCCGTGCGCCTGATCGCGAATGTAGAGGTTGTTGTCACCGCTTCCTAAGTGGTAAATCAGCCATGAACTATCGGTCCAAGTGAGGCCCGCACCCAAGATGCATTGCACGCCGCCCGCATTGGTAACTGCGTACTTCTGACAATTCAGCGTGTAGCCGGTCGAGACGCCGTCGCCCAGCTGAATGCTGCCGCCCGCTGGTTGCAAGCTGAGCGTGTATACCGTCGCCGACGCGTCGACCCGCATCGATTGAATCCAGCCGACGCCACTCCCGTGCGCGCCCATCACGACACCGTAATTCCGGTCCTGGTTGCTGACGATCATCGCAACGTTGGTTGGGTCGCCAGCAGTTGGAAAGCCCGCAACTTTGCCTGTGACCTGTAACATCGCCAGCGGCACGTTGCCGCCGATGCAGACGTAACCAAAGTCTCTTCGGATGAAAAACGTGTAACCTAGATAGCTGTTGTCATTGGCATAACGCCCGACGATGAAGTCTGAGCCGCCGTCGCCCGCATATTCCGCCGTGCCCGTCTTGCCCCAGAACCAGCGCGGGTTGACGCCTTGATAGGCGTAGTAATATGCCGTGTCGCTGCGAAGAGTCCCGCCGGTTGCGACGTACTGAGCGGCCCACATGCCGCCGCCGGGTGCTTGGATGGCGGTATTCGCAGTGTTCGAGGTATTGAATCCCCCCTGCGCTTCGACATAGGCGTTCGCGACGTACAGGCCCTGCTGGTTGGCCTTGCCGGTGATGTTCAGAATTTGCTGCGTGTAGTCCCATTTCAGATTGCCGTCGCCGGTGAAAACACCCGCCGCATTCTTGTACTGCACCGACTGGTCGACGCCGCCAGCGGTCGCGCCCGCGACCGTGTTGAGGTCGAGCGACTTCCATGCCCCGGCCCCTGCTGCGTCCCAATAGTAGTAGGTCGAGCCACTCTTATAAGCCAGCCCGCCATAGCTCGCCGGTGCGTTGCCCAGCCCGCCCGCGACGTCGCCGGTCGCGTGCCCTTTCAAATAGAGCCCCATGCCCAGCGTTGCGCCGCCAGCGTCGGTTTGAAACGCCGCGACACCCGCATTCGCGCTGATGAAACTGGCTTGCGATCTGATACCGGCGTTGCAATTGAGCGTGTATGCCGTGACCGTCGTATTAGTGCCCAGCGCGGCAGCGGCCCACAGCAGCACGTGATTTGCGCCGAAGCTGGCGGGCGGCAGACAGATAGCGGTGTTGGTCAGCGTGTTCGGCGGAATGTCGATATAGCCGCCCGCACCGGCGGCAGTAGTAATGATGCCGACGCCAGCGCAATAGACGCCCCCTTGCGGCGCCTGAATGGCTTGGTAGTTAGTGCTCGGCGTGTTGAATCCCGCGTCGCTCAGTACGTAGCCGGTGTCGGCGAAAATCGCGGCGTTGGTCGCCGCCGCCGCCTTGACGTGCAGCTGGTACGCGGGCGACGGCGTGTTGATGCCGACAAAGCCGCCCCAGACAATCCGCATGCGCTCGGCGCGTGCGTTCATGGAGCCGTTGTATGTGTAGAAAGCCAGATCCGACGCCACTCCCGGCGTAGGATGCCAAACCGCGCTCAGCCCTGGCGCCGAATTGTAGTAATTGGGCGTGGGAAAGTTGGCGTCACCGAGATATATCGACGCACCGACCGGCGAGCTGACCGAGGTCGTTATCAACGAATATGCGCTCATGTGGCCGTACAGTGAAAGCGCCGTGAACGGCACCATTCCGACACCCACGTTTTCGTAGAACTGCGCATAAGCGCTTCTGAGTTGCAGCGCTGTCGCGTTGACACCGCCGCTCGACCCGTCGCTCACTAACAGCGATAGCGCGCCGGTGACATAGTTGGTGCCGCTGGCCACACTGACAGCGGTCGCGAGAATTGCCGCGCCGCCCATTCCAGAGCCGTACCAGTTGACGCCGCCGAGTATGTCGCCGCCCGCGATTTGAGTCGGCGCGGCCAGCGTGCCGCGATGCCGATTGAAGCTGATGTACGGGTAAAAGTAGCTGGTGTCGCTCGCGAGAGTGAGGTTTACTTGGTTTCCGTTGGGGCTGTAGACATTGATTACGCCCGGGATCAGGTTCAGCGCTTTGGTTGTGTAATCCCAGTTGAAGCCCGCCTCACCCGCGAATGCGCCCGCTTTGTTGTACTGAATCGCTTTGTCCGGCGGCGCGACCGTGCCGCCGCTCAACGGTATCCAAACGCGCGCGCCGCTCGACGTCGTGAGCGACTGCTCTATGTAGCCGACCGTCTTTTTGAATCGCAGCAGCGCCGTCGTGTCGGGCAGTATGTTCGCTTGCGCGTCGCCGTAGGTCGCGTCGGTGAGTGCGAGCAGACAGTCGGCATATAACTTGCCGGTGAGCATCGCGTCATCGAAAGCGCTGGTCGTGCGGTTGCCGGTCGTGATGGTCCCGTTAAAGTAGGTGTCGCCCGCGACATTGAACAGCGGGCCGGGTTTTGCGGGCGCGGTGCCGTAAGTGCCCGCGTCTTGCATGGTCATCACCAGCGTTTCGCTGCCGCCAATCGCCACGTACCAGCGGGTCAGGTTGTTCTCACGCATCATGCGCGTTTCGCTGCGGTCAGTGAGTAGCGCGGCGTTGCTCGACAGCGTGACGCGCGTCGTCGAGCTGCTATTCGGGTCGCGCTCGAATTCGTAAGAGTTGACGCCCAGCAGCTTATTGCCCGCGACCCAGTTTTTGTCGCTCGGCACAAAGTCCTGCGGGCCGGGCAGCGCGAGGATCAGCGCACCGGCTTTTTCGGTGTCGCGCAGCAGGCCCGCGACTTCCTCGACGATGCTCGCGCGCGGAATCGCCGGGTTCCACCAAATCTGGTTGTCGCTCACGACGTTGCCGTTTGAGCGCTGGTAGGGCCCGCTGCCGATAGGGCCCATCTGAATCGGCGGATTGAGCGGCGCAGCCGGATGGTGAATGGTATTACCGATGGCAAAGCTATTGCGCGTGGCCCACAGCCGGATAGCGCCGCCGGTGATATTGATCATCGTATTTCCGACGACCGACACCGCCGAACACGCGACCGGCTGGTTCATGGTGTTTGAAATGTTGATGCCGTAGCTATTCGAGCCCGCGTTGCCCGGCCCGCAGGTCGCAATCGAATCCTCGGCGTATTCGACCTCGCCCGATTGCGGCATGATGCATGTGTTCCCTTCGATCAGCCCTTGCCCGAAGCCGTCGCCGTCGATAAAGCCGCCGTTCACGCTCATGAGCGAATTGTTGGAATAGACTCCGCCGCGCACGTAGCCCGCGCTGTCGATGGCCGTGGCATTCTTGCCGCCGCACCAGCGCGGCACGCTCGCGCTCGCGTCGTCGGTGCAGATGTAGCCGACCCGCCGCCCGGTGCAGCTGTCGACGACCGCATTGTCGACGCCGCCCATCATCACGCAATCGAGCCCGACATCCTCGAAGTGACAATTGACGACGCGCACATTCGAGTGAAACTTGCTGAACGCGTAAACGTGAGTCCAGACGCAGTTGCCGGTGCAGCGCCGGAAAGTGCAGTTAGAGACGGTCAGATTGATGACCGAGTGCGACACGCCGTCGCCTTGCGCGTGTATGCCGCCGGTCCATGATCCATAGTTCAGGTCGGCGTTGTCGGTGCCGAAAAGATGCGGGCGGTTATTCAAAAATCGGCACTCTTCGATCACTACGTCGCGGATGTCGCCGGTGCGCGCGTCTAGCTCGATGGCATAGCCGCCGGTGTGCTGCACGGTGACCTGCCGCAGCGTAATCTGTCCGCTGCCCGAATGAAACCAGAACGTCGTGTTGGTCGATAGCTGCGGATCTTCGGGGTCGGAGAATGCGCTGTAATTGAGCCGGGTCGGCGTCGTCACGCCCGGGTCGACCATCAGATCCTCGAATTTGACGCGCAGCGCGTGCACGTCAAACATGCCCTTACCGGCGGGCAGCGACCCGCTGCGCGTGATCACGCTCGACGTGCCGTCGCCGAAAAAGCGCGTGTCGTTATTGGCGAGGTTGATAGGCGCGGTCGTTTTGTAGGTGCCGGTCGGCACGTAGATCGCGACCCCGTCGGTATTGGCGTCGATGGCCGCTTGAAAAGCTGGCGTGTCATCAGCGACGCCGTCGCCGACCGCGCCGTAATCGGTGACCGACACAAAGCTGGTCGAGCCGCCGCTGCCGCCGCCGCCCCTTCCGTTCAGTTCATAGACCCACGATGCTGCTGGCATGGTTTTATCCTGTTGCCGTGATGCGCGCCGTTTTCATCGGCCCGATGGTAATCGCCGCCGAGTCATCCCAGAGGGCCTCATCGGTGTATGGCTTAACGACTACTTTGTTCGGCCCGTTCTTATTCACGACGTAAAGCGTGCGGCCCTGATAGACGTTGAGCGGCAGCAGATGCACTTCGATATCGTTTGCGCTGGTGTCGGCCTTGAGCGTCTGGTCGGTCGGAAACACGGTCCACCATGGGTTAGCGTCGGGGTCGTCGGGGTCGCCCGGCGTCGGGCCAATCTCGCGCACGCCCGGCGGCTCGCCGAAAACGAAGATGTCGCGATAGACCGCGAATTCTTCGTCGCTCAGCCGTTCCTGGTCGTCGACCAGAAAGCCGCCCAGCAGCACGACGAAATTAGCGATGTTGTCGACGCGCACGCGCAGCTCGAATTGGTCGCCGAGGCCCAGAACGTCGCTGTCGTTTGTCTCGGCCTGATAGCTCCAGTCGCGGGCCTCGACGATGGCGATAGACGTCGCATCGGGCACGGTGTCCCAGTCGGGCGCGACGCTCAGCCGGATGTTTGTATTCCCGGTGATCGCGCGCACCTGCCCTTGCCCTGCGCCGCGCAGGATGCGGACCTGCCGCCCGATTTCTTCGCCGGGCCTCAAACCTGTGGTGTCGAATTGCAGGTTGCTAACCGAGTTGTTCCACATCGAATCCTCGATGTAGTTGTTCCCGGCGGCGGTCGCGGTCGAGCGCACGACCATTACATCGCCGGGCTCGACCGAGTCGCCCGGGCTCGCGCGAATCGGGTCGGGCGTCACGGTAAACGTGCCGTCTGACGGGTCGAATGAGGTAACGCGGAAATTCCATAGCGGCACGCTGCCATCGCTGGCGTCGGCGAGCGTCGACAGGATTCGCCCGTTCCAGTTGTCGGTAGAGCCGATGAAGTCGCCCGAAGTGATTTTGTTATGCGCGACGCCGGTAATCAGCACGCCCACCACGCCCGCATGCCAGACGTGTTTTGCCATCACGCGCACGCGCCGGGCTGCGGCCTCGGGCAGCTCGTGCGTCATCGGATGAATGGGCCCGTTAAAAACGTAGCTGGCGGGCAGCGCGGCGGCGGTCGACAGCTGCCACGCGATGCGCCGCCGGTCATTGCCGACGTAGAGGTCCCACGTGTCCCAGCCAGAGCCGGTCGCGGGCACGAGGTCCAAATGCACGGCCTGCCCGGTTGCGCCCGCCGGTATCCACAGCGCGATCAGATTCGAGGGCACCGTGTAGCCGCCGCCGGTCGAGGAATGCTGGCCGACCGAGATGTACACGGTTTGCGGCCCGGCGAGCGCGCCGCCCGACGTGAGATAGGCCCCCACGATGCGCGGCTGCACCTGCTCGGTGTAACTGTTGATGACGTTCTCACCCGACACAAAAACGGCGGTCGACCAGACGCCCTCGCGCGTAATGTTGTAATCCTGCCAAGCATCGAATGTTCGCTCGCGGGCGTCGGTGTAAACCGGGTCGAGCGAATTGCCGCTCGCGTCGGTGACGGGCCCGACCGTGTTGGGCATCCATGCGAGGCCGGTCGGCGACTGCAACGTCTCGGCGATACCCGGCGCGGCGGGCACGTCGACCGGCTTCGGCCCGAAGGTCAGATCGTACATCGAGTCGGTCGTGCAGACGCCGCGAATGTCGATGGAGTAATCCGGGTTGAGCGTCCACGACTGCACGCGGTTTTCGATGTAGCCGCCGGGCAGGCGCGCGTTGGTCATCGAGATGATGTCGCCGACCTGTGAGGCCAGCGCGATGATGGTCGTGCGAAAGCCCAAGTGCCGGGCCTTGATCTGCTCGTCGTGCCCGACGCCGCCCAGCTCTTCGCGCAGCCGCGTCGAGATGATGCGCGCGCATTGCGACTTATTCGAGACGCCGACAAAATTCATGCTCGACGTCAGGTACTGCGTCGAGCCGTTGGTCGCGCCCAAAAACTGCGCGTGATCGATATCGTAAATCGTGACCGAGTTCAGGTCCCAATTAAACTCCTCATCCCCGAATTGCCCGACCAGCCAGTTAAACTGCGGCGTGAGCGGCTGCGCCTGCAAGCTCTTAAACAGCGTGCTTTCGGGCCTGAACGCGTTGGTCGCGCCGGAATGGTAGCGGATGCCGACCCACAATTTGCCGTTAGTGAAAGTGAAATACCCCAAGCAGCAATTGAGGATTTCTTGCAGCCAATCTTTGAGCGGCTTGCGTTCTTTGAGCACGCCGCGAAACGGAAACTGCCGCTCGGTCTGCGTCGGCACGATCAGACTGGCGACCGGTTTGTCGCACACCTGCGCGGCGGCGATGGCCGCATTGACGTCGAAATACTGCTCCATCACGCCCGCCGGGATGCTCGACGCCGTCGCCGGTGTGACCCGCATGCCCAGCGCGCGCAGATAAACGTTGATGGCGACCCAAACGCAGTTAGCGAGGCCCGGGTTGGGCAGGCCGGAATTGATCAGGTCTGCCGACCAGACGCGGTTGCCCGGCGCTTTCCAGATCCATCCACCGATGCCTTGATCGACGGTCACTTCCATTTTTCGGTCGCTGATCTTGGACAGCTGCAAGCCCTTATCGTCGGTGCGCCGAATCTCTGCAAATGCCAGCCCGCCCGCATAGGTCGAGCCCGCTGGTACGGTATTCCATGGAAACGCCGACAGCCCGAAATAATCATTTACGCCCGCCGGGTCGTTTCCGAGGATGCCGCGCCAGCCGCCGCCGTGCTGCGGGTCGTGACACGGCTGGCCATCGAGCGTGTGAACGATCAGGTTCGGCGAATAAGCGCTGATCGGGCCCTCGCCGACGATGCCGATGGCCGAATAAAACTCGCTTTCATCACGACCGTCGGCGACGTCGCATACCACCTTCATCGACTCGTCGGTGTAGACCTCTTGCACGGGCCGTTGATAGACGGTGTCGTCGACGATGCTCACGCTGGTGATGGTCGAGCGACCGAAACCCCATACGCCGGTCGAGTTGTCTTTGACGCGCACTAACTGCGGGTTGGCCTGCACGCCGCCGAAGCTCTTCGGCACGCCGCGCGCCGTGCAGCTGGCGAAGTCTTTCGGGCAGTCGGGCAGCGATGAGGTCGACGGGCAAAACGGGCCCTTGTAAATCTTCCAGCAGGTGCGCGACAGCTGCCGAAACGGGTAATTCAGCGTCAGCTCGAAAACGCCGTCGCTCGCGGGCAGCTGAAATTGACCGTCGCTGGTGAGAGCCCATGGCAGCGCATAGCCGCCCCACAGGTCGATTATGTAATTGCTGTTGACGTGGAAAAGTGAGAACCAGATTTGAGCGCGGAATAAATCGATCTGGTTGCCGTACTTAGTCCAGACGTCGTCGGCGTTGCCCATGATGAATTGCGCCGAGTCGCTCGATTCGCCGAGTGTTTGCGAGATGCCCGACCAGCTCGCCAGACGCGGCAGATAGAGCTGCCCGTCGATGGTGCACCGCTGATCGCTGATGTACAGAGCCGCCGGTGCGCTCGCGCCCGCCGGTGCGCGCGGCTGAATCTTGATCATTGGCACAAAGTGCTGCACCTGCGCGAGCAGCGCGTTGGTCAGAACCGTGTCGGGGAAGCGCGACACGCGCGCAGCCGAGGTAAAGCTCTGCGTCGCGGTCGGCACTTCGATCAGCGTGAGGCCCTGCACGGTCGCCATCAGCGAAACGAGCTGGTTGAGCGTGAGGTTTGGATTTTCATAGCGGGCTGTCACCGTGATATTGCCAGCCGCCGTCGGGTGCGTGTAGGGGAATTGCGCGTATTGCCCTTGCGCCTGCTGCCAGTGAGCTTTGAGCCGGTCGTACTCGTCGCAGCTCAGATGATCCTTGGAAAAACGAAAGCGCCGGAAGCCCGGGCCCAGCAGATAGCGCTGCTCGGTCTTGAGCCCGGGTTGGTCGAAAACGTGAGTAACGATCTGGGGCTCGTAATCGAGCCCGGCCCCATAATCGGCCTTGAGCGGAAAAGCAGCGATCACGGGAGGATCGGGAATCGGTACGGGCCCCAGATTGTCGCTCATGCGACCTCCCGTAATCCTAGCGACACCTCGCTGCGCGCGACGCCGATCTGCTCGGCCCAGTTGCCGTCGAATACGACGGTATAGCGGCCCACGGTCGAGCCGCCGGTCGCATCCCAAACAAAGTTGCTTTCGCGCAGGTTGTAAAAGTAGAACGCCTGAATCAGATGCCCTTGAAAAAAGTTGTAGAGGGCCGTGTATTGCGCTGCGGTCACGCGGCGCGTGAAGCGAAAGAAGCGCCGCGCGTTGAGGGCCAGCGCGGCGCGGTCGCTCGACCCGTCGGGATACTTGCTGTTGATGTAGCTTTCAAAGCGCAGCTCTTCCTCGAATGCAGAGCAGAGCCCTTTGGGCATCACGTCGACCGGGTTAGCCGGTAATAGGTTTCCTGGCATGCATCACCGCAGCACGGTCGCCGGTTCCAAAAACGCCGCCGTTTGGGCCTGCCGACCTTGACCAGATCGCGCCGCCGTCGTGTTGGCGTCGCTCACTGCTCCCGGGTTGTCGCCGATGGCCTGCACGACCTGCCCTTGGAACAAGCTCACGGCCTGCTGCGGGTTGAGCTGCACATAGGTCGCGCGATTCGATAGCGCTTGCGCGACCTGCGTCGTCGTCGTGCCGGTGTACGGGTTGGCGACCAGCTGCCCGCCGCTGTACACGGGTTGCAGCTGCATGCCGCCCGCCGCCGACTGCGCAAAGGTCGCCGAGTACATCGGTCGCGGCAGACCTCCCTGCGACTGCCCGGTCGTCATCGCATAGAGCCGGATCATGTCTTGCACGTCGGTCGAGTAAACGGCCATGCGCAAATCGCCGCCGTACTTCTGGTTGGCGAGGTCGATAATCTGCTGCCGCAGCTTGGCGTCGGCGAGGTCGACGCCGTAAGCCTGCCGCACGAGCTTGCGCACCTGCTCGTCTTTGGTATCGATGAATAGCCGCGCGATGCCGACCCCGATGCCGACCCCAGCTCCCACGATGCCGCCGATTACCGCGCCAGCGGCGAAGCCCAGCGGCCCGCCGACGGCCATGCCGATCATGGAGCCGATACCGACGCCCGCGAGCGCGCCGCCGCCGACATCCATGAGCAGACCGCTCGCGCCGCCGCGCTTCCAGCCCGCGCTGAGCAGACCGAGGCCCGCGCCAGCCGACGCGCCGGATATGGGATTCTGGCCGAACATTTTGGCGAGGCCCCAGCCCGCCATGGCGCCGCCCAAGATCCCTTGCGCACCGGCGACAAAGCCGCGCTTTGACAGACTGCTGGTGAACATGCCGAGGCCCACGGTCGCGGCCATCGATTGCAGAAAGCCCATTGCTTTCGGATTGCTCAGAATGCGCGATAGCCCAGTGCCGCCGGTCGCAGCCGTGGGGCTGACGCCGCCGCTGCTGCTGCCGATGCCCGACAGCACAGAGGGCAGCGAGCCGATACCCTGCCCGGCGATAGTCGACGCGGGCACGTAATTCGGCAGGCCCGCACCCAGCGGCACCGGCCCGCCGCCCGCCGCATAGTCGCCGGTCGTAATCGGAGTAATCGAGCCCGTGCCGGTCGGGCCGGGCATGAAGGTTTCCCACGCGCCGCCGCCGCCCGACGACGACGCCGCAGAGATCGCACCCGACGCGCTCGACGTCGTGCCAGCCGCGTCATTGATCACGCGCGACGCCTCGCCGACCGCCGCCGAGGATGCGCCGCCCGCCGCCGCTGCGGATGTGAGGGCGTTGGCCGCTGCGACCAGCGCGTTAGCCGCGCCAACGTGCGCGTTGGCTGCGACGACCAGCGGCTGCGTGTTCTTATCGATGACGCTGCCGACGATGTCGCCATAGCCAATGTTTGAGCTGGCCGCACCTTTGGTCGAGGGCAGCTGAATCGAGGGCATCGGCCCGGCTCCCGGGAACACTGGGACGCGCGTACCCAGCGGGCCAGCCGTCATCGTAACCGCGCCGTAGCCCAGTATGCCGGTGAGCGCAGCGGCCATTTGGCTAGTGACGACGCTTTTAATGGCCGACATCATCGTGTTTTTGAAGACGTCGCCGATAGCCGCCCAAACTGATTTGGATTTCTGGGTGAACGCGTCGAAGAGCTGCCCGGCGAGGTCTTGCAATTTGCCGTAGACCTCGCGCTGCTCTTCGATCATGATCTCGTTGGTCTGGCGCCACGCATCGAGCCGGATCTGCTCGACGTGCGTCGCGTTTTCCATGGCCTGCAATTCGCGTTCATGCTGCGCCTTGCGGTCATAATCGGCGAGCCGCCCAGCGATTTGATCCTCGCTCAGCAGACCGCTCGACCGCGCCGCCAGCTCGAATTGCCGCCGCGACTCTTCGGCGTTGCTCTCCTGCTGCTTCTGGATATCCTGAAGCGCTTGAATACTGACGTCGCGCACTTCCTGAATCTGCCGCAGCCGCGCGGCCACGGTTTGCGCGCCGCCCGCTTCGATAGCCTGCACCTGTAGATCGCGCGCCGCGCTGATAGCGGCAATGTTGTACTGCGTGATCTGGTCGCGCAGCTCTTTCTCGCGCTGGTATGCCGCCGCCAAATAGACCTTATCGGCTTGGGTGCGCGCTTCGTATTTCTTGTTTTGGTAGATGCCCTCTTGGGTGTCGATTTGATCCTGATGCGCTTTTCGCCACGCGTCGATATTCGACTGCGCGGTCTGCTCCAGTTGGAGCCGCTCGGCTGGCGTCTTGGCGTATTTCTCCGCAGCCGCTGCCGCGTCTTTGATGCCCTGAATTTGCTTATCGGTGAGCACCTGATCAAGCCGTATGGCTTCGTTGGCCTCGCTGCGGAAGTCGCCGATACGCTGCTGGTATTGCGCCTCGGCGAGGTCGATGCGGCTCTGCTGGGTATCCTCGCCGGGTATGGCTTCGAGCTGCGCGTATTGCGCTTTGCGTTGCAGCGCGGCGTTATCAACGATGGATTTTTCGCGGGCCTTGCGCACATCCTCCAGATGCTTTTTCGTCTCGGCGGCGATGTCGTATTCGAGCGCGATCAGCGTGTCGTGCGTGGCTTTCGCGCTGATCTCGACCTCGCGAAAATGATCGACATAGGCGTAAGTGAGCGCAGCGATGCTTTCCTGCCCGACTTTCAGATACCGCTCGATGGCCTCGGCGCGGAATTTCTGGGCTTTATCCTCGGCCTCTTTGATCTTGGCTTCGTTGGCGTTGTACAGCGCGACGCGTTTCGCGCCCATGTCCTGCAATTTTTGGATGTACGCGTCGAGTTCCTCGTCGCTCATGCCCATGATGGAGCGCTGCCGCGTGCCCTTGTCCGCTTGGGCCGCGTAGCCGACGCCCTTCATGCCCTTGCCCTGTAGCTCGGCTTCCATCTTCTGGGCTTCGGCAATGCGCTTTTGATGTTTCTCCATCATGAGCCGGTTGGTCATGATTTGCTCGTCGCTGGTATCCTCGCGTTCCTCCATGTAGCGATAGGCGATGTAAGCCGCGCCAGCCGCAGCGAGCCCGATGAGCGACTGTTTCAACGCAATGTTGAAAGCCTCGACCTCGGCGGTCGCCGTAGCCGCAGCCGTGCCGATGGTCGTAAAGCCCGCCGATGTGCCCTCGACCAGCGTTACCATGCTTTGCCACGCGCCGCGCGCAATCGGCCCCAGCTTGGTCAGAAAGTCGACGACGCCGGGCAGCGCTTTCCATAGCGCGAATGCACCCGCGACGGCCTTGACGCCGACAGCCAGAAACACCAGCGCGGCGGCGGCGTCTTTGACCCATTCAGGTAACCGCCCAAACACGCGCACGACCTCGGTCACGCGGTCGACCATGTCGCCCAGCAGCTGCGCGGCTTTGATCAGCGTCGGGCTGAGCGCTTCCTCGACGGCCTCGGCCAGCTCAACCACTTTGACATGCAGCTGACCGAAAGCCGCGCCGGTGAGCACGCCCGGGCCCTTAGCCCCCTCGCCCGCGCTCGACGCCTTCATGGCCTCATTCATCCGCTGCATGAAAGCCGCCGGATTCATCAGCTCCATGTCGGCTTTGATCTGCTGCGCCGTCTGGTGCGTTTTGTCTTTCAGCTTGTCCATGGAAGTGATGCCCAGCTCGGCGAAGGTCGCAAAGTCGCGCTGGCTCACTTTGTTACTGGCGTACATCTGCTGAATTTTCTGAGTGACGGTAACGACGGTGTCGGCGCTTTTGCCGACTTTGGCGGCTTGGTCGACCAGGATTTGCAGCTGCGCACCGGCCTGCCCGGCTGTCATGCCGACCGACACCAGATTCTGCATGCCCTCGGCGAGCTTGCTCAGATCGAAGCCCGTCGAGCGCGCAATCGTGCGCAGCCGCTCGAATCCTTCGAGGCTCCCGGTCATCGCCTCGATGCCCGCTTTGACGTTGTTTAGCTCGTCGCCGACCTCTATGAGATGCTTGACCAGCTCGACCAGCCCGACGCCCGCGATGCCCTCGGCGAGCTTATCGATGGAGCTGGCGCTTTCCTCGATGCTCGCCTGAAAACCTTCAATGGCATGTTCGCTCTGCTTGCTCGCGGCCTCGCTGGCCGCGCCGATACCGAGAATCTTTTTATTGAGCGTGTCGATGGCCGCGTCTGCGCCTTGCGACTGAAAATCGACCTGTAAGTAGATCTTATTCGCGGCCATTCGGTCACCGGCGTTTTTTCATTTCCTCGACCTGCGCGCGGTCGCGTTCCTCAGCGATCTGCCGCAGCAGCAGAAACTCGGTGAAGGTCACATCAGACAGGCGCAGCGTTATTCCCACTTGCAGTGCTGCGTCGAGGTCGATTACCAGTGAGATCAGCTGGCCGACGGGCGACCCCAAATGGCGTTGTAACTGCTGCTCCGGGCATCCATCGCACGGCGATTCTAAAGGCTCGTCGGCTGATTTCTCCATCTGCGCTTGCGGGCACGTCGCCGGTCCCGGGCACAGGTCTTTTCGACGGAACATGCGGTGCAAAAGAAAGCGCGGGGAAGGTTGTTCCGGCCAATCCCCGCCGACTAAAAATCTTCATCATTGCGTTTGACGCTCAGCTCTTCCTTAATCGCATCCATCACGGCCCGGGCGACGTGGTCTTTGTGCAGCGCGGGCACGCCGCTCGGGTAGTCGGCGCTTTGCCCGCCGCACTCGTCGTATACCTGCGCGCCAGCCATCACGTTAAAGCTGATGGTGTGCTGCCCGTGCGCGAGGTTCATGCGCTTGATGCAATTGCGCGTGAACACGGTCACCTGATCCATGGTCGGGATCTTCATCCGGTGATGCGTGATGCCTTTGACGATCAGCAGCTCGACCTCGGCCTCGACGCCGGTAATCGCGACGTCGAGCGTCTTGCAGACTGACAGCCGGTCGAGCAGGTCGGCGGCTTCGGCGGGCGTGAGCACCGGCGCGCCGTTCAGCGCGATGGTCGTATACAGCTTGATGTCCAGCTCGCCCGGCTCGGCGGGCACGTGCTCGGTGCCCCGGCCCATGTCGCGCACCAGAATTTTTTTCTTTTTGAGATGCGCCGACCATTCCTCGTCGGTCGGAAAGCGAATCTCGACGTCGGTGAGCGCGCCGCCCTTCGAGGCCGGTCGGGTCGGCACGACAATTTCAGCGGTGATATCGAACATTGGGTTATTTCCTCGAAACGATCCAAACCAGCGTCAGCAGCGCGAGCCCGCAGCAGGTCCAATTCGGGCGCGTCGGCGGTGTGCGCGTGTCGACCGCGCCGATCAGGAAACAGATCAGCGCGCCGATCATCAAAACGACGTTCAGAATGTCCATAGCTCCCCCTCACAGACCGAGGATTGCGTCTTTGGGCGTGGTCGCCGACAGCGTCACATAGTCGCCGGTCGGCGGCTTCAGCGCGCGCACGGTGCACTGCACGGTGCAGATGCCGTCGGCCTCGCCGTTGGTCACGGCGGAAAAAACCGCGCGCGGAATCGAAATAGTAAAGTTGTTTTTCTGCGGGCCCGCGCCGATGGTCGCGCCCGTGACCGTGACGGTGACCGGCCCTTCGGTTTGCGGCGACGCGATCAGCGCGAGATATTCCGGCGACCCCTTAGCCGCGCGCGCGACGAATTCGAGCGAGCACTCGCGGTTGCCGTACTCCATGCGCCCGCGAATCGCGTAATTATTCTGCGTGCCGCTGCCCGGGTAATAGCCGCTCGGCAGGCGCACGTTGTTATTCCAGCGGAACGTGAGCGAGATGAAACTCTGCGCGAGCACATAGTCGATGCCGATTATGTTGATGGTCGCCGAGGCCGCATTCAGAAAATGCTCGGGCGTGATGGCGGGCCATGGCGTGTAAGTCGACGGCGCGGCAATTTTGCCGGTGCCGACGCAGTTCACCGAGACGCGGCAATTGGCGCGGCCCGGGCCCGATTCCATAGTGAGCGTCCAATCGTTCACGACCATGCCGATAGCGGCGCGGTCGATAACGCTATCGGGCGGCGTGCGGATCTGCTCGGCATAGGTGAACGCTGGCAGGTTGATGCAATTCACGACCGGGTCGCTCGGCACGGCGGCATAAGTAAAGCCCGTGCCCGCCGCCGTTTTCGACGCCTTGCCCGTCGTGAAACAAAACAGCCACGCCATAAATTCGGAGCTGCAATACTTTTCTATCGGCACCGAACAATCGATGTTTGACGGGAAAGTTTGCGTCGGGAATTCATCCCCTTTCCCGATGTCGTTGGCGTCGTCTTCATTGACCGGGTTCACGACCATGAGGGCCGGGTTGGTTTTGGTCAGGCTCCAAATTTCAGCGACTGCATTAGCCGTCGCCAAGTCGCTTTGGGTTTTGAAGCCGAATGCGATTTTGGTTTCCCTGATATTCGCCGGGCACGACGTCGGCCCTGCCAAAGGCATCACGTTTCCCGGCGGCGGTGTCGTTTGAGTTGCCATTTAAGATTTCTCCTTTATTCGGGCGGCGGCGCAATTTCCTTGGTCGTGGTTTCGATCACTCCGTGGTCGATGCCCTCTTCATCCGTCTCGAAATAGGCTCGGGCGACCTGTGTCGGGTCGAGCCCGGGCAGCAGCTGGCAGCGCAGCCAACACATGCCGTCGCCCGGGTCGGGCACACCGTCGACGATGTCTTTAATGAGCGTCAGTATTGAGCTGCCGGGCCGCGCGCGCAGCTGCAATTCGACGTGATGCTCATACCATGCCATCTCGCCCTCGGTCATCACCATTTCGCGCCAGAGCACGAGCACGGTGCCCGACTTCTGGGAATAGACGGCGTTATTCATCGAGTTGCGCACGCTCGCGATGTCGATATAGCCGATGATCGAAGCAGGCGAGCCGCCCAGATCCTCGACGACCTCGGGGATGCGTTGGAGCGTCGACACAAACGCGTTTACTAGTTCGATCAGGTCAACCACTTATGGGTACCCATGCTTTGTCGAGATGCGCGCCGTACTCGGCTTGCGCGGTCTTGAACACGGCCAGCTGGTCGCTTCCAGCGAATCCGATCATTTGCTCGAAGCGCGTCGCACTGTTGGCGTGCGCGCGGGCCTCGCGCGATGTGGCCTCGGCGCGAATCGATCCATTGTTAGCCTTGCGCAGCGAAAAGTTGCGGCTGAGCGCGCCGGTCATGTAGTTATCGCGGATAGGTTCTTTCTTCAGCACCTTGCGCTTGATGGCGGCATATCTGGGCGACAGCTTTTTCGCGGGCACGCCGTCGGCGTTGAGGCCCTTTGCCCAGCGATCCTTTTGCGCCGCGACCATGGCCTCGCCGATAGCCGTGAGCGCACCGTTGTCGAGATTCGGGCCCTTGATCCTGCCCGTCTGCTTTACTCGCACGCCCACGCCCGCCGCCATCAGAAAGTCTCCGTGCGGTCTTGCAGCACGAGGCCGCTATGACCGGTAATGAAAGCGTCGACACGCACGACGTCATACTGCACGCCGTTTTCGTCGACGACGATGTCGCCTTGCTGCGGCCCGCCTGAGATATCGGAATTGCGCACGCGCGCGTGCGAATACCGGCCCGGCGACCGCTCTTCGCCCTCGACGCCCTCGGACCAGAGCAGCATGAGCTGCGTGCCCTGCGACGCCTCGCCACGCGGCCAGTATTCCGCCGCGCGACCGAATTCTGCGATCTCCGCATCCCAGAGCATCGGGACGTGCACGCTGATAAACCGGCTCACGGGCGCCCCCGCTGCGCGGCTCCCGGCTCCTATGGGCGAGAGTCCAGAAGCCGCGTTGTCGCGGGTGCTCACACCGTGCCCCCTGCCGAAGGCGCGGAGGGAATTGGCGAAAGGCCGGGTCATAGCACTTGAGCTTTGAAGCTGGCGTTAGGACGGTAAGGAACGATCAGCGGCGCGGATTGCAGCAGCAGGAAACGCACGCTGGGATCTTCCTCGGTCCACGACTTGGAGAAATACGGCAGAGCTTGCAGCCCGGCCTGCTCGTCGCGGATTGCGCCGTATGCCTGCACGCCCTCGATGGCCGCTGAGCACAGCACGACCGACGCCGCCGGAAAGATTGGCTTTTCGCTGCCGTCTGCCGGGTCGACGTACCAGCCCGCATAAACGAAAACATTGAACGTGTCGATAACGCCCATGAACACGCCGCCCTCGACGACCTGCGCGTCTTGCGTCATCGTCGGCATGGTCTGATACACGCGTTGCAGGCCCAGCCGGTCTTTCACGTTCTGGTGATTGCGGAATACTTTCCAGACATCCACGCCCATGATGACGTCGGTCGCCATGATGCCCGTGGCTTGCAGCATGATCTGCGCCCAGTCCTGCAAGTTGTCGAGCGGCATGGCCGTCCCGACTGACCAGAGCGGCGCAGCGACGATGGTATTGCCTGCCGCGCGGCCAAAGTCGAGAATGGCTTGCGGGTATTTGTCGCCGACGATAGTTTCCTTGCCGGTGACCAATACTTCAGCCGCCATTACTTCGAGCCGCCGCCGCAGCATGTTGAGCTGGTCGAGCGTGTCGGCTGCGATCATCGCCGCTAGCCGCGCGCTGGGGCTGAGCGTGCCGCCGATCTGCTCGCCCGGGCTGCGTTTCAGCGGGCGATTCATATCGAAAACCCTTTTGTCTTTTATGTACGCGGGTTTGTAAGTGTTGGTCTTGAAGCCCGGCGACGCGACGATCTGGCCCTCGACCAGCGGCGACACAAAGGGCGATATGCGGCGCTTGCCATCCATCACGTCGAAGTGAATCTCTTCCGAGGTTTCGGTTTGCGTCGTGCCGAAATACCGGTCCAAGATCCATTGCGGGTTGCCCGCCAGATAAGGTACGACCCGATTCAGCGTGTCTGTCGAAAATAGGTCTGCCACTCTCAATCTCCTTTTTGGCAGGTCGGAACTATTGACGGTTTGCCGCCCGCCGGTCGTCGCCCATAACACCCGGCGGGCAGCGTAAATTTCGCGTGCTTACTTGTGCGTCGGCTTGTGCGTCGGCAGCGTCGCCGGGCCGCTGTGCTGCTGCGTCGTCGCGGTCGCGCCCGTTTCCGTCGGCTTCGGCGGCGGCGTGTCGGCGGCTTCGAGCAGCGCCGGATTTTTCTCCCGTTCCTCGGCTGTCATGTATGCCCAAGCGCTGTCGCTCGGCTTCGGTTTATCGGGGTCGTCGCTCTTCCCGGCTGCGGCTTTCGCGGCTTCCTCGGCTTCGGCTTTCTGGTCGGCGCGCGCTTTGTCGAGCTTTTTCTGCGCCTCGGCGGCTTCGGCCTCGGTCGTCGCCGACCGCACCAGCGTGCCGTCGGTGAATACGACGCTTTGGAGGAAGATGCCGTAATCGCGCAGCGCGTCGGTCACCAGCCCATGATTGAGCACGCCGGGCCACAGCACAGCCGCAGCGCTGAATATGCCAGCGGTGTATACGAGGCCGGTCGCAGCTGCGGTGCAGTCGATGTCGTCGACGACGATTGCGTTCGCGTCGGTCGCCGCCGCTGGCATCGTAACGGCCTTGGTATCGGGCGCCCATTTGACGATCTGGCCGCGTTTGAGCAGGTTGCTATTGATGCCCGCCGCGACGGTGCACGGCTGCGACACGACGTCGTCGCCGGTCGCGAGCAGCGGCAGCGCGCCGGGAAATGCGACCGACGAAAAACTGGCTTTTGCTACGGGTTGATAAGTCGCCATTGTTTATTTGCTCCCTTCCTGTTTTTGCGCCAGATTAGCTGGCGACTTTCCTCCGGTTGGCCGCTGGAACGAAAGCCAGAATCTTTGCGGCTTGCGCTTGCGGCGAATCATCCTCTTCCGGGTTGCCCGCGCCGACTTTCGGATTCGGTACTTGCTCCATGGCGGCGGCGAGCGGATTGCGCGCGGGCGGCGGCGCGGCTGTGGCCACGGGCGCGGCTGCGAGAATGTTGCGCGCGATGTCGACCGGGTTATCGGTTTCGAGCGCGAGCATACGGGCGAGGCCCTCGCGGCCCTGCGCTTCGGGCAGCGCGAGGATTGCCGCGATGCGTTGCCGCTCTGCGCCCGGTGCTGGCGTTGCCGTTACTGCGGGCGTTGCCGGTGTTGCCGTACTTGCCGCCGGTGCTGCCGTTGCCGCAGGTGCGGCGGCTGGTGTCGGATCTTGCATAGTCGTCGTCTCCTTTTGTGAATTAGCGATCAAGACGCGCGGCGCATTAGCCGCCGCTAGGCGCGTCACCAGCGGCTCTTCACTCAAAATCTCATCCGCCATTCCGGCGGCGACCGCATCGGATGCGATCAGCATTTTTCCCTGCCCGAAGTTAGCCGCGACGGTGTCGACCGTCGTCGAGCGAAACGCCGCTATCTGGTCGAGCATCACGGCTTCGAGCGAGTCGACCAACTCCTGAATCTGCGACCGCCCGGCCTCGGTCGCGACGTCGGGCCGCTTGTTCGGCGCGCGGCTCGACACAATCTCGTAGCGCTTGACCCCTTGCCGTTCCTGCGCGGCGCGGTTATCGGTCACCGACGCGACGACGCCGACCGAACCTAACCGGCTGGTGAGCGAGGCCACGATGCGCGGCGCGGCAGCGGCCAGCCAGTAAGCCGCAGAGCCCGCGTCGCCGTCGACGTAAGCCGTGACGGGCTTTTTTGTGGAGCCCTCGCGGATGATATGGGCGAGCTGCTCGACACCGTCGATTTGCCCGCCGGGCGAGTCGATGCGCAGCAGGATCTGTTCAATGGCCCGCGAGTCGAGGGCTTTCTGAAAATCCTGCGTGAGCATCTCGATGGAAGTCGCCGCCGAGATGGAGCTGAACACCGGCGCATAGCGGTAAATCGGGCCGTTGATGTCGAGGATTGCGACCGGGCCGCGCACCTCGACGCCGTTGCCCGCATTGTCGAGCGGCCTGCCGATGCGCGTCGCGACGGCTTCGAGATGCTCGGCGTCATTGCGACCGGCGAGCGCGTTCGCGACGCACTCTTCGATGTATTCGAGCGTCTCGGCCTTGATAGCCCACGGGTGCGCGCGAATCTCGCCGATTACGCGCAGCAGGTTAGAACGCGCCATCTTATGCGGCCTCCTTTTGCTGCTGTTGCTGTGAGGGCGGCGGCTCTTCGGCAGGATCTGCGCCGGGCGTCTCGCCTCGCGGCGCGGATGGCTTGAGCGGCTCGGGCGGCGTGAGCCCCAGCTCTTTCATGCGATCCATTTCGAGCTTGCGTTGGTCGAGCACGTCGTAATAGTCGAGGCCCTGCTCGGCGCACTCGATTTCGAGCGTCGATATCATCGTGTCCATGCGGACCTGCGACGCCTCGGCTTCCTTCACCGGGTCGATGACGCCGCGCCCGGGCCCGATCCATTTGGCGTCGAGATAGAACGGCATGTTGTCGTAAAAATCCGGTGCATCGATCAGGCCCGCGTTTACCGCTTCCTCAAACCACAGCTGGTACACCGGCTGCGCCCAGTAGGTCGCGAGCCAGACCCGCCGGTTCATGAAGCCGCGCCATGCTTCATTGAGAGCAGCGCGCGCGCTGCTGTAATTGGTCTTGCTGAAGTCTTTGAGCACCAGCTCGTAGGGCAGGCCCAGAGCCGCGCCGATCTGCCGCAGCACCGTCTCACAAAACGCGCCGAATTGCGACGCGGGCCGGGTCGGCGTGAACGGCGTCAATTTGTCGCCCGGGTAAATCGGGAAAAAAGTGCCGCCCTCGACGTCGATGCGCGCTTGACTCTTGTTCTCGTAATACTTGGCCGCGCTGGCCGCGTCGCCGCCCATCATTTCGTAAATCGAGGCCGGGTCCATGGGCGTTTCAATGACGCCCGCGACTAATGAATTGGCGATTGAAGTTTGCAGCTCGGTGCGCTGGTACGCGTCGAGTAGCCGAAACTGCTCGATGACGGGCGTCAGCACCGGCTTGCCGCGCGTCTGGTCGACACGATCCTGCTGGTAGATATGCAGCACGCGCCGCCGCCCGAATGGCGTCTCGGCTGGGATGCGCTCCCACTCCGACATCAGATTGAGCGCGAGATTGCCCATCAGGCCATACGGCCCGAAAGCCAGCGGCAGCACGCCGGACGTCGTGAGCAGCCGCTGAATGTAATATGCCGTCGGCTTGCCGTAATCATCCATCTCGACGCCGCCGCGCAGCTTCAGCGACGACGGTGTAAAGTGCGGATTGCTCAGCCGGTCGGTGTCGACCAATTGCAGACACGTGCGGAACGGCGTGCCGCTGCGCTCCATCCACAGCGGCAGCGCGAGGGCCTCGCCGTTTTCGAGGCACGACCGAAAGACCAGCTGCGTAAGCCCGTTGAAAGTGAGCTTGCCGGTCACGTCGCACGCCGTCGTGCCCGCCCACGTGCGCCATAAGCTCTCAACCTCGCGGCTCCATTCCTGCGCCCACTCGATGGTCTGGCCCAACATCTGGTAATTCGGCGAGCAGGCCAGCCGCAGCCCGACCCCGACCGTGTTGTCGATGACGGTCTGCATGCACCCGGCGGCGACGCCGTTGTTACGGTCGAGGTCGCGCGCGCGGGCGACCAGCATCGGATAATCGGGCAGCAGGTCGACGTCGGCGGGCGACCGTTGCGGAGTCCAGTTGGCGAGCTGCTTGCGCGTGAGCGACGCCCCGGCATACGCGGAGTCGCGATACGACCCGCACCCGGCCCCATAGCGAACCCCCTCCGAACGGGGTCGGAAAGAATCCGCTATGCGAGCGCGGATGCGTCCCATGATTCCTTGCGGCTGTGGCGCGGTCGCCGGTGTTTTCATGGGCACGCCTCAATCGAGATTGGCCGACGCCGCAGCATGCTCGCGGTCGAGGTCGCGCCGCAGTCGGCGGCGCATTGCGCGGCCAGCCGGTCGATAAGTTTTTGCAGCTCTGCCGGGTCGGTCTTGGCGTATTCGACGCGGCCCAGACCGGGCGTCTCAATGGCGGCGACCATCTGGCCGCTCTGATATAGCGCGAGCTGCTGCTTGGCGAGGGCCAGCTGCTGGCAGCTGAGCGGCAGCGCGGTCGAGCTTCTATTGCAGGCCATCTTTGCTCCCGTTGCGCGCCGCGACCGGCGCGAGCTTCAATTCGTCGACGACCTTGATCAGCCAGCCAGCGTCGAGCACGCGAATAGGCCGCGTGCCCTCGATGACTGCGACCAGCGCGGCGGCTTCCTCGTTTTCCAGCTCGACGATTTTGTCGCCGTAGCCCTTTTCGGGCAGCAGCCACTGAACGTTGCCGCCCGCCTCGCCAGCGCGAAACTCGGTGTCGATGCTTTCCTGGTCGGTAATCCGCACTTTGTCGATGACGCGCAGCAGCACCGACGCTTCCTTCAATCCCTGCGCCGGGTGCGCGCCGATCATGTTCCAAACGATGACGCGCTGATAGAAATTGAGAAAGACGGGTTGCATGTCAGATCAGCTTGTTAATTACGGCCTCGACCGCCGACTGCAAACCGGCGTCGTCGATATCCGCACCCGCCGTCTGTACTGCCGGGTCCATTACGACGGGCGGCTGGAGCTGCACGGCGATTGCGTCGGGCTGCTGATACATGGTCTGCGCCCAGCGCATGCGCGCATTGTGTGCGGTCACGGTCGGCTCTTCGTTCATGATCGTGGTCGCAAATTTGAGGGCGGCAACTTTCACGCGACCGCGAAAAGTGACGTCCGTCATCAGTGCCGAAGATTCGGTGTAATCCATAACTCTCCTATGGCGCAAATTTCACGCGGTTACCGTCGGTCGTGTCATACCAGAGCTTTTTACTTCCGGCCCCCGGGTTAGTCGAGGGCAGGCCGGGCAGGCGCACGCCCGCGCTAAAGTTGACGTCGCCGGTCACATCGAGCGGATAGTTTGGGGCTGAGTTGCCGACGCCAACGTTGCCGCCCGCCGGGTTCAGCGCGAGCAGTTTCTGCACGCTGCCGGTGCGGTCGTATGCGATGAGATAGCCGTAATTCGATGCGGCCACATAGCCCATTTCGATACCTGCGCCGCCGGTCGGCGCGCTTGAACCTATGCTGCGAATCGTGCCCGATGAATCGATCACACACTTAGGCGCATTCATGCCGACGCCGAGGCCCAAGCTGGTCACGCTGAACATTACCGTCGCGAGCGCGACGTTATAGAAATGCAAATCGGTGCCGCCGGTCGCCAGCAAATCCGCTCCCAAGATCCACATGTCGGTAGCGTTTTTGCCGCCGTACAAACGCACGCCCACGGCATTGTGACCGGCGTCTGTGCCGCGCAGCCGCATCTGATTGCCGCCGGAACCCTGCACCTCCAGCGTCTGCACCGCAGAGGCCGCAGCCAGCGAGCCGAACATACCCGTAGTGGTGGCGCGGAACGAACCGGTAACGTCTAACTGGGTCGAAGGCCCAGAATTGTTAATGCCGACCAGCCCAGCCGATGTAATCCACATGCGGCCCCTGGCAAAGGTATCGGCGGCGGCGCGCGTGCTGAAAATCAAAAGGCCGGTGCTTGCCGAACCGTCGCAGGCGCTGTAAATTTTGGCCAGTACGTAGTCCGTTGATTGCGATTGACCGGTCGCGGCGAAGTTGCAAAAATCGATCTCGCCCAATTGCTGGTTAGTGAGGTTGCGGTTCGTGACCAGACACAACGTGCCCCAAGCGGACGTTCCCGAAAAATTGAAACCGATAATTGCGCGCGGGCCGGTCCCGGGCGTCCCCAGGATTGAACAATCGTTGCCTATGCCCACATACCCGGTCGTTTTCAGATTGAAGTTGTTTGCGTCAATGGCCTGTAACCATGGCGTCTGCGCCAGCGGAATCAGCGGACTGCCATTGACCTTGTAAGCTCCCTTGATATCGACGTTGCCGGTCGCGTCTAACTTGAACGCTTGCAGGAAAGTCGTATCTGGTCTGAACATCAGCACGCCGCCGATATCATTCATCCACCAATGCAGCGCGGGCGCGCTTTGTCCGTCGTATAACTCAATCGCGGCGGGCTTCACTAGGGAGCTGGCATTCAGCGTCGGGACGGATATCTGACCGGAAAATGAAGCATTCGCGCCGATGACCCACGTACTGGAATTCAGCTGACTGAGGTTGATGGTTGTCACGTTGTTGATGCCGTGGCTTGCTGCGTCGATGTCCTGCAACCATGGCGACTGGTAAGAGCCAACGCTCGGCGCACCGGTGACCTTGCCCCAATCGAGCGAGGTAATCCAAGTCGGGTTCGCATAGCTCTGCGTCTTATCGACCGCGTTAGTCACTTGCGCCGCGCTGTAATCGCCCGGCTGCGCGACGACCGCGCCGCTGCGCCCGAATACGGTCGATACCGCGCCGCCGACCGACAGCGGTACACCGTTCACGAAGTAGGTTCCGGTGATATTGCAGTCGCCAGCGATGTCGAGCGTAAAGGCCGGTGAGTCGGTCAGGATGCCGACGTTGCCCGTATTGCCGTCCATGCCAACGAAGGTCTGCCAGTCTGAATTACGCTGAAACTTCAGCACGCCGCCCGATGTGCCGATGCCCCACATGAAAGAAATGCCGGGGTCGGTGACATATATCCAAGACGTGTCGACGTTGCCGTAATACCACTGCGCGTATACGCCAGCCGCGCCCAAAAGGTTGTGACCTGCCGCGTCGATGTCGCTCTGCCATGGGGTCTGACCCGCGCCGCCCGCCGATATCGGCACGCCGTTGATTTTGTACTGGCCGCTGATGTCGATGTTGCCGGAACCGTCAACCGAAAACAGCGTGTCCCAGGTATCGGTGCGGCGCAATGTCAGCAGGCCGCTCTGATTATTGAAAACGTAACTCATGGCTGTGGTGTCCGGGTCAGAGAGCCACAAGCCGTTGAGATTCGTAAGGTCGAAGTGACCTGCATCGATATCAGTGAGCCACGGCGATTGGTTCTGACCGGTCGCGAGCGGCGCGCCGTTGACGCGGTACTCGCCCGTGATGTTCAGATTTCCGCTGGCGTCGAGCGTCATCACCGTGTGGTGAATGTTCGGCTCGGTGAATTCGATAGACCCGTTGACGTTCTGCGCGCACCATGGCACGGCCCCGGGATTCAGCGCGTCAGTGAAGTAATACTGCGCCAGCTCGGCGCTGCCGTAGAGCGTGCCCTTGATCGTCTGAATGTTGTTCAGACTGAAGCCCGCCGCATCGGTGTCTTGTGTCCATGGCGTTTGCGCGCCAGTCGGGCCGGGCGGGCCTGCTGGCCCTTGTGGACCCGGCGGGCCGGGCACCGGGATCATATCGGCGAGCTTGGCGTTGAGCTGCGGCATTTGGAGCGTGGCTGTAAACTGCTGCGACTGGTCGAGCGTCGCATGCAGCTCCTGGTCGGGCGAATTAGCGAGCTTTGCTGGCCGCGCCATTGGTAGTTTCCCGGGTTACTTCCTGAATCACTCGCACGTTACCGGCGAGCACCGTCGTTACAGTCCCGTCGGGCGACGTTAATTCGAGGTCCCAAACGTACTGCTGACACATGTCGACCGTGACAGCTTTGGGCACGTTCAATGTGACGTAGGGCGAGCCGACGGTCGCGAGCATCTCGATCACTTCAGTCGAGCTGTCGGCGACGTCGTCGCGAATCTGCGCTTTCGCCGCATAGCCGGTGATTACCTGATCGGGCGGCAGCGCGCCGGTCACAGTCACCCGCGCGTTGTAATCGTCGCCTTGATAGATCACTAAGTCGGCCCGGTCTGGCATCGTTACTCCAAAAAATCCTGCCGCGCGCGGATAGGTCGGAATACCGGCGGCGTCATTGCTGGCCGCTCGACCGGCGCGGGCGTCGCCTCGCGTCGCGGCGCGGGTGCGCCACTCGTTAGCGCGGCTTCCATCTCAT
>Ga0126369_10000090_pt1 | contig 53686 bp, 40 predicted proteins | sample PanSoiMetaPlot_1_FD_109646 | JGI IMG/M metagenome (GOLD analysis project Ga0126369, IMG submission 109646) | Tropical forest soil microbial communities from Panama - MetaG Plot_1 | ecosystem: Environmental > Terrestrial > Soil > Tropical forest > Bulk soil | place: Panama | collected 2016-02-17
CGCTTCTTTCAGACCCCGCCTCGCCACGACGCCCTTGCGCTTCTCTAGTCCTTCACCTCCACCAGGTTGGACAGGGGACTTTCACCCCCAAGCTGTCGAACATGTTCGGCACACAAAAGAAAACCGGCGGCCGCAGCCGCCGGTCCAATGGCCTATCGAAGCTCAGTTCTGCTTGGAATCGTCGCGGCGCTTCAGTGTCGGGCGGTCGTCATCGTTGGTTTTGTCGCTTCCCGTCGAGGACTTATCGGTGGTCGAGGTGCGCCGCAACGAGGGACGATTCCCTTCCCGCTCATCGACGACTTTGTGGCGATTTTCGATGGTCGCTAGCCGCGCCTTCACATCGTCAAATTCCGAAGTCGAAACCAGATATTGCGGGCGCGCAGGCAGAATCTTAGCGATTTCTTCCTGCGATTTTTCGATTCGATCTGGTGTCTGCGGATGTGTAGAAAAGGCCTTAGCCAGCGTGCCCGGCTTCTTCTTCTCTTTGGCCTGCAACTTTTCAAAGAAGCTGATAAATGCCTGCGGATCGTATCCGGTCTTGTACATGTATTGCAGGCCAAGGTAGTCCGCTTCGGCTTCGAATCCACGCTGGAAACTCAGGAACGAAAGCGGCAAGGCCAATCCCGCCGCCGATCGCACCGCATAGCCAATTCCGCCGCCAACAAAGATCAGGGGAATCGTTCCGATATTCGCCCACTGTGCGCGTGTCATCTGCCGCGTCGCATGCCGCGCAGCCACGTGCGCGATCTCATGCGCCATCACACCCGCCAATTCGGCTTCTTCGTCTGCCGCCAGGATCAGCCCTGAATTCACATAGAAGAATCCACCGGGCAGCGCGAAGGCGTTCACTTCGTCGGAGTCGATGACTTTGATCGTGAAAGGGACCTGGGCATCCGAATTGCGCACTAGGTTCTGGCCAATCCGGTTGACGTATTCATTGATGACGGGGTCCTGGACCAGCTTCACGCTTGACTCGACCTGCTGGGCGTACTCCTTGCCCATGCGGATCTCAGTTTCGAGCGAGTACCAGTTCCCCATGCCGCGGCCACCGACCTTGCGGTTCCCGATGGCATCAACATCGTTCTTGCTTCCATCGTGCTTGACCTTACTGTCGTCCGGCTCCTGAATCGGAGCGGAGGTCACAGAAGGCGCAGTGGTGGCACTGGAATCCTGCTTGGTCGCATCCGGCTTATCGGGATCCGGTTGGGTCTGAGTACTCGTGTCGGTAGGGGTTTGATCCTGGGACCAGGCGACCGGAGCCGCCAAACCTAACAGCAGTATTGGAATCAGTAGCTTACGGAACAGCATGGGAATTCTCCCCGTCGACGACCGGTTGCGCTCACTCGATTATACGCCTCGTGGCAAGGGGGTACGCGATCGCTCTCTAACTCTTTGGACGCGAGTTGTATGCTGAAAGTTACTTCGCAATTTTGCTAGCGCCTTCTGTTGCACTGCCTTACCCGCGGGACTCCGCCAAATAACCGTTTCGGTTTTTGTATTTGTTCAGCCCGGGTGTACTATTCCGCGTTCTGCAAATGGAGAGATCAATGCTTGATCGCCGCGGCTTCCTTTCGTCGTCCCTCGCTTTAGGCACAGGATTCGTCCTGCCAAGCAGCCTACGGGATCAATTACAGTCGTTGCCGTCCAGATTGCCTGACCACTCCCTCCTCGGCTCGAATGAAGACGCCTATTGGAAGGAGATGCGGAAACAGTTCTTGATTCCCACGGATGAGGTCTATCTGAACAACGGTACCGTGGGCTCGAGCCCGGCCTCTGTACTGCGCGCTGTTTTTGAGAGCTATCAATCCTCGGAAATGCTCGACGAAGCCGATCCTGAGGACTATCCAATCTGGGGCTATGCCTCATGGAATCAGTTTCGTGATCCTTTGGCCTCGTTTGTAGGATGCGACCGCAATGAGGTAGCACTCTTACGGAACGCGACGGAGGCGAACAGCTTCATCGCGAACGGCATTGATCTGCAAGCAGGCGATGAGGTCCTGATCACCGACCAGGAGCACCCTGGAGGCGAACATCCGTGGGATCTGCGTGCGAAACGTTACGGGATCGTGGTGAAGAAGGTTGTGTTGCCGAAGCCAGTGGAATCCCCCGCACAGGTACTCAATCTCTTCAACCATGCGATCACGTCCCGCACACGGGTCATCTTCTTCAGCCACATCACGACGGTAACTGGCGTTGTCCTCCCGGCGAAGGAACTGTGCGCGCTGGCGCGGAGCAAAGGCATTTTGTCCGCGGTGGACGGGGCGCACGTCCCCGGCATGATGCGCCTGAACCTGCACGACATCGGCTGCGACTTTTATTCTTCAAGTCCGCACAAGTGGTTGCAGGCACCCAAAGGCTCTGGATTCCTTTTCGTGCGGGACGAAATGATCGACCGCGTATGGAACACGATCGCAACCGAAGGCTGGGACGATGTGAAGATTCGCGCTGAGCGCTTTCAAAGGATCGGCAGTTCGAACGTCCCGGCTCTGGCTGGATTACGGGCCTCCATCCAACTGGCCAACGATATCGGGATGGATCGGATCGAAGGCCGGCACCGTCAACTGGCCGACTATATGCTTGCCGCCATGAGCAAACGCGGCGCCGAGTCGTGGACATCAGCGGATCCCGCGATGCGGTGCGCCATCGTCACGGTGAACGTACCGCCCCTGCCGCGAATGGAGCTCGAAAACTGGTTATGGAAGGAAAAGAAAATCCGAATCCGCGGCGGCGAACCGAACAAGTTACGGCTTTCGATGCCCTACTACTTGCAGCGCGCGGAAATCGACCGCTTCCTCGACGCCTTCGACGAGTTTAAGAAGAAGAGAGCCTGAATTACGTCCAGCGGAACCAGCGGAGTGCGAGTACGAACGAAATTCCGCCCCACAAGGCCAATACCAATAAGCGTCCCGACTGTGACGCCAGCGACGCGCCTTCGAGGATAGTGGCGCGGAGCGCGTCGTTCAAAGCCGTCAGCGGCAGCGCACGAATGAACGGATGTGAGATCGCAGGAAAATGCTCGTAGGAAAAGAACACGCCCGAGAAGATCCACATCGGCATCATCACAAGGTTAATTAATCCGCTGACGCTTTCGATTTTCTGTGCACGCGATGCGGTTAGCAATCCTATGCCGCCAAATGAAATCGCACCCAACGTGCCGAGAAAGATGACCGACAGGATCGATCCCGCAACGGGCATGTGAAACACCAGCACGCCGAAGCCGAGCAACAATCCCACCTCGATGACCATCAGCACAAGCCGACTGCTCGCCAGCGCGAACAAAAAATCGGTCCTTCGCATAGGAGTCGCCACAAACCGCTTTAGCAACTTGCGCTGACGCATTTCGACCAGCGCGAAGCCGATTCCCCACATTCCCGAGTTCATCAGATTCATGCCGAGAAGGCCTGGGATGAGAAAGTCGATATAGCGCGAGCCAGGCTCGCTCGATGCCTGCGACGTCGTGACCACCGGATCTTTACGTCCAGCAGCTGTTTGCAGAGCAGAATCAGTTTCGGCGCGCGAGAGAACACTTTCCGGGCGGGCCGGGTCGTAATCAAAGGTGTAGCTGCCATCTTCACGCGGCTCGATGACGAGATCGAATTTGCCGAACCGGAAGCCATGCAGGGCGGCATCGCGGTCAAGAACGGTCACCTGAAACTGGGAGTGTGACGCGGAAGACTGGAGCATCGCGAGAGTGTTCGTTGCGCCTGGCCCAGCCACGACTGCGATCGACGTTGAGTTGGCTGGCTTGTTCCGAAAGGCGATTCCTAGTCCGAAGGCCAGCAGCAAGGGAAAAACGAACACCCAGAAAATAACCTCTGGCTCTCGCTTGAGCTCAAGCATACGCGCCCAAAGGAGGCGGCGATATCCCGACCAACGTCCGTTTTGATGCCGCGGCGTCTTAGAAGGGCCTTCAAGGGCGGGCGTAGCTGTTTCGGTGGTCGCCATTTAGTCCTCTCGCAGGTGTCGTCCTGTGAGTCGCACGAAAACGTCCTCGAGACTCGCCTGCCGCGTGCTGAGGTGCTCAAGCCTGTGCCCATGCCGTTTCACTGCATCGAGCAACGCCGGGATGGTCAGGTGGGGCTCACGCACATTGAGACAAATCGCCGAACTCTCCTCGCGCACTCCCTCAACGCTGGGCAGTGATCGCCACCGTTCCACTCCGTCGACATCCGCACCTCCGGCGACCTCAAACTCGACTACGTGATGGCCGCCAAGGCGATCAATCAAGTCGGCCGCAGTGCCCTCGGCAATGATCTGGCCATGATCGACGATCGCAAGCCGGTCGCAAAGCCGCTCAGCCTCATCCATGTAGTGTGTGGTCAGGAGGACAGTTCCCCCGTTTGTCTGGAAGCGGCGAACGATCTCCCAGAGCTGACGCCGGCTTTGCGGATCAAGTCCGGTAGTCGGCTCGTCGAGAAACAGGATCCGCGGATTCCCTACCAGAGCGGTCGCCACGGCGAGCCGCTGTTTCTGTCCGCCGGACAGCTTGCCGACCCAACTATCCGCTTTCTCGGTCAGTTGCAATTCCTCCAGCACATCCGCCGAGCTGCGAGGTTCTAGGTAGAAACTGGCAAACAACTCGATCGTTTCGCATACGGTCAACTTTTCCGAAAGGCGCGTCTCCTGCAACGAGATGCCAATCCATTCGCGGAGCTGGCGCGGATTCTCGGTCCAGTTTCGGCCGAATAGACGAACTTGCCCTGAAGTGGGGGCCAGAAGGCCTTCAAGAATTTCGATGGTGGTGGTCTTTCCCGCACCATTTGGACCAAGCAAACCAAAGCATTCGCCGGCTTCTATTTGCAGGCTGAGCCCGCGAACGGCCTCCACTTTGCCGTCGTAGGTCTTACGCAAATCGATGCACTCGACAGGCAGTGCCATCCATGAATTCTAGCGCAGGGTCAGTGTATGGATAGTGAAACGCGCAGCGCTGGCATGGGTGCGTCTGCCTTGGCGTCGCGCCATAAGATCGCGTTGAGCTTCCTGTTGTCTGCCGCGTCCGGACGGGTGAAATCCATACGCGATGATTCTTCCGATCCAGCTGCTTTTTTCGCATTGGTCTTGTAGATCAATCCATTTCGCAGATTCGTGTCGTCCGCCGAGAACGGCGGCTGGGTTCCGGGACCTGCGAACAATTCCGTCATCATGGGCGCGTGGGCATCGAAGACGTTCATTGGTGGCAGGCCGAGGAGATTTTCAACTGTGTGAACCATACTCACGGTCGTGTGAAATTGATGATCGACGAACGGCTTCTCGGTGCGAGGCGAGTACTTGCTGATCACAAACGCAATGGATCGATGCGCGTCCACGTGGTCGGCGCCGTCCTGCGCATCGTCTTCAAGGACAAAGATGGCAGTATCCTCCCAGTAGGCACTGTGCGAGACCGCATCGACCACGCGCCCGAGAGCAAGATCGTTGTCGGCTACCGACGCCTGCGGAGTGGGCTTCCCTGGTCGCGTCCCGCCGGTGTGATCGTCGGGTAAATAGAGCAGGATGAATTGCGGCAATTCCTTGTCAGTGCCGCGCGACTTCACATAGCTGTTGAATTCGCGCAGGAACTCGTCAGCCCGAAGCTGATCGGGGTAATCGGTATTGAAATCGGGGAATAGTGGGTCGAAGTGATTGCGCAATGCCTCTTTCGTGGCCCGCATACTCTTTAGGACCGGGATCGGCCAAGGATACGGACTCGGACCTCCTGTCGGGTTGCCGACATTCGTGGGCAGCCGCTCGCTTTTATTAATCTCAGCCGTGGGACATAGTGTCGAGTTTGGCGAGGGTGTACCCTCTTTCGGCGATTTCACTTTCTCGGAACGGCACCAAGTGGCGTAGATAAACTCCCCATATACGCGATAGCTGAGATTGTGCTTGGAAAGGTTGTCCCACAGAAAACCGGTGCCAGGATCGTCGATATCGGGAATTCCCTTCTCGAGTGGAAGGTCGTCGGACAGGTCGCCGCCCGCGTCGTATGTGCGCTCGTGGCTACGATACGCGACCGGCCAGTTTTTCTCGTTGTAGTCGCTGGTAATCGCGGCGTTTGACCAGATGTGGCCGTCGCCCGAAACTTCTCCGCTATCGTAAAAGTTGTCGAGGACACCGAACTGCAGGGCGAGTTTGTGCTCGTTGGGAGTGATCTCGGCACCGTACATAGTCAGCGACGGGTCGCCATCACCTACAGGCAAGTCGCCGAGGATCTGATCGTAAGTGCGATTCTCTTTCAAGATATAGATCACGTGTTTGATCGGAATCTTCCCGTCCGCAAAGTTGAACTTGCCGATATCGGCATGGATCAGATTGTCTTCCTCTACCCGGCGAGTGTATGCGGAAAGATTCATCTCGATATCTGCGAGGCTTAAGCGAGCAACGGACCCTCCAATGAGCGTAGGGATGTAAGGATTCTCGTGGTGGCGACGCTCGCTCTTGAGGGTGCCCATCATGTTGTTCGGGCCGCTCCCTTGGCCCTTGGCGGTCGCAATCAGCAGGTCGTCGCCGACGATCGCGAGCGCGCTTGGATACCACTCGGTGGGGATGAAGCCGGAGGGCCGTTCTGTGACTCGCAGATCGGACGGACCTTCGCTGGGTGGAATATCAAAAACGGCAACTGCGTCAAGAGAGGATGCAGCGGCATACAGATGTCTATCGTCGCCGGACAAGGCAATCGCCAATGGAACGGAGCCCGCTGCTTCTTGCTGAGTGAGACCGGTGTGATAACAACAGATAGTAATTCCAGTCTTTACCTTAATCGCCGCGACAGCATCCGCATTCGCCATCGCCACATAAAGAGTGTCTTCGCGTTGATTTAATAGCATCTGTGTCGGGTGCGATCCCGGTGCAACCGGGTTGGTAAATTTCCACAAATCGACCCATCGGGCGACCTTCGCCTCTACCAGATCCAGTTCCGTGACGGCGGATGCGTTCCACAGACTCACCCACGCCTTCGTCCCGGCCTTATTCGCCACGACCGTATATGGGTACGCACTCGGCACATGCTTGTGTTGACTGAGATCGAAGGACTGTAAAACGCCCCCTGAATTCACATCGAGCAAGATTGCATTGTCGGAAAGATTGTTCGCGACGAGCAGGCGATCGCCCTTCTCGCCTTTCAGAATCGCGAATCCCGCCGGGTAAGGAATCGCTGTTCCGAGCGGAGTTGCACGCAGTCCGAATGCAACTTGCTTCCCTTCCGACAGCTTTTGCGGCCCGATTTTGACAAATCGCTCCGGCGTGACTTTCCCATCGGCAAACTTGTACACGGCGATGCCATTACCCACGCTTTTCGGCTTCCCACCCGTTGGGTCAGTAATCGACCCCATGGACGCGTAAAGATGTCCGCCGTCGCTGCTGAATGCGAGTCCGATGAAGTAGCTCTGATGTGTCGACTCTTCGTCGCTGAGACGATCGTCGGGAAAATCTTGTAGTTGATTATTACTGAGATCCAGAATGGCGATCGACTGTCGCGCACCGGTTTCCTGCGTGCCGTATCCCTGATTGAGCAGTGCCGCGTAGCGTCCGTCAGGACTGACCGCTATGGTGGCTGGATAACTGTTCGTACGCCCAATGTAGCCCGGGGCAGGAAGAGTGAGATTCTTGCTTGAAGGGAGATGAATAACACCCGAACGATTCGCTGCGATGAGCGCAACAACTGAAAGGACAACACCAAGAAAAATGATGACAGGCTTTTTCACGAAGGATGGCCTCGTGCAGCTTTGTACCATCCACGGTGCGGTTACGGCAATGCCCGCGACCTAGCGTGTTGCGGCGAGGTGTGTTTCCGGTGCGTGCTCAGATTTTGATTTCTTTACACCCATCAGTTCGATCGCTTTTGCGGCAATGTGTTCGGCCGAAACCTCGAACTCCTTGATGAGTTCCCAGGGCGCCCAGAGTCTCCAAAGCGGTCTTTTACACCGATCGATCCCGTGATCACCGGCACTCCGTAGAGTGCTTGCGCCTGACAGATCGCACTGGCGACTGGCCAAGCAAGCGCGCCAATCTGATGCTCCTCGGCGGTAATGACTACTCCGGTGTCTTGGGCCGCATGGACGATCGCTTCGGTGTCGAGAGGTTTGAGCGTGTGCAGGTTGAGGACATGAGTCTCATATCCGAAATCAGACTTCAATATCCAGGCAGCGCGCATTGCCTCGGGCACCATCGGGCCGCAGGCTATGACGGTGAGGTCTTCTTTTTCGTTCGAGTATTCAGATTCCAGTTTCGTCTCGAACGCTTCGATGAACTTTTCGGACTCATTGCGCAGTCGGATCACATTTGCCTTCCCGAATACGAATGGAGTGGCATCCGTCGTGACGATCGGAGTCGCCTCGCGAGCAAACCGAATGTACTTCGGCCCCACATGCTTGAGGAGTAAGTAGTCGGTCGCCTTGCGCGTTTCCACGATGTCGCACGGAACCATTACGTTCATATTAGGCAGCCCGCACATCGCAAACAGATCCTCAAGCGCTTGGTGCGTAGCGCCGTCTGGCCCGACACTTACTCCACCATGAGCACCCGCGATCAACACGTTGAAATTGCCATAGCAGATCGAGGTACGGATCTGATCGAGATTGCGTGCTGCCGCAAAGGTTGCATACGTTCCGAATACCGGCAGCTTCCCTTCTTTCGCAAGCCCCGCAGCCGCCGAGGTTGCCGACTGTTCCGCGATGCCCATGCTGATCCAGCGGCTCTTGCGCTCCGGATTGTTCGCGTAGAACTCGCTGATCGTGATCGATCCTGAGATGTCGAGCCCGAAACACACTACTCGTCGGTCTTCCCCGTTCCCAGCGAGCGACTGTCCGAAGCCCACTCGGGTCGGCTTCATGTCGACCTTCATTTTTTGATCTGCATTCCACCAGTAGTTGCGGTGGAAGAGAGGCATCTTTGAATCCAGCTTGCGGTTGACCTGGACCTGGTAACGCTTCGCACGCTCTACCAGCTGACGCACCGGCACCTTGCTGCTCAAACCCAATTCCGCCATGGACTTCGTCAACTCTTCCGCATTCGGAGTTTTGCCATGCCATCCCGCAATGTCCTGCATGAAGCTCACACCCTTGCCCTTCACTGTGTCGGCGAGGATTACGACCGGCTTGCCTATCCCCGCCTTCGCTTGCTCAAGCGCCTTTACGATCTGCTTCATGTCATGGCCGTTGATGCTGATCACTTCCCATCCAAAGCTGCGGTACTTGTCTTCGAGCGGTTCAACATTTCATCACATCTTTGACCCAGCCGTCGATTTGCAGGCGATTGCGGTCCACGATTCCGATAAGGTTATCGAGTTTGTGATGGCCCGCCTCCATTGCGGCTTCCCAGATCTGCCCTTCTTGCTGCTCACCATCGCCCATAACGCAAAACGTGCGGTAGTCGTTATGATCGAGTCTCGCTGCTAACGCAATGCCAACGGCGATGCTTAGTCCTTGGCCGAGGGAACCGGTAGAGACCTCAACGCCGGGAAGTTTCAGCCAGTGCGGGTGCCCCTGAAAGGGCGAATACAGTTTGCGTAGCGTGACGACGTCCTCTTTCGGAAAGAATCCTGCGAATCCGAGGGCAACATACAGACTTGGCGCCTTGTGTCCGGTTGACCAGATGATCCGGTCGCGATCTGGCCAGTCCGGATGTTTCGGATCGTGGTCCGCCACGCGAAGATAAAGTGCTGCGGCGATATCCATGATAGAAAGCGTTCCGCCAGCATGTCCGGAACCAGCTGCATAGAGCGAAACGAGGTATAGCCGCGCATGAGATTCGCTTGTTCTTTCAGACCTTCAATGCTGAACTTGCGCAGTACTTCGCCAGTTTTGGAATTCTGAATGGACATGTGCAGGCTCCTTCGAGGCGCCGGAAATGCGGCAGGGATGACGGCGGCGCACAGGTATACATTTCCAGCGTAGGAGCCACCCGTCTCAGGAGGCAGTGAGGATAATCACAGGTCGGGGTGACGCAAGGCCCAGATGGGAAACAAATCTGAGATGCAGGCCGGAACTCAACGCACGTTCTTCGAGGCCCATTCGTCGATCTTGCGCACGGCTTTGTTCAGATTCTCGAGCGAATTGGCGACGCTGAAGCGCAGATATCCCTCGCCGAAGGCGCCGAACGCCGTTCCTGAGAGGCAGGCCACTCCTGCCTGTTCAAGCAGCGCGTCTGCCAGCGCCTTCGAGGACCAGCCTGTTTTCGTTATGTTTGGAAAGGCGTAGAAAGCGCCTTTGGGCATACGGCAGGAGAAGCCCTTGATCTTGTTCAATCCGGCGACAAACGCATCCCGGCGCCGGCGAAACTCATCGCTCATCTTGTCCACCGATGACTGATCTCCCTTGAGCGCCTCGATCCCCGCGATTTGTGTAAAGCTAGCTGTGCAGGAATTAGAGTTCGTCATCAGCCGCGTCAGATGAGCTGCCAGATCGGCTCGCATCACTCCGTAGCCCATGCGCCAACCTGTCATCGCATAGGTCTTGGAGAAACCGTCGAGCAGGATTGTACGCTCCTTGAAGCTAGGCACGGACATGATCGAAAAATGCTCGCCGTCATAAATCAGACGACTGTAAATCTCGTCGGACAAGATCAATACATTGCGATCGCCAATCGCGTCGGCAACATCCAGGATGTCTTTTTTGCTCAGCACGCCCCCGGTTGGGTTATGAGGCGAGTTCAAAATGATTAGCCGCGTGCGGTCGTTGATCAGAGAGGCCAGCTCCTTCACATCAAGAGAAAAATCCCGCTCCTCGCGCAGAGGAATCGGAACCGCTTTCCCGACGGAATAATTGATCATTGACTCGTAAATGGGGAAGCCTGGATTCGGGTAGATGACCTCATCTCCATCATCAACAAGCGCCAAAATGCTAAAGAAAATAATGGGCTTGCCTCCAGGGACAACCACTACCTCATCACTCGTGACTGGAACTTTACGAGTTCGGCTCACATATTCCGCAATGGTCTGGCGCAGTTCAGGGAGGCCGGCCGACGGGCCATAGTGCGTCCAGCCCTTGCGCAGGGCATCGATTCCCGCCTCGACGACGTTCGAGGGAGTGTTGAAGTCGGGCTCGCCAATTTCAAGGTGGACGATTTCCTTGCCCTGACGCTCGAGCGCCTTCGCTTTGTTCAACACTTCGAAGGCAGTTTCCGTGCCGAGGCGCGACATGCGGCTGGCAAGATGCAGCTGGAATTGAGTAGTGGTTTCCATGACAGCGGTAGGCATTATAGACCTTCGGCGCGTACTCAGCCGACTGACCGGATTGTCGCTGAAGGTTACAGGATCGTCAGTCGCAAATATCACAAGGAGATGTGATGTCGAGTCACAGAGGGAGTATGGATACCAATCGAAGACGTATGGGATCCAGGTTGAAGGCGTGAGTAGACCCTGCGGAACTACTCCGAGATTGTGCTTTCTTCGCTTTGTGCGCGCAGCAGGCGTTCGATGGAATATGGAGCGCGTTGGACGGGCTCATGATAGTGCCGCACCTGCATCTCGCCGAGCAACCCGATGGCAAGCATGTTCAGTCCGGCCAGCAGCAAGACGGCCGCGAAAAGCATCAACGGCCCATGCTGGTACATGACGTCGGTGTGATGAAGCGCTTTCTGTGCGAGTAGCCAACCTGCAATTCCAAACCCTGACAGGATGCTGATCATGCCGACAGTGCCGAAGAAATGCAGCGGACGCGAAAGATATTTCAGCAGAAAACGGATCGTGATGAGATCGAAAAAGACCCGGAAAGTGCGCGAAATCCCGTAGTGGGAAGCGCCGCGTTCGCGATTCACATTCTTGATCGGCACCTCGATGATCGAAGCCCCGTGCCACGAGGCCAGCGCGGGAATGAAGCGATGCAACTCTCCGTAAAGCGGAACTTGGTCAAGAATCTCCCGTCGGTAAGCTTTAAAGGTAGTGCCGAAATCGTGAATATCGACGCCGCTCAACTTGGCCATCAGCCAGTTGGCGCAGCGCGATGGAATCCGCCGCAGCCAGAAATTGTCGACGCGGTTCTTCCGCCATCCGCTGACAATGTCGTACCCCTCCGCAATTTTTTCCAGGAACAGTGGAATGTCCGCGGGATCGTGTTGCAGGTCGCCATCCATGGCGATGATGTACTCACCGCGCGCGTGATCGAACCCCGCGGCCAGGCCGGCAGTCTGCCCAAAGTTGCGGCGTAATTTGACGACGGTTACGCGGCTATCGACGGCGGCGATTTCACGCAACAACCCAAAGGTGCCGTCAGAAGAACCGTCATCCACCAAAACCATTTCGAAGGAATCGCCGCTTGCCTCCATCACCGACTTGAGGCGGGCGTATAGATCGGTAACGTTCTCCTGCTCGTTATGTAGAGGTACTACGATTGAATATTTGAGCACTGCTACTAATTATACGGTAGTGGCGGCTCACAAACGAGGTGACTACTGGGAGACGCCTAGGTAGGGCGGCAAAGAATCTTCCAAAACGGATAAAAAATGCGTTGCAAGCGGACGATGGTTGGGTCAGGTAGCACGCTCATCTTGCCACCAGCATAAGGTTGTGCGCATCGTTGCCCGCTTCAATTGCGACCGACATCCAGTTCGCCCACCGCTCCAGTTTGTGATGGCCGGTCTTGTGAAACGTATACCCGATGCCGATTGCAGCTCCATATCCGAGTGCCGAAGCGGCCATCTCTCCTTGCCATCCCTGGCGTACCATCGGTGCCCACAGCGGGTTGCCTTCCACCGCCCGATACGAGTTCGTCAGCTGTTGCGTGGTGACAGCGTCCACCGCCACCAATCCCGCCAGCGTGCCGAATGCGATTGTGTTTTGACGATCAAAGAATTTGTGCTGACGCTCCATCGACGGAGCGTCGGGCGTGACGATGAATTGTTGAGCACTGGCAGAGTAACCAACCAGCACGATCAGCATGAGCAAGGCGCAGCGGCTCGTGGCCATCATGGGAGGAAATAGGCGCAAGACGGCCACCACCGGCTTGCAGGAAAATCACTCGTTTATGAGCTACCAGAGCCAACGAATGTGAAAGCGGTTGCAGTTCTTTTCATCTCCCCGTCAGATGCTCAGGACATCGATCCCACTTCAGTAATCAAAGTAACCGCTGGGGTAACTTCGAGAAGGCGCGCGAACTCACTCGTAGCGCAGCGCTTCGATCGGATCCAGATTTGCAGCGCGCAGTGCCGGCACCATCCCGCTCACCACTCCGACCAGCCCGAGAATCGTGGTCGCAATCAAGAGGATTTTAGGGGCGACTATCAATCGAATGTCTCCCGCCTCCGCGTGTTTGGCCATTGCGCTGTAGAGGGTCAATGTGCCCACCGAGAAGGAAATGACATACGACAAAACAATGCCGATCACTCCCCCAACGGCTGTGATGACCATAGCTTCCGATAGAAACTGAAACAGGATGTCCCGCTTGCGTGCGCCAAGCGCCTTCTCCACGCCAATCTCGCGGGTGCGCTGTGTCACCGAAACCAGCATGATATTCATCAACCCAATTCCGCCGATGCCGAGCGTAATGGTTCCAATGAAAGCCAGCAAAATCTTCAGACCGATCGTGATCACTGCGAACTGTTCTAATTGTTTCTGGGCGTCGAAGATAAAGACCGCCCGCTCGTCATTGGGCTTGAAACCGTGGGTCGCGGCGAGCGAGTCACGAACAGCCTGCGTGACCTTGCCATGGTCGAGGCCCAGCGAATCGAGCCAAATACCGCCGACATAATGCGTGCTCATCAGCGTGTCCATCGAGTGGAAAGGAATATAGACGACCCGGTTGTCGTCATTGTCGGCTTCCTGCATCCGCGGGTTGAGCACGCCCACAACCTGGAAGACTACCCCGTTCATCCGAATGGTTTCGCCGAGCGCCGGCATCCCGGAAAAAAGCTTGTCCTTTGCTTCCGAACCGAGCACGGCCACCATGGCATGGCTGTAGTTATCCTGATCGTTCAGGAACCGGCCCGAGTCCACGCTCAGGTTCCAGATGTCCTGAATGCCCGGATCCATCCCAAACACATTGAAGCTGAAGGAGCGCTCGCCTGCCTGAACAGTAGCGGTCATGTCGAGGTGTCGCGAAACATGTTTCACCAAGGGCACTACGTTCCGCAGCATCTCGACGTCATCCTGAGTAAAGCGGACCTGCACGCCCGCCTTGTTGCCGCCAGCCTGCTGCGAAGTTCGTCCGGGGAAAATTCCCACCGCTGTTGAACCGTAGCTGTCCCAGATGGCTTGAATAGCGCGTCCGAAACCTTCTCCGTAGGCGAGCAAAAGCACTACCGTGGTGATGCCCCACGCCATGCCGAACATGGTCAGCACCGTCTTGCGGAGATCGTGACGCATTGCGTCATACGCCTGTTGGAGAAGGTCGCGCTTCATCCCCTACTCTTTCCTCAAGGCATCAACCGGTTCAAGCGCAGCGGCCTGGCTTGCCGGATAAAGTCCCGCCGCGACGCCCGCCACGGTCAGCGCCACTAATGCCAGAATCGCGCTCGAAGGTACCAGCGTCGGCGGATCCCATCCCGGAGGAGAAGGCAATTTCGACAACGCTGCCATCAACCCTGCCGCTCCCCCAATGCCAATTCCACCGCTCAACAGTGTCAGGAATGCCCCTTCCGTGAAGAACTGAAACATGATGCTGCGATTGGTTGCACCCAGAGCTTTCCGCAGGCCGATCTCACGCGTGCGATCGGCTACCGCAACCAGCATGATGTTAATAATCCCGATCGCGCCCAGGCTGAGAGTGACCAGCCCGACACTGCCTAAAAACATATTCATCGCGTCGAAGATCTTGCCGACCTGGTCGGCAGTGCGGATGCTATCCCATTCGTCGAAGGCATCGGGTGTATCGAGTGGAAATCCGTGATTCCGCGCTATTACCTTGTGCACCTGAAGCTTTGCGGTCTCATGGATGGCTCGGATTCGCGGCTGATACACCAGAAAAGAAATCGCGTCATCCACTTCTCCGACGTTCAACGGAGGGAAATATTGCCGCATGGTATTGAATGGGATAAAGATTCGAAGATTAATGTCGTTGTTGTTTCCGTGTCCAACGCGTTTGACCGTGCCTACTACCTCGAAGCGAATCCCATTCAACAGAACGATGCTGCCAATTGATGGTCGCCCAGGAAACAGCAGCTTGCGTGCTTCATCGCCGAGCACCAGCACCTGGCGCTTCTGATCGTTGTCGGCGGGGTTCAGCCAACGGCCATCGTTAATGGGCAGATAACGAATCTTGTCATAGTTCGGCAATACGCCGTTCAACTGGCCGCTGCTTTGGAAGAACTCGCTGACCGCTCGCACGTCGCCACGTGAGATGACCGGTGCCGCGGCCCGGACATCCGGGCAATTGTCCAGCACGTCCTGATAGTCGCGATAGGTAAGCCGGTAAAAACGCATGCTCGTGAAACTGCCGTTCATCGCCGGAGCCTTGCCGCCCCAGACGAACATCACGTCCTCGCCCAGCTCGTTGAAGGATTTTCGATTTCCAGAACGGAAGCCTTCGCCAAGGCCAACCAGTAGGAGCAGCGAACCGACGCCCCACGCGATCCCGAACATCGTGAGAAACGAACGAAGTTTATGCGCCCAGAGCGTACGAAGGGTTTGCCCGAATATTTCGAGAAGCAGGCGCACGCCTAAATCATAGGGGACCACTGAGGATTGCGAAAGGACCTATCCGCTAGTCGCGCGTAAGAGCGCGGTGTAGCTCGAGTTGCATCAGCCGGGCGGCCTGGGATCAGAGCCGACGACGATTGGCGTGAGTGCGCTCGACCCTTCGCGCGCTTTCCAGTCGGCGCTCCTTCTCTTCAAGCATGCTATTGATCTCCTTCACCGATGGGAGCAGCCTCTTCGGATCCTGCTCTTTGGCAGTTTGTTCGCAGAGTTCAATCCACCTTTCCTTGTTTTTCATGGCCCTTGGGGTCAGATTGCTCCGAAGAAAATTGTAAAAGCGATGTCAGTCTGCAATCCTACGAAAGGGTGGCCGGGATGTTGACAGCAACGATGGAGATGATCCGCAGCGGAACAGGGATCAGGACCCAGAACGAACAGTGCGATGGAGGCCCCGGGCAGAGTCGAACTGCCGACCAACGGTTTAGGAAACCGCTGCTCTATCCATCTGAGCTACGGGGCCATCAGTACTTAACGGTTGCTGTTCCCGGATGCACGCAGTCTGAGGCAACTGTTCAATCCCGCGCGAAATCTGAAACGTCAAATCATTATAGTGTCGAACTGTGAAACTTCGTTAAGCGGGTTCGGCTTTATAGATTCACCTCGGAGCAAAGTTCACATCTGAACCCCAATTGCTGAAGCAGGTGCGATTTGCTGAAAAAGACCGCAGTCTCAGTGATCACCGCCCCAGTTTTCTCTTGTGTCCTCCTTCTCGGGCAAACGCCGCCGCCGGAGCGCAAAGTTGAAGGCAACGTAGTCACCTCGGAGCGCGATCCCGCGGTGCGAATTCGTCTGCCACGTTCCGCGCAATACGTTGGCGCCGACCGCTGGGTTCTCTATGGCATGGCCGATTGCGAACTACACGCCTTCGTGGACGCCGATCCACAAGGAAACGTCCAGCGGCTCTACTGGGTGCAATTCGAAGGCTACCTGCCTAGCAGGCCCGAATTGAAGCACACCTATGATTCGCCGCGGCACACAACCATTGGGGGAATGGACTTTTACGTGGACACATGGGTCCGCGCGAAGGACGCGGAGGTACGGAACGGATCCGATCGTGAGCATATCGAGACTCTGATTCGCACGAAGGGATACCACATGCCGGATGGAATGATGTATGTCCGGCTCGTCCATCTACTCGACCAACAGAAGCGCAAGGAACTCATGATCATCTACGGCGAGGACCTTTTGCCCGTCGGATTGAGCGCTGCCGACCTCGAGCCGAGAGGCAAATCCCAGGATCGTTGGCCAGCCCTGGAAAAAGGGCTAATTCAGCGGTCGCAAGAAAAAGTGGTGATCGAGCAAGAGCACATTGACTCTGCGGCACATCGGACATTGGACCTGGATCTCGCCGCATTTACCCGGTAGATTCTCGAACCCTTCACTCCTTGAACCCGCCTGTAATGAATTCTTCTCTTTCGATGACGGTTTTCCGCGCCGTTTTCGCATTGCTGTACAGATGCTGAGAGTGTCCGTTGACTCTCGGCGCTTGGGGTAGCAATTCGTAATCGGGAGATAAATTACGTGAAAAAGCTATTCGTGTGTCTGATTTTCGTCCAAGCGTGTTTGTTCGCGCCATCCGCCTGGGGCGCGTGGGGCACTTTGACTTCAACCGGTACCACTACATCTCTGAATGATCCTTCGTGCGCATTTTTTGCTGCAGAACAAGTCGTGTGCGCGATCCGCAGCGGTAAAAGCACGATGATGGTGAACCAATTCAACGTTTCCTCCTGGGGGAAGTGGAAGACGCTGGCCGGTGCCGTCACTTCGAACCCGAGCTGCGTGAATGACGGCAAGAACCATGTCATTTGCGCGGCTCGGGCTGCCAGTGGCGCTCTGCAAGTCAGCACCTTCGATGGCGCCCTCTGGAGCAAGCCTCTGAAAGTGGGTGGTCAGCTCTACTCCGGTCCCAGTTGCGGGCAGATCGCGCCAGGAGAGATCCTTTGCGCCGCGAAAAGCTCAAACGGAGGGTTGACCTACTCAGTTTTTAACGGCGCGTCGTGGAGCTCATGGACGAACATTGCCGGTCCAGTTACCTCCGCTCCCGGCTGCACGGGCGACGATGCGGGAGCTGTGATCTGCGCTGTCCTAACCGACGCCAATGCCACGCTGGTCAATCGCTATTCGAATGGCGCGTGGAGCGGCTTCCTGAGCATCGGAGGAACAGGAGGCGGAACTCCTTCATGCGCCTCCCTACAATCGAGCGGACGCGTATTCTGTTTCGTCAAAGCGTTCTCGTCCGGAGTTTTTGTTACGTCCTTCAATGGCGGGGCGTGGACTCGAAGCAATTGGTCGAACTTCGGTGGATTGGGCGGTAATGTCAACGACAACATCAGTTGCGCTCCCACCGGGCCAACTCATCTCGCTTGCACGATCACTGCGATCGACAACTTCCTGTATGGCACGACCTATAACGGTTCTGGCTTTACCGGATATCTCAAGATCGGAAACACGGCAATCGGCACGCCGGCGTGCGCAATGCTTGGTCCAAACCAGGCGCTGTGCACAGTAGTAGGAGAAGACAACAAAGTTGTGGGAGTCGTCGGACCATAGGATTGGTCCCACGAAAGGGGCGCCTCGTCCCTGGGACAGGACGGGGCCAGCCCTTTCTTAGAGAGCGCGGCCCGATCGAGCGAATCCTCTGATCGAAATTAGAGCCCGCAGATGATCGAAATTAGAGCCCGCAGATAACGATTCCACCGCCTACAAATTGGACAATCTCCAGGCGGTCTCCATCTTTGAGGCGGGTCTCGGCCCAAAGCTGCCGCGGCACGATGTCGCGGTTGAGTTCGATCGCAACCCGATCGGATTTCATTCCAAGGTGCTCGACCAGCGCATAAAGCGTATCGGCAGCGGGAAGGTTGCGATCTTCGCCATTGATCACAAGGTTCATTGCATCAATTTTCGCAAGAAAAGAAATGGAGAGGCAAGGGTTGCTAATCCGCTGCGCGCAGGCGGAATTTGCGTGTTGCAGTACGCCCTGAGTGGCTTGCCTGCACAAGCACCGACGAATCCGGCAGAGCTGTCTCTTCCACTTGAACGCTCATTTCTGCATTGCCTTGAGAATCCGTCAGCACTTGCGCGTACAGGGGAGGAGCTTCGGGGCGCGCAAAGCGGAACGTCAAGCGGGCGCCTTCCACCGCTGTACCGCCCTCGGTAACGCGCAGCACCATGAGCAGAGTCCCGCCGCTGTGAACGGAGTTCGCGTTGATCCATTCGACATCGAGCTCCTTAACGGCCGCCAGCGTTTCTGCAGTTTCCTTCTTGTCAATAACCGAATCCAGTTTGCCATCGCGAATGGCATCCAGAACCTGCCTATGCTGGTCACGCAATAGCTGCTCTTTTTGCGGATCGCTGAAGTCTCCTCCGGACATGCGGGCCGCGTAGGAGACAGCACGTTTGCCGATACAGCGTCCGCGAACGAAGATCTGGGTCTGCAGCAGTTGCTCGCCTTCGCGCGCTTCGCTCTGCACGTGATAAACAGTGTCTTCGTGCTTGATGTCGGTGTTGAAGCCGAAAATCATAGGACCGGAGTACCTGGCTTGCTCCGAAAAATCGCCTTTCGTGAATTAACCTGCTGTTAAAGCGCACACTTAGCTTGACACCATCGCCAGCCAAAAACTAATCTAGAGCGTTTAGAATGCGCTTGGCGCGAATTATATATAGCTCGTCCTATGCCAGACAATTATTTCGCCCGCTACCTGCCTCTTTTGTTGCATTTCGTGATTGCCTTTGGGATCGCGGGCGCGATCGTTGTGCTGTCGTGGTTCATCGGGCAGCACAAGCCGAATCTCGCTAAACTCTCACCCTATGAATGCGGTGTAGCTCCAGTGGGCGATGCCCGGGAGCGCTTTTCCGTTAAGTTCTACCTGGTTGCTATGCTGTTTATTCTCTTCGATGTGGAAGCAATATTCCTGTATCCATGGGCAGTCATCCTGCGCGAACTGAAGATGTTCGGCTTCTGGGAGATGCTGGTGTACGTTGGCATCGTGCTAGTCGGACTTTTCTATGTGTGGAAGAAGGGCGTGATCGACTGGGGCCGTGAAGCTTTGCAGCGAGGCGATTTCTGATGCCTCTCCAACCCGCGATTACCGAGATCGAACAGCTCAAGGAGCATCCTGCGCTTGCACGCCTGCTCGTCTGGAATAAAGCCGTTGTGCAATCGGCAAAATTCGACCGGGACGAACTTACTGTCTGGGTGGAAAAAGGTGCGATCCGCGAGGTGTGTGCCATACTGCGCGACGACGTCTACTGTCCGTTCAACTACCTCAGCGATCTCACCTGCGTGGATTGGTATCCATCAGAACCGCGCTTCGAGGTGGTCTACCACCTCTTGTCGATTCCGAAGAAGGAACGCATCCGCCTGAAGGCGCGCGTAGATGGCTCAAGTCCCGTGATTGAATCGGTCACGTCGGTGTGGCCCGCAGCGAACTACTACGAACGAGAAGTTTTCGATCTGTTCGGTGTGCGTTTCACCGGACATCCTAACCTGCAACGAATCATGATGCCTGATAGCTGGGAAGGTCATCCATTGAGGAAGGACTACCCAGTGGAGGGCTACCGGTAAGAGTAAGAGATGACGCAATTCCCCGCGCCAACAGTAGCTGAACCCGGTCAGGACCGGACCCTTATCCTCAACATGGGGCCGCAACACCCTTCTACGCACGGGGTTCTGCGTCTGGTCCTCGAAATCGATGGCGAGACCGTCGTGCGGCTGCTGCCCGATATCGGCTACCTGCACACGGGGATCGAGAAGACTTGCGAAGCGAAGTTCTACCAGCAGGTCGTTCCGCTTACGGATCGTATCGATTATCTGTGCCCGATGACGAACAACCTGACCTACTGCCTGGCAGTAGAGAAGTTGTTGGGACTCGAGATTCCTCCCAAGGCGCAGTGGATCCGCGTCCTGCTGAACGAAATGACCCGCATCAATTCGCACTTGGTCTGGCTCGGCACGCATGCCATGGACCTGGGCGCAATGACCGTTTTCCTTTATTGCTTCCGAGAACGCGAAGACGTGCTGCGGCTGTTCGAAATGGTCAGCGGGCAGCGCATGATGACCTCCTATTTCCGCGTGGGAGGTTTGGCGCTGGAGCCACCGCTCGGATTTTTCGAGAAGGTGAAATCATTCGCGGACCGATTCCCCGGAAACGTCGATGAATACGAAGGGCTGCTCACTGGAAATCCTATATTCCTGATGAGGACCAAGGGTGTCGCGAAGCTTTCGATGGAGGACGCTATTGCGCTCGGTGCCACCGGTCCCACTTTGCGCGGCAGCGGGGTCGATATCGACTTACGCCGTGATGCTCCCTACACTGGATACGAGAATTTCAAATTCAAGGTACCGATAAGCACGGAAGGCGACGTATTCGCGCGATACGTCTGCCGTGTGCAGGAATTGCGCGAATCCATCGGGATCGTCCAGCAGGCGCTGGCGGGTATGCCGGAGGGTCCCACTAAGGCGGATGCGCCCAAAGTGGTGTTACCCGACCGCGAGAAGATGAAGACGCAGATGGAAGCCCTCATCTATCACTTCAAGATCATCACCGAGGGTTTTGCAGTTCCGCCTGGAGAGGTTTACCAGGCAGTCGAATCGCCACGCGGTGAAATGGGCTATTACGTTGTCAGCGACGGCACTGCCAAACCATACCGCGTACACATGCGTGGTCCGTCGTTTGCTAATCTGCAGGCGCTCGGGAAGATGTGCGAAGGACATTTGATCGCGGATGTAGTCGCTGCCATTGGAAGCATCGACGTCGTGCTTGGGGACATTGACCGGTAAATATTCGAGATCTGCAATTTGTAGTTCAAATTGCCCAATGCAAATCGCATGAAGTTTTCACCTGAATTCGAATCGCGTTTTGCCGAGATGCTGACGCATTATCCGACGAAGAGGTCGGTGCTCGTGCCCTCACTGCTTTACGCTCAGGATGAGATCGGGTACCTGTCTGACGAATTGATTGCGGAACTGGCCGAGCGGCTCGAATTGACTGAACTCGACGTCCGCAACGTGATCAGCTACTACAGCATGCTCACGACTAAGCCGCGAGGCAAGTACAACGTTCAGGTCTGCACCAACATTGCGTGTATGCTGCGAGGCGGTGAGGAACTGCTCGATCACTGTAAGAAGAAACTCGGCATCGGCCACAAGGGCACTACGGCCGACGGCCTATTCTCGCTGGAGGAAGTGGAATGCATCGGAGCCTGCAGTTGGGCTCCCGCGATACAGGTGAATTACGACTTCCACGAAAACCTGACGGAAGAGAAACTGGACAAAGTTCTGGAAGAGTACAAGAAGAAAGGAACGCAGTAGAACAATCATTGTGTCTTTGAGAGATTGCATCATTGGTTTCAATGCTCCAGTGATTCAATGACTAGCTGAGTCAATTTCATGGCTGACCTGGTATCCCATCCCGACGAGATTCGCGTAGTCTCGAAGCGCTTTGGAAAAGGCGCGACCAATATCGACCGCTACGTCGAGCTCGATGGCTATAAGGCCGTGCGGAAGGCGCTCGGCATGCAACCAGACGTCATCATCAGCGAGGTAAAGAACTCTGGCCTGCGCGGACGGGGCGGTGCTGGCTTCAACACAGGGATGAAGTGGTCGTTCGTCCCCAAGCAATCAGCGAAGCCGAAATATGTCCTCTGCAACGGTGATGAGAGTGAGCCTGGCACCTGCAAAGACCGACTAATTTTCGAGCACGATCCGCATGCAGTGATCGAGGGCGTGATGATCACCGCCATCGCGGTGGGCGCGCATACCGGCTACGTCTACATTCGTGGTGAGTATCGCTACCTCTCAGTCATCATGCAGAAAGCGATCAAAGACGCATATGCGAAGGGTTTTCTGGGAAAAAACATTTTCGGCAGCGGATACGATCTCGATATCTACTGGCATGGTGGCGCGGGCGCCTACGAAGTCGGCGAAGAATCGGCACTCATGGAATCACTCGAGGGTAAGCGCGGCATCCCACGCATCCGGCCGCCCTTCCCTGCCGTAGTTGGCCTGTGGGGCGGTCCGACAGTGATCAATAATGCGGAGACGCTTGCTAGTGTGCCCCACATTATCCTCGGTGGTGCCGAGTGGTTCGCCAATCTGGGCACTCCGAAGAATGGTGGAACGCGACTCTTCTGTCTCGCGGGCAACCTTGAGAAGCCCGGAGTGTACGAGTTGCCCATGGGTTACAACCTCAAGAAGATGATTTATGACGTTGGTGGAGGCATCCCGAATGGGCGGAAATTGAAGGCGGTAGTGCCGGGTGGATCGTCGACGCCAGTTCTTCTTCCGGAGGAGATCGATGTGCCGATGGATTTCGATGCGCTGATGAAGGTCGGCTCGATGCTTGGCTCTGGCGGTGTAACCGTGCTCGACGATGCAGCCTGCATTGTGAAGTTCGCATTACGCACAATCAAGTTTTACCAACACGAAAGCTGTGGGTGGTGCATCCCCTGCCGCGAAGGAACTGACTGGCTCAAAAAGACGCTGACGCGCTTCCATGCAGGTGCGGGCCTGAAGAAGGACATCGACAACATGTACTACCTCTCCGAGAACATGCTGGGGCGCACATTCTGTCCGCTCGGGGATGCCGCGGCCATGCCGACAATGGCCTTCGTGCAGAAGTTCCGGAAGGAATTCGAGGATCATCTAGAAGGGCGTCCGTGCCCGTTTGAAAAGGCACGATCAGTGGAAAAATTGCCAGTGTTGGCCTAGCGAAATTTGTAATTGGTAATGTGTAAAGGGTATTTGAAGATCAAGAAACGTAGGCCAAAGTTGCAATTACAAATTAGAGATCACAAATCACCGATTGCCAAATGCCTGACGTAACTCTCACTGTCGACGGCAAGAAAGTCACGGCGCCAGCTGGAACGTTGCTCATCGAGGCCTGTAAGGCCGTGGGCATCGAGGTGCCCTCTTTCTGTTATTACCCCAATTTGTCTTTGCAGGGCGCATGCCGCATGTGTCTCGTGAAGATCGAGAAGATGCCCAAGCTGCAGACCGCGTGCACTATGGTCGTGGGCGAGGGCATGATCGTCACGACCAACAGTCCTGAGGTCGTGCAAGCACGCAAGTCGATGGTCGAGTTGCTGCTCGGTAATCATCCCCTTGACTGCCCCGTGTGCGATGCGGGCGGCGAATGCGAATTGCAGGACATGACGTTTTCCTATGGCGCCGCAGAGTCGAAATTCATGGAAGCGAAAAACCACCGCGACGAGCAGCAATGGTCGCCGGTGGTGTATTTCGACCGTCCGCGCTGCATTCTGTGCTACCGCTGCGTTCGTATCTGTGGCGAAGGCATGGACGTCTGGGCGCTGGGAGTGCAGAACCGCGGCGTAACATCGATCATTTCTCCCAATCAGGAAGATCATCTGGAGTGCGAAGAGTGCGGAATGTGCATCGACATTTGCCCTGTCGGTGCCCTGACGTCTGGCGCCTATCGCTACAAGACGCGCCCTTGGGAGATGAAGCACGTCGGCACCGTCTGCACTCATTGCGGCGATGGCTGCAAAACGACTTTGGGTGTGCGGCGGGCGGATACTGGTGTAGAAATCGTTCGCGGCGACAACCGCGACAAGAGCGGCATCAACAATGACTTTCTCTGCATTAAGGGCCGGTATGCCTTCGATTTTGCGCACAGCAATGAACGCTTGACCCGGCCACTGATCCGCAACGGCGGCAAATTGACTCCCGCCACCTGGGAAGAAGCCTTCGAACTGATCGGCAAGCGCTTCGCGGAGGTCCGCGACAAAGATGGTGGCCGGGCGATGGGCGTGATCGGATCGAACCGCACGACCAACGAAGAGAGCTATTTGCTTTCGAAGTTCGCGCGCACGGTGCTGAAGACGAACAATATCGATCATCACCGCACGGCCGACTACCCTTCGTTCGCGGCTGCGCTAGCGGGAAAACCTGGCAAGACCGCTTCGATGCGCGACGTGTACAGCGCGCCGGCCATCCTGCTCATTGGGAACGACCCGACGAATCAGCATCCGCTGCTTGCGTGGCAGATTCGGAACAACGTCCGTTTGCATCGCGCGAAGCTCTACATCATCAATTCGGCGCCCATCAAGCTGCGTCGACAGGCGACGGCATTCGGTCTCCTTCCAGCCGGAACTGAAGTAAAAGCCGTCGAATTCCTCGCCGGAGACGATTCCGTCCTCGATTCCCTGCTGACTGGCGGCGTATCGCGTGACGTGTGGATCGCTCTGCGCGACAAAGTAAGGGCTGAACAAAATCTCGTGATTGCCTTCGGATCAGAATTACGCGGCGCTGAGATCTCGAAGTTGGTCAACTTCGCGTCGTCGATCTCAGGCGCAAGGCTGATCTGCCTGGGCGACTACTCCAATTCGCGCGGCGCGGCCGACATGGGAGTCTATCCCGACCTTCTGCCCGGTTATCACCGCGTCGCCGATACTAGTAAATTCCACCAGGAATGGGGATCGATCCCCACTGAGAAAGGTCTGACTCTTCCCGAGATGGTCGAGGCTGCAAAGGCCGGGAGACTGAAAGCCCTTTATGTCCTCGGATCAAATCCCATCAGTCGCTTTGGCATCGACCCGTTCGCGTTCTCCAAAAGCTTCGTCGTAGTTCAGGAAATGTTCCTGACCGAGACGGCCAATATCGCCGATGTTGTTCTGCCGGCGGCGAATTCATACGAAAAGTCTGGCGCGTGCACTAACACTTGCGGCGATCTGCAACTGGTGAAGAAGGCAGGCGAAATTACAGGAACCAAGTCGGATTTCGAAATGATTGTGCGGATCGCCGACGCGATGGGCGCCGACATCCACAAACTCGTCCCGTTCGGTGGCGGCACGCATGCCGACATGGGACAAACGCGGGGAGCGCAATCGGGCGAGGCCGATCGCCACGCAGTGTGGCTCGAAGCGCACAACCTCGAACCGAAGATGTCGCCACTCGATCCGATCGCGATTCTCGACGAGATCCAACGGCTAGTTCCTGGCTACGATGTTTCGCGGCTGACCCTTCTCGCAGGAAACGATCAGCACCTGGAGATCGCGGAATCGGGCCCCGGAATCGCGCACGATCCTAGCCTGATTGTCCCGGCAAACGACGATTTGTTTACTTCAGGCACATTGGGGCGATATTCGCACACGCTGAACTCAGTGATGGAAAATAAACCCGCGGAAGAAGTCGCGGCCGACTAGCGCGGAAAGCAGCATCCGCGTCGCATCATGAAAACGGAAAACCTTTGAGCGCAACGACCACATTCGTCATTCTTTCGATCATCAAGTCCGTAGCGGTCATTTTTGTGCTGCTAACGGCTGTGGCCTATAGCGTCTGGCTGGAGCGCAAAGTCTCGGCGCGTATCCAGAACCGCTGGGGCCCGACGCGGGTCGGACCGTTCGGTCTGCTGCAACCTCTGGCTGACGGTATCAAGTTCATCTTCAAAGAAGATCTAATGTTGCCCCACGTCTACAAGCCGCTGTACATCGCGGCGCCGATTATCGCGGTGTTGTTCTCCATCACATCGATCGCGGTAATTCCTTTCGGCAACTCGCTAGACATTCCGGCGTTCCACATCGGCTCATGGACCGTCGGTCCGATTTCCACGCCGTTTCAGGTTGCCGCCGATTCGGCTGGTGACATCAACATCGGACTGCTCATTATTCTTGGCATTACTTCAATGGGAGTCTATGGGGTCGCGTTGGCAGGGTGGGCTTCGAACAGTAAGTATTCTCTGCTCGGTGGATTGCGTGCCAGCGCCCAGATGGTCAGCTACGAAATCGCGCTCGGAATTTCGCTGATCCCGATAATGATCAAGTCTGAGAGCTTCAGCCTGCGCGCGATTGTCGACGCCCAGCGGCACTTGCAATGGAACATCGTTTATGTGCCGTTCGGCACGATCGCGTTTTTTGTCTACCTGATTTCGGCCTACGCGGAAACGAACCGTACTCCGTTCGATCTGCCAGAGGCTGAATCCGAACTAGTCGCCGGTTATCACACCGAATACAGCGCCATGAAGTTTGCCATGTTCTTCATGGCCGAGTACGCCAACATGGTCACGGTCGCATGCCTGGCCACGCTGCTGTTCTTCGGTGGGTGGCTCGGCCCTGTCTTCGGTCCGTCGTGGCTGCAGATCCTGCTGCCCGTATTTTGGTTCTGTCTGAAGGTTTTCTTTTTCATGTTTCTTTATGTCTGGGTACGCTGGACGCTTCCTCGGTTCCGCTATGACCAGCTCATGGCGTTCGGATGGAAGGTGCTGCTGCCAATGGCAATTGCGAACCTGGTGGTCACCGCGCTGTACGAGGCGCTTAAAGCGTAGAACTAGCCGCTAGCTGCTGGCGGGAGCTAGATACTAGTAGCTCAAATTACAAGATGCTTCATCTACCTCTATTTCTAATTTTCGGTCTGATCTGCGTGGCCGGAGCCATTAACCTGCTAGTGCAGAAACATCCGATCAACAGCGCGCTATCGCTGGTGGTCGTGATGGCGTCGCTGGCGGTGGAATATCTTCTCCTGGGCGCAGAATTCGTAGCAGCGGTACAGGTGATTGTCTATGCGGGTGCCGTTATGGTGCTCTTCGTCTTCACCATCATGTTGCTCAACGCCGGCGAAGAGGAGCACACCAAGGGCAGCCGGGTCGCCCTTCTACTGGGAGTTCCCGGAATCGCGATCGGCGGAGTTCTGGTGAGCTGGACTGTCTTGCGTCACTCGAACACAGCGCCGGTTCCAATCGGAGCCTTACCCGGGCCGCCCAAGGATGTCGCTCTTTTGCTCTTCCACGATTTCCTGTTGCCGTTTGAAATCACATCCGTCCTGATTCTGATCGCGATTATGGGCGCGGTAGTCCTGGCTAGCAGACCCGAGGCGATCGTACGTCGCCTCCGTCGCGGCGAACCTGCCCAGAAGGCTCAGAAACCCGAAAAGCGCGAGCTTGCTGTAGTCGGAAAGGAGCGGTAATGGGCAATCTCTCCAACGTGCCGCTTTCTTACTATCTCGTGCTCAGTGGCATACTGTTCGCCTGCGGTGTGCTGGGATTTCTGATCAAGCGCAACATCATCACAGTGTTCATGTCGATCGAATTGATGCTCAATGGCGTGAACCTCTCGTTCGTTGCCTTCGCCGCGCACTGGCATCACCTAAGCGGGCAGATCTTCGTCTTTTTCGTGATGGTGGTGGCAGCCGCCGAAGCCGCTGTTGGCCTTGCCATTATCATCGCCGTGTATCGTACGCGTGAAACATTGAATGTCGACCAGGTGAATCTGCTCAAACTATGACGCCGAACCCTTATCTCTGGCTGATTCCCGTGCTTCCGCTGGCCGGGGCGGCGATCAATGGCTTCTTCGGACGTCATTCGTCGAAGAAGGCGATCACTACGATTGCGCTCGTCTTCCCGGGCGTGGCCTTTCTGCTCGCGCTGATCATCGCTTTGCGCTTCTCGTCAGCTCAGGCTCCTTACTATTATGATCTGGCCCACTGGATCCGCTCGGGCAATTTCCATGCGGATTTCAGTTTTTATCTCGATCAGCTTTCTCTCGTCATGCTGCTGGTCGTGACCGGCGTCGGCTTTCTGATCCACATTTATTCCGTCGGCTACATGTGGGACGACGATGGTTACTACCGCTTCATGTGTTATCTGAATCTCTTCATGTTCTTCATGCTGACGCTCGTGTTGGCGAAGAACTATTTGCTGATGTTCATCGGGTGGGAGGGAGTAGGACTTGCGTCGTACCTGCTGATCGGCTTCTGGTTTGTTAAGGATTCCGCTGCTTCCGCCGGCAAGAAAGCGTTCATCGTTAACCGCATTGGTGACTTCGGATTTCTGATCGCGCTCTTCTTAATGATCAAGCATTTCGGCTCGCTCGATTTTACGAGAGTTTTCGAGCAGGCCGCGACTCATCCGACCGAAACCGCTGGCGCCGGATTGCTGACCTCGATCGGCCTTCTCCTGATGGTCGGAGCCGCCGGGAAATCCGCGCAGATTCCGCTGTACGTCTGGCTGCCAGACGCTATGGAAGGGCCGACGCCCGTTTCGGCGCTGATCCATGCCGCCACTATGGTGACGGCAGGTGTGTACATGGTCGCGCGCTCGCACATGATTTTTGAACGCGCTCCGTCGGCCATGACAGTAGTCGCAATCATTGGAACGCTCACCGCTCTGTTCGCGGCCACGATCGGGATCGCACAAACTGATATCAAGAAGGTTCTCGCTTATTCGACTGTCTCGCAGCTTGGCTACATGTTCATGGCCTGCGGCGTGGGCGCGTTTTCCGCTGGCATCTTCCATCTGATGACGCATGCCTTCTTCAAAGGCCTGTTATTCCTGGCCGCAGGCTCGGTGATTCATGGCATCGGGGGCGAGCAGGACATGCGGAAGATGGGCGGCCTTCGCACTTACATGCCGTGGACGTTTGCCACGATGGGCATAGCGACTCTCGCGATCTCAGGCATCCCACCGCTCGCTGGCTTCTGGTCGAAGGACGAGATTCTGTGGCGCGCGTTCGGCGTTAACTGGGTGTATTGGCTGATCGGAGTGGTGACAGCCTTCATCACCTCGTTCTACATGTTCCGACTGATGTACCTGACATTTGGTGGCGAGTATCGTGGCGGTCCAGCTGTACACGACGTCAAGCACCAGTCGGCGGACGCTCACGCGATGCACGACAAGGCCGCGCACGGCGGACATGGTCACGGCGAGCCGCACGAGAGTCCCTGGGTAATGCTTGGTCCACTGGTTGTTCTTGCTGTTTTGTCTTTGATTGGCGGGTTCGTTGGCCTGGGCAATCGCTTCGAACACTTCCTGGCAGCCGTGTTCCAGAGTCCCGCACATGAAGCCGTCAACGAAGCGGCCGAACACAGCCTCGAATATATGCTGATGGGCGTTTCAATCAGCGTCGCGTTTCTCGGATGGATCGTGGCTTACTTTCTCTATAGCCGTCGGCCTGAACTTCCCGCGCGCATCGCGCAGAGTCTTGGCGGCCTATATCGGGCGGTCTCCAACAAGTACTACGTAGACGAGCTTTACGCCATACTCTTCGTTCAACCTGTAGTTGAAGGTTCCAGTGCAATCCTCTGGAAAGGAGTCGATCAGGGAGTGATCGATGCCACCGTCAACAACACTGCCGATATTGCGCGTCATACTTCCGACAATCTCCGCCACATGCAATCCGGCAATCTACGCTCTTACGCTGGATGGGTTGCTGCTGGGGGCGCAGTGGTGATTGCTTACATGATCTGGATGGGGGTGCGATGAAATCTTCGGCCTTGAATCCCTACATCCTCACACTAGTCACATTCATTCCGCTTGCGGGTAGTTTCCTACTGCTGGCCATCCCGCGGCGCGATCGCGACATCAAGATTTGGGCTCTTGTCATCTCGCTCATCGATTTCGTCGTATCGCTGCATCTACCCGTTCATTTGCACCGTAACGTTGCGGGTTTCCAATTCGAGATCGACTGGGCATGGATTTCCCATCCCAACATTCACTACCACATGGGTATCGACGGCATTTCCGTGTGGCTGGTGGTCCTGACAACGTTTCTCACGCCGCTCTGCGTGCTAATTTCATGGACTTCGATTCACGAGCGCGTGAAGGAATTCTTCTTGTTGATGCTGATCCTGGAATCGGCGCTGATCGGGGTCTTCACCTCGCTCGATTTGTTCCTCTTCTATTTCTTCTGGGAAGCGACTCTGATTCCGATGGCGCTGCTAATCGGCATTTGGGGTCACGGGCGGCGTGTCTATGCAGCCGTCAAGTACTTCCTGTTCACGATGACCGCCTCTTTGTTGATGCTGGCGGCAATCTTATGGCTCTACGCAAAGACCGGGAGTTTTGATTTTGTCGTCATTCAGAGTGCTATTCGCGGCGGCCACGTTGAGAATTTCGTCGCCGCTGCTCCGTGGCTGTTCCTGGGATTTTTCATTGCCTTTGCGGTGAAGGTGCCCCTCTTCCCGGTCCATACCTGGCTCCCAGATGCGCACGTGGAAGCGCCGACTGCAGGTTCCGTACTGCTGGCGGGCGTTCTGCTCAAGATGGGCACCTACGGTCTGCTGCGATTCAATCTCGGACTCTTTCCTGAGCAGGCCCGGAGAAATGCACCCTGGATCGTCGCCCTTGCGCTGATCGGAATCATTTACGGTGCGTTGGTCTCGCTCGTCCAGCCGAATCTGAAAAAGCTGATCGCCTATTCCTCGATCAGCCACCTGGGCTTTGTCGTCCTGGGCATCTTCAGTTTTACAACCTCAGGGCTTAACGGGGCGGTATTTGTTATGCTCGCGCACGGCGTGGCCACTGGTGGGCTCTTTATGCTCGCGGGAATTCTGTACGAGCGGCGGCACACTTACGAAATTACGGAATTTGGCGGCCTCGCAACCCCAATGCCGAAGTACGCAACGTTCTTCCTCTTCATCGTGCTTGCTTCAGTCGGGTTGCCTTTACTGAACGGCTTCATTGGGGAGTTCCTGGTGCTGACCGGCGCCTTCCAAGCAAATCCGGTCTATGGAATCCTGGGCGCGACTGGGGTCATCTGGAGCTCCTGCTATCTTCTCTGGATGTATCAGCGCGTCTTCTACGGCAAGGTGACGCACGAAGTGAATAACACACTGCCCGATCTCAATCTGCGCGAGAAAACCGCACTTATACCCGCCGCGGTCGCAGCATTGGCCATGGGTGTTGCTCCCATCTTATGGTTGAGCGCGATTGACCCGGCCGTGCAGGCGGCCCTCGCCAACGTTCCGCAGATGGTGAGCAAGGCGGTGGGTCAATGACTACGCTAGCGCACCTGTTTTCCGCAGCCCTGCTGCAGGCGCAAGCTTTCCAACCGCCTCCAGCGGCGGACTACATGCGGATCTTGCCAGAGATCGTGCTTTCGTTGTTCGGCATGATCATCATGTTCATTGATCCGCTGCTCGACGAAGACAAAAATCAGAAGCCACTCGGTTCCATTGCAATCGTTGGAGCTGTAATAGCTCTAATCTCCACATTCTGGATGGCCCGCTATCCCGGTCCGGGTTTCTCGAGAATGATCAGCGTGGAACCCTTCAGCATCTTCTTCCACATCCTGATTATCGCGATCACGATCGTCGTCATTTTGAGTTCGTACGAATACATGGCTGTGCAACGCATCCGCGCGGGCGAGTACTACGGACTGATCCTGTTCGGCACTGTGGGTATGTGCCTGATGTCGTCGGCCGTAGAACTGGTTCTGATTTTCATCGCGCTTGAGATCTCGTCGATCTCAACCTATGTGCTTGCCGGTTTCCGACGCCGTGAGGCAGCCAGCAGCGAATCATCGTTGAAATATTTCCTGCTCGGCTCATTCGCAACCGCCTTTTTCCTTTATGGCGTGGCTCTGATGTTCGGCGCTTCGGGTTCCACAAACATCGATGATATCGCTGCCTTCCTACGGTCGAACAATGTCCCGTTGCTCGCGTATGTCGCCGTAGCTCTCTTGTTCGTGGGTCTCGGATTCAAGGTTGCAGCATCGCCTTTCCACGTATGGACACCCGACGTTTACGAAGGAGCGCCTGCCCCAATCGTTGGGCTGATGTCGACCGGACCGAAGGCTGCAGCATTCGCCGTCCTGCTGAGAGTGCTGTTTGAAACTAACGCTCCGGGGCGCTTCTGGCTCATTTGGGTTACTGCTGCGCTCTCCATGACCTTGGGCAACGTCGGGGCGCTCGTTCAGGACAACATCAAGCGTCTGCTCGCCTACTCATCGATTGCCCATGCTGGTTATCTGCTGGTGGCCTTTGCGGCACAACCGGAACTCGGCACTTCTGCAGCAATGTTCTATTCCGCTGCCTATGCAGCAATGAACGTCGGCGCTTTTGCCGTAGTTAGTCATTTTGCCAATTTCGGCGAGAAGTACGTGACGCTTGAAGACTATGCCGGCTTGGGAAAGCGCTTCCCTTTTCTGGCTGCTGCCCTGACGTTCTTCCTCATGTCGCTCATCGGAATTCCGATCACCGGCGGGTTCTTCGCCAAATTCTACGTCTTCAGCGCTGCGCTGCAGGCCAATTTGGTCGGATTGTCGATTATCGGCTTCCTGAATAGCGCGATTGGCGCCTACTACTACTTGCGGATCATAGTGATGATGTACATGCGGGATGCGCGTGCCGAGGTTCCAGTGACCCCGGTCCCCATGGCGACGACCGCTGCCATCGCGGTATGCATCCTCGCGACGCTTTACCTCGGTGTTCTGCCCAATCGGGTCCTGGATTTCGCAAACGACTCCGCCAACCATCTTCTTCACATCGACGGCAGGGCACGGGCCGCCCAGATACCCAGCCAAGGTGCTGGCAACTAGCTATTCGGTCGCCACTGCCAGGTCTCGTCGTGAAAAGATCCACGAAGCTGCCAGCACCAAGATCAAGACCTCGACCCATGCCGTCCCCAGGACGTGTAGGCTCGCGTGCCACGGCTGCTGGTTTTCGCCCGCAAGGATCGGCGAAACCAACGAGTAGACCGGCAGGATGAAGAACGACGATCGTTCATGCATAGCTGGAATCCCGGCCAGCAGGCCTGTTCCGATCGCCGAAAAAACGGGTGGTAGAAACGTGGAGAAGAATAACGTCAGCGCCGCCGTCAGGAGGCATGCGGTCACTAAAGCCAACATGCCCAGCCAGATTTCGGGTACGCTAAATTCGAATCTGCCAAGCACCCACGTTGCCGTGAAACCCAAGCACCAGCAAAAAACACCGATCACCAGCGCGATTCCTGTCAGCAGCCCGGCCAAGTACTGCGTCCGCGATACGGCCTTCGACAGAACACCCATAATCCGGCGTGATCGCTGATCCGCGCGAATGGCCGAACTCCCAAAGAAAACAGAGAACGCAATTGTGTAAGCGACCAGTTGCTTAAAGATCAGCAGCGCGTCAGGACCCGCGCTTCGGGGATCGGAGAGGAATCCAAACAACGCCCACCCGATTACCCATAGCAATAAAAAGAAGAGCGGCCACAACTGATCACGGGCGAAGTTTGCGGCAATCAGTAGCTGCGCTCTCATGCGAAATTTGCCCTGCTGGCGCCCGCATCGCGGGGCGTGGTCAATTCGAGAAACACGTCTTCAAGAGAACGACGGCTTGGATTTACACTCACGACCTCACCTCCGGCTTCCCAGATCTTCTCAATCGCCGCCCGCCCTTGATCCTTAGGCAAGGTCAGACGGCATAGCGAACCGTCTAGGCTCATAGCCGCAAACAACGTTGGTGGTATGTTGCGACAAACAATCTCAATTTGGCCGCTCGCCTCGAGCAAATCTATCAGCCGCCCCGTGCGAACCACCCGCCCCTGCCTGACCATGGCCACTCGGTCGCAGATAAGTTCCACCTCCGATAGCAGATGTGAACTGAGAAATATGGTTTTGCCGGCCTCTCTCGCCTTTAGAAGCAGTTCTCGCACTGCAACACGTGCCGCGGGGTCGAGTGCCGAGGTTGGCTCGTCAAGGATGAGTAATTCAGGATCATTCACTAGTGCCTGCGCCAATCCCATCCTCTGCAACATGCCGCGAGAAAACTGACCGACCTTTCTCTGCGCTTCCGATTCCAGCTCAACAGCCTGCAGGACCTCGCGTACTGCGTCTGAAAGGCCTTGGGAGCTGAGACCATTCAATCCACCATAAAAACGAATCGCTGCCGCCGCCGGTCGATCGTAGAGGGCAACGTTCTCCGCCAAGAATCCGATCCTGCGTCGCGTCGAGACATGCCCGAATTTGTGACCTAGCATCGCTCCGCTTCCCGAATTGGGGCGCGTGAACCCTAGAGCAACATGTATCGCCGTGCTCTTTCCCGCGCCGTTTGGTCCGAGGAACCCAAAAATCTCTCCGGTTTGCACGGAAAGCGAAAATTCTTGCAGTGCAGTCGCGGTTCGTCGGCCCCACCACGAACGGTAGTACTTACTAACGCTTTCGTACTGCAATGCAACTGGCATGCCTCTTGATTCTAAACGGTCACTCGAAATATGTTGAAAAGCCGCGTCCAGCCTCGATTGACAACTGTCGCCGAAGTCGGCATTATTTACAGGCTGGTACGGTCTCTACTTGCTTCGGGGCCTGGAGGATTTATGTTGCAGTATCTTCGAGCCATCTGGTCGGACGAACAAGGGCAGGATATTGCTGAGTATGCCGTAATGCTGGCTGTGATTCTGGTGCTCGTCATCGGAACAGTGCGTCTGATCGGTGGCAATGCGAACAATGCGTTTTCCAGCGTCGCAAGTTCTCTCAGCCAATAGATAACCGGGGACCATCACAAGGTTCGACATCACACGAACTCTTATGAAGCGATTTAGCACCTCCATCCGATTTTGCCGCTATTGGTTTACGTCCGCGGTGCAGGTGGAGGCCTGGAGCGACTCTACACATTAGAGACAGCTCGAGACTTTTTCAAAGCAGCCGCGATAAGATCGCGGCTTTTGTTTTTTCCCGAACCGAAAGGATATTCCAATGATCGTCAACATGTCCGATACTGCCACCCCTGAACAGATCGAGCACGTTATACAACGTATCCGCGAAGCCGGCTTCCAGCCACACGTTACACGCGGAACGGAGCGCACTATCGTGGCTGCCGTGGGCAGCGGAGGACGCCGTCACGAAATTGAGGCCCTCTGTGTTGCTCCGGGTGTTGACAACGTTGTTCCCATTGCGCAACCGTTCAAGCTCGTAAGCCGTCAGACGCGCCCGACGCCTTCCTTGGTGAACGTTGGCGGGGTAAACATCGGAGGAGATGATGTCGTTGTCATTGCGGGGCCCTGCTCAGTGGAATCTCGCGAACAGTTGCTTGAGACGGCTCATGCGGTGAAAAAGGCTGGGGCAACCATGCTTCGCGGCGGAGCCTACAAGCCTCGCACGTCCCCATATGAGTTTCAGGGTCTCGGCATCGAGGCACTCAAGATCTTGCGCGAAGCGCGTGAGGAGACCGGCCTCCCAGTGGTGACCGAAGTGATGAGCACCGAGGACGTGGATCTCATTTGCCAGTACGCCGACATGTTGCAGGTTGGCGCCCGTAATATGCAGAACTTCGCGCTGCTGCGGCGCCTCGCTACGCTTCGGAAGCCGATCCTGTTGAAGCGTGGACCATCCGCGACCGTGAAGGAGTGGTTGCTTGCTGCTGAGTATCTATTGGCTGGGGGAAATCGAGATGTGGTGCTCTGCGAGCGGGGCATCAAGACGTTTGAAACCGCCACACGCAACACGATCGATCTGGCATCCATTGCACTGGCGAAAGAGCTCTCGCACCTGCCAGTTATTGCCGATCCGTCGCACGGCACCGGCAAACAAAGCCTGATCGGTGCAGTTTCACGCGCAGCCATTGCCATCGGTGCCGACGGGATTATTGTGGAGGTTCATCCGTGCCCAGAGCGCGCATTGTCGGACGGGCCGCAATCCCTTGACATCCCGCAATTCGAGAAAGTCATGCAGGGATTAAGCAATCCTCTACGCCAAGTAATGTCGAATCGACTGCAGGTGGCTAGAGCGTAGGCAGGAGTCTACTCGGCGCTGGTTGTCATGCTTCTCTATTGCGTAGGATTTCGCGGGAATTTGAGGAATGGCATGCGCACATTGTTGATGACGACATTATCTGCGTCGATTGACTGTGGCGGGAGAAATCCAGCGGCGCCGTTATACGTCACGTAATCGTCCTGGTCGACCCCGTCGCCGCTCACGCCCAAGCCACCGACCAGCACACCATTCTTATACAACGGCAATGACCCAGGGAAGAAGACGATGCCGCTCTGATTCTGCGGGTTCGCGCTATCCGATCCTTGCGTGCATGGATTCGCCGTATCGAATTGGTATAGCGAAAAAAACGGCCCCGGACCGGAGCCATTGATCCCCGAAGGAAATAGGGGCTGCGATCCAAATCCGATCGTGCGGTTGCTCAGTGCTGTCCCGGCCGGAATGCCCGGCAAATCTACATGGCCCCCACTGCTGAACCAGATCACGTTGCGCGCTTTTGCTACCGCGACGTCGGCACTGAAAACAGTGCCGTCCGGCATCCTATAGAGCCCCAGAATCGTGCCGTCGAGATCGGCCACCGCAATCGTCATGCGCGTGCGCGAACTCTGCGGCAAGCGGATCACCGCCCGCGTTTTCTCGGCAGTTGCCACGGCCTGGTTGATGATCGTCTGCACATCGTCCTGCGTGAGACCGCCGCTTCCTGCAATCGGTCCGGCCAGCATACCTTCCGGTGGAAGAGAGCCATCGATCGGCCCCTGCACATAGATTCCGGGGTTCGATCCGCCCCTCACCGCTGCCGGCGGAGTCGTCTGATTCACGAACGGCAAGGCAATGCCGCCGATGATGACCACCCCCGGGGGCGGTAATTGCGCCGCCGAGGGCAGAAATCCAGCGTTGGTTGAGCCCGCGAATGCTGCATATTCGGCGATGGTGTTGGAAGTGCTCACCACGCCGACGCCTCCGACTGCAAATCCGTTCTTGAACAGCGGCACACCTCCCGGATTCACAGCGTTCGGATCGCTGTCGAGTTCGTCCGCTTTGCCCGTCAGAACGCCGAGCCCGGTACTCGATCCGTCAATCGAGCGCGCGGGACTCAAAGCCTTCCCCGGCAGATAGCTGATGTTGAGCGGACATCCACGATTTGTGTTTTCGATTCCATACAGGTCCCCGCTCGGCGCTCCCGCCACCCCCGGGGGAAAATGAATGCCGCTGATGAAGCGGACTGTGCGCGTCGAAAGCGGAGCCTGATTGTTGCTGAAAGATGCCGCGGTACGCGCCAGCGCGACGGCGAGTTCACCCGCGTTCTCCGCGTGACTGAAATTGCCTATGCCCGTAGGAGGCGCGACGGGCTGCGTCTCAAAGATCGCGAGAATATTTCCCGCGCGATCGGCTACCGCAATTACCATCGGCTGAACCGCAGATTGCGCCACCGCCTGTACAATTTTGTCGACATCATTTTGATCGAGCGGCTGCGCCGTGGGTGGTGGACCGGTCACGTCAGGAGTTCCTCCTCCGCCACTCGCGCAGGACAAAAGAGTAACGCTCATTACCGCGAGCGAGATCAGCAAAGCCACCGCAAATTGTCTCTGATTCCAGACCAAGTATTTCCTCGAAAGGAGAACCCCACTACCGTCAACTAATTTTGCCAACCTGCAGCAGACACTGCCAGATCCAAAGTGATTACGGGCGATCGAAGGTAATAGCAGTTGTTCGGTTATGTATTGTTCCGGTCTATAGAGTGTGATACCTAGAAGTTCATCTCATTCCAACAAGAGCTCACCGATTGCGGCCCCCGTGCTTGTTCAAACACGCTCGCCATGCCCAGCTTGTGTTCTGGCTCGCGATCGCCGCTGTCTCCAACTCTTTCCCGCAGGCACGGCCGGCCGTTATCTCTTCTGAGATCCGCATTCTCGCCCGTTCGCGGCGCGATCGATCGCTTCCAGAAGTGCCCGTTGACGCGTCGGTTTCTATCCAGGGACGGGTTCACGATGCATCGGGTCGTGCCGTTCCGACGGCGCGCATCACGCTGCGCGCCGGCGCGAGACTTGTTTATGCAGCCGAAAGCAGCGCTGAGGGCCTGTTCCGTATCCCGGGGGGAGACTCTACCCGACGGCCGCTGATTCCCGCCGCAACCTACTCGCTCGCGGTCGAAAAAGACGGCGTGGTCGCAACTCTTGCATCCCTTACGGTCGCGGAAGGCGAGCTGGTGAGTCTCGACGTATCCCTCAGTCTGCCTTCATCGCAGCCGATGGATGTCGGCCCCGCAGGAATCGCCGGACTGCGTACAGCACCACTGCCTCCTCCGCCATCGCGTTCGACCTATCCTGAGGCGCGCACCATAGCATCCGAAACCAATCCCACTGACATGTCGCCCGAAACTATTCCCCCTGACTCGGCAAACTTCGAAACGCGTTCTGATCGCTGGTGGGCCCCAATGCCCGATTGGCGCCGTTACGAGGGACAATCCGATGCACCTTACGTGAAAGGTCACTGGTACGATCCGTTCAACCGCAACCGGCTCAAAGGCGACTATCCCATCTTCGGTCAACAGTGGTTCTTCAACTTCACCGGCGACAGCGTTACGTCGGTTGAAGCGCGCCGTCTCAATCTACCGAGTGGCGCCTCCGGCGCTGGGGGCGACAACTTCCCTTTCTTCGGACGCGGCGAGCAGTCGTTCACTTCGCAGACCTTCCGGCTGTCGTTCGACCTCTTCCGAGGCGATGCAAGCTTCCGTCCGCTCGACTTTCGCATTCGCGTGACACCCGAATTCAGCCTAAATTTTCTCCAGACCCGTGAGCGTGGCCTGGTCAACATCGATGTGCGCGAAGGAACCAACCGCTTCGACCAACACATTGGCCTGCAGGAGGCTTTCGTCGAAGCGAAACTGCATGACCTGAGCCCGAACTACGACTTCGTTTCCGTGCGGGCCGGAATTCAGCAATTCAACAGCGATTTTCGTGGATTCATTTTTTCTGAAGAGCAGCCAGGTGTGCGAATTTTCGGCAGCCTGCTCTCGAATCGCATCAACTACAACGCCGCCTGGTTCTACCTTCTTGAGAAAAACACGAACAGCGGTCTGAATACATTCGAGAAGCGCGACCAGCAGGTATATGTCGCCAATGTCTACATCCAGGATTTTCTAAAGAAAGGCTTCACCAACGAGTTCAGCTTTCACTACAACCGCGACGATCCCAGCGTGCATTTTGACGACAACGGATTTCTGGTTCGTCCCGCGCCCATCGGATCGGTCGTCAATAACGGCGTTCTGGAACACGGCATTCGCGCCTACTATCTGGGATGGACGAGCAACGGCCACATCGGTCGCCTTAATGTCAGCCATGCGTTCTACCAGGCGCTCGGACATGACACGCTGAACCCGATCGCCGGCCGTCGCGTTGACGTCAATGCTCAACTCGGAGCACTCGAGCTTTCGGTCGACAAAGACTGGATGCGATTTCGCGCATCCTTGCTCTATTCTTCCGGCGACGGCGACAATCGCTCAGGCGTGTCGCGCACCGACACTACGGCGCGCGGCTTCGACACAATAGTCGACAACCCGCACTTCGCAGGCAGCGATTTCAGTTTCTTCAATCGTGAAGGACTGCGGCTGACTGGTTCCGGGGTAGACCTTGTCGGTCCTGAGAGTCTTTTTCCCAGCCTGCGCTCAAGCAAAGAAGAAGGGCAGGCGAATTTCGTAAATCCCGGTCTCTGGCTCTGGAACCTGGGTGCCGACTTCGATCTCACCCCAAAGCTGAAGGCGTTTTTGAATGGAAATTACCTGCGCTTTGATCGCACCGAGCCTATCGAGATCGTGCTCTTTCAGCGCCCGATTCATCATGGCATCGGGACAGATCTTGGTACAGGCATTGAGTATCGCCCACCGCTCAGCGAGAACATCGTAGTGCGCGCTGGATTCGCGAGCCTGATTCCCGGCCGCGGTTTCGAAGACATCTTCACTGGAAAGACGTTGTTCGCTGGCTTCGCCAGTGTGAAATTTCAGTTCTGACTTGTTGTCAATAGGGCCTGTTTGTGAATTCTTATATGAATTGTCATCCTGAGCGTCGCGAAGGACCCGAGGTGCGGAGTGATACATTGCTGCAGCAATGCATCTGGTTCGTCACGCTATCGACTACATTTGCGCTGCTCACCATCCTCAATTCGACCGCCCAGGATACTTCCCTTCTCCGGCAGCAACAATCAGAAGCCGACCAGAAATCCTCCGGTTGCCAGTCTTGTCATATCTCCATGGATAGCGTCACCATGCACACGACGGGAACGGTTCGCCTCGGCTGCACTGACTGTCATGGCGGGAACGCAGAGGTCCGGATCAGCGCGGGAATGCAGGCGGCTTCCGCTGAATATCAATCGCTAAAAAAGCAAGCGCATCCGCATCCGCGCATTTTCTCTAATCAAACCAATGCCGCAAATCCGGTTCGCGCTTACACGAACTGGTTGAAAGAAGACCGCGACTACATCCGCTTTGTAAATCCGGGCGATCTACGCGTCGCCGAGGAGACCTGCGGACGTTCTGCTTGCCACACTGCTGAAGTCCGAAAAGCTGAGACCAGCATGATGACGCACGGCGCAATGCTCTGGGGCGCCGCCCTCTATAACAACGGCGCAGTTCCATTCAAGACTCCTCGCTTCGGCGAGAGCTACGGGCCCGATGGCCTCCCGCGGCGACTTATGACCTTTCCGCCGCCTACGCTCGAGGAAACGGAGAAAAAGGGCGTGCTTCCCTACCTCGATCCGATCCAGCGCTGGGAGATTTCTCAGCCCGGGAACGTGTTGCGCGTTTTCGAGCGTGGTGGCCGCAAGCGACCCGATATCGGCAATCCTGACCTGGTCACCGATCCCGGCAAGCCTGAAATCAAACTGAGCGATCGCGGCTTCGGGACCGAGCTCCGCACGGATCCCGTATTCCTCGGGCTGCAGAAGACCCGATTGCTCGATCCCCTGCTCTCGTTTCCTGGCACCAACGACCAGCCCGGGGACTATCGGGCCAGCGGGTGCAGTGGCTGTCACGTGATCTATGCGAACGATCGCGCACCTGAGCATTCGTCTGTGTATGGACAGTTTGGAAATCTTGGTTTCAGCGCGACTGCCGATCCCACGGTTCCGAAGAATCAATCCGGTCATCCGCTGCGGCACCAATTCACCCGTTCGATTCCGTCCAGCCAGTGCATGACATGTCACATCCACCCCGGCACGAACATGGTCGCCACGTATTACGGCATGACTTGGTGGGACAACGAAATGGATGGTGAGCATATGTGGCCGCATAATCAGCAGCATCCGTCAGCGCAGGATCAATTCGAGGTGCAGACGGGCAACCCCGAGCGTTCCGCCGTTCGCGGACTTTGGGCAGATGTCAATTTTCTAGAAAAAGTCGGCACGCCCGAGTTCAATTCGCAACTCAAACACACGCAGTTCGGCGACTTCCACAGCCACGGCTGGATCTTCCGCTCCGTTTTCAAGCACGATCGCCAGGGAACGCTGCTCGACGCCAACGATAAGCCGGTTGCTTTCGACGACCCCGACAAATTCAAGAAGGCCGTACACCTCCAGGACATCCATCTCGAAAAAGGAATGCAATGTATCGACTGCCACTTCGAGCAGGACAGCCATGGCAACGGAAAGTTGTACGGCGAAACGCGCAACGCGGTTGAGATCGATTGCATTGATTGTCACGGGTCAATTCACCAGCGCGCCACCCTTGTCACATCCGGACCAGCCGCACCTGCCAGAGGCACGCATCTCGCGGGTCTTCGCACGCCATGGCAAGAGCGGCGTTTCTACTGGAAGGACAACCGCCTTTACCAGCGCTCCATGCTCGAACCGGGCGAGGAGTGGGAAGTCGTGCAGGTACTCGACACGATCACACCGGGCAACACTCACTACAGTGAAAAGTCGCGGCTTGCGAAGACACTCGCGCGGGACGGCGCCACTTGGGGCAACGCTCCCCATGATGAGAAAAATCTCGCGCACTCAAACCAACGCATGACGTGTTACTCGTGCCACTCATCCTGGGCGCCGACTTGTTACGGCTGCCATCTTTCGATGACCGCTAACCAGCGGATGCCGATGCTTCACAACGAGGGCCTGACGACCCGCAACTGGACTTCTTACAACTTCCAGGTCTTGCGCGACGACGCATACACGCTTGGCATCGATGGCACGGTCACCGGACATCGCGTGGCGCCAGTGCGGTCGGCGTGCGCTGTGCTGGTCAGTTCGCAGAACAGCGATCGTGACTGGCTCTACTATCAGCAGCAGACGATCTCTGCAGAAGGGTTCAGCGGCCAGGCCTTCAGCCCCTTTGTGCCACATACTGTTCGCGGTCGCGAGACCAAAACCTGCACTGATTGTCATGTTTCCCGCGTGGGCGACAACAATGCCTGGATGGCACAACTTCTTATGCAGGGCACGAATTTCATGAACTTCATGGGTCGCTACGTCTTTGTCGCGAACGGAAAATCGGGCTACGCCGCAGTGGCGGTTACGGAACACGACGAACCGCCTGCAGTCATTGGCAGCGACTTCCAAAAGATCGCTTACCCCGATGACTACGTACGCCACCAGTCTGATCATGGGGAATTGAGGGAAGCCTATGAACATGCAGGTTCGGAGGTGCTCGACGTGCAGGCGCGCGGTGAGTATCTCTACGCGGCCATGGGAACGCGCGGATTTCGCATCTATGACATCGCGAACATCGACAACAAGGACATCTCGCAGCGTACGATCACTTCGCCTCTCTCGCCGCTCGGGCAGAGGTTCTATGTCCCGACAAAGTACGCAACTGCAGTCGCTACCCCAACGACCCTTGGCGTGGACCCGCTGCGCTCACATTTGAAGGAGAACGAAGAACAGCCCGCGCACTTGCTGTACGGCTTCCTTTACGTCGCCGATAGATACGAAGGCTTGGTCATTGTCGGAAACCCGAATCTCAAGAGCAAGAGCCCGGGTGTCGGCACCCTTCTCGACGGCAACCCAGCTAACAATTTCCTCAAACGGGCCCTTGCGTTCAATCCCGACGGAGCGCTGAATGGCGCGCGCCGCGTCGTGATCGCAGGCACTTATGCCTATGTGTTATGCGACCGCGGTCTAGAGGTAGTCGATCTTGACAATCCTCTGCAGCCACGCATCACGGCCGAAATTGGAGCACCGGCGCTTCAGGACGCCCGCGGAATCGCAATCCAGTTCCTTTGCACCTTCGTCGTTGATCGTGAGGGCCTGAAGGTTCTCGATGTCACCGATCTCGCGCACCCTGCGCTCGTCCCGGGCGCAACCGTGCCCCTCGACGATGCACGTAATCTTTACGTTGCCCGCACTTACGCCTATGTTGCCGCTGGACGCTCGGGTCTGGCGATTATCGACGTAGCCCGGCCGGAGCAGCCGCATCTTGATCAAATGTTCACCGCGGGTGGCGCCATCAGCGACGCCAACGATGTCAAGCTCGGCATGGTCAGTTCCAGCCTCTTCGCCTATATCGCCGACGGAAAGAATGGGCTGCGAGTCGTACAACTTTTCTCGCCGCAAACCGTTCCGGGATTTCTTGGTTTCAGCCCGCGTCCGGCGCCAAAACTGATCGCCTCGTACCGAACCAAAGCGCCAGCACTAGCAATCTCTAAGGGAATCGATCGCGACCGCGCTGTCGACGAACGAGGAAACCAGTTGGCCGTCTTCGGCCGCCGTGGTTCGCGCCCCTTCAATCGCCAGGAATTGGAGAGGATGTACCTGAAGGATGGAAAGCTCTATACCGTGACCAACGATCCGCCGAGCGCCGCGTCCCAACCTTAACGCAAGATTGGGTCCACTCGTAAACAAATCCTAGCGCGTGCGCAGCGACGCGGTGCCCCGTAGCTCGGGAATCGTGTAGGTCCCCTTTGTCCGTTTTGCATTCGACCAGTCGTGATATCCATGGCACTCGAAGCAGCCCCCCTCGGCAGCTTCATGACTTGTGCCGCCATCTCGATGACAGCTGCGGCAGGTGGAGATCCCTGCCACCAATACATCCGAGGTTTCCCGGCTGTTGACAGCCTTCACATGGCAGCTGCCGCAGGTCACTGCGCGGTGCGCGTGGTGGTCGAATTCCGCGTTCTGGAGCCATCGCGGCGTGATCTGAGGTTTCGCAATTTCCACCAGCCCATTGTCGGCGGGCGAGAGCGTATGGCACTGTTTGCATGTCTTGCGATAAAGGAGCCACTCCGCGTCTTCTACCCGGAAGCGCACCCATTCATCGGCATTGTGCGCAACCTTTAGGGCGTTGGGACGCCCCGGCAACTCGCGATCGACCTTCTCCACTTCGTGCACCGACGCTGAATGCACAGCAATGTAGCCACGGAATCGCGTCGCCAGGAATTGCCGAACCACGTCTGGCTTGTCGTGCGGAACCGGCTCCTCCCCAAAACGCTTGTCGAAACTCAGAAGATGACAACCCGCACAATTGCGCGCGAACGTGGGCGGCGCCATGTTGGAAAACGACCGCCCGGGTACCGTCGCTGCCGTCTCTCCCTGGCCCGAGTGCAAAGCGGCATATTGCACTTGCGCCGTACTACCAGCGTATGGCAGCGTGTCGGAAGTGCTTGCAGGCCGGTGGCAATCGTCGCAACTCATCTGCACTCGCGTCTGGTTTGGACCTATCAGATTGGGCTGCATGTGGACGTAGTGGTTCAGCTTGAGGTGACCAGGATCGCCCGAATTTCCCCGTGCCGTTCGAAACTCCGGATGCCGTCGCTCGAAGCTCGTGATATTGGCCTCGAATTTCGAGGACCCAGTTTTCGTCTTCAAATCCGAATGACATTGCGTGCAATTCTCATCCGCAGTTGCGCTTAGCCGCATCGCGCCCTTGTGTTCCGCATGACACGAGGAGCACGACGGCGTGAACTTCTGGTTGGCGTGATGGTTAGGCCCGTCATGGCACGTGAGGCAGGCCTTATCCTCAACGGGGCGGAAGTACGCTCCCGCGTCCGGCAAATGACACACGCCACATTGCTTCGTGAAAGCCGCATGGGAATATGAGAGAGGCCCGCTCGAATACGCGCGCGGGCCGCCTTGTGCGCGTTGCACAAAAAACCACGCAAGCGCGATCACCGGCACCGAGATTGAGAGCCATAGCTTCCACCGTCGAAACCAGTGCGGCCGCGCAAAATACTCTAAGTCGATGCGCCTTGCCAGTGCCTTCGTAGTTCGTATTCGGCGAAGCATGTCAGTATCTTAGTGCCACCACAGCGTGAATCGCTCCCAGCAGCAGCAACGCGTACGAAAGCGGCACGTGTACGAGAAGCCATCCGTGCAGCAGCCGATGCAGCCGGCTTTGCTGATCTAGCTGTCGCTTTTCTTCCGTAATGTTCTCGAGATCGTCGATCGCGGAGTGCAGTCCGAGCGGAAGCAGAATCCTCATCTGACGGAACATGGCACGCCCGCGATCCACATCGGCGAGGGCTGCTCCCCGACCTCCCGCCTTTTCCAGGTACGGCTCAACTTGCCCCCGATAGAATTCCCGGAGCTCCGCAGCGACCTTTTCATCCGCTTCCAGGCCGGAAGTGACCGTCACGTCGCAATTCGCGCCCGCGCTGGCCGCCATAGCCCGTTGCTGCTGCGAAGCCAATGTCACGTCCCCTTCCAGCACGGCGCCCGCCTGCTCGATCACCTTCCACGCTTCTTTCGACAGTTGCTCGCGCACGCGATCGATTTGCTCGTAGATCGTCTCCATGGGAAGGCGCTCGGTTTGCAAGCGCGGCAGGTAGTGTTGAAGCACTGCCCCAAGGATCCCGCTCAGGAAGACGATCACGAACATCCACATGAGGACCTGCGTCAATGGCCCACCGAAATGAAATCCTCCGTGCAGCAGGATCAACGGAAAACTTAACGTCCCCAGCCACAGGTGCCCGCGCATCCAGCGTGACGCGCGGCCGATGCGCCAGATTGGGAATTTCTTTCGGAGGCTAAGCAAGCCCGCGAAGATCATGGCCGCGAATCCCGCGCTGCCGTAGATCAATCCCATCAAGCTTCCACCTGAAACATGCCCGCGGATAGCGTACGGAATGTAGGCGGCGACCGACGCAGCGAGTACTACCGCCATGAACCACAGCCATCCCCGATGCGTTTCGTCGATGCGCACCTTCAGCTCCTTGGCAACGGGTTGGATTGCGCCATCAGGCTGGAGAAGAAATCAGGCGGGTTCACGCGGTGGGCGGCGTCGTGCGGACAGGCATAGACACAGCTCGGTTCGGCGTGATCGTGACACAGATCACACGATGTCGCCTTCACCCGGGTCGTGGCAATCTTGCGTCCCGGTCGATCGGGATCATCTAGTTCCACCGGAAACGGGTGCATGTTGATGTTTCCATATGGACAGTTGCTCGCGCAAAGACCACAACCGATGCACCAGTCCTCGATGATCACCTCGAGCGAGTGGCGGCGGCGGATGGAGCCCACCGGGCATCCCACCATGCAAAGCGGATCACGGCACTGGCGACAGGAAGTCGCGACGAGATACTTGTCGAACCGCAAGCCTTCTCGCACTAGGCGAGTCACTCCGTCATGCGCGTCGGCGCAGGCCCGCACGCACTGATCGCAGCGCGTGCAACGTTCCAGATCGAGCACCAGCAGGCTTTGCGCCTCCATCAGTCCCTGCGCCAGGAACTGATCCACCGGGACGTTCTGAATTTGCATGGTGCGCCGCTGGTTTTCTGCCACTCGGCTTTTTGCGACGGCTTCGAGGCTGCGCCGCACGTCGGGGAATTTTTCGAGCATCAAGTGGAAATCATTGGCTGCGATCCGCACCGCCTCAAGGTGATCCAGTGCCGTACAGGTCGCTGATCGTGGAGTCTCGCTCAGCAACGCCATCTCGCCGAAGTATCCTCCTCTGGCTAGGTAAGCGAGCACCAGTTCCCCGCCGGGGCGCTCCTCCGCCACCCTCACGAACCCAATTCGCACCAGGTAAAAGCTGTCGGCTGCATCGCCCTGCCGGCAAATCACCTGCCCGGGATTGAACCGAATCAATTCCACGTGTTCACGTAAATGGTCGACGAAATCGGAGGTAAGAGAGGCGAAGATAGGAATGCTGCGCAAATGCGAATCGAGAGCGCGCGTCCGGTAGTTGTGCTCCAGTTGAGCGCGAAAAGTCTTATTACGTTGCAGGATATCGAGCACGTTGCGCAACATCTCGAGCATCACGCAGTCGGTCTTGGCCCGTACGGTTGCCGAACGCGGGTAATAACTCATGCAGGTCATCTCGCCGAAGAGCTCACCCGGCCCCAGTTCCGCCACTGGCCGGTCATAGGGCAGATCCACTGACGCATCGATGGGAATAAACGGACGATCGCTCTCCTCGCTGCGCCGGTCTTCATCTCGCGGAGTCAGCAGGCTCTTCAATCGACTGAAGAATCCGCGGCTGCTGCCTTCGGTCTTGACGTGCGCAACCGGGCTCGCGAGGAACACTTCCGCAGTGCCTTCGAGGATGTAGAACGCCGTCGAGCCGAAATCGCCCTCTCGGCAGATAATCTCGCCCGCGCGATACTGCCTTTTCACCACTGCCTTCTGATTGAGTTGCAGGAACGTCCCGGAGACGTTCTGGAAAATCGGCAGGTCCACCAGTTCAGTTGGATCAAGCACGTCACCCGTGCCCAATTCCGTGCCAAGTACACGCTTGTTGGTGAGCGCACCTGTCGGGCAAGACACCATGCACTCCCCGCACGAAACGCACGACGACTCGCCCATAGGCAGGTTGTTGTCGAAAGAAATACCCGCCTGGTAGCCTTTTCCGCGGCGCGCCAGCACCCAGTTGTGACGAATCTCGTCGCAGCCGCGAATACAGCGGTCGCATAGAATGCACGCCTCGTGATCGACTGCGATGACCGCCGAAGAATCGTCTTTGCCTCGCGGAGTTGTCCGTTTCGGAAAGCGTGAAGTCTCAATGCCAGCGTGATCAGCCAGACGCTCTAATTCGCAATCTCCTGAATGCTGCTGCCGGGCGCAGGGCGACGGATGATCCGCCATCAGCAACTCGATCAGCGTGTGCCGCGCCGCCAGCACTCCATCGGTCGCCGTCTTTACATTCATTCCCGTCTCAACCTGCCGGATGCACGATGCGGCATACACTCGTTGCCCGACATCAACCACGCACACCCGACAGACGCCAACCGGATTTTCATTCTGCTGGTGGCACAGGGTGGGAATCGAAATCCCGTGCATCCGGGCCGCGTCGAAGATAGTTGTTCCTGCAGGAACGGCAACGTTTTGGCCGTCGATCGTGAGTTGTACTCCGGGAGTCGCTTTGGCGCTCAACCGCGACCTCCGGCGAAGCACACGCCCGCCACGCAACGCTTGTTCTGTAAATGATCGTTCACCACTTCCGGAAAGTGTTTCAACACTGACGCGATCGGCACCGGCACGACTTGTCCGAGCCCACAGATAGACGTCAGCTTCATCGCCGTGGAAAGCTCTTCAAGCAATGTGAGATCGCCTTCTCGCGAACGCCCTTCTTTCCAACCAGTCAACATCTCGACCATCTTTTGCGATCCCATGCGGCACGGAACACATTTTCCGCACGACTCGTTGCGATAGAAGCGCACCGCGTTCAGCGCCATATCGAGCATGCAGCGGCCTTCGGCGCAGACAACTATCGCGCCCGAGCCGACCATCGATCCTGCCGCTGCAACTGCATTCCAATCGAGTGGCAGGTTCGCCATCGATGCCGGCAGATAGCCCGAGGAGGGTCCCGATGGCGCGAATGCCAGCAACTCCCGTCCGCCATCGACTCCGCCCGCATAGCTATTAATCAATTCGGCATAGGTCGTACCCATGGGCACTTCGAAAACTCCAGGACTGTTCACATCGCCGCTGACGCCAACAAATTTCACGCCTACGGAACCGTTTTTTCCCTGCGCCTTGTACCAGTCCACGCCGCGTGAGAGGATTGCCGTCGCAAGCGCGAACGTTTCAACGTTGTTGATGACGGTCGGCTGGTTCCACAAGCCGTTCGTCCCAGGGAAAGGCGGCTTGTTGCGGGGCTCGGCGCGCTTGCCTTCGATCGCCTCCAGCAAAGCACTTTCTTCTCCACAGATGTACCCGCCGGGGCTGACGAAGATTTCGAGATCGAACGACAAATCCGAACCAAGCATCCTTGCTCCGAGCAGCTTTTCCTGGTAGCAACGCTGGATCTCGCGCTCAAGAATCTCTCTTGGCTCCTCGTATTCGTGGCGGATATAGAGAATTCCCTGCCGTGCGCCGGTCACGAGTCCGGCCACCATCATGCCTTCAATCAGCAACCATGGGACCGCCTGCATGATGAAGCGATCTTTGATAGTTCCCGGCTCGCTCTCGTCCGCATTGCACACTATGTACTTTGCAGTTCCACTCGCATTGCGTACGATCTCCCACTTCGTACCCGTCGGAAATCCAGCGCCACCCATGCCGCGCAGGGCGCTTGCTTTCAATGTCGCGATTACTCCAAGAAAGTCACGTGTCTCAATGAGCTTCCGTAGAACTGCGTAGGCCGATTTCCCCTGGTAGGGATCGCACGCGACTGAAGCGTGCAGGTGCTCACGCGGTTCTAATGGCAGGTGTCCGCCAGAAAGCAGGTCACGAACCATTTCGGCCGTTGCCGCTCCACCCGCGGTCGAATAGATCATTCCATTCACGCTGACGGCGGGCGCTTTGTCACAGCGTCCCAGGCACGAGACGTCGCCCAGTACCACGTCGTCAGGGCGCGCGGCACCGAACGCCAGTTGCAACGCCGATTTCACCTCGGCTCCGCCTCGAAGGTGGCAACTCATGTCGCCGCACACGCGCACCTCGACGCGCGGGGGTGGCGCCAATCGAAAATGCGGATAGAAGCTGACCGTGGCGTGAATCTGGCTCAGTGGTACCTGGATCTGCTGCGACAGCAAACGCAGTTGTTCGCCCGGCAAATATCCAAATTCGCGCTGGATGGCGTGAAGTTGTTCGTACACCTGACCTGTCCCTGACTGATTTCCTGCATGAGTTTTGAAATCTTAACTTGGAAGCACTTGCAAAGCGGCCGGACCCGGCGCAGATTTCGCACGCTAGTAACCTCGTCGCCACTTCTTAACCGTGCTATTTCTTGATTTCGGCGACGAAGTTGGATACGGTGGGGTCGCTCTTCCTGAACAATTCACGCGATGGGAGATGCCTGCGCTTGATGCTCAGGACACGCACGCTCGGACTTGTGTTTGCGGTATGGGCCGCGATGTGCGCGGCTACAATCGGGTTTGCCCAGACCGGAGAGCCGGCGCCTGTCGGCAAATACAACGGTCCCGGCGGATGCGCCGCTTCGAGTTGCCATGGCAGCATCGCACCGAAAACGGTCCTGCGCATTCCCCAGAATGAATACAGCATCTGGGTCGGACAGGATAAGCACGCACGCGCCTACGACGTCCTATCGAACGATATCTCGGTGCGGATGGGGCGGATTCTTAACCTGCAGACCCCTCCGAATCAGAACGAGAAATGTCTCGCGTGCCACGCCCTCTCGGTAAAGCCCGAACAGCGCGCGCAAACATTCGATATCAGTGATGGCGTCAGTTGTGAGCATTGCCACGGACCCGCTTCGGGCTGGCTCGGACCTCATACGATAAAAGATTGGGAATCACGCACAGCCGATCAGAAAGCACAGCTCGGAATGATCGACCTGCGCAATGTAGCCACTCGCGCGCACAACTGCCTGCACTGCCACGTCGGAACCGAAGAAAAGTGGGTCGACCATCGGATGATTGCCGCTGGACATCCAGATCTCACTTTCGAGCTCAATTTGTTCAGCGCCGTGATGCCGCGCCACTGGCGCGATTCGAAAGATACACCATGGTTTGGAACGAAGGAGTGGGCCGTCGGGCAGAGCATGCAGTTACGCGACAGCCTTCGCCGCCTCGCCCGCCGGGCCCGCAGCGAAACCTGGCCCGAATATTCAGAACTGGATTGCTTCGCCTGCCATCATAGCCTCACTGGGCCCAAAGATAGCTGGCGCCAGCAGTTGGGCTATTCTGGCCGCACACCTGGCGTTCCGGCGTGGAATTCCGCACGCTATGTGGTCTTCCGCTATGGCGCAATGGAGGCCGACCCGGCGACTGCTAGCAAGCTCGACTCAGAAATCGTCAATCTTACCGGACTGATGGGTCAACTCAGCGGAAATCGCGAACAGATTGCGGCCTCTGCGGACCGCGCCGCCGACCTCGCTCACGATCTCGCTGCTAAACTCGACGCGCGAAATTACGACCAGGCCTTTACTGTTCGTGTCATGCACAGGATCGCGAGCGACTCGCAATCCATCTCGCAGCAGGGTCAGCGTGCAGCTGAACAGGCCACCATGACACTCGACTCTCTGAACAGTGTCTGCAAGCAGAACGGAATGTCGAATAGCGAGCTTCAAAGCGCGATCACGGGGTTGTTCCTACAATTGCAAAACCCGTCAGCCTACAACGGCCCGGCTTTTGCCGCGCAATTACAAAAGGTTAATACTGCACTCGACAGAAGCGACGCTCAGGCCGGAAAATAGGCACGCTCGCAACCATGCCCGACTATCCCAACACGCCCGAACACCAAAGGCTGCGTGAAAAGTATTCCGGACCCGTCCAACCCTGGCGCAAATGGGGGCCTTACGTCGCCGAGCGCGCTTGGGGATCAGCGCGCGAAGACTACAGTCCCTACGGCACGGCGTGGGATTTTCTGACGCACGACATGGCACGCAGCAAAGCGTATCGTTGGGGCGACGACGGCATTGCCGCCATCTGCGATCGATATCAAGTCCTGATCTTTGCTCTCGCGCTTTGGAACGGCCGGGATCCTATCCTCAAGGAACGGATGTTCGGACTTACCTGCGACGAGGGGAACCACGGCGAAGACGTCAAAGAATATTGGTTTTATCTCGACTCCACGCCCACCCACAGCTACATGCGGATGCTGTACAAATATCCGCAGGCCCAATTCCCCTACTCGCAACTGGTCGAAGAAAATCGCCGGCGCTGGGGTGCAAACCTGCCGGAATATGAATTGCTGAACACAGGTGTTTTCGACGAAAACCGCTACTTCGATGTCTTCGTTGAATATGCGAAGGCGTCGGAAGAAGACATCTGCATCCGGATCGAAGCGGTCAATCGCGGACCCGAAACCGCATCTCTTCATCTTCTTCCGCATTTGTGGTTTCGCAATCATTGGGGATGGAGCGATCCGCGTGGTGCCGAGCCCATGATCCGCCTGGGCGCGCGCAGTGACACCGTCTGCCTACTTGCCGACGACACCGCTGCCAGTCCCCTCGCGAACTTGCAATTCCCCTATAAGCTCGGCCGCCGGTATCTCTATGGTCCGGTCGCCGCCAAGCCGCTCTTCACAGATAACGAGAACAATGCAGTTCGCCTCTATGGCTGTGCCGGCAATCCCAAGCCCTTCGTAAAAGATGGATTCCACCGACGTATCATTCACGCCGAAGATTCAGTCGAGCCCGCTCAGTGCGGCACAAAGTCCTGTCTCTGGTACAAGCGAGATCTCGCTCCAGGCGAATCCTGGATACTGCGCTTGCGCCTCACGCCGCAGGAACTCGCCGAACCACTTGCTGCCGTTGATCCTACGATCCGATTGCGACGTTCTGAGGCGGATCAGTTTTACGAAACTATCCACCCTCCAAAAGCCACGCTGGAGGAACGTCGCATACAGCGCCAGGCGCTCGCCGGCATGTTGTGGAGCAAAGTTTTCTACTATTGGGACATCAACCGCTGGCTGGAAGGTGACAACCCGAACTTCCCTCCGCCAGAATCCCGAAAGCACGGCCGTAATGTGCACTGGCGCCACCTCAACTCCATGCGGATCCTCTCCATGCCTGACAAATGGGAGTTTCCGTGGTTTGCGGCATGGGACCTTGCGTTTCAGTGCTTGACCATCGCTCTGGTCGATCCTGATCTTGCGAAAGAGAATCTCTGGCTGCTGCTGTTCGAGCAATTCCAGCATCCTAACGGGCAGATTCCGGCCTACGAGTGGGAATTCTCTGATCTCAACCCCCCAGTACACGCCTGGGCCTGCTGGAAGGTCTACGAACTCGAACGCGAGCGCACCGGAGTAGCCGATAGGGCTTTTCTTGAAAAGTGCTTGCACAAGCTGCTCATGAACTTCGCATGGTGGGTGAACCGGGTCGATAGCGAAGGCAACAATGTTTTTGAAGGCGGTTTTCTTGGCCTTGACAACATCGCCGTAGTAGACCGCGGCGAGAAGTTTCCCGGCGGGGCCATCCTCGAGCAATCCGATTCCACCGGATGGATGGGCTTCTTCTGCATCTACCTGATGAAGATTTCCCTCGAGCTCGCCCGGACAAACCCGGTGTACGAGGGCCTCGCGACAAAGTTCTTCGAGCATTTCATCTACATCGTCAGTGCGATGAAGAAGATGGGTGGTCGCAATTACCAGCTCTGGGATGAAAAAGACGGGTTCTTCTACGACGTCCTTCGGTATCCCAACGGGGAGTTTCACAAGTTCCGCCTCCGCTCACTGGTCGGTCTGATTCCCCTCTATGCGATCGCGGTGATGCCTTTGGAGGAACTCGATCCCTTTCCGGTTTTTCGAAAGGACGTCGAGTGGTTTCTGAAAAACCGCGCCGATCTGGTTGGGGATGCCTGCTACCGCGAAGGCCAGAATGGCGACCGATATGTGCTCTCCATCGCCGCC
>Ga0126369_10000092_pt1 | contig 53030 bp, 87 predicted proteins | sample PanSoiMetaPlot_1_FD_109646 | JGI IMG/M metagenome (GOLD analysis project Ga0126369, IMG submission 109646) | Tropical forest soil microbial communities from Panama - MetaG Plot_1 | ecosystem: Environmental > Terrestrial > Soil > Tropical forest > Bulk soil | place: Panama | collected 2016-02-17
CCAAGAAGCGCACAACGCGATCGTGGCAGCCACCGCCAAGCAGGCCGTGCCACGCATCGGCGTGAAGAAGCCCCAGAAGCGCGAGGTGTCCCACAACGGGCGGACCTGGATCGACTACGACCGGATGGAAGACCCGGACGCCTTCGACGTGTACCCGCACAGGCGGGTGGATGGCGTCGAGGTGCCGATGATGGCAACGCCGGCAGCGATGAGGGTGAAGGTCATCGGCAGCTATTACGGTGTGATGCGAGCGCACGAGGCATCGCCGTTCGCGAAGGATCCGAAGTCGGAATACATCCGCCTGCCCAAGCCGCGCCCGTGGGCGCCGTCCTGCGACGACTTCGACCTGCTGCCGGACGTGGGCTAATGCCGACCCTAACCGACGTGGACCAGTGGGGCGTGATGCTGCTGGACCGCAGCGCCGACGCCCAGCGCATGCGGCTGCTGAACATCGACGTGCGTTTGTCCGCAGGTGAGATCGACATCGGCGATGCGCTGGACGAAGCCAAGCTGGTGCTGGGGGAAGAAGTGGTCGACGGCATCCTGGCGATCCTGAAGTGGACCGGGAAACCGCAGGCGCAGCATCCGGCAGCGGGGCTGCCGTCGGAGGTGCTGGAGGCGATCGAGAAGGCCAAGCAGCAGGTTTCGGAAGGCTAATCAGCGGTGCGCGTGGGTAGGCGGCTAAGCCGTTGCCGGCCTGAAAAAGACCCGACGAGGACCCGCGCGCACCGCGCCTTGGAGCGCCCGTGAATGTCGTTCCTGCTCAAGCACTACTCGTCCGAGCTGCTGAAGCGGGAGGCTGACCCTGAACGCGAGATCCGAAAGGTCTTTCGGGCCGAGGAATTCGCAGCCGGCCACGTCGAACAGCTTGCGTTTCTGAGCGACCGGTCGCCCTGGCAGCACGTCATGTGCGCCAGGCAGTCGGGAAAGAGCTGGGGGTGCGACGGGAAGCTGTTCGAGAACGCACAGAACTACCCACGCTCCGTCGGGCTGCTTCTCGGCATCAAGGGCACGGGTGTCCGAGTAAACAACTGGATCCCGATCTGGCAGCAGGGCGTGTGTGAGCGGTATTCGCTATCCGCCGACTGCCACAACGAATCCCAGATGCTGACGACGTTCCCGAACGAGGCGCGCGTCATGTTCGCCGGCACGGACGACTTGACCAACGTCAAGAAGTACCTCGGCAACCGCCTGCACAACTGCGTCGTCATCATCGACGAGTGCCAGGACCAGCCCGAGCACGTTCTCAAGTACATCCTGACCGTACTACTTCCGCCGATGTGCACGCCGACGACCCAGATCATCATCGCGGGCGTCATTCCGGAGATGCCGGTCGGTTACTTCCTGGACCTGGCCGAGTACGACGCGGAATCGAAGACAGGCGGGAAGGGACCTGGCTACGCCCACCATTCCTGGGCCCGCGCCGCCAACGTCCATACGCCAGAGGCGATGAAGCAGCTCCAGGACTACCTGAAGCGCCACAACATCTCGATCGAAGACCTGACGATCCAGCGCGACTGGTTCAAGCGGCGCGTGTGGTCGCGAACCGCAGGCGCGTACAAGTACCGTCCCGAACTGAATGCCTACGCCCCGCCTGTCCCGGAATGGCTGGCCGAGGTGTACGCCCAATTCCAGGCCGAGGGGACCGGCAAGCACAAGCTCATGTTCGCGCATCCGATGCTGGAGGCCGATGACGGCGCCCGGTATGGCCTGATGGCAGCGGAGCCAGACCCTGGGATGCGCTACTTCGCATTCGCCCTCGACCCGGGGGCCAGCAGCGACAGGGCATCGGTGCAGGGCTGGGCCTGGGGCGAGCTATCGAAGAACGTCAAACACATCCTGGACTGGACGACGCCGCGGGGAGCGGGTCTGGCCACCAGCCAGATGTTCTCGGTCATGGGCTGGGCGCAGAAGATCTTCACGGGCTACGCCGGCCCCCGCGGCGGCATCGTCGACTGGCGGTATGACGCCGGCTCAAGTCAGAACACGATCGATAACCTCCAGAACGACTACGGCATCCCCGTGGTGCTGGCGGCAAAAAAGTCAGATCTGAAGGGCCAGGTAGACCGCAACAACGACCTGCTCGAACAGGGCCGGGCGCTGGTCATGATGGGATCGGCCCTCGAACAGGACTACCAGCGCGCCAGGTGGGATCCGGAGGCGCGCGCCCGCAAGCAGTTCCGGTGGGCAACCAACTGGCACCCTGACCCGTCCGAGGCGGCCCGGTACGCGCTCCAAAAGTACCTGGACGTGCACGTCCCGCCGCCGCCGCCGCCGGCCAATGACCTGGAGCGGCACCGCGCAGAGGTGAAGGCCGCGCTAGACGAGGCGCGCAGGGCCGAGTCCCAGGCCGAAGAAGACGCCGCCGACTACGGCTAAACGTGCAGGGTAGGGCTGACGCATTGGCGTGCAGCTACCCAAGGCCGAAGACCTGCGGGCGATCTTCGCGGCGGCCCGTGAAAACGGCGTTGTACGCCTGAAGATCGGCAACATCGAGGTTGACCTGGCGCCGATGGGCCTGGTCGACGCGATCGATGAGGCACACCCGCTGCCGGAAGACCCGATCGCCATCGTGCGCGGCACCGTGCGCCCGAAGGGCACCGCCGAGCTGCCCGACATCCTGGAGGCGATGTCCGAAGGGAAACGCATCGTCGACACGGTCACGCCCGACCCAACCGCCCCGCAGTGACGAAGGAGCGACGCGAATGATCCAGGCAGTTGACGGTGTACTCGGGAATCGGTGGCCCCGCGTCTTCTGCCGTGCGTACCAGGAGACGTCGGCTATTGCGCCGGCCGCGAACGCCAACCTGGCAGCGTTCCGCTGGACCGATCTCAGGGTTCTGTGCGTGCCGCTGCGCGTTTGGATCAACGTCAACGTTGCCACCGCGGTCACTGCGCAGCGTACGGACCCGCTGCGACTCTTCATCGCCCGAGCGTATACGGCGCGCGACGCCACGAACGCCACCGCCGTCACGATCAGTGCGGGAATGCAGAAGTTGCGCAGCGACGCACCCTTCGACTCGCTATTGGTTGGCAGCGCAAGCGGAAACTTCGACGTTGCCAACGCCGCCGCCGGTTTGACTGGCGGCACGAAGACGGTCGACAGCACCGCGATCGGTTCCAAGGCGTTCGGCGTCGAAGTTCTGGCCGGTCTCGGCACTGGCATGGAGGGGGATATCTGGGTGGGAGCGCCTCAGGGCTCGATGCCGCCGCAATTCAGGGCGCAGGCCATCGGCGGCGGCGAGGGTTTGCTGGTTCAATGGGGCGCGACGGCCCTGGCGACCGGTACGGTCACGGTAGGCGTCGGCATCGAGTGGGCAGAGCTGACGAACGCCTAGGAGGCCGATGGCGTTCGAGCTGCAAACCGGGCGCTGGTGGGACGCCAACGAGAACGACGTCGCATCAACGCTCGCCGGCTGGGCCACGCACCTGGAGTCGTTTGACTTCGAGCGGCGCTCCAAAAACCTGATCTACGCCCGCCTGGCCACTAATCGCGACCTGCCGAACATCTACGGGCTGGCGCTCACTCGGACCAACATGCGGGCGCTCGACTTCCGCGACTGGAAGGCCCCCGTCTTCAACGTCACGGGGAGCAGCATCGAGACACTGGTCAACAAGGTCGGGCGAAACAAGCCCTGGATCCTGTTCCTGACCGACGGTGGCGACTTCTCGGCGCGCATGGCCGGTAAGCGACGGAGCCGGTTCGTTGACGGCGTGTTCCATGAGACGCAGACCTACAAGCTCACGCGCCAGATGTTCCAGGACGCGCTCACATATGGTGACGGGTTCATCAAGGCGACGAAGTCCATGGACGGAAAGAGCATCGTCCACGACGTTGTACTGGCCGACGAACTGTTGGTTGATCCGTGGGACTCGCTCTACTTCGGCAAGTGGCCACGCTCGTTGATCCATCGAACGTTCGTCAACCGAACCGAGCTGCTCTCGATCTACGGCGACGACGAAGAGATCCGCTTCGCGATCGAAACGGCGCCCGGATCGTTCCAGGGCCCGATGTGGGGCGGCATGTCGTCGAACGCGCAGTCGGCAATGGTGGCGGTGCTGGAGGGCTGGAAGCTGCCCGATCCGGACGGCACGCCAGGGCGACACGTCCTGTGCATCAGCGATCGCGGCGTCCTGGTGGACGAGCCGTACAAGCGGAAGAAGTACCCGTTTGTCAAAATGTCCTGTGTCTCTGCGGGGCGCGGGTTCTGGAACATCGGCGTGCCGGAAATCCTCGGCCCCTTCCAGGCCAACATCAACCGCACGCAGCAGGTCATCGACGAGTGCCAGCGTCGGATGTCGACCGGTCGCTGGCTGGTGCCGACCGGCAGCGGTGTGACCGACGACGCGCTGGCGTCGAAGGCCGCCGGCATCATTCGCCACGCACCCAATCAGCCGCCGCAGTTCATCACGCCGCAGGCTGTCCCGGCTGATCTGTACGCCCACCTCGACAAGACGATCGAGCGCGCCTACAAGCGGGTTGGGATCTCCGAGTTGGCCGCGCAGGCGATGAAGCCAGCGGGCCTGAACAGCGGCGAAGCGCTGCGCGCATTCGAGAGCGCCGAGAGCGAGCGCTATGTGACACTGGGGATGCAGCTTGAGGAAGCGGTGGTCGACCTGGCCGAGCTGGATCTGGAGTTGGCCGAAGAGATCAGGCCGACGGTGCGCGCCCCGCGGTCGGGCGGGATCGACGTCATTGATTGGTCGGAGCTGGAGAAGCTGAAGGACAGCAGCGCCGTCATGAAGGCCTTCCCGATCTCGTCGCTGCCGACGAGCCCCGCCGGACGTCTCCAGCGGGCCGCCGAGATGTTCCAGATCGGTCAGATCACGAAGGAAGATTACCTGCGGATCATCGACTACCCCGACACGCAGGCGGTGATCGATCTCAACATCGCCTCGCGCGACTCGATCGATTGGATGCTGGACCGGATCGTTGAGAGCGGCGTGCCGGAGATGCCCGAACCGTACCAGCCGCTCGACGTGGCAATCACGGTCGCGCAGAACCGTTACCTGCGCGAACGGACGCTTGGCTGTCCCGAGGAACGGCTGGAGCTGCTGCGCCGGTTCATGGACACGGCCAAGACACTCCAGCAGAAGATCGCCAGCGGCCAGACCACACCGGGCGCGCCACAGACCCCGCCGGCCGCAAATCCCGCGTCAGGCATGCCCAGCCCGCCCGGCGGCCTGCCGCCGCCTGTGCCGCCCGTCATCGGACAGGGCGCGGCTGGCGGTGGTCCGCCGAACCTGGGTCCAGTTCCGTCACAGCAACCGCTGCCGCAAGCAGCCTGAAACAAGGAGAACGAACATGGCCGAGAAAGAAACGAAAGTCCCCAATGGAAACGCCGCAGGCGCGGCGCTGAACGCCAGCGTGGTCAAGTCGACCGAAGAGGCGACGACCCGCGCGTACGAGCGCGCGTTCAACGCCACCGACACATCGGCGCCCCCGCCCTCCGCTGCGCCGGAGCCCACGGGGACGAAGTAGGTCATGGGAACGAGAAGCAATGCTCCGTCGGTCAGCAAGGAGGTATCCGCGACGAACGTCAGGGAGCCGAAGGGCGAAACGGAGCCAAACGGCAATAAGATCCTGACGGGACCGGACAAGGGCAACAAGGCAGCGGAGAAGTCGGCCTACAAGCGGGCCGACGTCAACGACCCGCAGTCGGGCCCAGAGGCGGTCCAAGCCGGATACGACGAAGCGGTACGGCGGTCATACGCCCGAGCCTTCGGCGCAACCGACACCACGGCCAAGCCGCCGAGCGCCGTCCCGCCGACGACCGGCACCACGGGAAAGGGGTAAGCGATGGATCCGGAATTGGAAGCACGAATCGTCAGAGCGCTACGGCAGGCGGCGCGGGACGCCAGGTCATCCGACAGCCAGGCAGAAGCCGAAGCGCTGATCGAAATCCTGACCATCCCGGAACCGCCGCCGCCCCCGCCAGAAGCCCCGGTCGCACCGGAGCCAGCACCGTGAAACCGAAGCTGGGCAGCGGTGCCAGGTTCGCGTCCCTTGAGCACAAGTTCGAGGGACGCGGCGACATCAAGAACCCGGGCGCCCTGGCGGCGTCGATCGGGCGCAAGAAGTACGGCGCGAAGAAGTTCAGCGCGCTATCACACAAACGCCCACGTCTGAAAGAATACGTGCGCTAATGCCCTACGCTAGCCGGGCACAGCAACGGTTCTTTCACGCCGCCGAGGCACGGGGCGAGATGCCAGCCAGCACGGTGAAGGAGTACGACAAGGCCACCGACTTCAAGGGCCTGCCGGCCCGCGTCGGCAAGAAAAAGCGTCGCCCCCGTCTGGCTGAATACGTCAAATAACCTGGCCGTGCAGGGTACGCCTCTCGCATTGGCGTGGGAGACACCCAAGGAGACGCGCCAGCAGCCGCTACCACCGGCAGCGGCGAAGGGACACCCGATAGCGGCACGCCGCCGGCAGGCGACGCGCCCGACACGCAGGGAGGCGCGGCGCCAGGCGGGACTCATAATCCCGCAGACACGGGTTCGACTCCCGCCCCTGCTACCGAAGGCGGCGACAAGCCGCCGGAGACCAGCACCAAGGGCAAGGCGGGCAAGGCGAAGCCGGCCGAGCCGTCGGCCAGATCTGGCCCAGATCTGACCCGCCGACTGGCGGACATGTCGAGAGACAACCGGGAACACCGGAAGGCGCTCGCGGATACGACCAGGGAGCTTGAATCCGCTCATCAGCGGTTGGCGGACTTCGACGGTCTGATCAAACGCTCCCAGGCGGGCGACGGCGCGGCGATCGAGGAGATCTACAACCGGTTCGGCCTGTCGTTCGAGAAGATCGTCGACTACCACGCCGGCAAGCCGGATCCGACGCCCGAGCAGGCCCGCGATGCGGAAGTCGCCGCCCTGCGGGCCGAGCTGAAGGCTGACAAGGAAGCCCGCCAGCAGGAGCAGCAGCAAGCCCAGCAGGCGATGGCACAACAGCGCGAAGCCGCCGCCCGCGCGGAGTATGTAGGTATGTGCGGCCAACACATCAAGGCCGCGGGGGACCAGGCCGAAATCTGCGGGCGTCTTGGCGACGAAGCCGCGGAGGCGGTCTTCGGCAAGGTGATCAAGGCGTGGGGTGATGCCGGCCGTCCCGAGCTGATGCCGGGCGAGCTGGAAGAGGCGATCGACAAGGCGATCGAGGTGCAGGAGCTGGAGTACGAGAAGCGCGGACAGCTTCTCGTGAAAAAGCTCAACGGCACGAATGGCACCAACGGTCACGCCAACGGCGCCGCGAAAACTTCTGATCTTCCAGCCGGCTTGACCGGCGGGAAATTGAGCGACACGGACGAAACCATCCTGAACGGGCTCATAGACAAGTCGGCCCCCGGGGAGAAATCGCAACGCGCGAAGCCCCGGTCAATCAGCAGCCAGATGGGGGGCTCGGCGCCGCCGAAGACCGCCCCACGCGGAGGCATGGACGCCCGCGAGGCCCTACGGGCCACCCTCGCGGACTTCAACCTCACCCCGCGCTGACGCTGATCATCTTCGAGCCGGCCCGTAAGGAAGGTCCGCAATGATTGCGGATATCGTTGCAGCAGTCGAACCAATCTACAAGCAGTGGTACTCGTCCAGCTACGAGAACATGTTCTATCGCGACCGCCCCGCGATGGGCATGATCGCCAAGGAACGGGCAGGCGGCGAGCAGGTCAAGCAGCCGATCAAGATCGCGCAGGGTCCGGGGCAGTCGGCCACCTTCACCAATGCGCAGGGCAACGTCGGTCTGTCGACCCGTCGGCCCTTCCTGGGTGACTGGGGTCTCGACTATTCGCTGGCCCGCGTCTCCAACACGCTGATCGAGCTGTCGGAGAACAACAAGGGGGCGATCGTCAAAGCACTGGCGGACGAGACCGAATCGGCCGTCGATGCTCTGGCGCAGCGCTTCGAGCACGACATGTTCCGGTCGGGATACGGAGACTGCGGTGTGCTGGCTTCCACGCCGGGCAGCACCACGGTCACGCTGACCCTCCGGGCGGACGCGCAGAACTTCTTCGTGGGCCAGGTGCTGGTCGCAGCCGCGACCGTCAACTCGTCCGTGCTGCGCAATGCGGGTGCTACGGCGCTCGTGTCGGGCGTCGACCGCGACGCTGGCACCGTCCTGAGCGCGTCCAACTGGACGGCCCAGATCGCGGCCCTCGTTGGCGGTGACGTTCTGTTCCAGCAGGGCGACCGTCAGAACAGCGCGACCCCCACGCCCCTCAAGGTCGTGGGATTCGCGGGATGGCTGCCGCTGTCGGCTCCGGTCGGCGGTGACAACTTCTTCGGCGTCGATCGCTCGATCGATCCGACGTCGCTGGCGGGTGTCCGCAACTCGGGCATCGGCAAGCCGGTCAGCCAGGCGATCTACGACCTGGCGGTGCGCATCGGAGAGAACGGCGGCGCTCCTGACGTCTGCTTCCTGTCGTTCGACACGTTCGGGAAGCTGGCCGTGGAGTTGGACAACCGGGCGATCTACGAAAACATCCAGGGCGCTGGGATCACGATCCTCTACGAGGCGCTGACGGTGGCTGGGCCGAAGGGACGCATCAAGGTGTTCCCGTCGACCTACTGCCCGATGGATCGCCTCTTCGTGATCACGAAGCGCGACTGGACGATCTACTGCGGCGGGGGCGCGAACCCGATGTTCCCGTCGCTGAAGGGCGTCTCGCTGCTCGACGTGTCCAACGCCGATCAGGTCGAGGTGCGGCACAAGACGCTGGCGCAGCTCATGTGCGCGGCACCGGGCCACTCCGGAGTGGCGCAGCTCCAGTAGTCGGTGACGTGACGCTCGGAGCGTAGCTGTACCGCGCTCCGGGCGTTGCGACCCCCCGGCACAACATACGGGAAGGAATCAACGACAATGGCAAATCCAAGGCTGTTTTACCCGGATGGCGAGGGGCTGACCAAGATGGCGGCGCTCTACGCTGTCATCCCGATTGGCGCCACGGGCGCGCCATCAACTCCCACGTTTCTGTCGTCCCCGTTCCAGAACAACGGCACGGGTTCAGGTCCGCTGACTCGTTCGAGCGCTGGTGTTTACACCTGCGCTCTGCGCGAGCTGTGGGCTGGCGGCATCGTCTGGTACTCGCTGCTGACCATCCAGTCCACGATCGCCGCGACCGACGGTCTCTACGGCACGATCACGGTTGACAACACGAAGACGGGCGCCGCGCCCGGGTTCGGTTTCAGCATGATCAAGGGTGACGCTACGGGTGCAGCGGGCGAGATCAGAAATGGTGCCGTCCTGCTGATCGCGGTGGGCATCAAGAACAACGCGCAGAACCCGTAGGCGGTGACGTCATGGTGAAGCCCCAAGGACGAAAGCCGCTGTCGGTGATGATCGGTCTCATGTCCCCGAAAGGGAGCAAGACCGACCACGCCGCCGACGGTGACGAAGAAGACGGCGAAGACACAGCGACGGACTACGAGCCTGACGAGGGCGAGATGGCCGCCTGCCAGGACGTCATCGACGCCATGGCGAAGCGCGATCCGAAAGAGCTGTCCGCCGCCCTCCACCACTGGATGGAGCTGGCGGGGTACGGGCAGCACGAGGAAGAGGGCTAACGAAAAAGGTCCCGGGCGGTGCTGCTTCCCGATGGCGTCTCCCGTCGGCTAAGCGGCACCGCCCGGTAGTTACGGAGACGACGTGGCCCAGACGCTTCTACAGCTCAGGACCGAAGCGCAGCAGCGCGCGAACCAGGAAAACAAAACCCTGGTCTCCACGTCGGAATGGAATCGATACATCAATGAGGCGATCGGCGAGCTGTACGACCTGATCCTTTCGTCGTTCCCGCACTACTACCTGAACAGCTTCGCCTTCACCCTGTCGGGCAGCAATCAGCAGAGCATCGCCGCGCTGTCGCCACTATTCTACAAAATGGCGGGCCTCGACTTCCTGTTCAACGGGACGTCCCGACCGCAAACGGTCCATCCGATCAGCTTCCAGGAGCGCAACAAGTTCGGGAACCTGAACTTCGCCGGCCAATACACGCTTTGGTACCGGCCGCCGCCGGCCGTCCTGGTGGCTGACGGCGACACACTCGACTTCATCTTGGACAACTGGTCCAAGTACATCAGCGTCACGGCTGCAATCCAGGGCGCAACGAAAGAGGAGTCGCCTACGGACGCGATGGAACGCGAGCAGGCCAAGGTGGTCGCGCAGATAAATGCCGCCGCGCCGAACCGGGACTCGGAACCTGGCCAGGCCGCTGACTTGTCCGTCTACCCGTACGGCTACGGGGAATGCGGGCGAAGGTACATGCTCGAAGGCTCCAACCTGATCGTGCTCGGGTCGGACGCCTGGGACTGGGCCTGATGGCGCCCGGCCTGCCCCGCCGGACGGTCCCGATCCTGCTGCGGGGCCTGGACCAAAAAGAGCCGAAGCAGACGGGCATCATGGGCGCCGTCGAGGTGCTCCAAAACATGGTGCTGATGAAGTCGGCCGAGGGCGGCTACGAGTTCGTGCCGCGCCCCGGCACCACCAATTTGTCAAAGACGGCAGATGTGGGTAGCATTACGTCCGGGATGCGGCTCGGGACGCTTGGCGCTGGCCTGGTATTGCTGACGGGGGCGTCCTGTTACCGGAAGGCCACCGACGAATGGCACCAGGTGTCGGCGACCGCGCCGACGGTCGGCGTAGACCAGCGAGCTATCACCCTCGGCTCAGCAACCGTCATCAGCTCGGACAGCGTCTATCTGAACGGGTACACGGTCTCGGCCTACATCACGGCTGACAATCTCAACGGGCAACAAGAGATCCGCTATTCGATCGTGGACGTCAACGGCGTGGCGGTGGTTGCCAACGCGCTGCTCGGTCAGACCCTGACCACACAGAGCTATCGTCGGGTGAAGATTCAAACTGCGGGTACCCGCTTCGTCATCAGCTACTTCTCGACGCTGTCCGTGATCATCACGGCGCTGATCGGCGACACGGCCACGCCTACCGTTGTGCCTACCAACGTTACGGTGGCGAATAGCGCGATGGAGATCTACGACGCCCAGACGGTCGGCAGCAGCGGCAAGGTGGCATACGTCTGGCGGGACAGCGGTACCAATCAGCTAAAGCAGGTGCTGCTGACGCTGTCGTCCGGAACCCTGAGCGGCGTAACGACCTATGCCGGGCTCACCAGCCTCGACGAGATCGGCTACCTGACCAACACGTACGCCGCGAACACGATCTATCTCGCGCACGTCGATATCACTAACGGCATGCGCGTCTCGACGTTCGACGGGACATCGTTGGCGCTCGGATCTACGACTGTCTTTGATGCTGCCGTCACCAGCGTCTATAACATCGGCGGCTACCGGTCAGGAACGACGACCACGGTCCATTTCACGTTGGCAGGGGCCAACCCGTGGGATCGCGTGATCCGTGTGAACACGGGCGGTGCATCATCGGATGTCATTCGCTCTCTGACGCTCGCCTCGCGGGTGGTCTCATTCGGCGGCAACCTGTACGCACTGGCGCGCTGGGCAGGGCCGATTGGAACCGCCAGCAACTTCCTGCTCGATCTCACCAACAACCTGACAGTCGGGCAGGCGACGCCCCTACAGGCGATCGATGCGCCCCTGGCTGGCTTTGCCGATCAGATGCCGAACCTGGCACCGGCCGCAGCGTCCAACGTCTTGCTGACGGCGGCCCAGAAGATCGTCGCGGTCCAATCGGGCGGCGGCTCGGCAGTCACCGACGTCGGCGCCGTCACGGTTTCATTCACGATGCAGGATCCAACAGTCGGGAAATCCGTCGAGCTGAATGGGCTACTGCACATCCCAGGCTCTCAGCCGTACGTCTACGATGGCTCGGCGCTTGTCGAGCACGGATTTGTACAGACGCCGACATTCTTCGGAATGGCACTAGCAGGTGGCGGCGGCCTGACAGCCGGAGCGACGTACAGCTATCGGATCACGTACGAATGGACCGACGCCGCCGGGAACGTTTGGCGGTCGGATCGGAGCGGCATTCAGACGACAACGCTCAGCGCGGCTCAAACGCAGGTTACGCTGACGCTGCCGACCCTGCGGGTTACAAGAAAGACCAACGTCTCGATTGGTGTGTACCGAACGCTCGCCAATGGCGACGGGTCGGTGTTCTTCAAGGTGTCGAGCGCGACGCAGCCGATCCTGAACAAAACCACCATCGACGCTGTGACATTCGTCGATCAGGTATCTGACCAGGCAGCGGCCTCGGGCGAGCCGCTCTATTCTCCGAACGACAACGCCGGATCGGTCCTGCCGAACATCGCGCCGCCGCCGTGCCGGGTGATGGCGGTCCATCGCGGACGGCTGCTGATCGGCGCCGTCGCAGGCGATGTTGATGCGGTCTGGTTCTCGAAGGACGTCTCGCCTGGTTTCGGTGTCGAATTCTCCGATGCACTGGTCTCGCGGATCACTAGCGTCGAGCCGATCACGGCTGTCGGGTCGATGGACTCCTATGCTGTGGCATGCACGGCGACGCAGAGCTGGGGCAGCATCAACGAATACCCAGACGACACTGGCGCTGGCGGCGTTCTCGTTTTTCAGCAGCAAAGCGACACGAACGGCTGCGCCACGATCGGGCTGCTCGGCAAGAATGATCTCGGTTTCATGACATGGGGCGGGAAGGCTACGAGTGGCGCGGCGACGACGCCGGCCAAGGGATTCTGGCGCAGCTCGCGCGGGCTATCTTGGGATTATGTTGGGAGCGGTGTCGAAGACGATGTGCTGCAATTCCAGTTCGATCCGGTAGCTGTCGTATCGGTGAAGGGCCAGAACCAGATGCGCTTCGTCGGCAATGGCAACATCCTCGGCCGGATGGTCTTCGTCTACGAAACCCTGTACGGGACGTGGGCGAATTGGTACTACAGCCAGGCCCCGGCTGCATTCGTCGATGCCGTGCTCTGGAATGGCACCATGGCGTATCTCTGCGCCGATGGAACGGTGCTGACGGAAGACGTGACGACCTATGACGACGTCAGCGTGCGCGTCCCGCATGTCTGCACGCTGTCCGGTCTGAACCTCTACGGCGTGGCCGGCTTCGGGCGTCTCTACATCACGCAGCTTACCGGCCGATGCGTCGGCGGCGGGAACGGGTTCATCCTGCGGGCCGACCAGTCATTCGACGGTGTGGCGATCGCGACCAAGTCAATGGTCTATGGCGGTTCAGAGACCGAGCTTGCTTTCGAAGTCGATCCGGGAACCATGGGGAAGTCATCCAGGTACGACCTGTCGATCTCCGACACGGCCAACGGTGCCAATTCGGCCTGGACCCTGACCGCGGTTACAGCCCTGATCGGCATGAAATCCGGCCTTTCCAAGCTGCCGCCGGCTCGCCGGGCTACCTGACCAAACGTCCAGCGTTGTCGCGGTGCGCAGTGGTGTGCATGCTCTTAGGCATGCGGCGCGTTGTGATGCTCCTTCTGCTGGCGTGTGGCTGCGCGACCACCGCGGCCCCCTACACCGGGACGACAAGATCGCAGGCACGCTGGGCGGCGCAGCTCGCCTGGTGCCACGACTATGAGGCAGCGCCAGGACCGCGCGATCGGCGCGTTCTCGATCATTGCCGCTACGATGCCGTCCAGGCCCAGGCCGAAGACGCCGCCGAGCGGGATAGCATCCAGGCGCAGCGCCAGCAGGATCTGGACAGCGAGAGCGCCATCCGCCGGCAGGCCGCCTGGAGCGCCCTCACCCGCGGCAACAGCAGCCAGACCATCCACTGCACCAGCAGCCCTGGCATCGGCGGCACGGTAGACACCCGCTGTAACTAGGCGTCTGTGCAGGGTACGCACGCCGCATTGGCGTGAGCACGCCTTCGCTGTCGGACATCCTTGGCAGTTGGGGCGCAGAGGCCCAGCAGGGCTATGATGCCCTCGGGAACTACGCCAGCCAGGCCTGGAACAACATCAAACCGCCAAGCACGGCGGGACTCGACCAGGCCGCCGCTGACTCGCGATCGCTGGAACAGATGTTTCTCCAGCAGATGCAGAACCAGCCATACGCGCCCGTTCCTGGGATCTCATACGCCGGATCAGCGCCGGTCGTGAACCCGGACGGAAGTGTGACGCCCGGCGCAGGTGCCCCGGGGGCGTACGGCGGCGGTCCTAGCACCGGCCCGGCCCCTGGCACCGCGCGGACCAGATCGACGCCGGGGGCGATCACGGGGACGCCAGCAACACAAGGTCGGACGCCCGGCCTCGGGACCGCGCAACCGGGACAGGCATGGACCGGAACGCCGCAGACCCCGCCGCCCGGCGGCGATCAGTACCTCCAAGGACCGCCTGCTGATCCGAATGCACCTGGATCAGCGCTTCCCGGCCCCGGCAATCCTCACGGGGGTGGTGCTGCATCACCGAGCCCCGGGGGTGGCGGCTTCTATGGCAGCATGATGAATACGGCGGTCGGTTCTCCCGGTCGTCCTCCGACGCCGGTTGGAACGACTCCCGCGTCCGCCTCGGGGGGTTACGGAGGATTTGGTACTGGCGGTCAGACTGGTTCGCCTCCCCCGCAGGGATGGACCGCCGGGGGGCCCGGCGGTGCGAATACGACCTACGTCGCGCCTGGGCCACCTCCCGCGGCGCCTGGAATGATGGCGGCGTCCATGGGGAAGGGCGCGACGATCGACCAGTCGCAGGAGGCGCAATTCCGCGCCGGCCAGATGGGACTGGCGGCGAACCTCGCGGGCGTGCTGTCCGGTCAGGCTCCTTCTGTCGCGCAGCTACAGCAGCAGCAGGCATTCGGCCAGCAGGAGGCGCAGCAGCAGGGGCTGGCTGCGGCGATGGGACGCGGCGGGAATACCGCGCTGGCGTTGCGGACTGCTGCCGGAAACATGGGCCAGCTCGGCGCGCAACAGGCTGCTGCGTCTGCGATCCTGCGTGCCCAGGAACAGGCGACGGCCCGCGGACAGATGGGCGAGGTGCTCAACTCGGGGCGGGCCCAGGATATCGGTCTTGCCGGGCAACAGGCCGGGCTGCAACAGCAGGCGTCACAGACGAATGCGCAATTGCTCCAGCAGGCGAACGCCAACAATCAGGCGTCCCAAATCCAGACGCGCGGCCAGAACATCCAGAACACCGCCGAACAACAGCGGGCGATCCTCCAGGCCAATCAGAACCAAGCGCAGGCGTATGGGACCGCCTACAACGCCCAGAGCAACCGCGCCCAACAGTACGGCAACCTGTACAGCCAGGGACTATCAGCCGCCGCCCTGCTCTCTGACAAGCGACAGAAGGAGAAGATCTCGGCGACCGAGGCGCCCGAGTTCGACGAGTTCCTGTCGAAGATCGCGCCGAAGTCCTTCAGCTATAAAGGCGACCAGCAGCGCCACGTCGGCGTCATGGCCCAGGACGTGGAGAAGTCGAAGATCGGATCGACGATGGTGAAGAACACGCCCGTGGGGAAGATGATCGACGTTCCCCAGGCGACGGGTGGAATGATGGCGGCCCTCGCAGACATGCACAAGCGCGTCTCGAAGCTCGAAGGCCGAAAGAAGGCAGCGTGAGTGCCGAACCTCGCACGCAAAGTCGATGACGATCCGGATGCGCTGATTCTTCCGGAAGAAGAGGAACGGCCCGAGGCAGAGACCCCCCCGCCGGAAGTCGACGCGGTCACGGGTGCCACGCCGCAAGACTCGACGCCGTACACGCCGCCGGCTGTTCCTGGAGGCGCGCTGACGCCCGAGCAGGAAGCGCGGGCGGCGACGACGCCGAACCCAAGTGACGATGCTGTCGACAAAGCCCTGACGGAAGCCGGCCAGCAGCCGCAGGCCATCCAGCAGCAGGAACAGAAGGGGATCGAAGAACAAGACAAACTGCTAGAACAGCAGATCGAGGCGAAAAAGCGAGCCGACGCCGCGCAGGCGAAGATCGATCAAGCCACCGCTGCGCAGGCCGAAGAACAGGCCCGCATCCAGCAAGCGCACGCGCAGCAACAGCAGCAGATCTCGGATCAGGCCAACGCCCGCACGCAACAGTGGATGCAGCGACAGCAAGAAGAAATGGACAAGTACCAGTCCATGGGCCTGCACGACTTCATCGGCGAGATGCCGCTGCTCAACAAGGTCCTGGCAGGCCTATCCATGTTCACCGGGGCCGCTGGTGGCACGCCGCCCGATCGCAATCCTGGCGTCATCGCGATCCGGGACGCCGTCAACCGCGACTTCCAGCGGCAGCAGTTCGCGATCTCCAAGCAGAAGGAAATGGTCGGCATGGCCAAGGAGGGCGTCGAAACGTCGCTCTCCATGAAGCAGCAAGACCTGGCCGACAACAATATGAAGAAGGCCGCCGCACTCGACGCCATCGCAGCGCAGGGCGTGGCGATGAAGCTGCGCAACGGTGTGCCGCTCAATGAGGCGAACAGCGATGCGGCGATCGTGGCGTTGCGCCAGGACGCCAATAAGACGCGCATGGAGACCCTGAAGCTGGTCCACGCGCAGAACGTTCAAGAAGCGATGTTCGCGCACAAGCTCGGATATGACGAGCAGATGCTGAAGCTGAACAAGCAGCGGGCAGACGCAGCAACGCTCTCGGCGCAGGCGCGAGTAAAACACCTAAAGGCTGGCGGCCAGGGCGGCGGCGGTGGAGGAGGCAAGGCCTGGGATGCGATGCAAGGAGCCGCGGAAGCTACTGGCGCGAATCTGGCGTCAGTCGTTCGCGCCGGTCTCGACAACGGCATGTCAAGGAAGGAGGCGGCCAAGCAGGGGAAGATCATCTGGGACGAATACCAAAAAGGCGGTGGAGCAAAGAAAAAGGCCGACGCCGCAGAGATCAAAGAGGTGGCCGGGGAATTCCAGAAGGACGAAGCGCGCCTGAATGGTTCTGGCCGTACCCAGGGCCTGGTCGCGCGCCAACAGGACATCCGTGGCCTGGGCGACATGATCCGCGCCGCCTCGGCGAGCGGCGACCCCAAGCAGCTTGTCGGCGCAGTTGTCGCTGCCCGAGAGAAGATCGCGCGGCTGAACACCGGGGCAGCTCCTAGCCACGAACAGATGCAACTGCTCAAGGACATGAGCGGCAATCCGGCGCAGTTCGAGGAGAAGATCTCTCGCTTGTTCGGCAACCCGAAGACGGCGAAGCAATCGGCAGATGTCTTGCTGTCGCTCATCGATCAGTCAGACGAACACGCGATGAAGCAGATCGATACCGAACGTGAGCGCCTGAAGGTGAAATACGGCCCGAACGGCATCGGACGGACAGAAGCACAGCGACGCTACGCGAACGGTCGCATCGCCGGCTTGACATCGGGGGTCAAGGTGCGAACGGATACCGGGGAGATCCCGCGTTACAACGAAGTCGCGCCGCCTCCACCGGAGGCCGGAAATGACAAAGCCGCCAAGGCACAGGCTATCGTTTCCGATCCAGCGAACAAAAAGAAGTACGGCTACAACGATCAGCAGTGGGCCAGGTTGCAGCAGATTGCGGACGGTAAATGACCGACGAAGAACTGTTGGCGAAGGGTGGCCAGGGACCTGATGCCGACGACGAAGAACTGCTGAACCGAAAACCGGGTTCGGACGCCCGTGGTCACGCCTACGATCCGCGCTTCGCTCCGACGCCCGAGGACGACCAAGAAGAACTGGCCCCTTCATCGAAGGCGGTGCTCTCGCGCGCCTTTACGCCGCAGAGTTACCAGGACGTTCAAGAAAGCCTGAAGCCGCCACAGCGACAGAAGCCGGCAGTCACCGAAGGTGGGCCAGCGCCGACCAGGGCGCAAGCATTCGTGCGGGGGCGTCTCCAGGGAAGCACGTTCGGCTTCGGCGATGAGCTGGCCGCCGCGATCGATGCGGGAGTCTCGCACGTCCCGGGTGTTAGATCCTTCGCTCAGATGTTCCAGGATTCCAGTCTACCGCCACTCACGAATTCCGATGTCAGCTACCAGGAGCGTCGCGATGCGTATCGCGCCAAGAACAAGGCCGCCGAGGAAGCGCACAAAGGATTCTATACGGCTGGCCAGATGGAAGGCGGCCTGGAGACCGCAAAGTTCATGCCGAGCATTGGGACCGGTATTCCTGGCGCAATCAAGACGGGCGGTCTTGCTGGCGCGCTGACCGGGCTCGGGGAATCTGAAGCCGAACTGTCGGGGACCAAGCCGTTGGGACCGGAATTGAAGCAAGCGGCATACGACACGGCGAAGTCCGGGATCGCGGGCGGCATCGTCTCGGGCGTGCTGGCGAAGGGACTGGATGTCCTGTCGAAGCACGCCGTCAAGAACGCGCACGGCTGGGTCGCCAACGACGTGGCGGGGGATGTGCCGTCCGCCTCGACGCCCACGGCGCGCAAGCAGATGGCGGATGACGCGGTCAATGTTGCCAAGGTGGTGCGCAGCGACAAGCCACTGGATGACGCGATCAACGCCGCCAGGGCCAACAACGCCGACGATATCAAGGCCGCGCAGGGCGTGGTCGCCGATCGCCTGAAATCTACCGGGGACAAACTGTCGCCTGGCTGGAAACAGGTCGACAAGTCTCTGCCGCAGCCGCTGACATCCGGGCGAGTAGTCGATCACCTGAACGAGCATGCCGGCGCCCTGGAAGCGACTGGCAACCGAACCGACAAGGTGGAAGCGGCGGCGGTGCGGCAGATCGCCGACGACGTCAAAACGGCGAAGGACTGGGGGGCGGCGAAGCAGACGTTCAATCCGAAACAGCCCGTCAGCAATGGAACATTCGCAGGGATGGAAACCGAGAAGGCGATCAAGGCCCTGGAGAAGATGAAGGACGTCGCGGAACAGACTGTCGATGCGCTGGAACCATGGAACGCCAAGGAAGGTGCACGGGGGCTGCCGGCAGAAGAACGCGCTGTGCGGCGCGCGGCTGCCGTTGCGCGAGTGGACGCGCTCGGCTCCGAGATCGACCGGCTGACGAAGGAAGCCACTAGCAGCGCATTCGACCCGGACCACGTTGTCTCAGTTGAACAACTGCAAAAGCTCTGGTCGGACCATGCCGGCATCGCCTATCAATCGCAGGGCGGGATCAATGGCACGGCGACGTTCAATCGACGGCTGGACGTGGCTTCTCACCTGCGCGATCTGCGCGATGAGATCATGGGGGAAGCGGCGCAGACGAATCCGGCGGCGGTGGCACATATGCAGGTGAACCTGGCTAGGTACAGCGCGCTGAAGCGAATCGAACAGGTATTGGATCAGCGAGCTAATGCAGCGAAGCGGGCCGGCAATCCAATGGTGCCGCAGTGGCTGTCTCATCTCGGACAGCACACCAGGGCGATTGGCGCGGGCGGCCTGACCGCCTCGGCATATGCTGCCGCGCAGGGACACTACAAGACGGCGGCGCTACTCGCCGCACCGGCCGTCTATACCATGGGGCGCAGGGCAGTTGATCGTGGGATGGCCAATCTGATCGAGGCCGCGCCGGAATCAGCACAGGCGCGGGTGATTCTGCAACTGATCCAACAGGGCATCCCGAAGGCAGCGGCGATTCAGGCGGCGCGCAGCGTCGCGCCCGGCGGCATGCTGAGCCCAGTGATTGACCAGACCGTCGAGGGTGCGACGACCGCGGCAAAGTCTATCGTCGGCGGTGGCGAGCAGTGACGGGCGCGATCTCCCCCGAGGCGTTGCTAGGCGCGACCGGCATCGAAGGAATCCTTTCCGGCGATCCCGCCAAGATCACGGTCGGCGACAAGTCGAAGGCCGAAATGATGGCACGGGAGATTCGACGATCTCTCGTCCGCTTCATGACGGACCTGGACGATCTGAGGCCGATCCCAAAGATGAAGAAGTTCGATTATGAAAAGGCGCTCAACCAAATCACCGATGCCGTGGTACCGGCAGACGGATCTGGGGCGCCGACCGTCAAGCCGGCCTTGATGGAGAAGATCGCCGGCTGCTTCCGTCCCGAAGATCACGATCTGGCCGCAGGCTACATGTCAAATGTCCAGCGTGTGCTACCGCACCTCCAGACCTTACTGCCCATCAACGTCGTGGTGACGTCCGCGAAGCGAGTTAATTACGACCCGAGCGACTCGGAGATCTCTCACTTCCGGCGCGCCTATGACGTGGCGAATGATCCCATGGTCGTCTGCCGAGACATGGAGCTGGGGATTCTCGTCGCGGATCAGTTGCTGCACCTCCAGGCGTGCTACCCACATGTCTACGAGAATCTCCAGCGCCAGCTCGGGGCGGCCGAAGTCGACGCTATCGCGCGCAAGAAGTCTTGGAAGCTTCCCTGGCGGCAGGAACGGATCGTCCAGATGGTCCTTGGGACCGACACCCTGAGCGAAGCGCTTGCCGTGGACCTGCAACGCAGCTTCATCGCCCAGGATCAGGCGAAGCCAGGACCGGCTCAGCCATCCGCCAGCGGTATCAGCAAGATCGCCACCATGGTACAGCCCCAGACCCAGGCCGTCGCAGATGGCGATCTGCGCAAATAGGGTCAATTGTGCAGGGTACGGGCGGCGCATTGGCGTGAGACCGTGCCGCGCCTGGAACGCATCCAGCTAGACCGGCCAGGGGCGCCGACCACCGACGAGTTCAACCGCCTACAGACGGCGATTGAGCGGGCGCTGGGCGGTCTGGCCCGCCAGGCGGGCATCAACCCGTCGGCCGGGACCGGTGGCGGGGGTGGGGGTGGGGGCGGCGGCGGCTCTGGAGGCTTTCCGGGTCCGCCCGGTGCCGTGGTGTACGTTGGCCCGACTGGATTCGCGGCCTTCGATCAGCCGCACTTCTTCTGGGACGTCTCCACCCATCGCCTCGGGATCGGGACGACCACGCCCCGCGTGGCGCTGGATCTTAATGGGACGATATACGAGAAGGGTCCGCGCGCCGACGTCCGGGCTTACGGGGCGAAGGGTGACGGCGTCACGGATGACACCGCAGCGTTCCAGTCGGCCCTGAACGCCTCGACCAACGTTTATATCCCGGCTGGCAACTACATCATCTCGAACCTGACGATCACGACAGACGGCACACGCATGTACGGGGACGGCGAGCTGTCGCTGATGACGATGCTGCCGGGCGCCACCGGCCCGATGATCGCGACGGGCGCTCAGAGGGCAACCCTCGAATCCTTTCGCCTCTTCGGCGGGATCATTACCTCGATGAACGGCGTCAGCTCGCCGCCCGCTGATCGCAGCGGGATCTTCATGAACACCCAGTTCAACTCGCATTTTCTGAACCTGACGATCCACGGGTTCGGAACGGACGCGATCGCGCAGACCGGCGGCGGTGGTGATCGGCAGTCGCACGCCATCCTGGAGAACTTGTCGCTCTATAACTGCTGGCTCGGACTCGGGATGGATGCGGTGAACACGGAATACACCCGCGTCTCGAACGTCGATATCCACGACTGCTACTACGGGCTCTCGCTGCGAGCCGGCAATGTCACGATCTCTAACTCCAAGATCAACGACAACCATTTTGGCTTCTATCTCTACGGCACTGGGAACATCAACAACGGGCACGGCAACATGCTCGGCTGCCTGCTGAACCACAACGCGGAGGCCGTGCACGCCGAGGACATCACGATCGGCTTCAACATCATCGGCTGCAACGCCTTCGCTGGCGACATCGTCTTCAAGAATTCCCAAGGCGTTCACATCGAAGAGAGCATTGTCGACGTCGACAACTATTACTTCGACGGAGGCGGGAACAACTACATCCGGTTCAACTACATCCAGAACGGCAACGCGAACGTCATTCACCACAACTTCAACGGGCACGCCGACAGCACATTCATGATCGACAACTGGATCAACGGCGGCACGTTCCTGGACAGCAATCGGTACCTCTTTGCAGCCGCGACGATCCCGACTGGCAATGTGACATTCGGATCGGGCGGCGGCGCCGGGAATCAGCTCACCAGCTCCAACTCGTTCAACTGGAACAACGGCACTGGGACGCTGTCCATCACCAACCTTACGGTGACGGGACTGGGGGCGCCCGGCGGCGTTGTTCAGGCGACGGTTGGAACGGGCGCGCTGGCGTCGGTCAACATCGGCACAGACCTGGTGCCGTACGGAGCGGCCAGCGGGGGCGGCCTGACGACGCTGTCAACGTTCGGGTTCAATCACACAAATCAGACATTGGCGGTCGGGATCGCGTCGGCAAGCGCTGCATCCTATGCGCGCGTGCACGCCAACGGCACCAGCACCGCGGGAGTCGACATCGTCATCCAGAACACCAGCAACGGAACGCACGCCTTTAGCGAGCTGCAATTCATCAACGACGCGAACCGACTGGGATCGCTTTACTGGACGTCGTCGACCTACACCGGGATCGATGCCATCCCGAACGTGTTCGTGTGGTGGTGCGATGCCTCGTCCAATGGCGTTCTGTTCTCCCCGAAGGGGATCCAGACGCTCTATGCCGATGGCAGCGGGGACATCTTTCTGCCGAGGGCCGCCACGCAATCGATCACGAAGACCGGCAGCGGGGACATGCAGCTTTCGAATACCGCCGGTGGCCAGATCAAGGTCCCGTCGAACAACCTGCTGTTCACCTCGGGCGGATCGCAGCTCGTAGAGAAGCAAGGGGGCGGCTCCTTCTTCATCGGCACCCAGCCTGCATTGCTGCTCGGGCTCTACACGAACAACACCGATCGCCTGGACTTCCTGAGCACGGGCGAGACGCGCTTCTACAACGTCCCTGCGATGACCTTCTCGACGGCGGGCGGCAGCGGATTGGCGGCGACGGCGCCGACGATGGTCGAATGGTCGATGACGCCGGCCTCGATCGCCAGCGCTGCCAGCCTGAACGCCCTGCACGCCTGGGATGCTGTCACGCTGACGCTGACGGGCACGACCCATCACACGGGAACGAACCTCGCGCTGGCGAAGTTCTACGCGCCGACCGTAACGGATGCATCGGCGGTCACAGTGGACACCATGGCGACACTGGCGATCGGTGGAGCGCCCGTAGCGGCCGGTTCGGTCACGCTGACGAACCCTCTCGCCCTCGACATCCAGTCTGGTGCGTGGACGCACGATAACGCCACGGGTGCCAACTTCGAATGGGTCCGCGCCTTCTGGTCTTCGAACATCTGGAACCTCAAAAGCGAGAAGGGCGGCACGGGAACAGTACGATCGATCGTCATCGACACCACCGCGGGAACGGCTGATATCACGGTCAAGGCCGGCAATAATATCAATCTCAATGGCGCCACGGCCGTCAATCTCTACACAGCGCTCGGAACCAATCCCGACATCCTGATGACGACGACCCAGACGCAGCATCGCGCCAGCATGACCGTTGCGAGTGCAGCCGGGGCGATCTGGGACGGGATCGGTTTCAACAACACGACGCTAACGCTCAGCGGGAGCGCGCACGTCACGAATACGTCGGGGATCAACATGGTCGCCATGACTGGCCCGACGATCAATGGCACGCTGACGGTCGATTTCGCGTCGACCCTGGCGATCTATTCGGCGCCCGTGGCGGGGACGGCAACGCTCACCAATAGATACGGCCTTTGGGTCCAGGCGCTCTCGCGCTTTGATGGCGACGGGACAGCGGTGCTGACTGTGGCAACGACGGCAAATGGTGCTGTGGCCACAGCAATGACCAGCCTTGGACCGACCGGATCCCACACGACGATTCAGGAATGGCTGGCCGTTCGCAACCAGGCCGGGACCGTCCGCTACATCCCGATGTTCTAGGAGGAGACATGAAATTCGGCATCACGAAGTTCGAACAGATGGCAGCAGTTGGGCATCTTGTTCAACTGCCATCTCCGAACCCAGAGTACGGACGAAAGCGACTGCGGGCCTGGGACGAGCTGGGGGTGGCTGACCTGGCCGACGAGTGGGCCGCTGCGGCGAGTGGAACGGGCCCTGCCCCGCAGGCCGCGGGCTGGACGGATCGGAAGACTCTGCACCTGGTCGACCTGTCGCCTGACATCGTCGACCATCTGATCTCGCAGTTCGGCGTCCAGGTGGCGGGCATCTGGGCCGACACGCTGCTGCGGTTGCGGGAACGCCTCGAACAGCTCCGGGATAAGAAGTACAAGCTGCCAGATGAATTGCGGCAGGCGCCGCGGGCGGTGGCGGGATGACGATCAGTCTCACTTCGCCGCTCAATCAGGCAAACATCGTCGGCTGGCGGGTTCTGGCGTTCGATGTGAACACCGGGATCGTGGTCGTACGCTTCGGCGGCCCCGGTGGCAATCAGTCGATCGACATCTCGTGCATCTTGTCCGACACGGCCGGTGCTTCTTCTGGTCCGATCGTCAATCCGAGTCCGTTCCATTGGGACGATCGGGTCATCGTGCAGACGCCTTCTCGTGGCGCGGGCGGTGTCGGGGCCGCCAGCTCGCTGACGAACGCCCGCAATGCATACCGCGCTGCCGCCAGTCACGGCGCCGGCCTGAAGGCTATCGAACAGCAGGCGCTGGTCGATGGATGGGTGGATGCGGCCCTGACGGGGACTTGATGACATGGCACCACGTCGCCGCCCTGCTGATTGCCGCTGCCATGGTGATCGCCTGCGGCATCTCCGAGCGGTGCCAGACCAGCTTCCCGGCTGTCGTGCAGCTCGCCACGGTGATCGTGGCAGGCGCCTTTGGTCACGCTGGCGCCGGCATGCGCGCCAGACGGCAGGCCGACAACTATCACAGCTCTCAGCTCGATGGAGACAGTAACCCAGGAGTGAAACGATGAAGACGATGCCGAAATGGGCGACCAGAACACTGGCCGCCGTCATCCTGATCGCGACCTACTTCGACCAGCACATGCAGTTGATCCCGCCTGGCCTGCGGGTATTCCACGTCAGCGTCGCCGGGCTGGCGCATGCCGCCGCCGTAGCGTTCGCAGCGCTGGGCCTGAGCGGCCCGGCGCTTTGGCCTGGGCTGGCATCTCTGCTCGGGAACCCGCCTGCCGCCACGCCGAAAGCCACGCAGTGACCAGGCTCGCCGACGCCGCCCTGGTGGCCGCCTTCGGCGCGCTCGTCTACGTGACGGCGCTGCTGTTCTCGGGCTGCTACCACGGCAACCCGCCCACCCCGAACGATCCGACGGCGCCGCCGCCGGCAGTCGATCTGCCGCGCGATCCGCTCGCGCCGCCCTTCACGCCCTTCTACCAACGCACCGATGGAGGAACCAATGACTCTCGCTAGAACCTTGGCCCTGCTCGCTGTCTTCCTGGCGCTCCCAACCTGCGCGCATGTCACACCCGTGGTCAAAGACTGCGGGGCCGAGACCGTTGCGGGCCTTCTAGGAGCCGTCAACAACGCCCTCGCCACCGGGGACTACGAGGCAGAGCTGGCCAAGCTGATCGGGCAATTCGGCGAATGCGCGATCGTGGCGGCGGTCAAGCAGATCGCGGGCGATTCGGCGGTCAACGCTCAGGTCGACACGCTTGAAGCCCAGAAACAACAGCGCGCCAAGGCGTGGCTGGCGGCGCACGGTGGCTGACGTGAGTAGACCGATCCCGATTGAAGATCGCGTCTGGAAGTTCGTCGACAAGCGCCCCGGTGGCTGCTGGATCTGGACAGGCGCTCTGGTAAATGGTTATGGGCGTGTCAGCTATCGGCGCAAATCGATGCTGGCGACGCGGGTGGTCTGGTTGCTGACCAGGGGGACCATCCCGGATGGCATGGAGCTTTGCCACAACTGTCCCGGTGGAGATAACCGGGCGTGCGTCAACCCGGACCATCTGTTCATCGGTGAGCATGCCGACAACATGCGCGATGCCAAGGACAAGGGGACCATGTCACGCGGACTCGCGCATTCGGCGATCATGTTGCCGCTTGTTCAGCATGGCGAGCAACGGCCGCTGGCAAAGCTTACGGACGCCCACGTTCGCGAAATGCGCCATCGCGCTGGTCATGGCGAATCGTGCGCATCGTTGGCGCGCGAATTTGGCGTTCACCGAAACACCGCGCAGAAGGCCATCACCGGGCGAACCTGGAGGCATCTATGACGCAGATTTGCATCGTAAATCGGTCGGGACTTGGAAAACCCGACTGCGCCTTCATCGCCAACGCCTGCAACCAGCAGATGACGGAAGCGGCGCAGGCGTGGGGCGTGGAACCGACGCCCGTGGTCTTCTACGACACGGCCGACGGGCTGCCGCCGATCGAGTGCCGGATCATGGTGATCGTGGATTCGCTCGACGAACCGGGCGCCCTCGGATACCACACCGACGAGCTGGGCGACATCTTCGCGCGCGTCTTGAACCAGGGACCGGTCGACACCTGCACGACCGTGTCCCACGAATGCCTGGAGATGCTGGTGGACCCGGAATGTACGGCCTGGCGACCGGCGGGGATGTCGGGGCGGGAAGTGGCGCTGGAGGTGTGTGATCCCGTCCAGGCCGACAGCTACCCGATCGGGGCGACGATCGCGGGCGAGACGCGCCAGATGATGGTGTCGAACTACGTCCTGCCGCGCTGGTTCGACCCGGCTGGAGTAGGCGCTTTCGACGCCATGCTGAAGCTGGATGCCCCACTGTCGATGTCGGCGGGCGGCTACGAGATCGTCCGCGACTCGGACGGGAACCGGTTCGACATCTTCGCCCGGACCAGGTTGGGCGACAACGACGCCAAGGTGAACGTGGCGATGAAGATCGCCCGCAAGGGTTCGCGCACCCTGCGCCGGCTGCGAGGTGGCAAGTGAGTGACTTCACCGACCGGCTGATGTTCGAGGCCCGGAAGATGCTCGGGGTGCGTGAAGAGGGCGGCGCGAACCGGGGCACGATGATCGACATCTGGAACCGGGAAGCCGGGGCCCCGGTCGGCTCGCCCTGGTGCGCCTCCTTTGTCCACGCCATGCACAAGGCGGCATCGGACTACCTCGGGATCTTCAATCCCTGCCCCCGGACTGCTTCGACGCACGCCCTATGGACAATGGCAGATCCGGCTAGCAAGTCATCGCTCCCTGCGCCTGGTGACGTGTTCGTGGTCGACCATGGCCTGGACGCCGAAGGCAATCGGATCGGCCACTGCGGGATTGTCATCGCCGTGACGCCGGATGGTCAGACGATCGTGTCGATCGAAGGCAACACGAACGCCGCCGGCAGCCGAGAAGGGGATAGCGTCGCCCAGCACACCTGGCGCCCCCGTGACGGGAAGCGCGGCACGCTGCTGGGATACATCGCCTTCGATCCTGGCCAGGCGCCCGCCGATCCGGAAGCGAAAGACGATGCCCAAGCCCACGGGGAAACAACCTGACGATCCATTTGGGCCGGAAGAAGCGACCGTCGTAGAGCTACGCCCGGACGACTACGACACCCCGCCATCCGTCCCCCGCTGCACCGAATGCGGCGCGATCGTTTTCGTGGACGACTACGAGACGATAGAGTTTCCCAACGACCGCTGCTTGCGCTCGCGCACCGAAACCTGGCATTGGTGCTGCAAGCTGCGCAAGTCGGTAACGTTCGTCCGGTAGGAGGAGGGTGGAGGAAATCGAATCCCGGTCTGTCGACCCCATGCCGGGTTTCGGGTCCGGCTGCGCCACCAGGCGCGGCACCCTCCAGGTGCCTAGCGCCGGGATGACGACGAAAAGATGTGCCCGAACAAAAGGCGCGCTGCGGTTTTCGCGCTCTGCCACTGAGCTACGGCCGCCCCAACGGGGCGTCCGGCCGGGATCGAACCGGCGACCTCGACCATGCAAGGGTAACGCAACACAAGCGGCTCAGGCACGGACAGCAGTCTAATCGTCGATCCGGTGCGCGGCCAGGAATTCGTCGATCTCGATCTTGCAGGTGCCAGGTTCCAGCCAGCGAGTGGCCGCCCGTAGCAACTTCAGGGCATGCCGGAAGCTGGCCCGTTCCTTATCGACCGTGAGCGGCATGCCGCATTCTTCACAGTAGACGTCGCCCGCCTTCGGCGGGCAGCCGTTGACGCACTCACCGGTCGGCAGCACAAGACTGCCGCACAGATCGCACTGGAGAAGATCGCCACGGATGATCATCGAGCCCGCCCCCGGAGTCGAACCGAGCGCCTCAGGACACAAACCCCAGGCGGCAGCCAGCGCGGCGGGCCTACTTCTTCGCCGGCCTGTCGACGTGCTTACGGGAGTCGTGCTTCGTCGATCCGCACTTGCTGCAATGGCGCCGGCCCTGCTTCCTGGGCGCTGGTGTCGCGTCGGTCAGTTGCGCAACGTTCGCCGCGAGACGATCGAGCATTTCCCGCGCGCTCGTCTTTGCCTGCTCCCGCAGCACTGCCTTGACCGCATCGGCAGCGGCCCGGAAGATCCTGTCGATCGCCTCGTCGATCTTCATGCTGGCAGTCATGGCAGGAACCCGAACAGCCAGTCCAGCACCGGCCGGACAACGCCGCTGATCAGCATCCCGGCAGCCACCAGGGCGACAGTCAGTGAAACCCGCGTGATCATCCTGCGCGCATTAATGCGCACTGTCTGCCCCGCGTCAACCATGGACCGGGCACCTCAGCAGGGCGACCAGGACACCAGCGCGGGCCAGTGAGTCGATGTGCAGGCAGGCACAGAGCTGGCGCGGCAGCGGGGCGTTGTCGTTCGCGCGGATGCCAGGAGACAGGCGCATGACGCGCGGGCGCCGGTCGGTCGGCTCCGTCACGACCACGCCAGCGAAGTCGTCGATTACGATCTTGAATGCAGGTTGCGTCATCGTTTCACCTTCTTCGGGTCCGTGAACCCGTCTCTCTCCAGCTTCTCCAGGGCCGCCAGCAGCATCCATTTCCCCATGCTGAGCGGGAACGGCTTGACTGCGTTGGCGGCTGTCTCGATCAGCTTCTTCTGGTCGGCGTTCGGCTTGACCTTGATCTCCAGGAATTCGGCCACGGGTTCAGGATGGGGCAAGACATTACCCATGTCAAGTACGCGCCAGGGCCAGGGCCTTGTCGTGCCCAGCCAGAGCGTCTTCGCGCGAACTGTAGCGGTCCTGGTAGCCGTCATGCGGGCCCCCGAAGATCATCGTCTCCCAGAGCACGGGCGGCCCCTTGTCGTCGAAGTTGTGATCGAGGCCGAGGAAGACCGTCGAGACATGAACCTTCGCGGGGCCTTCGCCGACGTAGGTGCTACGGAGCTGCCGGTTGTGCCTGCCGCCGAACCAGCGGGCCCAAACCAACACGTCGTCGCAGGGGATCGGCTGGCCGGCAGCGTCCAGGGTGTAGTGGGTATGGCGCATCAGATCTTCTCCGGGCGCGGCACGCTGATGAATTCCCAGGTCGGCTCAGGCTTGGGGTGGTCGGGCGGCAGTTTGGCCCAGCGCCTCTCCACGAAGGCGCGCACCGCCTCTGCCTCGTCGTCCGTGAACGGCAGGCTGTCGCCCTCGGGATTGCGGGCGCACAGGACCATCTTGCCCACCACGATCGTGTTCTCGCCGATCTGGCGGTTGGGGACCGAACCGTCATTCAGCAGCCCGTTGTCGTCGAACCAGACGTCGCAGATCCTGCCGCTGACCGGCATCGGTCCCAGGCTGCGCGCGTCAACGCAGTCGCAGTCCGTGTAGCGGTGTAGGTCGGCGAGCTGCACCAAATCGCCCTGGTGTTCGACGACCTGCGCCGGCTGTCCTGGTTCGATGGTGATGACTTTGCCCATGGTTCAGTCCTCCCGAAAACCGAAGTACAGACGCGGGCGGTGGGTGAATTCCAGGCTGCCCCTCTGGCCGTCCGCCTTGCGCTCCACTACCACGAACGGGGCCGCGAAGCCGATCACGGTGTAGGCCGCCTGCATCTCGGCCGTGGTCAGGATCTCCGTGTGTCCCTGGGCCGCCAGCTCGATCCGCGCCTTCGCTTCGTCGGGATCGACCTGCTGGCCGTAGTCTTTGATCTGGATGTCGTTCATGTTGCCCTCCAAACGCCGACCGAGGTGCGCCCCCACTCGTCCGCAGGTCCCCTGCTGCGGCGGCCTTGTTTGGCCGGGGCTTTGATTGATCGGCGGGTAATATGTATACCCGGACCTTACCCGGTCAAGTGACCGGGGGCGGTTCTGGCTGCGGTGCGTCCTTCGGCGCCGACCGGCGCAGGGCCTTGCCGATCAGCTTGTGCAGGGCGACGAAGTCTTCCCTGGTGAAGTGGAACCCCTGCGAGCTATACCGGGCCCCGCTGCTGCCGTGCGGGTAGCTGGCGAAGCTGAGGGAGTGCGTGCCGTCGTCGTGGACATGGGCATCGGCCTGGATCGCCCCGAGGTGCGTGGTGACATGCTTGGAGATCGGCATCACGTCACCCCCAGGAAGACGAAGTCCTTGAACGTGAACTTCGGGCAGTTGCAGTGCGGTACGTCTTCCTGGCGGCAGCTTCCTTGCCCGAAGGCCAGGCTGTCCCAGTGGTGCGAGCGCCGGCACCCGCAGGTGCAGATCTCGTCGATGACCGTCCGCCCGTCGGGCAGCTTCTTCGGGAACGGTGATTCCGGATTGTGTGAACCCATCATGATCGTGTCTCCTTTCGTGGACCCCATGCGGGCCCCGGTTTCCCGGGGCCCGAGGTGCGATCCGCGATTCAGCTTTCGGTCGGTTCGTCACCCCCCTTCTCTCCGTCGGGCAGGAAGGTGTCGACGGCGGCGTTGAGTGCACGCGCCCCCTCCGGCCCGAAGAAGCTGTTGTTCAGCCGGTTCTCGTCCGACTGCCCCCGCTCGTGCGTGAGGAAGTTGGTCATCGCGTTGTAGGCCCCCCACGCCGTTCCCTTGACGCCCTCGATCTGGGCCCCCGCGCCTTCCTCGAACAGCCGCTCGATCTTCGGGTAGATCAGCGACTTCGGCTCGTCCTTCGTCGGCGTGGTCTCTTCCGGCCCTCCGAACGCGCCGCCGTTCCCGCCCCCGTTGCCGTTGTCGGGCATGATGGGCTTGGGGAAGGTGGCATCCACGAAGGCCCGGAGCTGCTTCGTGCTGACGTTCTTCACGCCAGCCAGCCGACGAAAGATCTCGTTCGACTTCTGGAAGGCCCCGTTCGCCCGCAGGATGACCTCCCGCGCCGCCTCCAGCGTCTCTTCCGCCTTCGCACTGTGCAGGATGCGGATCAGCGTGTTGCCGCTGATCGCAGCGTGCAGCGTGTTCTGGCAGACGACGCGCGTCCGGGTGAGGCCCGCCCTGATCGCCAGCAGCCCGTCGTGGCCGTGGGCAAGCAGGATGTAGTCCTCCACCGGATCACCCGGGACGATCTCTGTGGTGCCACCGACCACCTTGGCCAGCACCCAGACCCGGCCACCCTTCTTCAGCGACCCCGCCGCCTCCAGCGTGGCCAGCTTGGCATCGACGATCGGCTGGAACCAGGCGAACGCCTTGTCGTTCTGAAGCGCCTGCCACGACTTTCCCACCGTTCCCAGCTCCGTGCCGTCCGACTCCCGGATGACCGCCCACCGATTGGCCGGGACGAAGGACGTCACCGCCACTTCACCCTCGACCGTCGGGACGCTTGTGACCATGCGCCCGAGCTGTTCCTTTCGCACTGTCCAGTCCAGACCGGCCAGCTTCAGCGCCTCGTCGACTGACGGGGGCGCCTCCAGGACCGTGCCGAGCCCGTGCCAGGCCGGCTGCTTGACGAAAAACCCTGTCTCAAATTCGTGACTCATCGTGTCCTCGCTTTCTTGTTGCGAGCCAGTTATATACCCCGATCTTACCCGGACAAGGTAAAAAGAGTGCCTTGACGGGGTAATAACGGGGCCTATACCTGCAAACATGAAAAACAGCACAACGACACAGCGCCTTCTCGGCGGGACCTTCCGGGCCTGGGAGCGCTACAACCGACTGGGCCAGGGGATCCGGTCCTTCGACCGGGGGAAGTGGCTGGCACGCCGCGCCGTCAAGTGGTCCCAGGCGTGGGCCCGCCGAGTCAACGTCATCGGGGAGCGCAGCCGTGCAGCCGCGTAACCCCTACGAGGCAGCGGCCCGCAGCCGGAAGGTTCTGAAGATCCTGGCCGCCGTCCCGGCGGGGGAGACCGCCGAAGAGATCACCAGGATCGCGGACTGGCTGGCGTCACGCACTCAGGACGAGCGGAACGCGCTGGCGGCCTGGGCGGGCGTCAACGCCCCAAGCGAAACCACCTGGAACGAGGTGGTCCAAGTTCAACGGTGGCGGCGTCCGTCTACGCCGCAGGAAGCGATGAAAGGAGACTGAGACATGGCGAAACCACGAATGACACAGAGATACTACGACGCACGCGACAAGGCGCAGCGGGGGCTGGTGAACCTGGCCGAAGCAGCGAGCGAGACCAACCACCTGGGCGGCCTGTTGATGCATCAGGCATCACAGCAATTCGGCGGGCTGTTCGGGGCGATCGAACGGGAGCTGTGGGAGGACTGCTCGCGCTGCCACTGGCCGCTGCCGCCGTCGGGCGACTGCGAAAACAAGAAGTGCGAACAGTTGCCCGCCCCGGAGAAACCGTCCGTCCTGCTCGCCAACTGACGCACAGCAAATCTGTGCACGGACTGTGCAACCAAGATCATCAACCAAAGGATAAGGAAGTGCATGATGCGTTTGCGGGGTAGCCGGTTTCGTGTGTGCGGGCGTCTGGACATGGCCAGCCGTCCGAGCTACGGGACGGTCGTCGTCGAGCGCGCAACGGCGGACGCGGACCTGTTCCATGTCCGACCGTTGCGGCGCCGCCGGGTCTACACGCTGCCGCTGTCGACGGTTGCGGAGATGGTCGTCAGGTCAATCGTCTTGGCCGAGGTGCGGGCCAAGAAAGCCGCGAAGGCGGCAAGGAGAAAGGCGTCATGAAGCGCGTCACGATCAACGTAACGGCCGATCACATTCGGCGCGGCGTCTGCGGCGACATGGGAAAGTGCCCGATCGCGCTGGCCTGTGTCGACGCCGGCCTGGAATACCCGGCTGTCGATGCCGACCGGATCGATTACGAAGTTGCGCCAGGGCTGCGGGGGCATTCAACGCCCCCCGTCGCGATCTGTCATTTCGTCGAGAACTTCGACGATGGAAAGCACGTCGATCCGTTCGCGTTCGAAATGGCTGTAGAGGAACTGATTGACGTCGATGCGCGGCGTTCGGCAGAGCTGGCGGACGACGATCGGTGGCGGGACTGATGCACCCGATCGTCTTTCTCGTCTGCTGCTTCGCGGCCACCTTCGGCGCCGGCTGGTACGTCAGCAAGATGTCGTACCTGCGCGGCTACAGGGACGGGGCGCTGGACGCTCGCCGCCGGCAGTACAGCAAGAGCGAGAGCTGGCCCAAGCCCGCCAACGATGTGAGGGCGAATTGACCACGCATCAACGGTGGAGGCACGCGAATCGGCTGATGAACACGGCCGACGGTGAATTACTGCGCCCGAAGATGATGGCGAGGCTGCTGGATCCGGCATCGCGCTGGGCGTGGGGCGGCTGGCCTGACGGCGATGACATGTCGGAAGCGAACCTGGACACGTATGACGACGCGCCCGCGTACGGCGACAGCGAAGATGCCCTGCGCGTGGGGGCATCTCTGGCGCTGGATGGAATGGCCTGCGAGGAATTGCCATGATCCCGATCGTCCTGACCGAAGTCATGGCGGGCGACTGGCGCCTGGTCGTGGAGAAGGACGGCGACTACTACGCCGCCAGCGTGATCCCGGTGTACGGCAGCACAGCCGACTACGGGACGCGGCTGGCCAGAACACCCGACGAGGCGATCGACAGCGCAATCGCTTTCATCCAACAGCGCGGTGATCACACTGACGCCGCTGCATTGCGAGACCTGGCGAAAGCCGAGGTGCAGAAAAACATCAAACGACAAACGGAGACCACATGAAGAACGGAACGAACGGACACAACGGAAGCAGATCAATCAGTCAATTGGTGCAAGACCTGGAGACGGAACGAGACGCCATCAAGAACCTGTCGCAGTCGCTCAGCGAAGCGCAGCACCGGGTCGAAACTCTCAACCAGGATCTTGCGGTGGCGCTCGGGCTGACGCCGGCCGTCCAGCGCGCCGAAACGACGCCGGTCAAAGAAGACGCCGCGCCGCCGACGAACGGCGTTCCCAAGAAGGGCTATTTCCGCCGGCCAACAGGCGAGCGGGAACGGCGCATCCTGTCGGCGTTGGGGAAGCGTCGGATGACGCATGCCGAGCTGGCGCAGGCGATCGACTGTGCGCCGGGTTCGCTCAGCTACTACACCGGGGTCCTGCTCGCGAAGGGGAAGATCAAGCGCCCCAGTCGTGGCGTGTTTCAACTCAATCGGAGCCTGTAGCCATGGCCCTGCGAATCACGAAAGCCCACGAACCGATCCAGATGAAGACGATCAAGACGTGCCTCTATGCCCAGCCGGGCGTGGGGCGCACGTCGCTGGCGTTCACGGCGTACAAGCCGTTGCTGCTCGACTTCGACAACGCCGCCTACCGGGCCAAGAACCGGGGGGATGCCGTCCTGATCGAAAGCTGGTCCGAGATCGAGAAGATGGACCAGGGCGACTTCGCCGGCTACCAGACCGTCGTCATCGACACGGTGGGGCGGGCGCTCGACAAGCTGACGACGGTCGTGGCCAGCAACGATCCGAAGAACCGGACGCGATCGGGCGGGCTGACGCTCCAGGGCTACGGTGCCCTCAAGACCGAATTCATCGCCTGGCTGAACAAGCTGCTCGGCTGGGGGCTGGACATCGTCCTGCTGGCGCACCTGGACGAACAGCGAAGCGGCGACGACGTGATCGAACGGCTCGACATCACGGGCGGCTCGAAGAACGAAGTCTACAAGGTGTGTGACCAGATGGGCCGGATCTACATGCAGAACGGGAAGCGCGTTCTCAACTTCAGCCCGACTGACGTCGCCTTCGGCAAGAACCCGGGGATGTTCGACCCGATCGAGCTGCCGAGCGATCCGTTCTACGTCAAGGAGCCCCACTTCCTGGGCGACATCATCGAGAAGGCCAAGGCGGCAATCAACGCCATGAACGCCGAGCAGACGGCGGTGGCGGGGCTTCTCGAAGCCTGGAAAGCGAAGGTCGATGCAGCGAAGACCGCCGAGGAATTCACGGCACTGATCGCCCAGGGCAAGGAGCTGGACGAACGGATCAGGGACAACGGCAAACGTCTGTTGCTGAAGGTGGCCAAGGATGCCGGGACAACCTTCGACGCGGCGAAGGGGGCGTTCGTCGGGCCTGCGCCAGCAAACGATGCACCGTCCGCTACGGCAGCGCCGGCCAACGACACGACGGAAGCGCCGGCAGCAAAGAAGACCCGGGGCAAGAAGGCCGAGACACAGTCGGAGCTGCTGCCGACGGGGACGGACATGGAACCAGGATCGAACGGCTGAATCACAACGAAGGGAGACGACACGATGGCGAGGCTCACAAAGAAAGAGATCGAGAAGTTCATCGCGGATCGCACGAAGCGGAACGCGGCATTCGCGAAGATGTCGCTGACGCAGAAGCGGATCACGGTGGCCAGGGATGTCCTAGAGATGCTGGCGACGAAGCGGATCAAGGCCACCGCTGGCACTTACTTCGCCCCGACGCGCGGAGTGACGAGCAACGCAAAGGCGGGTGATGATTTCTCGGATCTGATCGCGAAGATCCCGAGCTGCGACGCCTGCGCGATCGGGTCTCTGTTCATGGCGGGCGTGTGCCGCGCCGATCAGATCAAGGTTCGGTTCGATCGTCGTCTGGACATCTTCGGGGCGCCGCACCGCAGGTGGAACGACGTAGACGTGTCAAAAACCATGGACGGCAACGACGTCTTCCTGGCCAACGAACGTGAATACCTCGTCGAGTTGGGCCTGTTTTCCAAGGAACAGCTAGCCCTGATGGAAAACGCCTTCGAGAATTCCGGATACGACGTCGCCAACCTGACGCTGGGCCGGGTCCGGTACGACCGCGATCGGCTGCGGCTGATCATGCAGAACATCGTCCGCAATCGGGGCGTATTCAAGCCGCGAGACAGGAAGATGCTGCGCGCGGCGAAGCGCCGCCCCCAGACGTCTCCGGATCATCAGGTGGGATGGTGATCCGGATCAGCGCCAGCGACCTGGAGTCGTATCGCTACTGGAAGGACAGCGACGCCCCGCTGTCCGACCTGATCGAACGGCTCATGCACACCGCGCCGCCCACCCGCCAGATGTCGGCGGGGCGGGCGTTCGCGAACCTGATGGAGTCAGCCGCCGACGGTGTGCTGTCGCTGCCGCGCAGCGAAGGCTGGCTGTTCGACTTCAGCGACATCGACTTCACCCTGGAGCGCGCCCCGCTGCGGGAGATCAAGGCCGAGAAGGTCTACGCCACCCCGTACGGTCCTGTCACGCTGGTGTGCAAGTGCGACGGGCTGGACGGGCGGACGGTGATCGATCAGAAGCTGACCGAGCGCTGGGACGCCGAGAACTACCTGGACAGCTTGCAGTGGCGGGCCTACCTCGACGTGTTCGGGGCACAGAAGTTCATCTACGACGTGTTCCTTGGGCGGTACAGCCAGCGAAGCGACGATGTCCTGATCACCGACTACCACCGCATGGCGTTCTACAGCTACCCCGATCTCGGGAAAGATGTCGAACGCGCCGTCGTCGAGCTGGCGTCGGTGATTACTCAATACGCGCCGACGTTGATTACGCCCGACGCGCAATCAATCGAAAGGGAGACAACGACATGAGCGAGATCGAGAGTATTACGAAGAAGGGAAGCCCAAGCTGGGAGGCGCACGAACTAGTGCTGGATGGCCTTCCGGACGAACGACTCAACGACGACCTGACCGACGAAGGGATCCTGAATCAAGCCACCCTGGGACAGCTCCAGCCCGTCCTGGTGCGCGCCAACGGCAAGGGCCTGGAGGTGGTCGACGGGCGCCAGCGGGTCAAGCGAGCCCTGGTGATCAACCACCTGGCAGGACGACGGGCCTACGACGGAGAGCTGACGTCGGTCAAGAAGGCGATCGCAAGGCTGGAAGGAACCGATCTCGGCAAGCGGGTGATCGCCGAGGCCGGGAAGGGCGTCAAGGTGCTGGTGACGGTCTTCCGAGGGGAAGAGAACGCCGCGCCCCGGGCCGAGATCGCAGCCAACGAGCTGCGCCACGACGACAGCCTGGCGCGCAAGATCAAGAAGGCGAAGCGCCAGGCGAAGGCTGGGTTCTCGCCGGAGGAGATCGCCGAAGACTTCGGCGTCAGCGTGGCCAGCATCAAGCGCTGGCTGTCGGTCGACGCCGACAAGCCGAAGAAGGTCCGAGGCAAGGCGAGCCAGGCCCCCACCCGCGCGAAGCTGTCCGGGATCGCCGAGCGCATGCTGGCGCCCGACGCCGAAGACGGCATGTCGAGGTGGGCGCTGCTGTTCGGCTGGCTCGCCGGCAAACAGTCACGCGCTGACGTCGTCGGCGCGTTCCCCGAGCTGGAGAAGTACCTGGGAGGCAAGAAATGATGTCGTCCAACGTGATCAAGCTGCCTGGAATCAAAGAAGCCCCGAAGAACACGCCGCGCACCGACCGATCCATCATGGACACGGTCTTGCTGACCCCGGACGGGATCGACCGCTGGGAGTTGCCGCCGTTCCAGCGGGAGAAGCGGATCACCCCGAAGGTCTTGGCCCTGATCGAACAGCTCAAGGTCGACGGCGGGATCGTCCCCGGGATCATCACCCTGGGCAAACTCGGGGGCGCAACCTTCCTGGTGGACGGCCAGCACCGGATCGAAGCCTTCCGACAGTCGGGCCTGGGCGAAGGGCTGGCCAACGTCCGGATCTGCCACTTCGACACCATGGCGGACATGGCGGATGAATTCGTCACCCTCAACAGCTCCCTGGTCCGGATGCGGCCCGACGACTTCATGCGCGGGCTGGAGCCGACCAACGAGTGGCTGGCGTACATCCGCAAAGCCTGCCCCTTCGTCGGCTACAGCAACGTCCGCCAGAACGCCAACAGCAAGGTCGTCGTGGCCATGTCGACGTCGCTTCGGGCCTGGTTCGGCAGCGCGGGGGAAGTTCCCGACCCTGGTCCGACCGGGATCGACGCTGCCAAGACGCTGACCGAGGACGAGGCCCGCCGCTTCTGCCACGTCATGAAGGTGTGTCACGAAGCGTGGGGCAACGCCCCGGAGAACTACCGCCTGTGGTCGGCACTCAACCTCGGGCTGGTGTTCTGGATGTGGCGCAAGCTCGTCTTGCGGGAGAACGTCGAGCGGAAGCGCGGCGGGTTGGCAATCGCGACGCTGACCCCCGATCAATTCCGCCAGTGCTTGCTGGCGCTGTCGGCCAACGGGCGCTACGTGGAGTGGCTGATCGGGCGGCGCTTTGCCGAGCGGGACAGGTCGGCGGCGTACGGGCACGTCAAAAGCATCTTCGCCGGCCGGATCGGCGGGATGGGCCTTGGACGTCCGACCCTGCCGGCCCCGGAATGGGGCGGGCGATGACCGCGAGCACGAAGGAAAAACATCAAATGAAGAACGGAGTCACCAGGGAGGAGCTGGCCGCCATCGCGGCCAAGGCAAGCTGCGACCCCAGGACGGCGCTGGCATACCTGCACGGGCTGTCCGTGCGTCAGCTCGTACGGGAGCGCATCGAGGACGCCTTGGGGCGTCTCGGGATGAAGGACCGGATCAGGAAGGCGGGGTGATGCCGCCCGAAGAGAAGCTGAGGCTGGTAACGGACTGGGGCGAGCTGCGCACGGGGATGATCGTAGTCGTCAAGCCGTGCGCTCGCTGCGGCCAGCGGCACCGGCACGTCCTGTTGTCGGCCGGTACCGCCGGGGGCCTGACGGCGTGGCGGGCGTTCGAAGTCACCCCGGCCCCGTCGTGCTTCCGGGGCAGGACCCCGGGTCTGTGCGAAGACGCAATCCCACGTCGGAACGTGTTCATCGTCGTTGACGGTCTGGACATCCAGCGGGACACCCGTGAACTGGTCGAAGACATCCACGGCGCCCAGGTGCGCGACGTCAAGCGCAGGGCCGGGAAGGTTCGCTGATGGCCATCGCCGGCTACGAATCGGTGCAGGTCTTCTCGGCGACGAAGTTCATGGACCGGGATGCCCTGGGCGAGAAGGTCTCGGCGTGGCTGTCGACGCACGGCAAGGAGCTGGAGGTGGTCGACACCGCCGTGTTGCAGTCGTCCGATAGCAGCTATCACTGCATCACGATAATCGTTTTTCTGCGCCGCAGGGCGCGGGCGGCAGCCGGAAAGGCGGCGTGATGGACGAAGGAACCTGCAAGGGCTGCGGCGCCAAGATCAACTGGGTCAAGATGGCGAAGACCGGCAAGGCGATGCCGATCGATCCGGAGCCGAACATCGACGGCAACATCATCCTGGTTGACTTCGGTGGGACGGTCGGGATCCAGGCGGCGATGGCTGAAGTTGGGTTCTCGACGCCGCAGTACATCTCCCACTTCGCGACCTGCCCGAAGCACGCCGAATTCAGGAAGGCGAAGCGATGACCTGGCTCGCCATCGATCCCGGTCCCGAACAGTCGGCCTGGGTGGTCTACGAGGCCGGCAAGGTCATCGCCAAGGCCAAGGCGTCCAACCAAGTCACCTGGACGATGCTGAACGAGATCAAGGTCGACGCCGTGGCGATCGAGATGGTGCAGTCCTTCGGGATGGCGGTCGGGGCCGAGGTGTTCGAGACGGTCTTCTGGATCGGCCGGTTCTACGAACGCGCCTTCTGGCGGGCGATCCCCGTGCATCGGATCTTCCGCAAGGACGTCAAGATGCACCTTTGTCAGTCGATGCGCGCCAAGGATCCGAACATCCGTCAGGCCCTGATCGATCGGCTAGGCGCACCTGGAACGAAGAAGAACCCAGGGGCCACGTTTGGCGTTTCTGGTGACTGCTGGAGCGCGCTAGCCGTGGCGGTCACGGCATCAGACCGGATCACACCAGAATCAGGAAGGGAGCGATGAGCATGGAGAAGCCAGCGGAGCGCACCATGGGGGTGAGCGAGCCGATCAAGCAACGGACGGCGTACTTCACTAGGAGCGTGAAGCCGTGAGCAGCGACTCGCCACCTCCGATCTGGTACGAACCACCGCCGGAACCGGCACCGACGTGTTCAGGCTATCCATGGACCTATCGCTGCCACGAAGACGCTTCGACGACGCGGGACTTCGAAGACATCGACGACGTTCCGCTTTGCCAAGCCTGCGCGGCCCAACGTGACGCCGATGTCCGAGAGAACGTGGAAGGTAGGGAGCCGTGAGCGAACACAAAGAGATGCCGAGGTCCGATGGGAACGGCGGCGACAACTCGGGCAACGCTCAACGAAGGGACAAAATCCCAGCCCACAAAGAGAGCGGGGAAGCGGTGAGGGGGCTGGTGGAGGCGCTGGATAAAGCTGACCTACTACTGCGGGAGATGGCTGGCGTCGACCTATCTGCCATCACACCGGAAGGGCTGGCCGACTTCGTACGCCGCTGTCAACGCTTGACGCAGGGTGAACTATACGACGCTCGCCGCGCCTACCGCGAAGCTACCGCGACTCCCCCGGCGAGGTCTGCCGCAAATGAGCCCCGGGCTCTACCTGGGGCACGGTGGGTGGCCTGCGACCATTTGGGGTGCCCAGCGTCGTTCCCACGCTCGACAGCTCCGCATCGTGTCGAGTGTGATCGCCTAACCGCCGCCATCGAAGCTCGCGACGCCCAGCATGCCGCCGACCGCGCCGCTCTCACTGCCCGTATCGTGGAGGCCGAGAAGCTGCTGGATGCTCACACGCCCGGGAAGTCGTCGGGTAACTGCGCCGACGCTGGTAAGTTCCCGTCTCTTTGCCTCTGGCACAAAAGCTGGGGCCAATGCTGGGAGCACCGTCGCCGCGCCTTCCTCGCCCCACCCCAAGTAGATCCGACGGGGGAGCCGTAGCATGGGCCTCGGTAAGATGTTGCGCGACTGGTGGCACTGGAATGGCGTGTCTCGTTGCTGGACCTGTCGCCGCTTCTTCTGGACACACGCCTTTTGGAATCCATGGGGCCCGGGGCGCGGCCCTGGGCTTTGCTGTTCCGAGGAATGCTGTAACCGAGTCAGGCCCAGAGAGGAGACGGTAGGGTGAGCGACGAGGTACGGCTAGCTGGACGTCGGGTTGTCGCCAGCATTTCAGGCGGCAAGGATTCGGCCGCTCTTTCGCTCTGGCTGACAGAGCAGGGCATCGAGCACGATCGGGTCTTTGCTGACACGGGCTGGGAGCATTCGGCGACCTATGAATATCTGCGCGGCCCGCTGACGGCAAAGCTTGGACCGATTGCCGAGGTGAAAGGCCGCGACGGCGGAATGGTGCCGCTGATCCAGCGCAAGAAATTGTTCCCCTCTCGGTTGATCCGGTTCTGCACCGAGGAACTCAAGGTGATGCCACTGGCCGAGTACGTGCGCCAGCGTCAGGATCAATACGGCGAAGTCGTCAACGCCGTCGGAATCCGTGCCGCCGAATCGGAGGCCCGCGCCAAGCTGACAGAGTGGGAATGGTCGGACGCCTTCGACTGCTATGTCTGGCGACCGCTGCTGGCCTGGACCGAGCAGGATGTGATCGACATCCACCGCCGTCACGGGCTGGCGCCGAATCCGCTCTATCTTCGCGGCGCAACCCGTGTCGGCTGCTGGCCCTGTATCTTCGCTCGGAAGGCCGAGATCAAGCTTGTGGCCGAGCTATCGCCCGAACGCATCGACGCGATACGCGAACTCGAACTCTCATTGCCTCCCATGGCTCCGACGGACGAGCATCCCGCGCCGCTGCCGCGTACCTACTTCCACGGCAAGACAACGCGCGAAGGGATGCCGCATCCCATCGACGAAGTTGTCGAATGGAGCCGCACGGCCCGAGGCGGCAAGCAATTCCTGCTGCTGGACACTGAACCGCCCGGCTGCATCCGCTGGGGCCTTTGCGAATCCCATCCCACCCCCAAGAAAGCCGAGAGCCATGAGTGACGAGAGCGGTCACCCGACGAACGACCCGGAGCAACTGTGGGCAGCGATTCACGAGCTGCGCACGATGAACAAGATGCAATTCGAAGAAGTCACCGACCTTCGCCAGCAGCTCGCCGCAGCCACGGATCGCGCTCTACAGTCGGAACGGGAGCAGACGAGGCTCGCCGAGGGGAAGGTGGCGGCGACGATGCGGGCCAATGAAGCGGAGGCGCGGCTGAAGGTTGCCATGAAGTTGATGGACAAGGCTCGCGGCCAACTTGGCCCCGGCGACGCCTACGAAATCCTCGACCGCGCCCTCACCAGCCTCACCCTACCTTCCCCGGTTAGCCCGACGACCTGCACCGACGAGCGTTGCAAGCAAAGGCTCAACTACGCACCCCATCCTTGGCACGACATTCAAACCGAGCAAAACACAGCCCTCAGTGCCCCCAGCAGAGTGGGGGAGACGACGTGTGGGACGTGTGCCGGCACTGGCCGCTACGTTCGCCCGAGTCCATCGACGACATTCGGACCATCGGTCAACTGCCCCACCTGCGGCGGTACTGGTAAGACTAAAGGAGCGCCATGACAATCGTCCACGCCTGCACGATCGCCAAGCCAGGCGACACGCTGCAACGGGAAGACAGCAAGCGGACGTTTATCGTCGGGAGCAGTAAGAAACCGCAACTCCTCGTCGATCACTATGGACAGGCGGCGGCATTCTTCACCGACGATCTAACCGCCGACGATTGGGAAGTTATCAAGCGAGGATGGACGCCGTGACGATGCGGGAGAGGCTCAGGAAAATATCCGCCGAACAGCAACGAGCGGCCGAATATGGCGAGGTAATGGGGATGCCGCACGATGGCGTTCTAGAGAACGTGCATTGGCTAAATGAGCTGGCGCGGCGCCTCGACGAAGAAGAGAAGCGGGCGAGGGACACCGTCGCAACTTGTCAGTATGTCGAAGAAGCCAGGGAGGCGCGAGCCCAACTAGTCGTACTTCGCCGCCTCGACGCTGAGGTAGAGACGTGACGACCAGAATCCCCGCCAAAGAAGCATGCGAACAAGGCGTCTGCACTTGCGGCCACCCAGCTGGCCATCACGACGACGAGCCTCACGGCTGCTGGGACTGCGATTGCGAGTCGTGGTCACAGAACGACTGGCCCGACGACGATGCCGACGCTGAGGTAGAGACGCCGTGAAACCCGTCAGCGCTTCGATCGCCTACGACGGCAGACGGTCCATTCGTGGCAAGCGAACCGGCCCAGCCGTCTCGCACCTGATCGTCGTCACCGACACCGGCCAGATCTTCGAACGCTTCTCCGACATGCCAGCCAACGAGTGGGGAGAGATTACGCCGCCGGCAAAACGCCAGCGCCGGAGGCGTTGACCGCCAAGCAAGTTGTAGTTTCGAAACGATCGCGGCGTCAAAGTTCTGACGCACGCAAACCGCACCGCTAAACGGCAAGGGGGCCGTGGAGCATGGAGACGGTTTCGTTACAGCGGATCCTTATAAGTTACGCTGAACAAACTGTCACCCCCGTTTGCCCCTTCCGGGGTCTTCGGACTTCCTAGTAGTTTCCCATGGGTCCGTGCCCCCCAGAGTCCGAAGGATCGCAGGTGCGCTTGTGCTGACGTCGCTGGCCAGCGTCACGGCTGCGTACGAATCCGCTGCGGCGCAGATCGTACAACTTCGCCAGTCGCTAGATGAGTCGTACGACGAGAACAAAGAGCTGCGGCGAACGGTTGCCAGTCAGGGCCGGCTGCTGTCGAGGCTCGCGTCGGAGACGTCACCGACGGCGCCAAGCATCAACTGTGTCTACTGGCTGTATTCAGAAGCCCGCCGGCACGAGCGATCCTGGGATCACGTCTGGCAGCGGGTGACGCCGCTGCTGCGACGATACGGCGAGCTGCCCGCGCCTGAGTTGAACCCAGTGCGCTGGGAACAACACCGGGCGATCCGCCGGCTGGAACCAGATCGGCGCGGGGCGATGCCGCACGAGTACACGCTGAACATCGAGCTGACCAGGGCCAAGGAGATGCTCAACTGGGCGGTTGCGAACGGGATGATCCTGTTCAATCCCCTGGCGCCGGCCAGGAACGTCAGGACGGTATGCGAACGAGAGACTCGGCTACGCTCGGATGACGTCGACCGGCTGCTGCGAGCCTGCGCGGCACTGAAGGACGAGCGGCGCGGGAAGGACGACGGGAGACGGGCGGCGCTGCTGCGCGCCTTCGTGCTCTGCTGCTTCGACAGCATGCTCCGGTTCAATGAGGCCCGACACCTGCGGCGGGACCTGATTGGGAAGGACGGGATCTACACGCTGTCCTGGACCACGACGAAGAACCGGAAGGCGCGGACGGTGGTGCTGACGCCCAGGACGCTGGCGGCGATCGAAGCCGTTCAACCGACCCCCGGGACAAATTACGTATTCGCCAGTAACGACACGGGAATCCTGATCGGGGAGACGTTCTTCCGCCGGTTCTTCCGTCGGGCCTGTAAGGCGTCCGGGATCGACGCGCGCTGTGCGCCAGGCGATCGGCGGATCGTCGTCCATCACCTGCGCCATGCCGGGGCGTCCGAAGCCGACGAAGCCGGAGCCCGGCCTGGCGCCATCAAAGACGCCCTCGGCCATTCCCGCCTGGCCACGACCGAGAAGTACCTACATCGGGAACGGACGGAGAGCGCCAGACATGTTGCCGAGCGGATGGTGGCCGCTGCCGGTCGCCGGCCACCCCAGCGAGCAAAACGGAAGGCTGGGCACAAGAAACTGGCGAAAGATTCTTGACAGCTCAACCTGCGTCGGTGCACAACCATCCAGCCGGCACATGGAACGTCGAACCCCGAAGCGGCCCCCGCACCCAGCACGAACAGTGCCGGCAAAGTGCTTTTCGGCGGGTGCGTGGCCGGCTTCTAGGCCCGACGTCTGACACGGAGGTAGGCAGTGGAACTGGCTGGTACTGGATCCATCCCAACTGGATCGGTGAAACGCGCAGGGCGCGCGCAGCGGGGCGTTTCTTGACGCTGGCGTATCCGAAGCCCACGCGCGCCGAGAAGAAGCGGCAGCCGCTGCGGCGTAAAGCCCGGATGCGGCGCCGTGCGCCCCGCCGGCTGCTGAAGGCCGGGTCGGAGCCGCGCTACCTGGCCTGGGTTCGGACCCTGCCGTGCCTGATCGCGAACACCTGCTGGGGCGGGACACACGCCCACCACGCGATTCATCTGTCGCAGGGCGGCACCGACGCAGACGCCATCCCGCTGTGCATGCGGCATCACGCCCACTGGCACAACCCCATCTCGGGCGTGTTCAAGGGCTGGTCGAAGATGGAGCGCTGGGCCTGGTCGCTCACCCAGATCGCCGGTATCCGGGCTCGCTACGCGGCGGTGGCGGCATGAAGGCCGACGCGCTCATGTCCGACGTCGAGCTGGTGCGGCTGTTCTCCGAGGCGCGGCGCACCATGGAACTGTCTAAGGCGCTGCGCCTGGTGATCGTCGAAGCCGACCGCCGACGGAAAGACGGGCTGTCGCTGACTGCGTTGCCCATCGTCGATCTCGTCGCTGCCATGCACAACACGACGCGCGAGGCGCTGGTGGGCAGGCAGGGTGGCCCCGGGGCCTTCCAGCTCGGGCGCCCCCGGGCGATCTGCTGGTGGCTGCTTCACTACCGGTTCGGGATGTCCTATCCCGCCCTCGGGGAAGCCTTCGGCGGACGTCACCACGCCACGGTGCTGCGCTTGACGGCGCGCTTCAACGAAGAGGTGAAGGCAGACGAAGACCTGCGCCAGCAGCTTGCCGAAATTGAAGCGGCGGCCTGGGGCCAGATTGGGAAGAAGGTGGCCTGAAGATGGCGTTCGTGAAACTTCACCGCGCGATCTTGGATTCCACCGTCTGGATGGACCGTGACGTGCGCGACGTTTTCATCACGTCGCTGCTCATGGCCGATCCGCGCGAGCTGAAGGTACGGACGCCGACGATCAAGATCGCCAGCCTTCATCTGGACGAATTCATCGTCCCGCCTGGTTGGTACGGGTTCGTCCGGGCGGCATCGACGGGGATCATCCACCGCACCCAGATCGCCCGTAAGAAAGGGATGGCTGCCCTAGAAGTGCTGGCGTCGCCCGACTTCGAGAGCAAATCAAAGGAGCACGACGGTCGGCGGATGGTTCGGATCGATGGCGGTTTTATCATCCTGAATTACTTCAAATTCCGAGAACGGGACGAGACGGCGGCAGAGCGGATGCGCCGCTTTCGTTGCAAGCAACAGCCAGTTACGCCTGTTACGGCCAGTCACGCCGTAACAACGGCGAACGTTACGCAGGCAGAAGCAGAAGCAGAAGCAGAAGCAGAGAGAGACAGATCTGAGGGGGCCAAGAGGAAGCTGACCGGGCACTTACTCTGCCAGGCGTTTTCGGCCATCAGGGCGAAGCAGGTCGGCGGGATCGAATGGCACAGCGTTCGGGTGGCCGGAGGTACTGCTGCCGACATGGCCGATTTGATTAACCGTACGGGCGCTCGGGCAGACGTCGAGCCGACGATTGCGCTGCTGTTTGAACGTGCAAAGGCGGGGAAGGCCGGAGACAAGTCGGCAGAGATTGTCAGGAGCGGGTCATTCGCCTTCGGCGCCTGGTGTTCGCAATGGACTGAGCTGCGGGAAGAATTGCACCGGAAGACACCGGTCAGGCAGGTAGATGTCAGATCGGTCGAAGCGACAGACGCGAAGATCAATGAACTGCGGGCGATCCAGAAGGCGATGTACGGATGATCAAACGCGGGACGAAGGAGAGCTGGCAAGCCGGACGCGAGATCGGGATGATCTGTTGGCGCCTCGGCCAAGCACTCGGCTGCATGACGTGCGGCATCGGAGTGGCGATTGACGAGGTTGGGCGGCGGTACGGCGAGGAACCGTACAACTGGCGGGATCTAGATGCCAGCGGTGGACACGACTGCGAGAACATTCGCAATGGTCTGACGGCGGAAAAACAGGCCGAAGTGGATCGGCTCGCGCGCCATCTCGGCAACTCACAACAGAAGCTGCTTCCCGGTGTGGCGGATCGCGATCTCGGCGACGGCGACGAAGAGGACTTCGAATCGGAGAAGATCCATTGAGCCGCTGGCAAAAGCGGGAGCCGACCCTGCGCGCCGCCGGTATCTGTGTCCGGTGCATGAGCAGGCGTTCAGAGGGATTCGCGACCTGTCCGCGCTGCCGCCACGGATTTGTCAAGCGAGACGCTGACAGGCGGGCCAGAAATCTCTGCACGACCTGTGGCGGGTCATTGCCAGATCTCGCCTACCGCAACTGTGGCGACTGCCGGGCGCGCGGCGCGAACCGGAGACGAATGCAACGCGGAAGCCTTACGGCAACGACGGCGCGGTGCGGCCGGTGTCAGCTACTCGAACCGCACGTTTGCATGGGGGCATCATGAATCTGATTCAGATCCTGCGGCATGTTCAGGGCTACCGCTCTGACGGCCCGAGCTGGTTCGAGCGCCGCCTGGTGCTGCTAATCGTCCTGTCGACCGTGGGCGCCGTGATCGCGCTAGTGAATCCATGATCAGGAGAATGTCAGCTAGGCAGATGGAGCGCGTTGCCGAGCAGTGGCGGCAGAAAGCGGTCGAAGTCGAACGCGAAGCGCAAGCCCGCCAGCGGCAATTATGGCGGGAATCAGCGCCGGCCGTTCGTGCCTGGTACGAGATCGAACAGGTCAAGGGTTGCATGTCGCTCAACGCGCGGCAGAACGTCGAGAAGCTGATCGCCGATCTGGAGGCGGGCGGACGATGAGCGTCGCGACGATGCCCGCACAGAAGCCGGGCCGATCGAAGCAGGACTACGCCACGCCGCGCCCGTTCCTGGATGCAGTGGAACGGCGGTTCGGGCCGATCCGTCTCGACCTGGCCGCGCACCAGGACAACCATGTATGTCCCGACTGGCTGGGGCCCGGCAGCACGAAGCCGGACGCCTTCAAGGTGCGCTGGTCGAATTACCCGGGCGTGCTCTGGCTGAACCCGCCGTTTGAGGACATCGCGCCCTGGGCTGAGATGGCGGCAGCGGAAGGCAGCAACGGCGCCCGTGTTGTCATGCTGGTCCCGGCAGCAGTCGGTTCCAACTGGTTCGCCGACCACGTCCACCACAAGGCCCTGGTGCTGGCGATCCGCCCTCGTCTCAGCTTCGATGGCGTCAACCCGTACCCGAAAGATCTGATGCTGGCCTGCTACGGCCCGTGGGTCGCGCCTGGCTTCGACTGCTGGAGGTGGGACCGATGAGCCGCAAGCGCCAACCCGGCCCGCCTCCCCGCTTCGACGATCCATCCCCCGAAGACAAAGAACGGATGTTCGCCCGGGTGGAGAAGCTGGCCGCAATCGAACGCAAGGCGAAGGCAGAACGGATCGCAGACGCCGAAGCGTGGATCGCCGAGGTGCGGGCGAGGAAGAAGATCGCGACGTGATGGTGATGATCGCCAACGTAACGGGCCACGAAGTCGGCGCGCTGATGGTGATGTATCCCGGCAGCCTGGGCCACCTCTATTCACCCGGAAAAGGGCGCGCGAAGATTTACGACTGGCAGCCATACGCACTGGATAACAAGTGCTTCCCGAAGGGGGAAGACTTCGACGTCGCGGAATGGCGCGAGATGTTGCGATGGGCGTGCCTGTCGGGCGTGGAACCGCTCTGGGTGTTGGTTCCCGATTGGCCGTACAGCGCGGAACGCACACTGGATCGGTGGAAGGAATTCTACCCGGAGGTCGCGCGCTATGGATTCCGACCAGCGTTCGCCGCACAGGACGGCATGACCTTCGCTGACGTTCCCGCTGAGGCGCACACGGTTTTTCTAGGAGGCGGCGACGACTGGAAGGATGCGGCGATTAGACCGTGGTGCGCCGCCTTCCCAGGGCGCGTTCACGTCGGGCGCGTCAATGGATCGGAGCGGCTATTGGCAGCCCATCACGCTGGAGCTGTTTCGGTCGACGGGAGCGGCTGGTTCACGAAGCACAACAACAAGCAGGGTGGGCAGTGGGGCGTGTTGATGAAGTACGTTCGCGAGACAGGCAGGCGCGCATCGTGAAGTACCCGATCACCTCCATCTTCCGCAGCCTACAAGGTGAAGGGCATTTCGTCGGCTATCCCACAACGTTCGTCCGCTTCGCTGGCTGTTCGGTAATGGAGTGCGGGATCCGATCGGTCTGCGACGAAGCGCCCTGGAAGGCGACGCAGACACTGACAGCGGCAGAGATTGTTCACTGCGTCCGAAAAGAATGCCCAGCCGGGATAGTCTGCCTGACCGGCGGCGAACCGAGCGATCACGATCTGATCCCGGTCATCGACGCGCTTACCGAAGCGAAGTTCCGCGTCCACATCGAAACGAGTGGCATTCGCGAACTGCCAGGAATCCCGATCGAGTGGATCACGGTGTCACCGAAGACCGCCGTCTTCCACCAGCGCATCGGACACGCGCTGAAGATCGTCGTGACACCCGGAATGGACTGGGGACAGATCCAGGCGCGCGACGAGAACACGGCGTTCTTTCACCGTTACCTGCAACCGATGATGATGCCGGACGGGCACACGAACATCGCTGACGTAATCGCGATGCTGCAATCCTGGGATAACTACCAGGGACGTTGGGCACTCTCGACACAGGCACACAAGACGTGGGGCGTGATGTGATGGGCGTCCGCCGTGAAGAACGGATGGCGCAGGCGACCGCCCAGCGAAGCCTCGATAACTGGTACGCCGAGCGCGGCAGCCGGGACATGTCCGCCCCGCCAGCCAACACCAACCACAACCCGTGCACCACATGCGGCAGGCCCAGCTTCTCCCGTGGTCGCTACTGCGCCGACTGCTTCCCCAAGGTGATCTCGTGACCCGCCCCGGTCCCGTCGCCTTGATCCTGCTCCGGCAAGCCTGGCGTCTACGCCTCCAGCTTGCCGGATTCCAGGACATCGAGAACGAGGACGGATCCCTGCGGGGCCCGCACTTCCCCGGCACCCAGCTCTACGAACCCACCCCAGCCGAGATCACGAAGGGCGACTACTACCGACGCCTGGCGATCGAATCCTGGCGCGATCCCCCCCTACGCCATGGCCCTAACAGGCGCCGCCGCTACTACACCTCTTTCGGCCGGATCACCCCCATGAACCGGTCCAAGGCCAAGGACAGAAAGATCCTGTTCCTGCTCTCAAGCGGCACGCCGATCCGGAAGGTGATGGCCCAGCTCCATGTAGGCCAAGGCCGGGTCTACCGCCTTCTCGCCAAGATCCACCAACGCATCGCAAGGGAGACACGACATGGGAAAGAGACCGCCTGAACCAGCACCCGCGGACGACGGGACGCGACCGGAACCGGCCGAATCGCCGCTGGGCAATTTCGTCGCGGCATTGACCGGAGCGCCGGCCCATCAGAATCCGCTGGCCGTTCCGGCGGTCCTGAACCCGACGGGGGCCGCCCGGGACTTCGCCCTGGCCGCCGCCGAGCTGCTGAAGTCTGGTCCCGGCATGCTGCACCAGTCCCGAACGCAGGCCATTCGCCTGCTCAACGCCGCGATCGCCCTGATCGCCACCTGAAAGCCGAGGAAACACCAATGGGAGACGAACCAAACGCACCGCCGGAACGGCCTAAGCCCCCGATTAACAAGGGGGGACGACCGCGGAATTTGCCACGCATCGCGGACACGACGATCCAGAGCATGGACGCCGAGACGATCATCAAGAAGCTGTTCGAGACGCTGGCCTACGAGGTGGTCCGCCTGCGCCGCCTAGCAGCCAGAAAGGGCAGCCTGACGCCCGACGAGTGCAAGCGGACGTCGCTGGTAGCCCGCGCTGTCGAGACCTGCGCCCAGGCCAAGCGCCACATCATCGAGGCGACGAAGGCCGAGGACCTGTCCGGCATCCCGACCGAGCAACTCACGCGCGTCGTGGTCAGCCAGATGCGCAAGCTGCCCGAGCTGCACGCCGCCGTCGTGGCCGAGATCAACCGGACGAAGGGCGAGGAGAAGCCGGCATGAATGAGCAACGGCTGACACGAGCGCTCGCCGCATTCGAGGTGTTATTCCAGCACGACTGGGACCGCAAACCGCACGCAACGGTGAACTGGAAGACGACCGTCAACGGCTGGGAGATGCAGCCTTCGCGCGCCAACTGGCAGCTCCAGGCGCCGACCATGGACGGCTGCGTCGACCTGTTCATTGCGAAGATCCTGGAGTGCGCGGCCAAGGGCGTCCGCGATGGGCGCGCCCACTACGAAGAACAACTGGTGAAGGCGCGGAAGGTAGAGACGGAGATCGGATGAACACTTGCGAACACGCAGTCAGCGTTAAGGAACCATGCCAGCAATGTGAGTTGTTCTATCTGCACCATACGGAAGGCAGGTCTGTCGACAATGTGATCGCGAACATCGAAGCGATCGGCCTGATCCGCGGATGGGATCTGCGGGAGCTATACCTGGTAGCGCCGTTCGGTTTCTGCAACGTCGCCTATCGTCACTGTAAGGATGCTCGGATGGAGAAGCACGGCGGGCGAAACGTCGTGATCGTCCCGGCTGTGAGCGGGGACATCACCATCCATCTTGGCACCTCTGGCAAGACGATCTTCGTCATGCGCCAGGGCGACGCTATCGACCAACTGGAGTGGTATTGAATCCAACCTTCGTTATCCGTCCGGCCCGCGCCTCGGACAGCGCGTTCCTGTTCTCTTCCTTCTTGGACAGCTACCGAGAGAGCGATGAGACGAACGGCATCCCGAACCGAATCTTCTACGAAGTGTTCAAGCTGGAGTTCGCCGCCATCCTGTCCAGCTTCGACGTCCTGGTGGCGCACCCAGAGGGGGATGACGACGAGATCGCTGGCTGGCTGGCGAAAAGCGGGCGCGTGGTCGGATGGATCTACGTCAAAAAGACGCCCTGGCGTCACTGCGGCGTAGCCAGGCAGCTCTGGAACGCCGCCAACATGGGGATCGAGGCGAGCGCCATCTACGGCGCGAGCTGGGCCCTCAAGCTGGCCAAGCTGAAGGGTTTGCGCATCTCGATGCTGCCGCACGGGAAGGTCGTACGGATGCTGACGGAGGCGCGGCACGAATGAAGTCCTTATTGGTCGACGCCTCGGGCGTTCCGTTGCCGCCATCCGACGCCCCGGAGGTGATCCACCCACAACGGGAGAAGGGCTACGAAGCAGGCGCCGCCAGCGCCCCGAACGAGAAGCTAATGGAAGACTTGATCGAACTGACGATCGGCTACCTGCTGGACGAGACCCAGCCCGTCCGAGACCTAGAACGCAGCTACGAGAACCTCCTTGGCTTCCTGGCCGGCTACAACGACATGATGGCGGTCAAGCCGCTGCTGTTCCTGACGCGCCAGCAGACAGCGAAGGTCGAACGGTTGCCGCGTCGGATCCGCCGGGCCTGGTTCAGCGAATACGAGCGGGGTGTGCGTGCATGGCGGAAACGGGGCGGTACATTGGTTGAGGGCAATCGGCCCGTGCTGCCGGAGATACCAGGGTGAACATCGATTGGTCGTATTGCCTGGCCGACAACCAGTACATCGAGACGCTGCACGTGATTTACGTGTCACCGACGACTTACGCCAGGCTGGCACAGGAACTGACAACGAAGGAGACGACAATGGGAGACGAAGCACAGCAGGAACCGACGAAGCCCGAGACCGGGCAGCGATGGCGCTGGACCAAGCCCGGGATCGGCCAGCAGTGCTTGGCCAAGTGGTGGCAGGTGGGCGACGTTGCCCTCAACGGGAACGTCAAGATCTCCAAATGCGCCGATGGTTGCACGACGCATTCATCGTTCGGGGAAGTAACGTTCAAAAGAGGGGAACAGGAATTTGTCGGGTGGGAGCCCGGCTATGGCCCGCAGCCCTCTGAGTCGCGGTGCCCGCACATCCGGCAGGAAATCTTCGGCAGCCAGATGCCGTGCGCGCACCCGACCTGCGAGGAAGGATTCAAAGGCGCGGTGCTGACGCTGATGTCACCGGGCGGCTACCGCCTGCAATTCGACCGTAGGGCGTCGGTAACGATCGACAATTACCACTTCTATGCCTGTCCGCAGATCGAAGAAGCAGGAGCACCGGCCCAACTGCTGGCACACCTGCGCGCCTACGGGTTCGCCTCGGCGATCATCGAGAACAAGCCCCAGCCGAAGAAGGCGACAAAGCGGCCAGAGCGCGAGAAGGCGGACGCGCTGCGGTCCCAGTTCTACGGTGATCTGTCGGCAAGCGCGAATATCCAGGCGGCGATGCAGGCGCGACAATCAGGCAAGTCGCTGGCGATCGCGGGCCGGGCCAGCGCCCAGGCTATGCGCGCCCAGGAACAGCTCTGGGCCCAAGAAGCGCACAACGCGATCGTGGCAGCCACCGCCAAGCAGGCCGTGCCACGCATCGGCGTGAAGAAGCCCCAGAAGCGCGAGGTGTCCCACAACGGGCGGACCTGGATCGACTACGACCG
>Ga0126369_10000093_pt1 | contig 51956 bp, 60 predicted proteins | sample PanSoiMetaPlot_1_FD_109646 | JGI IMG/M metagenome (GOLD analysis project Ga0126369, IMG submission 109646) | Tropical forest soil microbial communities from Panama - MetaG Plot_1 | ecosystem: Environmental > Terrestrial > Soil > Tropical forest > Bulk soil | place: Panama | collected 2016-02-17
GAGACCTAGCATTACGGGCTTGCCGTTTACTTGCGCGTCGAGCAAGATCATGCTGTTGACGGTCTGGAATGGGACGCGGAAAACGCGGGGGGATTCCTGGCCGGAAGCAAGCGAGCAGGCCAGCAAAATCGTTGCACAAACCATTGCACAGAGAACAGGCGAAAGGGAGCCAAAGGGAGCTAACGAGAGAGAAATGCGGCGACTGAAAAATAACGGGATAGAGGAAAGCGGCTCATTTCGTAATCGGCAGGTCGCGGGTTCAAGTCGCGCCCTCGGCTCCATCCTCTTTAAATTCACCGAGTTAGCTCCTGCCGATTGCTGCAAAACGGTGCAGTTGCTAACATTTGCTAACAACTAAAAACTTGCTAACAACTCGTTCGCCATCTCGTTCAAAGGTGCTCGAAAGTCCTCTGTCTCAATGTGCTGATAAGTTTCGAGAGTCGTTTGTACGTTCGAGTGTCCGAGAAGTTCCGAAACAACCTTTGTGGGGTAACGCTTCAGCAAGCGAGTTGAGAGGGTGTGGCGGAAGTCGTGCCAACCCCCAAGCGGAATACCGAGTTCTCGCGTAACCGGACGGATGTATCTCTGTGCTGCGTTCTTTGGATTTATGGGAGCACCATTCCGTGCTCTGAAAATCCATTCTCCGTCACCGAGCTTTTTCATTCGTTCGATTAGTGCGGCGGGAATCGGCAAGCTGCGTTGTGAGCTTTCCGTTTTCGTTGTCCCTACCTTGCCTTCAAAAATGCGCCGTCGAATATGGAGAGTGTCTCCTTCAAAATCAGACCACTTGACCGCGATTGCTTCTCCTATTCGCAGGCCGCTAACGGCAAGGAAAAGAACCAACGTAGCGTACGGCTCGCGCAACTTGTTCACTATCGCTGCGACTTGCTCAGGCTTGAGAATTGTTCGCTTCACCTTTGACCCTGCGTGAGGGAGTTCTACTCCCGCACACGGATTTTCCTCAATCCATTTGCACTTCACAGCCCATGACAATACACGCCCGAGGGACACGCGCATTCCCCTGAGAGTGTTCTTGCAAAACAGCCTGGCTTTATTAGCAAGAAAGAGTTCCACGTCTTCGCGTGTGATGCTGGCAACCTCACGGATTCCGAAAGCTGGCAAGACGTGAGACTTCAGCATCTTTTGGTAGTACGTCGCGGTTGAGTCTTTGATAGTTGGCACCACTGCGGCCTTCCATCGTTCCACCAGCTCAGAAAACTTCATATGAGTTGATGGTTTCTGACCCATGAGACGCGAAAGATGCTCGTATGCCGTCGAACGGTTCGGAATTCCTGATACAAACCCGAGTCGGACCATTCGCTGACGGCGAGTGAATCCCCGTCAGGCTTAGGAACATCTTCTCGCCACACTCCGTACCACACTTGCTGACCCTTCTTTCCTCTCTTTACAACCGAGCCACGCTGATACCGCATGTAACCCATAGGAACCTTCCTTTTGGGTTTCAAGCGGCTTCCCGCGTCTCTTCTACCTTGAAACTGCCTGCAAAGCAAGATCGCATCAAAGCGCAGTAAGCGGCCTACACTGACGGAAGGCAACTCGCTTACATGGCGGCGCACCCAAGTTTCTGATACGCCGAGAAAAGAAGCTGCCTCTTTCGCGTTCAAAAGGCCGGTCTCAATCGCTGTCACTGATTGCCCATTTGTACTGGTTTGGCCGGGAAGGCTAAGCAGATCTCTGAATCGCATTTCGAGTCGGGCGTTTTCGCGATTCGTCTCGTGCTTTTTTTCATCTCCGCGAACAAACGCGCTTTCGCCTGCCGTAGCCAAACCATCTGGTCTCTCAAAGCTGTTCGACATCTTTGCACTCCAAGAGAGAGGAATTGGAGTGGATAAGGGGAATGGGTAAGGGAGAATGGGTGAAGGGCGAAGGGAATGGCTTCCGCCCTGGTTGTCGAAAAGGGAGTGGAACTGCGTGACGCGGCGTCAAGCTTGCCGCCGCGTCACGCCGCTGCTGGCTCTCGTGCTTGTGGGCGTTGTTTCATTTGGTTTGTTGTAGGAACTTGCGAAAAAGGGGGTGGTAGAGCTTGTACCGCCCTCGTCTAGTGCGGATTAACAGGCCCTTCTCCACGAGTCTTGCGAAATACTCTCTTTGGAATTTGCTGGTGAAGTGTTGCGGTGCGAATTCTCCCTCGCCGAGATTGGCGAACTGATGGATTAGTCCAGATTCCTTCGCGCTCAATTTCGCAACATCCGAACGAAACTTCTCGCGGCCTAATTGGTCGAGTATTGCAGGCCATGTTGTTTCGAGCTTGTGCGCTCAATCTGTTTCTCTGTGGCCATCAAGTGCTTACAGATACAAGCAAGGAAATACGGGTGGCCGAGGGTTTTTTCTTGGAGCCATGTGGCAACTTTTTCGGAGATTTCGAGCAGGAGACTGAACACTGCGCGTGCGTATTCGAGCGTCTCTTGGAGCGTGAAAGGCTCCAGATAGAACTTCGTATAAAATCGCACTGCTGGATCGGCCAGGGCTTTTGTTCCTGCGAAAAAGTCGGGCTTGGCTGAAAAACAGATGCTGTAATTCATGCCCTCGATGCCGAACCACTGAAATTGACTCTGATCATCAGTGCGAGATCTTCTTTGCGGATACTGGCGATGTTCTGAAGGTCATCCAGGAAGAAAATCGCGCCATTCAGTCCCGCCGGCCGCAAGAAATGATCCCAAGCCTCTGCGAGCATGTGTCGGAGGAGAGAGCTTCCCGAGCTGAGAAACAGGCGCGGAGATTCACGTTCCAAGGCGAGGCCGCCGAAATTGACTCGCTCGAATCTCCAATTTCGAAGCTTGGCGCGCAGGCGAGCTTGCATCTTTGGCGCCGTAAGCAAAACATCCGCGAATTGGTTGAGGAGGACCTCGGCCAGTCGCAAGTAGTCGGGGATGTCGGTTGAAAGCGAAATGGAAACAGGCAACATCGCGAACGGCGATTGAGAGCAGAGGGCAGCTAATTTGAGCCGCAAACTGCTTTTGCCGATTCCCGAGTCGCCCAGAATGGCGAAGGAAGCAGTTCTGCCGGTCACCAAACCCTGCTGTAAGGCTTGGCAGAAAATGTCGATCTCCCGAGTTCGGCCAACAAACTCATCTGGTCGGACGCGGAAATTGGGCTCGGGAAGCATGTGGACCCTCCGAAGTCACGAAAGTCACAGTCGTCAATTTACGTTTGTCATTTTTGTCATTTTGTGGTTTCACTGAGAGCACGATGGCTAGCTTGCTCGGCTACTTCCTGGGTCAGATTTTCGATCCCGGATTGCATCATCTTGTACATCGCCTGCAATGCATTCCGCCGACAAGAGGCATGGGGCAGCAACGGCAAGCACGCGATCTTGGCTTGTCCGTCATAGCTCCATAGACTAGGACCTCGTCGTAATCCATTCGCCAAGGCAATGGCCTGCAGCGCGTTCTGCATGCGTACGCGCATGCGCACCCACTGATGACGATGGAGTAACAGAGCCCGCAGATCGAGCAGCTCCTTGGACGGGTGCTCCTGGGACGCGTCGCCGCTCAGGTTTTCCAAGGGGAGCACGGCCACGGAGCGAATGGCCGGAGACCTGCTGGGAGTCACAATGCGGCGGAGCGAACTGCGCCAGTTCCATCCGGCTAGTGGGGCCGCGAGCATTACCGCGGCGACGGAGAGCCAGAGGCGCCATCGATGGAGCTTCGACAGCTTCCGAGAATCGGATTGAGGCTTTCTCGCTTCCAAGGCGACCGTGTCTGAGGGAGAGAAAACTGCGGCGAGCGGTGCCACGAAGAGATACCCACGTTTCGCCAGCGTCTCGACATAGCGTGGCGCCCTTGCCGAATCATTCAAAGCTCCGCGGAGCCGCTCGATCGCAGCATTCAAGCTATGTTCGAGCAGTTCAAACCGAGTATCGCAGCGACTACGATTTAGCAGCTTGTTGAAAAAGGATATTGGCCGTCATTCCGAGCGAAGCGGAATCCCCCTTACTGCAAAAAACAAGGAAACAAGAGAGACTCCTCGTCGCTTTGCTCCTCGGAATGACGGGGCTGGGCGAGCTTTTCAAGAAGCGGTTGGGAGAAAAACAGACAGCAGTGAACGCGAGCGGAGGCGGCGGTGTCTGGATCATGGAAGGCGCAGAATGCGCGCTTCAAGGAGACCGCCGCCATGAAAAAGATAGGAATCGCTCTTGTTTTGCTCACGATCTTGTTGACGACCTGCACCGGGATCTACGCGCAAAAGCCGGGGCTCAAGACACCGGATGTAACAAAGCTAACTGTGGACAAGATCCTGCAGTTGCAGGCCGCGATCGTTCCACAAAGCAACGGAGACCTGACTCCATTGCAGGTTGTGGCAGAGTTTCTGCAGCTGCAGCCGGCACAGATCACCGAATTGGGCCAGTTTCTGCAGACACGCCAGGCGACCCTTGCGCCGCTGGTGCAAACCTTGCAGGCTTTGACGCAGCGGTTGGGCATTTTGCTGAATTCCGGCGGGAGCCCCGCTCAAGTCGGAGCTGTGGTCATACAGGTCCACGCCGTCCAGCAACAGGTCGTCCAGGCGCAGCAGACTTTCCTCACGCAATTCGCGGCCATCCTCGACGCCGAACAATTGCAGAAGCTTCAGGCGGTGCAGATCGCGGCGCAATTGCAGCCGATCCTTCCGGCGTTTGAGCCGATCTTTCTCTTCTGATCGCAACGGCATCCGCACGCGGGGCGAGGGTGGCTTCGCTGTCCTTGCCTCAAGAAAGCAGTCAATTTCTCCCATTGGCAGCGAGCGCACTTTAGGCATGTTATTTTCTGAACGTGCGGCTGGGCCGCGGTGTCTAGGTATTAGAGGGGCAAGCAGGGCTGTGACAGGAACGTGCGTGAGTGCGTTGGTTGCCAGAGCTGAAGGCCGGAATGCCGATGTGGGATTTGGCGAACGCATCGCCGAGAATCAGCAGCGAGTCTTTCAGATTGCCTACAGCGTTCTGGGCAATTCAGCGGACGCGGAGGACGTGGCGCAGGAGGCGTTCCTGCGCGCCTACGAGAAGCTGGATTCGTTGCGCGACGGAGAAAAATTTCGAGCGTGGGTGAATCGCATCGTTTTCCGTCTGGCCTTGAACCGCAAACGAGGTTACCGGCGAAGGCTGGTGCGCGATACAGAGTGGCAGGTCAACGAGAGTCCTGCGATGGTGGACGGAACGGAGGAGGCCGAGCACCACGTGATGTTGGACCGGTTGAGGCGCGAAATTGAACGATTACCGGAGAAACTTCGCAGTGTGTTGCAGCTTTCGTTGGTGGAAGAGATGGAGGCGGCCGATGTGGGCGCGGTGCTGGGAATTCCGGCGGGGACAGTGCGGTCACGCCTACACTCGGCACGAAGACTTTTGTTGGAAGTGATGCAATGAAGAATCCTTGCGAGAAGTGGAAGGACGAGTTGCTGGACGTGGCGCTGTCGGGAGCGGCGGGGAAGGATTTCGAAGAGCATCTGAAAACTTGCAGAGATTGCGCCGAGGAGCTGAAGAGTTTGGAGGCGAGCAGAGCGCGGCTGGATGCACTGCTGCCGATCGTCGCGCAAGGCTCAGAGCCATCCACAGGTTTTCGCGCGTGCGTGCTCGCTGCCGCGGAGGCCGCAGGCGAACGCAAGCGAGCTTCGCATTGGCGGGGCTGGACGCTTGTCGGGACAATGGCCACGGCGGTTACAGTGCTCGTGTTTGTGGTGGCTTGGCATCGGGAGACAGAACGAAGGGTTCAAGAAGAGATCGCAGTTGCTCAGAAGCTAGTGGAATGGCGGGCGCCGAGCGATACACTGCTGGCCACTCCCGGGCAGGAGATTTTGCGGACTACGCCGAAGCTGGGCGAGTCGTATTTGAAATTCCCCGCGAGAAGAGTGGAGGAGAGATGAGAGGGCGAATTCTCTGCATTTGCATCTTGATCCTGTTTGTGGGCCCCGGCGCGGTCCGCGCACAACAGCAACCCGATCAGGATCCCATCGGGAAAAGCTTTTTTGCTCCCGAGCTGGTAATTCAGCATCAGGAGGCGATCGGGCTGAGCGGCGAGCAAAAAGATTATTTCAAGGCGGAAATCCGCCAAGCGCAGCTGAAATTCACGGAACTGCAATGGAAGCTGCAGGACGAAATGGAAAAGCTGGTGTCGCTGGTTAAGCAGCCACGGGTAGACGAGCAGCAGGCTCTCGCGCAGCTCGAGAGAGTGCTTGCGGCGGAGCGCGAGATCAAGAAAGAGCAGGTGACGCTGTTGGTTAGAATTAAAAACAGATTGACGCCGGAGCAGCAGGGTAAACTTGCGGAGGCGCGGGGCAAGTCAGCCACGAAGTAGCGTTCTCAAACCAATTTGATCCTTGGGAAATTATCTATCCTACGACTCAAGTCATAAACGCCCGTGCGTGGCGCACAGGTGTGTTGATGACCTCCAGTGCTCCGGCTTTTGACCGTTCTTCGAATTATCTCCGGATTGACGATCCGGGAGGTATCTCGCGTCGGACGCCCTTGCGTTCTGCTAATTGTTCTTATCCAAGAGTTGGGCAACCATATGAGGATCGGCGGTCGGCAGCTTGCAGATGTAGTTCTCGCAGACGTAGGCGGTTGCGCGTCCGCCCACGCGGTGAGCGCCCGCAACAAACGGCAACCAGCGGGCCAATCGTTGCTGTCCGGTGCCGCCATCGGCAAGAAGGAGAATCTTGTTGGGAAGAAATCTTGCGTTGACCGCACGTAGCAATTCGCGCGTATCCTGAGACCTCGAGTCCCCGGCAATCAGGATTTGCTTGGTCGGAGAGAGTCGAAAATCCAAAGCGGACGCAAGGGCCGGCACCGCTTCAGGATCGGACTGGAGCCGGGCAGCGAACGCCGAGAGCGTCTTTTGGGCTTTATCGCGCCACTCCGCGCGATCCGTGAATTCCGCCAGGCGAAGGAGATTCATAGCGGCGGTAGAATTCGGTGCTGCCTCGGCGCCGTCATAGGCCTCACGCGTGCGGCTAAGAAGCGAAGAGTCAGCGGAGCCAGCGTCAAAGTAGCCGCCATCCTTTTCGTCTTCGAAGAGCTTTTCCTGCTTTTCCTGCAACCCGACCGCCCATGTCAACCAGTGAACGTCGAAGTCAGCCTGGTACAGATCCAAGAGGCCAGCTATCAAGTCCGTGTAATCGTCAAGGAATCCGTCCACAGTAGGACCACCGGCACGGTAACTACGCCAAAGCTTTCCTGTCTTGGAATCATAGAGATGGGCTTTAAGAAACTTTGCCGTGGCCTGCGCGCTTTCCATATACCGCGGCTCATCGAGAGTCTGGCTGGCGCGAGCCAGCGCGGAAATCATCAGGCCATTCCACGCAGTCACAATCTTGTCATCGAGAGGAGGGTGGGGACGGCGAGAGCGCGCCTCAAACAACGCCTTCCGTCCGGCGGTAAGTTTCTGGGCGGTCTGTTCCACAGCGAGGCCGAATCTGTTTGTCGTCTCTTCCGTGGAATGCGCTTCATATAGAACATTTTTGGCTTTTAATTCGCCCCGCACGTCCTGATGCGCCGGGACATTCCCGTCGGGTTCGACGCCATAGGCGTACCCAAATATTTCGGCATCCTGCTTGCCCAGGACGCCCTCGATTTCGTTTGCCGTCCAGACGTAGAAAACGCCCTCACCTGTGTCCGGCTTTCCCAAAGCAAGTTGGCTGTCGGCATCTTCGGCCGACGCAAAGCCTCCGCGTGGTTGCTGCATTTCACGCATCGCGAAATCCAGAATATTGCGCGTCGTGTCCGCATAGAACTGTTCATGCGTAATCTGGTAAGCCTCCACAAAGGTGATAGCAAGTTGCGCCTGGTCATACAGCATCTTCTCGAAATGCGGGACGAGCCAGGTCACCCCCGTCGAATACCGATGAAATCCTCCTCCAAGTTGATCGTGAATGCCGCCCCGCTCCATGGCGCGGAGTGCGTTGAGCACCATCTCGAGGACGCGGCGCTGTCCCGTCCGCGCGTAGTAGCGAAGCAAGAAGCACAGAGTCACAGGACGGGGGAATTTTGGCGCTCCGCCAAATCCGCCGTTTTGGACGTCGTATGTTGCTGCAATCTGCGCGTAGGCCTTCTCGAGAATGGCTGGTTGCAAATCGCCAGTGGAGACGGATTGCTCGCTAACTATGCGGATGAGTTGCTGGGCGGCGCGACCCGCGGTTTGCGTGATGGAATCGGATTGTTTGCTCCACCCGTTGGCCACTTGTTCCAGGAGTGATTTGAGCTGGTCTGGGGTGAAGTACGTGCCGCCGAAAAACGGTTTTCGGTCGGGCGTGAGCAACACATTGAGCGGCCACCCCGCGCTCCCTGTTGTTGCTTCCACGTATGCGATGTAAAGACGGTCGATGTCGGGACGTTCCTCGCGGTCGACTTTGATCGACACGAAAGATTTGTTCAATATCGCAGCAACGCTGGGATCGGAATACGACTCCTTCTCCATGACGTGGCACCAATGACAGGTGAAATAGCCGATGGAGAGAAAGATCGGCTTGTTCTCTTTGCGGGCCTTCTCAAAAGCCTCATCGCCCCACGGATACCAATCCACCGGATTGCGCGCATGGAGAAGAAGATAAGGACTCTTCGCGTGAATTAGCCGGTTCGTGTAGCGGTGAATCGTCTTATCAGCTTGAGTACCTGCAGTTCCGCGAGACTGTTCGGCGGCAACTGCGGCCGCGGGAACGAGACTTAAAAAAATGACACCCCGCACGAGCAATTGAATGAATTGTGCTCGCCTACTAGTCAGCTTATGTATAGAGCTTCGCTGAATCATGGAAACATGTACTTCAGAGCAGCTGATAGTCGCTGACGGCAAGCGATCCGGCCTTTCGGTACATCTGCGCCTGAACTCTCAGCCTTCGACCGAGAAGTGCGGAATTATGAATGAGCTCTTGCGACTTCTCCCCTTCGAGAAGGTTCCAGATACGTCCGTCGCTGGTCACGATGGCGCCGTGGTGCCCCGTCTGAGGACACATGGCGTGGTAGCCGTATTCTTTCTCGAGCTGACAGTCTCTGCAGAGGAGCTTCCCTTCCAGGACAACTGGGCGTGAATCGTCAAGCTTTAGGGCGAGATAGTCCAGCGCGCTTGCTGCTGCTCCTCGAACGCTCGGAACGAAGAGCGTGAGTGTAGCTGCCAAAAGCAGCGTAGCTGCGATGGCTTGAACGGCGATGGACCCACGCCACGGGGGCCGGAGCGAACTTTGCACGCGCTCGAAGAGGTGTGCGGGGACTTCTGGCCTTCCTGCCGCGGCCCTCACCGCTTCACGCAGCTTAGTCAAAGCCTCAACCGCCTGGCGGCAGCGGTTGCACTCAGCAATATGCGCTTCGGCCTGGGCAGCAGCATCCGGCGACAGCTCCCGATCCACGAAAGCGTCGAGTACTTCTCTCAACTTCTTGCAGTCCATCATAGTTTTCTCCGGGGGATCTGTTCCGGCAGGGGAACAGTTTTTTCAGCGCTCCCTTCCTCGTGCTGCGCCTGAATGAGCTGAAGCAACCTTCGACGGGCACGGTTCAACCGGGACATCACTGTGCCGATGGGACACTCCATAATGCGAGCGATCTCCTGGTACGTGAATTCCTCAACATCGGCGAGCAGCACCGCCATCCGGTAATCCGGCGGGAGATCCAGCAGGGCCAGCTTTACGCCCGCTGAGAATTCCTCCCTCAGAAATTCCGCTTCCCAGTCATAGTAAGGTTCAATCGTTTCGGATTCCGTCTCCGTCAGGGGCAGTTCCAAACGGCTTTTTCTCCACCGCGCGATCCACGCATTTCTCAGAATGCGGAAGAGCCACGCCCTGCAATTTGTCTCTGATTCAAACGTTTCAAAGTATTTCCACGCCCGCAGGACCGTCTCCTGCACCAAGTCATCCGCTCCCGTAGCCCCAACCAACTGGCGCGCCATTCGATGCAGCGCGCCCAGGTGCGGCAGGGCCTCCTTCTCGAAGCGTTTTGATCGGGATGTCCAGGCCAGCGGCAAAAATCTCCCTCTACTATTCCAACTCATCGGAAACGGTGATTTATTCCCTTTGAGAGGGGATAAAACACGCCTTCACTCGCGTTGTGATCCGTCTAAAGGAAATGACAGAACAGTGACAACTCCGTGACAAACTGCTCTCCGGACCTCACTAAACTCGATAGCACTCACCTCGACGTGGCCGGTCCTCGTCCTTTCCTTCCAGAGGAACCGGCGCGGCGCCGCAGTCCACGCCGAAAACAAGGAGAAAATCCAACCATGCGACATGGGACAACGAAAAACTTCAACACGGCTCTCGGTGTTGGGTTGAGCTTCGTAGTGCTCGGTCTGCTGGCGTCTGGCAGTTCGCCGCCCTCCGCCTTGCGCGCTGGCACTTCAGCCAATCCCTCGCTGTTAACCGCCGTACCCGGCCTTTCCTTGCCTGACAACGACAATACTCGCGGAACGCGCCCCTTTGACTTCTCCGAGGCGTTCTACCTGGCGAATGGCATAAACCCAGCCAACATCTTGAATCGAGTCAACGGAACATGCCCCGCGAACGATATGCCCTCATGTTCCGTCGTGGACAACACCAACACGGACCCTGATCGCAGCAATATACGGGTCCTTTCCACAACCGGCGGCTTCGACCACGAAGGTAACCCCCTCTTTTACGACATCAACGGCATGGTCATGCCGAGCACGTTCACCAATGATGCCGCCGGCAAAACCGCCATGGACACCGCCAATTTCTTCAGCGCCTACATATTTCCAAAGGCGAGTGGCAATCCCCTGAGCCCGGCGCTATCCAATCGAAGACAGGATAACGTCTTCGATACCAGGAACGGCTATTTCGTAGCCAATCCTCTGGGGCTTTGGACTGCCGTCTTCGTTAGCTATACCCCCGCGGCCTTCACCACCGCGGTGTGCCAGACCGCCTTGGCCGATTTACAGGCCAAGAACGGCACGGACCTGGATGGCACGCCGATGATACGCAAGGCCATCGAAGTGGATGATTTGGGTAAGAAAGGATGCGCGGTACAGCAGACGCGTAACCTAAATGGGTCGCAGGGCTTCCCCTGGATCATATGACCGGCCCTGAAGGATCCCCGTGGGGGATCCATCGCCAAGGACGCTTTTCTGGAGACTGTGCATAAGTCTGATGGCACCGAGCTTGTCCCTGACTTGCAAGCGCAATTCAACTGCTTGCAGCAGACAGGCAACTTCTGCAACGGTTTCCACCCGCACAACTTACTGCCATAGGAAACAAACTTGCAACGCTCGCATTGGGCGAGTTCTCTCCGCGTAACAAGAGCCGTGGCCCGCTTTTGAGGGCCACGGCCTCAATAAGACCGTAAAAAAAAGTAACCCATTTTAGTTTCAGATTCAGACTTGGGCACCAAGGCTTATTAGGTCAGCAAAACAGGAATCTCTGAAGAAAGGAGTTTGCTTATGAAACGACTACTACGATGGTCTACGACGCTTCTAGTCGTCTTCTTCGCGCTTTCCCTGGCAGCACAAGCCCCACCAAGCGGACAAGCAACGGGCTCAGCCCGACAAACCCCAATGAACGGATCGGGCATCCAAGCCAAAATACTCTTTTTGGACACTGGCAGCGATGTAAATGGACTCGTGATCAGCGGAAGAGCCACTGGCCTAGATCCCACGCAGACATACTTTTCACTGCTCTACAACGTCGGGTCCATCCCAGGTGGGCCGGTCGCCTGTACGCCGGCAGCTCCCCCGCGCCCCAGATAAGCTTTGCCCCATCGGTCCGAAGCAAGGCCCTTTCAGGCTTGTTGCGCCACACGAAAAGCGTCCTGCGCGCTGGGTAAGAATGCTTAAATCGATCACCGTCGTTCGACCACAAGGGTGATTGAGTCCTCAAAAATCGAAACGAAGCGCTAATTGGCCTGTGCGATTTCCGCCAAGTCCTTGCGGCAGTGTGCATTCAATACGCCGAGGTTTGCTGAGTTGCTGATGTTCATGGATGGGGGCGCGAAGTTCGTGTGATTCAGCGCGTTGGTAAAAGTAGCCTCGAACCGCAAGCGAAGACGCTCCGTAAAGGAAAACTGCTTGGCCAGACCGGCGTTTACGTTGATCTCTCCGGGGCCTTGCAATACTCCTACGCCACAAGTGCCGAAGCGTCCGGCGTTGGCGGGGGGAAGAGCGAAAGCGTTCTGATCATAGTAATTCTGAGGCGACCGATTGGTTGGAACGGCGTTCCCAACACAATCGGGACGCGCCACCGCGCCTCCCAGATACCGCAGGTTACTTAGACCAGTGTTCGATTGATCGGAGATCGGATTCATCGTAGGCGTGAGCCACTGGCCCGTCTGTAGCTGCGTCACCGTGCTGAGGCTCCACCCCCCAAAGGGCGTTCCCAGAACCTTGCCGCCGCCCGACCAGTGTCCTCCGGGGCCGTAGGGCAATTGGTAAGTGGCGGTGAACAGGAAACGTTGCCGCGGCGTTCCCACCACGTTGCCGCGGTCGTACCGGAGATTGAAGCGGTTCGCAATCTCCACGGCGTAGGGCTCTTCGCCGGCGAACACCGTGGGTGCATCGGTGCCTTGCGCATTGCTGATATTTTTCGCCCAGGTGTAGCTCCCTTGAAAAATCAATCCGTGGGTGGTCCGATGCCGGACTTCGGCGATGCCCGCTTGATAGTTCGAGTTCCCGATGCTGTCCGAATACATCAACAAGGCGAACTGCGGATACGGGGAGCGTGGATCGGCCCAAGGCACCACACCGTTTGGTTCCCCGGGAGCAAGAGTGGCCACGAAGGGGGTGGTACTCGGACGAATCTGGTTCAGGTCTACGGTAATGGGAAGATGCCACGTTCCCTGGCCCACGTAGCTGAGGCGGACGGTCGTGTTCGCGGTGACCTGCCGCTCCAAAGTCAGGTTCCATTGTCCCGAGGTAGCGTCCTTGAAGTATATATTGTTTCCTTCCTCGAATGAGCCCCACCTAGCGCCACCAGGCCGGGAACGGAGGTCTGCGGAAACTGGAACGCTGGTGTCCCGTTGGTCACTGAATTAGGGAAACTGAGCAGAGCCGAAAGGGTTACACCCGCATTATTGTAGGAGAGTGGTCCAAGAGTGGTCATGGTGAAGAGCCAAACCCCGCGCGAATCACGGTTTTGTCATTATTGAAAGGCCGGTATGCAATACTCACGCGCGGGTCAAAATCGCGCAGCGGTGTATTTCGCAAACCCTGTGGCAGGCCGGCCTTGCTGGCCGACTCCACGGGCGTGCAGGGAATCGAAGTGATTCTATTGGGGAGCGGGCAGCCGTTGTAGGACTCCAAAACGGCCGTGTAGGCGCTCGTGAGCAGCGGGCTACTCCCCGCAAGGGCAAAGAATTTATCGGGAACTACGATGCTGTTGAGTCTGGGGTCGAAACTGGCGATGTCGCCGCGAGTTTCCCTAAACGCCGGGAGCAATTCCCAACGCAAACCGAAGTTCAGGGTCAGGTGGCTATTCACCTGCCATTCGTCTTGACCGTAGAGGCCCCAGTGCCAGGTGTAGGCGTTGATCTGCGGGGCAGTGATTGCGAAGAAAGACTGCGGCAAGCCGAGGAGAAAATCGCCAAAGGAATAGTTTGTGAGTGCACCGGTAAACTGGAACTGGCCATAGTCATCGGAAGGCTGGAAGTACAAAGGGGCACCATAAAAGAGCCGGCGTACGTCAATTCCAAAGCGCAACGCATGCTGGCGCACAACGCGAGCGACGTTGTCGGTGAACTGGTAGGTCCGTGAGATGGTGGTGCCAACGCGCCCTTGCCCAATCGAATTGATGGTCCCATCACTGAAGGCGAATGTGGGAAAGGCTTGGCCCGTTGGATGCATGGCGAGATTTATGCCATTGTTTAGGACCAGCCCAAGCTGCGAAAGAGCCTGCGCTCCCTGGATGGGGAAGGTTTCATTTACCGTGAAGTTCGTAAGCCCGAAGCGGAATTCGTTGATCAGCTTTGGTGTAATCACATAGTTGTAAGACACGACCAGACTGCGGTTTTGCTCGTGAGCTAGGTCATTCGGGAGAAAGATATTTGCCGGGGAAATGACCGTATCGTTATTGAACTCATTCAGGAAAACATTTTTCCAGCTAAAGCGGGCGTAGAGCTGTCGCTTCGCGGTGAGCGTCCGATCGACGCGCAGGTCCCAACCATTTGAGTGGGATGGGATGGGCACCAGAGTCTGATAGTTGTGCCCGTTTCCGTTCACGTTTGGCAGTGGGTAGTACTTGGTTAACAGTGTTTGAGCAACAGGATTGATGCAGTCTTTGGGATTGCTGCACGGGTTGCCCGGGCCGCCCGGAATAGTGTTGTTCGGGTAGGGTGCACCGGTGAATGGGTCTAACAATGCCGTCCTAGCTGCCAACAGGCCGGTTAGATCGCCCCTCGTTCCGCCTGGGTCGGAAACTAGAAGTAGTTCGGGCGCGGAAGTGGTCTTGCGGTTTCCTTCATAATCGAAGAAGAAAAATGTCTTGTCCTGTCCGTTGTAGAGCTTGGGCAGATATACGGGACCGCCGAAGCCGCCTCCAAAGGTGTTGAATCGCTTAGGAGCCTTGGAGGCAAAGTTATAGATGGTCGCGTCTAAAGCGTCGCTCTGGAAATACTCGAAGGCGCTTCCGTGAAACTGATTCGTGCCGCTCTTGGTTGTAAAAGTCACATCGCCCATCTGTGCGAACTCAGCGTTGTTGTTGAAGGCGGTGACGTTCATCTCCTGAATGCCTTCGAGAGATGGATACGCATCTTTTAATGCGCCATTCGCCCGAACGTTGGCCGTGGAGATTCCGTCCGCAGAGAAACCCGTCTGCGCGGAACTCGACCCACCGACGTTGATGTTTCCCTGGCTGTCCATGGTGACATTGGGATTGGTAGCCAGCGCCCCGAGAGGGCTGGAGACGGCCCGCGAATTGATCGGCAGGGTGGTAAGTGCCAGATTGTCCTCGGAGCTGGACAGAACGGCGTTCTCCGTGTTGATGAGTTGTGCGTCCCCGCTTACCTCCACCGTCTGTGTTTGCGAAGCAACGACGAGTTTTACTTCCTGCCGCAACGCCTGCCGCGAGGCCAATTGGATTTGATCGACCACGCCGTTGGCAAACCCATCCTTGACGGCGGTTAGCTTGTAATGTCCGGGCTTAAGATTCTCGAATAGGAAGTTCCCGTCGCCGTCGGCCACTGCCACGGCGTCGGTGTTTTCGTCGAGGCTATGCAAGGTGACTTGCGCGCCAGCGATGGGCGAGCCAGTCTGGTCGACCGTGGCACCGCGTACACTGCCAAAGGTCGATTGCGCCTTCAAAGGCAAATTGCAAAGCATTGACGTCATGACTGCAAGGACTACGGCGAAGGAAAAGGAACGACGGAGTCTCATTTTGTCCCCCATTTTCGGGAATCAGATTCCCGGGTTGTGGGCGGACAGTACAAAAGCGACCGTTAGAAAGTCGTGAGGAATTTCGTCAAAGAGTTGCTCATCTACATTGGTTTCTTGAATTGACTTTCAGTGCCGAACTGCAACGCCATAGTGAGGTTATGGAACACTTCAAGGACTTGCTAAGTGGTCGCTCTGCGACTGCGGTCAGCGACCACGGTTACCTGAAGGTCTTGGGCGAGGCGAACAATGTTTTCGGTGTAATTCTTCCGCCGTAGGCGCTCCCCAAGACTAGTTTGCGGGCGGGCTACGAAGATTTGCGTGACCTTGTTCTGGCGGGCAAACTCCACGACGGCCTTCGCAATGTCCTTACCGGCGATCACGCGAGTCTCAATCTGCAGACTCCGGGCGAAGCGAAGATGCTTTTCCACAGCTAGGCGTTGGTCGGCAGGCAAATTCGAAAGTTGTTCAGTGTCATGCACGAACAGAGCGGTGCAGCTCGCCTGCAGATAGTCGGCTACGCGGCGCCCACGGCGGATGAGCATGGCCGTGGACGGGTCGGCAGTAATATGGATGAGGATATGTTCCTTCGAGTTGGTTTCGGCCGCCTCATCGGCTCGCGACTCTGAAATTCGCGGAAGCTGAAATGCGCTCGTCTCGTCATACGCGGACTGCCTCAGGTCGACTTCATGTGCTGCCTGACGCAGCGCCAACTCGCGGAGGGCACCCAGATTGGATCCCTTAAAGAAGCCTGCAAGTGCCTTTTGGACCATCTCTGGTTTATAGATTGCGCCGCGCTTTAGGCGGTTCAGAAGCGCGTCCGGTGTTACGTCCACCGCTATGATTTCGGCAGCTTGTCGGATGACCCAGTCCGGGACGGTCTCGCGCACCTGGATGCCGGTGATCTGCCAAATTTGGTCATTGAGGCTCTCAATGTGCTGCACATTCATTGTCGTCCAGACTTCAACACCGGCACCCAGTAACACCTGAACGTCTTCCCATCGTTTGGCACGAGCTGAGCCGGGGATGTTCGTATGGGCCAATTCGTCCACCAAAGCGATCTTAGGATTGCGCCGTAAAACTGCGTCGGTGTCCATCTCGTCGAATAACTTTCCGCGGTATTCGATCTTCTTATAGGGAACAGCCTCAAGCGCCTGCGCCTGTGCGATCGTGTCGGGGCGCGCGTGAGGTTCAAAGTACGCAAGAACGACATCCTCTCCACGTTCGGCGGCAGCGTGCGCGTCAGCGAGCATTTGGAAAGTCTTGCCGACGCCGGCCGCATAGCCCAAATAAACTTTGAGACTGCCGCGTGGAATCGCCGAAGATTCAGGCATATCCGAGGTTCAGTGAGGAAACACTCGCACGTCGATGCCCTCGGCTGCGCGGATCAGCCGCAAGACCGGATCACCAAAGAAGCGCTCGCGCCAACTGTCGTGGATGCTGTGGCCAATGAAAATCTGTGTGATGCGCTTGTCTTTTGCAAAGTCCACAATCGCAGAGATTGGGTTATCGCTCTCTAATACCTCAGTCGTGGCGCCAGCTTTCTCGGCGGCTTCCAAATACCGTCGAATCTTAACAGCGTCTTTTCGTGACTGGCCAGGTTCGCACACATAGACCGCGTGCAGTTCGCCCTGAAAGCGTTCTTTGTTGCGTTTGCCGCTCTCGATCATCGCCAGCGCATCAGAGTGCGGGGTCATGCAAATAAGAAAGCGTTCGTGGGTTCCAAAGACCGGCTCGATTCCGTGGGCCTGAACGTAGGACTCCAATTGCGCGTCAACCACTTCGGCCGTGAGGAGCAGTGCCAACTCGCGCAGCTCCGAAAGCTTTCGCTCTTGGTAGTTGCTTATGCCTGTGGACGTGAGCTTTTCTCCCTGGCGCCAAAGGCAGAGATCGGGCGGCACATCGACAATCACAATGTCATCGGCAGCCAAGAGGAATGACTTTGGGATGGTTTCCGCAGTGTCTTTACCGGTAATCGCTCGAACCTTTTCCTTGTATTCCTCGACGTGAAGGAGATTGACGCTGGTCAGGACGCTGACACCGTTGCGTAAGAGATCCTGCACGTCCTGCCAGCGATATGGATTACGACTTTGAGGCGGATTCTTGGCAGCGAGAGGGTCAATCACGCAGACTTGTGGAGTTCGGTTGAGAATTGCCTCCGTGTTCACGGCTTCGCCCTCGGGTGTCTGTATCGTGGGAATCACCTCTAAATTGCTAAGGAGGGCCTGGACCTCTTCCGATTGCTGACCCTGCACTGCGCCCACGATCACATCTTCCCCGCGCTGATGCCTTCGACGGGCCTCATCCAACATGCGATAGGACTTACCTACCCCGGGTGCATAACCCAGAAAGATCTTGAGACGAGCGCCCCACCGCTTGCTCTCCTCAGCCTGTACCTGCCTGAGGAGCCGCTCTGGACTCGGTCTCGGGAGTTCAGTTAGGCGCATCTCGCGTTTGCTCCCACAACAGTTTAGACGCCACCTTGGGGAGACACAACTCGATTCGAGCGAGACTTTGGAGGCGGGAACAGACAAAACACAATGGAGTGAAGCTACCCCGTCAGTGCACGCGTCACGTCCTTCCTACCTTCTAAAGGCAGCGTCATCTAGCTTGGCAGTGAGCCTCTCATATTTGAGCCTGACTAGTGTCACCGTGATTTCGCCCGTACTGAGAGACGCGTTGGCTTTCACTGTGACATGTCGGCCTTCGGTAAGCTTTAAACTGTCCGGGTTCGTCACACTCCAGATTCTGTTGTCTTTGTCACTGACGAGCGTCTTTCCCTCCGCGCCTACCGTCCCGGAAATGCTGACCACTTTCTTCGACGGATTTTCAACACGAGTGCTGCTCAATTTGGGCGGATTGTCGCTCTGAGCGGCGCGCGTGGATAGAGTCGTTAAAACCAGAAGAACCGCCAAAGGGATAACAGCAATTTTCTTCATCATCCCCTCCAATACGGCAGTTCAATGGCAACTTGGTCGCAAAGTTTGCCGAAGAACCACCCTTGATGGGAGCTATGCTGGAACCGTCTCTGGCACGTTTACAAACGCAAATTTTTGATTGTTTGTATCTAGTTTTCTTGGCTATCAGTTACCTGTCCCGAATTATCCGTCAGTCCGATAAACCCTTCCCTTTCAGAACCAAGCGACGCTTATGAATTCCTTATGAACCACTCAGGACTTCTTGAGGGCTATTTCGGTAATGTCGGATTCGTTGGGGGAGTTTGTTTTGGGCTGAGGTACCTCTCTATTCGTGCCAATGGCATTGATTGTCTTCTCGGCGGTTTGTTTGATGGGTGCGGGTTCATGGTGTACGGCCTTGTCCAGTGGATCCGAGATGCGCAGCCTAAAACAGCGCGTAGGCACGAGGATAGTCAGGCGCCAGATCGCAAGCAACCTCACATCGTGAGCTCGCACAAAACCAGCGGGAGCGGTCGCAGCCTTGGCGTTAGTACGGAAGGCGAGTTGGTGAACGGGGAGCAAGGGACAGGGCGGCTCAGCTCAAGGTTGCGCGATTCAGAGGACATCGTTCACCGGCGAATCGCAAGTTTTGTGATCCCGCGAAAAAAGACATAGGAGAAGAGAATGCGCTTAATCGCTTCGAGGGCGAAACCTGTGCGGCTGTGGTTGGTGGTTGCTCTGTGTTGGAGTCTTGTGCCTGGCTTGTTGCTTGCAGACGACGAATCAAAGACAGGTTCTTCCAATGAGCAGCCTAAGAAGCTGGAAGCTCCTAAGCCCGGCTTGACCGAGCGAGAGCGGTGGCTGCTCGAAAGGGTCGAACAACTCGAGAAGCGCGTTGCCGAACTTGAGAGTAAGAGTGTACGGCCTGCAGAGACGCGTCCTTCAGATAGTCCTGCTGATCCACGGGGGACTATGACAAATGTAATGCCTGATTCTGGGCCGACTTCCGCCGATGCCACACCCAGCGTGGTCGCCAGAAGTGAGGCGATTGGTCCAGTGTCGCGGCAGGCTACGGAGAAAGGCAAGTCTGGAGCCGGGGCTGCGGAGAAGTCGGCACCATTTGCTTTTGCCGATTTCACTTGGCTGAACGGGAACGCACGCACCAAAGAATCGCCGATGGACACGAAATTCTTTACGCCCGAAATCCGGGCTGACATCGCCTACAACTACAGCTTCAACCACCCGAAAGACGACACGATCAGTGGGTCGAGCGAGGTGTTTCGCCACGGAGAAGTGCAGGTAACCCAACTCGGTGTCGGGGGCGACGTTCATTATGACAATGTCCGCGCGCGGCTGATGACGCAGTTTGGGATGTACTCGCAAACCACGCCGAGGAACGACGCCAGCCCGGCGCGTGGTCAGTGGAACCTTGCGGACGCCTACCGCTACGTTTCCGAGGCGTACGGCGGCTACCACTTCAACGTGTTGCATGGAATCAACGTGGACGCAGGCATCTTCATGTCGTACGTGGGCTTGTTCAGTTACTACCAGTTCGACAACTGGGCCTACCAGCCTTCTTACGTTTCTTCGAACACCCCATGGTTCTTCAACGGCGTGCGAGTGCAGATTTTCCCCACGGAGCACTTGAAGATTGAGCCGTGGTTCACGAATGGATGGCAGTCGTATGGACGGTTCAACGCGCGGCCGGGCTTTGGCATGCAAATTCTGTGGCGGCCGAACGGGTGGCTTTCCGTGCTCGGCAATCAGTACGCGCTCGGTGAGGAAGCGTTTGGCGTGCCGGGGCGCGTGCGTTATCACAGCGACGACAGTATCGAGGTCAAGTACTACGACAATCAGGAACGATTTCTCAGTAAGGCCGCATTCTCACTGACAGGCGACATCGGGTGCGAGCACGGCGGCGGAGTCGCGTGCGTTGGAACCAGGAACGGTCATCCAAAACAAAGCTTCCTGGGCTTCATGTTCTACAACCGCTTCTGGTTTGATCGAGACAAATACGGCTTGACGCTGGGCGGCGGCAAAATCAACAACCCAGGGCGCTACCTAGTCCTGCTTCCTCCGATCAACGGAGCGACGGCCGCTTCCGGTACGCCATACTTCACGGAGAATCCCGGAGACAAGTTCAAAGCTTGGGACGCGTCGGCAACATTCGACTACATGCCGAGCCAATACATCACGTTCCGCTGGGAATTCAATCATCGCGCGGCGAATGTACCGTATTGGTCAGGGCCGGGAGGGGTAACGCCACCGCTTGGCAATACATTTGGTGCTCCCGGCGCTTTGGTGTGTCTCGATGGCAGCCTTGCCTCCTCTGGTGGGTGCGGGGCCACCGGTCTGTGGACGCCAGATTTGAAGAAAATCGAGAACCGAATCAACCTGGCAATTCTCGTAAAGTTCTGATTCTCGCCGGTAGCGATTAGGAGGCAATTTATCATGTCTGACGCCATTTTCATCATCGCGACGGCTATTTTTTTCGCGCTGGCCGTTTTATATGTTCGCGGATGCGAAAAACTGAGAGGGACGAAATCATGAGTTTGGGAAATGCCGGTCTGCTCATTATTTGCGGCCTGCTTCTTGGGTACTTGCTGTATGCCCTTTTGAAAGCAGAGGAGTTCTGAACATGACTGCGAACGGTTGGTTTCAAATCGGACTGTATTTGCTTGTGGTTCTCCTGGTTACGAAACCGGCGGGCCTCTTCATGGCCCGGGTTTTTAACCGCGAGAAGACATTTCTCGATCCCGTCCTTCGGCCAATCGAGCGGCTTGTCTACCGCTTGACGGGAATCGATGAGAAACGAGAAATGCGGTGGACGGAATATACCGTTTGCATGCTTTTGTTCAGTGGCGTCTCGATGACTCTCTTGTACCTGATCGAGCGCACGCAGAAGTGGCTTCCGTTTAATCCACAGAAATTCTCCAACGTCGACCCAGCTTTGGCTTGGGGCACGGCAGCATCGTTCACCACAAATACGAACTGGCAGGTCTACAGCGGCGAGTCCACGATGAGCTACTTCACGCAGATGGCGGGACTCGCCTATCACAATTTCGTTTCTGCGGCTGTTGGAATTGTCCTTGCCATCGTCGTCATTCGCGGCATCGCCCGGAAAGAAACGGACAAGCTCGGAAACTTCTGGGTGGATACGACCCGATGCCTGCTTTGGGTCCTACTCCCTGTTTGCCTCGTCGGTTCTCTTGTTTTGGTTTCGCAAGGCGTCGTACAGAATCTAAAGCCTTACACAACCATCGGCCTGATCCAGCCATACACAGCCCAAGTCACCGGGCCAGACGGCAAAACTACAACTCAGATGGTAACCCAGCAGGTGATTGCGCAGGGTCCGGTCGCGTCACAGGAAGTGATCAAGGAGTTTGGCACAAACGGCGGAGGATTTTTCAATGCCAACAGTGCTCATCCTTTTGAAAATCCGACACCGTTTTCCAACTTTTTTGAGCTAGTCCTAATCTTTGCCATTCCGTCTGGCTTGACCTACACGCTTGGCCGTATGACCGGCTCGCAGCGGCATGGTTGGGCGGTATGGGCGGCCATGGCGTTTCTCTTCTTGGTTGGTGTAACAGCAGTTTATTGGGCTGAAGCGAAAGGCAATCCCCTCTTGGTAGGCACGGACCAACACGCAAGCGCGTTGCAATCCGGTGGAAACATGGAAAGCAAGGAAGTCCGATTCGGCATCACGAATTCTGCTCTTTTCGCCACGGTCACAACGGACGCGAGCTGTGGCGCCGTAAACAGTATGCATGACTCTTTCACTCCATTGGGTGGCATGGTGCCGCTCATCAACATCATGTTGGGTGAGGTTGTGTTCGGCGGCGTGGGCGCAGGTCTCTACGGAATCTTTGTGTTCGTCGTCCTCGCAGTCTTTATTGCTGGGCTTATGGTGGGACGCACGCCCGAATATCTCGGCAAGAAGATTGAAGCCTACGATGTCAAAATGGCAATGCTTGCCGTTCTTATTTTGACTTTCACCATTCTGGGATTTTCGGCGGTTTCCGTGGTCAAACCTTATGGTACCGCCGGCATCTCAAACCCCGGCCCACACGGGTTATCACAAATTTTATATGCGTATGTTTCCTCGACCGGGAATAACGGCTCGGCATTCGGAGGCATTAACGCGAATACGCTTTGGTACAACAGCACCACGGGAACCGCACAGCTGCTCGGCCGCTTCTTCATGATTATCCCCATCATGGCCATCGCCGGCAGCCTCGCCAGAAAGAAGACTGTTCCGGAATCCGCCGGCACATTTCCTGTTACAGGCGGTCTGTTCTCTGGTTTGCTTGTTTCGACGATCCTGATTGTGAGTGCGCTCACGTTTTTTCCGGCCTTGAGTCTTGGGCCGATTCTCGAACACTTGCTGATGCAAGCAGGAAAGGTTTTCTGAGGCATCCATGGACCAGGTCGCGCAAATCAGAAAGAAGTCACTTCTCGACAGTGCCATTTTGTGGCGAGCCATAGTGGATTCCTTCCGTAAGCTGGGCCCGCGAACGATGGTCAAGAACCCAGTGATGTTTGTCGTCGAGGTTGGGGCCGTACTGACGACCATCCAATTGGTTTGGAACCTTTTTCGTCATGCCGGGCAGTTCAGCTTCGGCCTCCAAATAACGCTCTGGCTCTGGTTCACCGTTCTGTTTGCGAACTTCGCGGAAGCAATGGCCGAGGGCCGTGGCAAGGCACAAGCAGACACGCTTCGCAAAGCAAGGGCAGAAACGCAAGCGCATCGGTTGTGTACAGGCGGCTCGACGGAAATCGTGCCCAGTTCGAAGCTGCGCGCCGGGGACATCGTAGTCGTAACGGCGGGAGATTTCATTCCGGGCGATGGCGAAGTCATAGAGGGAGTTGCGTCCGTAGACGAATCCGCTATCACCGGCGAGTCCGCCCCTGTAATTCGCGAATCCGGAGGAGACCGTTCAGCGGTTACCGGTGGTACGAGAGTTCTCTCTGACGAGATTAAGGTGCGCATCACGTCTAATCCAGGCGAAACCTTTCTCGACCGGATGATCAAGCTGGTGGAAGGTGCCTCGCGGCAGAAAACACCGAACGAGATTGCCCTGAACATTCTTTTGGCTGGTCTCACCATCATCTTTCTATTGGCGGTCGTGACCCTTCAGCCCTATGCAATATATTCCGGGGCTCCGCAGAACATTTTCGTGTTGGTGTCGCTGCTCGTGTGTTTGATCCCGACGACAATCGGGGGTTTGCTGTCCGCGATTGGTATTGCAGGAATGGATAGGCTAATTCAGCGAAATGTGATTGCGATGTCCGGACGTGCAGTCGAAGCTTCCGGTGACGTCGATGTGCTGTTGCTGGATAAAACCGGGACCATCACGCTTGGAAATCGAGCGGCTACCGCCTTCTTTCCTGCTCCAGGCGTAAGTGAGAAGGACTTGGCGAACGCAGCGCAACTTGCTTCCTTGGCAGACGAAACGCCTGAAGGACGGTCCATCGTAGTACTCGCAAAGGAGAAGTACGGCTTACGAGGCCGCGACTTGGCTCAGCACGATACGACCTTCGTCCCGTTCACCGCTCAGACCCGGATGTCCGGCGTCAACCGAAACGGTATTGAGTTGAGGAAAGGCGCAAAAGACGCGATTGCGAAGCATTGCGAAGAACGCGGGCAGCGCGTCCCCCCCGAGGTAGAGCATGCGGTATCAAAAATTTCCAATGGAGGAGGGACGCCGCTTCTCGTCTGCGAGAACCGGAGGGTGCTTGGCGTCATCGCACTGACAGACATCGTCAAGGGAGGCATGAAAGAGCGATTCGATCACCTTCGCGCTATGGGTATTCGCACAATGATGATTACAGGCGATAACCCGCTAACTGCGGCGGCCATCGCGCGGCAGGCCGGGGTCGATGACTTTCTCGCCGAAGCAAAACCCGAAGACAAGATGGCGCTGATCAAACGCGAGCAGGCTAAAGGCAAACTGGTCGCTATGACAGGTGACGGAACAAACGACGCGCCAGCGCTGGCTCAAGCAGATGTCGGTGTGGCGATGAACACCGGAACCCAGGCCGCCAAAGAAGCCGGCAACATGGTCGACCTTGACTCTAACCCAACGAAGCTTATTGAAATCGTCGAGATCGGTAAGCAACTGCTGATTACTCGTGGCGCGCTAACCACGTTCTCCGTCGCGAACGATGTGGCCAAATATTTCGCCATTATTCCCGCGATGTTCGCGGGAGCCTTTCCGGTCCTCGGCGTCCTGAACGTGATGCACCTTCGCACGCCCGAATCGGCAATCCTCTCGGCGGTGATTTTCAACGCGCTGATTATCATTGCCTTGATACCTCTCGCTCTGCGGGGCGTTCTCTATCGCCCATTGGGCGCCGCGGCTCTTCTCCGGCGCAACCTGCTCGTCTACGGAGTAGGTGGAATCATCGCGCCATTCATCGGTATCAAGCTTATCGATCTTGTTTTGCCATTCCTCGGCTTGGCATAAGGGGCGGATGATGAAGCGGAATTTGCTTACAGCAATATGGTTCACGTTAGTGACGACAGTCATGTTCGGCTTGTTATACCCGCTTGGTATCACCGGCTTGGCTCAGGTACTGTTTCATGACAAAGCGAACGGACAGCTAATCGAGAAAAACGGAAAAGCTATCGGATCGCGGGTCATCGGACAATCCTTCACCGGTCCAGGGTATTTCCATTCACGACCATCCAGCGCTGGAACGGGTTACGATGCAACCTCGAGTAGCGGTTCCAACCTAGCCCCTACGAACAAACTCCTCATTGAAAGAGTGAAGGGCGATGTACAAAAAGCTCAAGCGGAAAATCCTTCCGGGCTTGTTCCTGTGGACTTGGTCACGGCTTCAGGCTCAGGACTGGATCCGGATATCTCACCGGCAGCGGCCGAGTTTCAGATCCAACGTGTCGCGAGTGAACGGCACATTGGTCCAGACCAGCTTCGCGGGCTGGTGCAGCAACACACGGTTGGAAGACAACTGGGCTTCTTGGGTGAGCCTCGTGTAAATGTTTTGGAGCTAAATTTGGATCTTGATGCGCGTCATCCACTCCGATGAACCTTACGGCTCACGATGACGGGGTGCAGCTTTGGGAGACGCTGGATCGGACAACTGGAACCTGTATCCCATCCAAGGCTCAGTCAAGATGTAGCGGGGGTGAGTGGGGTCTTTTTCGATTTTCTTCCGGAGTTGGTTTATTACAACGCGCAGGTTTTCGGTTTCTTCGGCGTGGTCCGGGCCCCAAACGGTCTGCAAAAGCCTTTTATGTGTAAGCGGCTTTCCCTGTTGCATAACCAGGACGCGCAGAACCTCAAACTCCTTGGGGCTAAGGTGTATCCGCTGGCCCCGAACGTCGACGATCCGTTTTTCCAGATCGACACTCAATTCAGGAGTTTCCACCTTCGGCAGTGGTTCGTCGACAGAGGCACGTCTAAGCGCTGCCCGGATTCGAGCAAGGAGCTCGCCTATGGCAAACGGCTTTACGACGTAATCGTCCGCGCCCGAATCAAGCGCGCGAATCTTGTCTTGTTCGGCGTTGCGCACCGTCACCATGATGATAGGCCCTTCGAAGGACAGTCGAATCTTGCCGCAGGCTTCGAAGCCGCTCATGCCGGGCATATTCACGTCCAAAAGGATCAGGGCTGGATGCTCTTGAAGTACGGCGGCGATAGCGTCTTCCCCGTTTTTGGCTTCAACAACATCGTACCCATTACTGGAAAGAGTGGCTCGAAGCACCCGACGAATCTGAGGCTCGTCGTCGACGACCAGAATGGTTGTGTCTTTCATCTGCATACAACTTTGGTATCCGGCACTGCGGCAAATCGTAGAAGAAACGAAGTAAGAAACGCCTGAAGGAAATCTAAGGAGTTTGTAAGAAATGACTGTTTTGGACTTGCTCCTCGGTCGCCCTTTGGCGTCAGACCAAGCGCGTGCTGAGTGTGTCGGTGCGGCGGCCGGGATTCCAATCTTTGGCCTGGACGCGCTGAGTTCCGCTGCCTACGGACCAGAAGCAGCATTGACACTTCTTATTCCGTTGGGTGCGGCTGGTATCGCTTACATGGTTCCCATCAGTGCCAGCATTATTGTGCTGCTGACCATCGTGTACTTTTCCTATCGGCAAACGATTCAAGCGTACCCCGGTGGGGGTGGATCGTACATAGTTGCGCGTCAGAATCTCGGAGTGCTCCCTGGACTTTTGGCCGCAGCGGCTCTGATGATTGATTATATTCTCGTGGTTGCTGTTGGAATTTCTGCGGGAGTCGGCGCTCTTGTCTCAGGGGTCCCGAGCCTGCAACTACACACTCTGGCCCTCTGTCTTGGCATCCTGATTCTAATCACAGTCGTGAATCTTCGCGGCGTGCGAGAGACCGGCCTAATCTTTATGATTCCCACGTATATGTTCGTGGGAACACTGTTTATTGCAATTGTGGCGGGAATCTTCAAAACAATCGCCTCCGGTGGACATCCCGTTCCCATGGAGCCGTTACCGAGAATTGCAACGGCGGCGTTTGCTCAAAGCCCTTGGCTCATTCTGCAATCCTTCGCAAGCGGGTGCACAGCGATGACCGGCGTAGAGGCAGTGAGCAACGGAGTTAAGGCTTTCCGCGAGCCAATCATCCGAACAGCTCGTCGTACTCTGACGATTATCATCGCCCTTCTGATCGCGATGCTTGCTGGAATTGCATTTCTGGTACGTGCCTATGGCATTCAGGCTACTCTTCCCGGTCAGCCGGGGTATCAAAGCGTCCTTTCGATGCTTATCGGGGCAGTCGGGGGCCGTGGGACTTTCTATTACGTGACAATCGGCTCGATTCTCGCGGTTCTGGCCCTTTCGGCGAACACCGCGTTCGCCGATTTTCCGCGCCTTTGTCGTGCGATCGCTCAAAACAACTATCTGCCACACTCTTTCGCGACCAGAGGGCGCAGGCTCGTGTATTCGCAGGGAATTCTGGTTCTGTCACTTCTGGCTGGGATTCTGTTGATTCTGTTTGGAGGAGTGACAGATCGTTTGATACCTCTGTTCGCGATCGGCGCGTTTCTGGCATTCACGCTTTCCCAAGCAGGTATGGTCGGGCATTGGAAACGTGTAGGAGGGCCAGGTTCTTCGCAAAGCATTATTGTGAATGGTCTAGGAGCGCTGGCAACCGGAATCACCGCCGGTGTCGTCCTTGTCGCGAAATTTATGCAGGGTGCCTGGATTACGTTGTTGGTGATTCCCGCATTGCTTGTGGCAATGGTTTTTGTGCGTCTTCACTACCACGCCGTAGTGATGGAAACCTGTAGTGCGACGCCCCTGGAGTTAAATGACCTAACCGCTCCTCTCATCATCCTGCCCATTCAAAACTGGAATCATATCGTCAAGAAAGCGCTGCGTTTCGCCTTAAAAATTTCTCCGCACATACGAGCCGTACACGTGGATTGCGGACAAGGGTCTCTTGTTTTTCGACAAGAGTGGTGCCGCTATGTTGAACAGCCAACGCAACAAGCAGGAGTAACGACTCCGGAGTTAGTCGTATTGGCTTCGCCTTATCGCTTAATTCTTGGACCGATTGTCGATTATGTTTTGGAAGCGGAGCGTACGTTTCCGAATCAGCAGATCGCTGTCCTGATTCCGGAACTCGTGCAACGTCGCTGGTATCATCACATTTTGCACAACAAACGGGCGTCTGTTCTAAAGGCCCTCCTCCTCTTGAAGGGCAATCAGCGGATCGTTGTAATTAATGTCCCTTGGTATCTCGAAGCGTAGAGGTCAGGCACGACCGAGCGGTTGAAGGTAGGCATTTTGGGCAATCATGGGAACCGCCTCTCAACGTGGTTTGAAAAGTGTCGGGTTGTTCTTGTTTTTCGGGGCAGCGATGACATTTCTTGCGGGCACACTATTGATCCATCCAGGAACAATCCTCGACCGCGCCTGGGTTCTCAACCCCGTTGCGCAAAGAGAGCTTGCTCGTTTCGGCAAACCACTTGGAATTGTCTTCGTGCTACTCGGCGCGGTTTTCGTAGTTGCTGCAATAGGCTGGCTTCGGCATAGATACTGGGCCTGGCGTCTCACAGTGGTCGTCATGGCGGCACAGCTCGTCGGCGACCTGATTAATTTCATAAGGGGCGATCATTTGAGAGGCGGATTAGGCTTCCTAATTGCCGGTGCACTGCTTTTGTATCTTGTTCGCCGCGACGTGAGAGTCGTTTTTATGAGAGAACGATTGGCGATCGGGCGTTAGAAACCAGGAACCGGCGCTCAGGTAACCCGGCGTCACACGTCTCCTAAAGCGTACACTGATTGCAAATGAGCGACGAGCAAGCGTTGAGCGCTCTTTGCCCGACGTAGCGCGCGAGTCCATGTGAAAGGGAGGTCGGTGAGCATGATTGATCTATTCGATTTCCTTGCAACGAATTGGCGGTGGGTGCTTGTCGTCGTGGCCGTGATTGTTTACTTTTTCAAAGGCGTCGTCATTGTGAAACAGTGGGAACGTATCCCCGTCACACGATTCGGTCGCTATATCCGGACGCTGGGACCTGGTCTTTCATGGATCGAGCCGTTTACCTCTCGCCGACTCGACGCCCGCCCCGTTCAGGATGTTGTTTACTCGCTCACTGTCCCCAGTGTTCTTACACACGACAATGTGCCTGTAGAGCTGACAATCGCTGTGACTCGGTACATTGCACCGGAGCACGTCCCCGAAACGGTCCTGGCGGTTGCCAACTATCGTGCTGCAGAAGATCAACGAGCCTTGGCGACCGTTGCGGAACTCGTAGGGCGGCGGCCTATCGACTACATCTTCGATAAGCGCGTAGAGTTCTCTGAGGAAATACGCGCCACATTACAAGAGCGTGTGAGAAACTGGGGCCTTACGGTTCGCGCAGTCGAGCTGAAGGATTTTCGTGTTGCAGACGAGGCGATTGCGCGCTCCATCGCAATGAAGGCACGGGCCATGAAAGAGGCGCAGGCAGAACTGGCCCGTGCGGAAATGCAGGCCGAAATCGTAGGAAGGCTCAATAAGGCCGCAGCAGACTTACAGCCCGCTGGCTGGCGACTTAAGACACTCGAAGTATTGGTCGAGCTCACCCGGTCGGCTCAAAACAACACCATCTTGATTCCTGCAAACCTCGCAGAGTTCGCCGATGTACTCAGCGCGTGGCGCAATACGAAAACCTGACTGTGGCGAGTTGTAACCTTTGACTTTCTCGGTTTTTGTTGGGCCAGAATTTGTGAGCAACTTCTGAACAAAACCTGTCAAATACAGACTAAAACCGTGATGTATGGTGAGGAATAAAGCGCGTGAATCCAACAACATGGTATCGGTGGAGAAATCGGCAGGTCGCTCAAACCGGTCTCAGGCCGCTCAAAACCGTGAGCATTTTAGCCTCCATTACTGGATCCGTTTCGTCTGAGACGTTGCAAGATCGTTGCACATTCCGAGTTTTTCGGAAAGCACGTCCATTGCGTTTACCTGAGACTCGCTCACGCTCTTGACGTATACGTCCATCGTAAGCCCGCCCCACGTTGCTGTGCCGCAAGATTGCCTGGATAGTTTTGTCCCCGCCGAGCGCGTGCAGGTTGGTTGCCAATCAGTGGCGGAAAGCGTGCCAACCGTGCCATTGGGGAAGGGAATTATCGCGCTCAAATAGATGCGCTTCCGGCTTGTGCTCCTCTTCTGGCTTCCAGCAGATCGCACAAACGAGAGAGTGCTTGAATGATGACGCGCCGCGCGAGATTGTCGAGGTTGAGAGGCTTTCCATTGCCGGCCTGGAAGATCGACAGATTTGGCTGAGCTAGTTTTCCATCGCGTAGCTTGTGCGCATTGACCGCGTCGGCCAGTTGCTTCACTACGGGAATGGGAGCCGCACTGCGCCGTGTCTTCGGTTCGTTCTCCACGCTGTTCCAGCGCCAATGCGCAATTTGGCGCGAAGGATTTAACTTCCCCATCCGTACTCAACGCGCAGACGGTGACGGCAGCGGGAATACAGCATTCCGGCGCAATCAACGTGAGCATGACAGCGGGGCATCAATTCCGAATTGGCTTGACAACAACAGCGGCGGGATGCACGACGTTTCCAACGTCTACGGTGACGGCAGTGTATCAGCGAGGGCGGAATTCCGGAGACACCAAATAGCCGCAGCACACAACCCACAGCTAATTACGATAATGACTAGGATAATGCCCTTTTCATCGAGGGTGATCTTGAATCGGCCCATAAGTGCTATACGTTGCCAAGTGCGAGGATGTTTCCCGAAACAATTCACGGACACTTTTTCAGTCCCAGTGGAGCCGGTCCTGCTCAAATGCCCACCAGAGGAGGCAAAATATTGCAAAGCAGATCATTCCCAGCCACCAAGGACTCAATGGAATCGGAAACAAGGCCAGCACGACTAGCCACCACGCACGGTGGGCGGCTCGCTCCAAGCCGTCAGCGTCGCATGACAAGGCTTTGGAGCTGCTCGGCAGGATGGAAGAACAAGGCGGCTACCGCGGCGCGATCGTGCCCTCCCGCGAAGCGCGGGAGTGTCTGCTATCGGCCAACGAGCTACTGGTAAGGGCGGCCGGCAGTTAGAGGTTCGAGTTACTTACATCGGGGAAGCATTGAGTGGCTGATAGCTTAACGGCTTGTCGCTATTTTGCTTTTTGCAATCAGTAAGTTAGTAGGGCCGTTGCAAGGTCGTTGTTAAAGCATGAGGCCTGCAACGGGGCAAAAATACATGCGTCACTTTTGGCTCCCAGTTGGTACACCCCTAAACGGCCCTTCTGAGACGAAACCGCTGCTCAAATCGCCTCCAATTGCGTTGTCGGCAGCCCAGGAATCCATATCCTGCTCCAGTAGGTGCAGTTTTTCGATTTTTGCCTCAAGAAAATCTAGATACACCCTGGCGGCACTCTGATTCGCGATATCGCTCTTGTCGCCCGTAACGTACGCCTGGAACTGGCAAGCTGCGTAGATAGCTGTCCCTAGATAAAACTCGATGTCATCCGCTCGAGTACCGCGCGCTTGTAGCTTTTCCTCAAAGGCGCAGAGACTGTCGATGACGACCGTAGCACGTTCAGCGGCATAAGATGACTGAGCTCCAGAACCAGAACCGCGAATGAAATCGCTGAATTTCTCTAGCGCGTAGTGCATTCTCCGCATATTGAGCACGGAAGCCATATACTTCTCCTAGGCTAGGGGGATAAAGCCTATCCGACTGAACACCCGGGCGTATACTGTACCTACGTACAGGGAGGATTGGGGCCGAAACCCTCTGCACGTGCTGGAAACAAAGGGCTTGCAGATGCGAAAATCGGCTCTCTAGTGGCGCACCCTTAATTAACGTGGCCTTTCTGTTCTTCGAAATACTCGATTGTGCAGAAACGGGGCGAGCAGAATAGCACATCAGCCCGCTAGAAATCCCCAGGCTGCACAGGTTGGACCCTGAAGCGGTGAAGCCTTATGCTTATGCCCCTCCCCGATCCAACGAAGTAGGCTCACGTGGCTGATATCCGGAGAGAAGAGCGTAAGCCCGAGAAGCTGCAACTGCTGATCTCGCGCATGGCGGAGCCGTTGCTTACAGAGCCTGCTTCCACAGATAACGTCAGTTCCCATGGCATGCGAGTCCGAACAGGACGTGCCTGGAAGCGAGACGCTTTCCTGATTGTCCAATCTTCTGAGTACGAGCTTTGGGCGCGCGCGAGAGTTATCTATTGTCAGGCACTTCCAGATGGGACATTTAATATTGGATTGAAACTTACCGCGCGGACAGGTGACTGGATTATGCGGTCATCCGCGTGAATCAGAGCAGACGCAGGGAACGCGATGGCATATTTAGCTTTTGGGGGTTCCCCCGATAGGGAATGCTAAACGAGGACCGCGCACTTTGTCTTGCCTGTCGGATTTGCGAGTTTTAAGGATTGCGTTTTCTCACTGACGCAAGGCAACGCTGCGCTGCAGGTAGGGCCGTTTCGAGCAGAGCGTGTTCCAGTCATGCTCGTGGACCTTCCTCAATACTCAGAATTTGCGAGAAGTGCAGATGGGATCATCGGGTTAGATTTGTTGAGCAGGAGCAAGAAGTTCGCGATTGATTACCCGGAGAGGAGGCTCTATTTCGAGCTAGATTCTGACAAAACCGCCTGTTCCGTTCCAGGATGCTTTGTCGTTCCGATTGTTATTCAAGGGCTTGTTGTTCGTTTTGGAGTTGATACAGGTGTGCAAGACGTCCTGCTATACGGAGATCGACTGAAAAAACGCCGGGGCAAACTTCGAAGCGAAGGAGAGCCTGAAGCCGTAATGATGGGGCGAATCGGGGCGCGAGGGTCAGCCTGCCCGATGTTCAAATTGACGGTCCCGGAGAAACCATCAGGGCCGTGCTTATTGACGGACCGGAAGAACGAGTCATGCCAGGCCTGGACGGTTTCTTAGGCGCAACGCCTTTGCACGCAACCCGGATTGAATTTGACTTTGGCAAAGTGATTCTGCGTTGGCAGTGAGCGCCCAGAGGAGCTCATAAGTCCCATCTGATAACCGGCTAACCCGCCAAGTTCATTTGGGCGCAGTTGACTTTACCGGTTTCGCGTACTTATCGGGCACAACTCCTCGCTTGTTCACCTCGCGTTAGCTGGCGTGCCTATTTTGTATTGCGCCTGTAGACCTTGCCCCACGTGTAGTCGTACCTCACGGTGAAGCCGACAAGGTCCGGACCATTGACATGCACCAGCGCCTTGGCGAATTCGAAAATCAGCGAGTTTCTGGGATTGAGGGATATATTCATCTCACTGCCCACGATAAGGTTCTGCTGTGTATTGTTCTGAGTGACACCGTTGAGGAGCGTAGTGCCGCGAAAAGAGTAGCGCGTATCAACAGAGGCCCAGACGCCGTCGTCAAAAGAATAGCTGATGTGTCCTTCAACTCCGGGGAGCGGCTGTTGCCGTAGGATTTCCCTTCCGCGATAAGAAGTGTTGTCCGTGTAAAAAGAGGCGTTAACGTACGCGTCGAATTCCCACTTCTGCTCGGGTCCAAATGGATGCGTCAGAGCGATTTCGGGCTTGAAGGACCAGCGGTGGGAACCCAGGTTGAGAATCTTGTCGGGGTGGTATAAGCCCGTTGGTGCGGTGATGGTGAGGCTTACACCCAAACAGGTAGTCGGTTGGTAGTTTTCGAACTGCGCCACGGTGAGCGCCGGCCCCCCCTTCAGCAACATGGCCAGCCGGTAGCTGGTGTCGCCCGCGCCAGTGGCGGAGCCTTGGATGTTCGTGCCGGTGATTGAGCCCCCGAGGCCGGCAACTGGAAGAGCCGCCTCCGCCCACGTTAGGCGGTGGAGCAAGCCGAAGTAGCGTGTGTAGTCGATGGTTCCCTGATTAAGGTTAAAATTCGCGCCGGTGATAATAAGCGAAGTATCTATCGAAGCGTTGGCGTGCACGTATGCATAGCTAAGTTCGAGCTGATTAATCCCTACGGGAGTATTGTCGTAAGCTCGCGGAGCGGTGAATTGGGCGCATGCTTCGTCCGGGGTGTAAAGAACCGCCAGAATGATGCAGGCAAAGAGCAGCCGCTTGTTCATGCAAGCATTCAAAACACCACCTTGATAAGCCGGCTTATCAGTTCTTCGAACGAGAAGATCGTAAGCAGAAGAGGAGATAGGGGAGCTGCTGTTGCAACCGCTAGACGTGCGACATCCTGCAGTCCGAAAGGAACAACACGCATTTCGCGGACGATGTCATAGCTATTTCCGAGATCAGCGAGGGACTGTATATCTCCCGTACCTAGCAGTTCCGCGGAAGGAAATGACGCACGGACCCATTTTTGATCGAAGCTTTCGACGTATCGCTGCGCGAACAAACCATAATCCGCCAGTCCCTTTCTTCTTATGCGCGCCATCCGGACACTGAACATCAGCAGCGGTCCAAGAACGACGAAAACGAAGAAGACGATAAAACCGCCAATCTGGAACTTGAAGGATTGTAAGCTTTCACCGTGATAAAGGACACGATCGGCTACAATGCCGGCGAGAATCGTGCCCTGTGCAAAGAGAATAGGAGCGTACGCATAGGAACTCTTTCCTAGGAAACTCAGTCCTCCGCAACGATCAGGATGGGTCGGTACCAGATTCAGCTCGATCCGATTGACTTGCCAGAGAAACCGAAACCAGACCAAGAGCCTCATGTACCAGCGCAGCAGAATGAACTGAAAAATCGGGAGGCTCACAAACACATACCAGTAACCCGCCGGAGTAAGGTTCCACCTGCCTCCGCGCAGTGCGTACCAGGTTACGAGGCCGAGTTCGCTCCTGCTATTCCAGACCCACAACCCCATCGTATAAACAGCGGCGAGAAGCGCAAGCTCGAGGGAGACTGAGTTGCGAATCTTGACAGCAGACTCGACCGCCTTGTGAAACGCAGGCGTGTCTTTGGGCAGCACAATACGCCATTCGACGAAGCGGCGTACTATAGGGCGTATCCGCGAATGAACAACTAATTCCGCGGCGATGAGAATTGGGAGCGCTGCAAGGAATCGGGCGTGTACTTCGATGTCGCGGAAGAACGAAATTCGTCCAACACCTCCGACATTTGTGCCAAGTGCAGAGAGAATGAGCAGTGGGAACCAGGTGAGCAGGATGGACGCGATTATCCGCCGATTCAGCAACTCGAGCGAGTCTCCTTCGAGATGCGCCTTCTGAAGCAGTTGGAAGAGTGGCCCCCCTAAGACCAAAGAGAAGTCCTCTGGTTCGCCGCCTTGATAAATCTCATGTACAGTCTTCAGATTCGGTTGGCTAATTGTGACTCCCATCCCGCAATCTCTCTTGCTGGAAATGCCTAGGACCATTCACCTGAAGTCAGACCTGTAGCATGATTTCATTTGGTCTGCTCAGAAGGAACTGGCACTTTTGACAGCGTGCTCAACGGATTTTGCAAGTTGGGATTGAGCCGCAAACTGTCCGAACTTCGGTGTGGACAATCTCATAGCACCTCTTGATTGCCGTGCTAGTGAATTTGCCTGTTGAAGACTGGAAGAGGGCGTGCAACGCTGCGGTGATTCTCACTAGTCTACCGATGTTTGTGATGATGCCGCGCCGCCATTATTCAAATCAGAGATCGTAGAATCGTCCGATGCGCTGTTACTTTTGCCAGCTTGCGCATCGGATTGCTCCGGGAGTTGAATCACATGAGGTGCAAAATCCTTTTGCGCATGGAGGAAGCTTATGCCGATAAAAACCCCGAGAGAGGTTTTTGTGATGTTGCTCACGGATGTACGACAGGGGGCAGAAAAAGCCGAGAAGATGTACGAGGAGATTGGGCAGTTAGCCCAAGATCCCCAGATCAAAGAAGCGCTGCAAGCGCGAGCATTTGTATCAGGCAAGGTCCTTGACACGCTCGACGAGTGCTTCAAACTCCTCGGCGAGCACCCCGCAAAGCTCACTGGGCGGTTGCAGGAAACGTTGATGGAGGACTTTCGCAGGGAGCTGGCTGAAATTCAAAGTCCTGTCGCCAGACGCATTTTCGCATTGATGAAACTCAATCACCTTGCACAGTTTCGGATCAGCGAGTACCGCGCTCTAATCGCGGCGGCAGAAGCGGTAGGGCACCATGGCGTCAGTCTGCTATTGGAAACCTGCCTTGCGGCCAAAATGACTTTTGTGGAACGGACACAACGCTTTCTCAGAGAATTCGTTGAGACGAAGGTCGCCGAACGTGCCGCGGGAGCATCGGCGTAGGACCGTAAACAAAAAGTCCCGGTTCCAAACGATGCTTAATACCGTCCTTTTTGTGATACTTGGTCTCGTTGTTTTCTGGGTGTTGACGGCCATTTTTGAGGCGATAGCGTTAAAAGACCATCCCCTCGTCGCTCGACTTCTTGCCGCCGTGGTGACCGTCGTTGCCGCGTATGTTGGCACGGGATACGAACATTGGTGGCAGGTATTGATTGGAATGGGGGCCGCTTTTGCCTACCTCCAGATATTGAAAGAGTCTCATCACAAATCAGCGGAAAAATCACAATAAAGAACTCGCCTCAAGCTATCCGCTACTCGCTAGAGCGATTAGCGTTGGTTTGATTGCTTCTCGGACTTCGAATACAGGCTGACTAGTCGTGCGACTAAAACAGCCAAGAACAATTGCCCGCCAACGCCTTCGACGATTGCGAGGCCCCGAACTACGTCCGCACGCGGCGCGATGTCGCCATAACCGAGCGTTGCCAGTGTGACAAAGCTAAAATAGATTGCACTCGTCTGAGAGAATTGCCCGCTGACGACGAAAGTGCCCGGGCTCATCTGTTCAAGAACCCAATACAAGAGGCCGAAGCAAATACCAGCAAGCAAATAGGCGCTAAGAGCTGCGTACAGATGCTCGGCATCGACCTCTGTAGCGCCCATGGCAAAGCGCAGGGCGGAAACTGCTGCAAACATCCCAATCAGGGTCCACATTCCCAGCGTCATCGTCGAGAGACCCTTGTGTCCGAGCCAATCGGTAAGTGGACGCGCCAGCCAGGCAACTGTCATGAGCACGACCAGAAGGGATCGGCTTTTCACCGAGTCGGCCGGTATTATCGCGGCAAGGAGGCTTGCAGCCACCAGTGATTCAAAGAGGGCTCCACTCAATTTTAGGGCGCTAAGAACCGGAGCTGCCACCATGGTCAGAAAGAGCGCATAGAACAGAATCGAGTAGCGACGGCGCAGGTAGGCCTCCGCGAAATCACTTAGGATTCTGCTTGCATCACTCATCACATTTGCGCGGCACCGGAGAGATGTGGGAAGGAACAACCAACGAAACGCTCCTTACGTTTTTCGAAACAGTTGCGCTTTCTATGAAATCTCCTGAGTATTTGCGGGAGCTCGATTTAGCCAGGCGATGAACAACTTGTAGCCCACCGACAAAACGATTGCCCCAACGAACAAGCCGATTATGCCCAACGCTATGAAACCGCCAATAGCCCCGAGAAATACGACCGCGATGGGAACTGGGACGCCTCGCCCTAACAGAAGAGGCTTGAGGACGTTGTCAATCATGGCAACGATTAGGCACCAAACCAAGAAAATCACGGCTTTGGTAACGCTCGAAATCGCGAACACATAAATGACGGCGGGAATAAGGATAAGCGTCCCCACCTGCAGCACTGCGGCAATCAGAAACATAATCGTCCACAAACCGACACCCGGCATTCCTGCGAAAAGAAAACCAAGGGTCGCGAGAAGCGATTGGATCAAAGCCACGCCGAGAATTCCTATAGTAACGCTACGGATTGTGGTGCTGGCGAGCTGCTCAAACTCCGGCCCTCTTTCGCCAAAAATACGGATGGCCACTGAATGCGCGCCTCCAACTGCGTTCTTGGCGTTGGCAAGAAGGACTCCGGCAACGACGATGGAGAGAGCGAATTGCAGCACGGTGAGGCTGATTCCGGCAGAAGCGGATAGCAACCCAGAGACTATTCCTTTGATTTGTGGAGCAAAACTCTTCAGGGCAGTGGTTATGTTTGTCGAAGCCAGGCTCCACGCATTTTTTAGAGGAACACCTATGACCGGCCAGTTTTCGATGCTGGCGGGGGGCGGCGGGATGATTGGCGTTCCGTCTTTCAGGTGTGCTGCGAGGGTTTGTATGCCTCCAACCAATGTTCCTGCAAGCAAGAGCGCCGGAATAATTAAGAAGGCTAAGAGCAAAGTGGTAATAAGGACTGAGGACAGCACTCCACGGCCGCGCAAGGCGAGCTGCAAGTTTTTGTAACCCGGGTAAACCGCGATGCCGATGATAATTCCCCAACTAATCAAAGGAAGGAAGGGACGCAAGATAAGGAGACAAGCAGCAACCAAGAAGAATATCAGCCCAATGTGGGTGGACACTTCAACAGCGCGATTAATGTAGTCCCTATTGTCCACTAGCTGTCTCGTTGCCAAAGCGGTGTATTCTTCGCCCCTTTAACGTCCCAAGTTAGAGAGACAAGGCTGGTCCCCACACTGGCAGAAGTGACAGTCCGACAGGCTCCCTATGCTACAGCGGACATTATCATCGCGGCTGGATTGAAGCGTGTTGGACTCCCATGAAGGACATCCTCGAGAGCGACAAGCGACCATAACCCTTTTCTAGTTAACCAACTAGAGCAATCGGGAGTTAGCTGGGCTTTCGCCTTTCGGGCAGGATTTCTCGATTGCTCCTATGGGTGTCATCATTGTCGTCATTTCGGCCATTAGGAGCGACAGGGCGCGAGGCGATTAGAGAAGTCGCTGAAGCGACCGGCGGACTCGACCTGCTCCGGTTAGAGAATCGCAAGGATTATGCCAGGCCGTCTCAAGACGCCTGGTAACCTCCTTTCAGCCGCACTGTTGAAAAAATTACATAGCTGAAAGGCTTAACCTCCCGAATCATCTATATGTTTCAGTCACTTACAGCCGGACGATCGGCATCCTCCCTGCTTCTTATGTAGGGTGTAAGGAGGGGTAGAAATGAATCGATCTTTGAATATTTTTGGTACCGCACTTTTGTCGTTCGCGTTGGCGACGGGATGCAATCACAGCACCGCCGCGGCGGACTCAAGCGCTGACCAGAATGCTTCGAAGAAGGGCCTGCTACGAAGTTTATTTGAGACGAGGAAAGAAATCACGATCCCAGAAGGCTCGCCCTTCGAAGTGACCTTAGACGAAACGCTTGCTAGCAACCGCAACCATGCGGGCGATAACTTTGCAGCAAGCCTCTCGCAACCAGTTGTGCAGGACGGAAAGACGGTCATCCCAGCGGGTGCACATGTCGCAGGCCGCGTGGTTGATGCGAAAGATTCGGGCCGCCTGCATGTCCCGGCACGCCTGAGTGTGGCGCTCAGCTCCGTGGAAGTTGATGGCAAGTCGTATGACATCGACACCGGCACGATCCGGAAGACCGGACAGAATCACAACAAACGCAATCTTGGTTTCATCGGCGGTGGCGCTGCGGGCGGCGCACTAATTGGTGGCCTAGCCGGTGGGGGCAAGGGAGCTTTGATCGGCAGCGCGATTGGTGCGGGTGCCGGCACCGCAGGAGCCGCAGCTACAGGCAAAAAAGACATATCGCTGCCTGCCGAGACCCGCTTGAGGTTTTATCTGTTAAGGTCTGTGACCATCAGCGTAAAGGGTTGACGTTCGCAAATCCTTTGCATACCGCCTAGTAAAAAAACGGGAGGCGCAAGCCACCCGTTTTTTCTCCCGTAGTAGATTGCGGAGCTGGCGTCACTCTCTTCTCGCGACGAAAAAAATCTCTGAATAGACAGTTCCCCTATATCGTGGACGCGCTGGCCAGCTTGCCTAAGGGAACGGTGATGGATGGTGGAAGGGCCGCGACTTGACGCGCCTTTTGCTAATCGAAGGGCGAGCGTTGTTGAAATCGCTGGTTGTCCAGGCCATTCTAGAAGTGCGCGACACGGGCGGCGCTCCCTGCCGTGAGGCGCGGCGATTATTAGGTTCCAAGATTAGGTCAAGTAAAAAGCCAAATTGAAAATCTGACACGGTTGCGGGCGGAGCTGAATCGATTGGCAAGAGAATGGGACAAGCTCCAACTGTCAGACACAAGAAAGGACCATGAACCATGCGGACCACCCTTCTCGTTCTCCTGCTCAACATACTTCTCGCGGCGACAGTAGCTCAACGGACCTCTCAATCCGAGCAAAGCACGCGGTCGGAAGCTGTCGCCAAGCGGGGAGATCATGTCATGGGCTTCTCTCACGAAGCGACTACACATCATTTCCACCTGCTCAAAGGTGGCGGTGAAATAGTGGTGACGACGAATGATCCGAGCGATAAAACGAGTGTTGAGCAGATTAGGACTCACTTAAACCATATCGTCAGCATGTTCTCGAATGGAGATTTCAATGCCGCGATGCTGATTCACGACACCAATCCGCCTGGCACGGCGACAATGGCGCGTCTAAGGTCCAGCATTCGTTACACAATCTCTGAGATACCCCAGGGCGGGAAGATTCGCATTGCAACATCAACTCCGGAAACCACTGATGCCGTACATGCATTCCTGCTGTTTCAAATCGTCGACCATAAGACGGGAGATGCTCCCACGATTGGAAACTAGAGGTGGTATCAGAAACCCACAGGAGCTAATGAGGTTTTGTAAGGAGAGTTGGTGTTCGCTGCGGGAGTTGCCATACGCGAACGCTATAAACGCCGCGTGTTGTCGACGCGGTGTGGTTCAGTGTCACTGATTCTATCTGCATCCGACTAAGCCCGATAGAGATTACTTGCCCAATTTGAGGGATCGGGAGCCTGTCCTCAGGGTCGTCAATTGTATGTAACTCCCATCCCAAAACGTCGAGAAACTTGAAGACGCGCGCCACTTGGCCTCCGAAAAATCAGCCTTGGTACTCTCAAGAACGGACCCACGGTCCGGTTGCAATCGGCGGGGACAAACAGTATATCCCGTTTGAACGTAACTGACACGTGTCAGAGGGCGAACCGGGCGAACCTGGCCGAACCTGCCGGTCGGCCCGTCTCGCCTGTCACTCACGTTGGAAGCCGGTTCACGCATGATACGTGAGGAGACGAAGCAGCGGTGGGTATAGACATTCTGATCGACAGGTGACTCCAGTTTCCGCGCTCAATAGGCAAGGGACAGGATCTTAGGAGAGGGTCGCCTCTACTATTCAGAGGCCACCAAAATAGAAACGTAAACAACAATTTCTGGCGGCAAACGAATCATGGCGGGAATCTTCAACTGCTGGGCTTTTGGACCCTGATGGGGCCCGGCTCGTCCTTTGTTGAGTCAACGGCGCCACTGAGACTTAGTGGGGTTTGTTCTTCGATCTCAACAGCATCCGTACGGCCTGCTTGCCCTTACCTGTCCACTGAAATCACCGTAACTGCAAATCCGAGACACGTGCCTTTCGTCACGGTTCTCTGTGACCACGGTCACGGCGCTCCGCGCAGGGTTGGCCTATGAAAAGGGTGACTGTGGCGAGTCTTCGCCCAGACCTATTCACGAAAGGGGAAGCCTATGACCACTCACGTCGTCGAACCAACCAAGAGTCCGCAGAAAGAGGTGGAAGCCAACAAGAAAGTATCTCTGACTCACATCATGGTGCTGACTGACTTCTCGGCGGTATCGGGCCTGGCGCTGGAATACGCTTTGGCGCTGGCCCGGCGCTATGACGCGCGGATCTATCTGACGCATGTCATGACCCCGGATACCTACCAAATGGCGGAGCCGGCACTGCCAGAAATGACTTACGAGAGAATGCGCCAAGCAGGGGAGCAAGGCATCGCTGACATTCTGACTTCGGGCAAACTGCGCGGGGTTCTGCATGAAGTGCTGCTGCAAGAAGGAACTCTGTGGCCCACAGTGGAACGGCTGATCGAGGAGCAAGGGATCGACTTGGTGGTTACCGGCACGCACGGCCGGGGCCAGTTCAAGAAGATGATTCTCGGTTCGGTGGCCGAAGAAGTGTTCCGGCAAGCTGGCTGTGCGGTGTTGACCGTCGGGCCGCGCACGGTGAGGCAAGTTCCATCCGAAGTGAGTTTGAAGAACATCCTGTTCGCAACTGACTTTGGACGCGGTTCCGAGCGGGCAGCGAAGTACGCCTTCTCTTTGGCCCAGGAGCATAATGCGCGACTCACTGCGCTCCACGTGGTTGAACAGGCCCATGCTTACACCGAGGAAGAGGTGGAGCGAGTACGTCTGGTCAACCTTCAGAAGATGAAACAGTTCATGCCGCCGGAAAGCGAGAACTGGTGCAAAGTTGCGTTTCGCGTGACCTTCGGCGCGGTTGAGGAGGAAATCCTCACTGAAGCATGGGAGACGAAGGCAGACCTGATCACTATGGGGACCAAGATGAGAAAGACGTTCGCGGGGCATGCGCCACAGACGACTGCCTACAACGTCGTGGTCAAAGCAAAATGCCCTGTGCTTACTGTCCGCGGGTGAGCGCCCACTCCATGGCTGACGCGGATCATAAGACGATGAGACATGCGCGCATCATCGTCACTCACTACGGCGGGCCCGATGCACTGCGGGTAGTTGAAGAGGAGTGCCCCGAGCCGAAGAGTGGTGAGGTGCGGGTGAAAGTGCTGGCCGCAGGTGTCTCGTTGCCCGATTTAATGATGCGCGAAGGCATTCATCCTGAGACGCCCCGCCTGCCCTTCACGCCGGGGTGGGATCTGATTGGCGTGGTGGACCGGCTTGGGACGGGTGTCTCTGGAATCGAACCGGGCCAGATAGTTGCCGCCCTGCCGATCAGCGGTGCGTATGCGGAGTTCGTCTGCCTGCCGCGAGATGTGCTGGTTCCCGTGCCACCTGGGTTGGACCCCGCTGAGGCTGTCAGCCTCATTCTAAACTACGTCACTGCGTACCAGATGATGCAGCGCTCCGCGAAAGTCAGATCGGGTCAGCGCGTGTTGATTCACGGGGCGGCAGGCGGGGTCGGCACAGCACTATTGCAGCTTGGGCGGCTGGCCGGGCTAGAGATGTACGGTACTTGTTCAGCGCGAGGGCAGTCGGCCGTTTCTGATTTGGGCGGTATCCCGATTGATTACCAACATCAAGACTTCGTGAAAGAAATTCACCGTCTCACAATCCAGGGCGTGGACGCTGTCTTTGACAGCATCGGTGGCACGCACATATGGCGTTCCCGCAAGGCTCTGCGTCCTGGCGGAACGGTTGTGGCGTATGGTCTTACGGGCTCGCTCCGTGGGGGGCGCTTGGCTTCAGGTCGTGCTGGCAGTCGTCATCGCTTTCGTGCCCTAGCCATCTTCGGGCTGTACATAGTTGCCGGCTGGCTTCTCCTGGGCCGGAGGCGAGTGGTTCCCTATAGCATCCAGACGCTCATGCGACTGAGGCCAGCATTGTTTCGACACGATTTGATGGCCTTGTTCGACCTCCTACAACAACAAAAGATCAAGCCGCTTATCGCGCAGAGAATTCCCCTTTCTGAGGCAGGGCACGCACACGAGTTGCTCGGGAAGGGAGGCGTAATAGGCAAGATCGTGCTGGTACGAAGCGGGCAAGGAGGATTTCTATGAATCGACCAGAACGAACAGCTCCGCCGACAGCCGCTGTTCCAGCCGGCCTCCACTCGATGGCGGTGCTGCGGAAACCCGGGCGCGACGTGGCTTTGCTGGCAGCTGTACAGATCGTGTGTTTTCTGATGCTGATGATCCTTGAGCCCCGCTTTTTCATTATTCATCTGTATCAAATGATTCCGTATGGGGCGATCTTGCTGCTCGTCGGTTATTCTCTCGACCGCTGGGCTTATGCGATTGGCGGACTCGTTTCGATGGTCTGGCTAGGCCTCGCGTACATGGCAGGCCTCCTTGGTTCGGCAGTCGAGCGCCTGCGCACGCCCGCAAACTCGGCCACGACCGACATCCTCATCGCCGTTCTCGCGCTGGCGACCGCGGCGGTGGCGGTGCTGATGACCGTGCTCTGCCGAGTTCACTGGGTTAAGGAGGACACCGAACGTCGGGCAAACCGCCGCATCATCCTTCTCAGCTCAGCAATGGTGTGTTCGTACTACCTCGTCCTGGCTCACTGGTTCTGGGACATGATTCGCGATGCGTGACCTCATTCAATGCGAAGCTCTGCGATTAGACTTCTGTTGATCTCTTGCATCGTCCCGCCCCGCTTCTCCTGGACACCTCGTGAAGGACAAAAGCTTGCTTGATCTGCGCGCTAGGGTGATCGCCCAGCGGACAGATGTGCCCTAGCAAGGCGAAAAATCCGTCAAATGCAGAATATTCACCGCCGTTAGGATGCGTTTCGAGCCGTCCTCCATTGCCGCGCTCGAAGCTGATGACGCTCACAAGCGCCTGTTGGTGGTATCTGTATCGGTTCTTTGCCCCGCAGCCGAGACCGAAAGCCGGACCTTTCGTCTCGTCTTCAAGTGCCGCGGCGGTAAGGCAGGAGTTAGCTCGCTGTCTGAGGCTTGGTGAGCTGTGGCACGTCGAGCTGTGACCGGTGTCACTGGAACAAACCGCCTGCCAAGCTAGCCTATGAAGATGAACCCGTGTACGAGTCGGCTAGGCCATGGGGCAAACAGAAGTCTCGGGGAGGCGACAAATGACTAAGCATATGGTCATACTGGACGGCAACGAGGCCGCAGCGTCAGTCGCTTACAGGCTCAGCGAGATGATCGCCATCTATCCGATCACCCCCGCCTCGCCGATGGGGGAGTGGGCCGATGAGTGGTCTCATCAGAGCAAAACGAACATCTGGGGTACAGTGCCGCGAGTCGTGGAAATGCAGAGCGAGGCCGGAGCGGCTGGCGCGCTCCACGGAGCGATACAGACGGGCGCCCTGGGCACTACGTTCACTGCATCACAAGGTCTGCTCCTGATGATCCCCAACATGTACAAAATTGCGGGAGAATTGACTCCGATAGTCATCCACGTTGCCGCCCGGTCCCTTGCCACGCACGCCCTCTCTATCTTTGGCGACCACAGCGATGTGATGGCCGCACGTTCCACCGGCTTCGCGCTGCTCTGTTCGTGCACTGTTCAGGAAGCCCAGGACTTGGCGTTCATCGCCCACGCCGGCAGTCTCGAGTCGCGAATTCCTTTCTTGCATTTCTTCGACGGTTTTCGCACCTCGCATGAAGTGGCCAAGATTCTCCCACTTTCTAACGATGACCTGCGGGCGCTAACCGATGACACCTTCATTCGACAGCATCGCAAGCGTGCTCTCACTCCGGACCAACCGGTCCTGCGGGGCACGGCACAGAATCCGGATGTGTTCTTCCAGGCCCGCGAGGCGGTGAATCCTTTTTACCATGCCTGCCCGACTATCGTGCAGCAAGTGATGGACCGTTTCGCCGAACGCACGCGACGTTCCTACCACCTTTTCGATTATGTGGGCGATCCTGAGGCGGAGCGGGTCATTGTGCTCATGGGTTCCGCCGCGGGAGCGGTTGAGGAAATAATCGATGCTCTGCGCGCTCGTGGCGAAAGAGTCGGCCTGCTGAAAGTTCGATTGTTTCGTCCTTTCGACGTAAATGCTTTTCTTTCCGCCTTGCCTTGCACAACACACGCCATCGCGGTGCTAGATCGCACCAAAGAACCCGGCGCTGCCGGAGAGCCGCTCTACATGGATGTTCTGACCGCGCTCGGGGAAACCTTCACCCGCTTCCACGGTAATGACTCGCCACAGAAGTTCCCCGCCTTGCCGAACGTTATCGGTGGCCGCTACGGGCTTTCTTCCAAAGAATTCACGCCGGCCATGGCAAAGGCCGTCTTCGATGAATTAGGGAGAGAGCGGCCGCGCAATCACTTCACCATCGGAATCTATGACGATGTGACGTTCACGAGCCTTGCCTTCCTGGAGTCTTTCTCAACGGAAAATCCTCGGACCACTCGAGCCATTTTCTACGGCCTTGGTTCGGACGGCACGGTCGGCGCAAACAAGAACTCCATTAAAATCATCGGCAATCCGCTTTTGGCATCGCCAGAGAGAATCCTTGCCCTGGATGCCCGGGTTCTTCTTGTCGATCCGAAGATCCGCAACCAGGATCTGCCAAGACCCGCGATAAGACCATATCCGCCGCAATTATGCTTCCCGCTGGACGATGAAAAATGGAACGCATGTAAATCTGCGACCCATACGTCCAGAAGACGAGCCAGCGATGGCCAAATTCCACGAGCTGCTTTCCGACGAAACCGTATATTTGCGTTACTTTCATATGGCCAAGCTCGATACCCGAATCGCCCACGAACGGTTGGTTCGCAAATGTTTCATTGACTACGATCGGGAAATGGCTCTCGTCGCCGAACTCGCAAGTGCTAATTCAGCAGTTCCGATGATTGTCGGCGTCGGGCGTCTATCACGCCGGCCACTATCGGACGAAGCTGAACTCGCAGTTGTTGTCGCCGATAGTTGCCAGCACCAGGGATTGGGAGGCGAACTGATCGCGAGGCTGGTAACGATTGCTCGTACGGAGGGTCTCAAACGGATCGTCGCCGAATTTCACTCCGAGAACAGCGCCATCCGGCATATGGCTGCTCACGGTGGTGCCAAAGTAGAACGGACTTCCGACCCGATGTGTTTCCGTGTTGCAGTTTCCCTCTAGCTCTGACGGTGCACACGTTCCACAGAAAGGAGATGCCTCTTCCTGGTTTCGGTAGCGAACTCCGATTTTTTTGATATCAAGTGGGTGTGGCAGGGAATCCGAACCAAGTTCGGGCACTCGCGAGCTGCGGCATTCGGGAGACCAAACACCAGTAGATGCAAAGCTGGCGCGCTAGACTGCCGAAGTTTCCTTGCGAGCTTCCGTTATTGGGCGTTCAGGCCAAACTACTTTGAGAACTCCCCCCGCAATGTGCCTTTACGTAACGGGCGTTCCTTCATCAACGCAAAGAACACAGGTACCAGAATCAACACATGAATCGTTGAAGTGATCATGCCGCCCACAATAGGAGCGGCGATGGGCTTCGTTACGTCAGAACCAATTCCAGTTTCCCAAAGAATCGGAATCAAGCTCGCTAGGACGGCGGTCACGGTCATGAGTTTGGGACGCAAGCGTTGCACCGCCCCCTCGATTGTCGCCGCTTCGACGGCAGAATCAGGCCCCCGGTCATCGCATAGAACGTCGCGAAGATGAGGACGGCAGCCTCCACCACGGAGTGAAACACCACGTAGAGCAAAAGGAAGATCACGAAAAACACGACTGGAACGATGACCTTGAGTCGCTCCTTCGTGCGGATTTCAAACTCATATTCGCGCTATTCAAGCTGCGGACAGCTTCTTGTTGGTTTCCGCCAAGGGACGTTCAAGCCAAAGTACTTTGAGAACGACGCCGCATTGCTCGTCATAGACAAGGGTAAACATTTGAGAGCATAGCTCGCAAAGCCAATAGTGCCTCACGCCGTGGACTCCAGCTGGCGCATCAGTTGTTGAATTCTTACCACTAAGCAAACCGGAATCGGGTCGAAAGCGGAAGAACTTGCCACCCCCGGTCCAATGAAAGGCCGCCGGGCACGCCGGGTTTGCGCACTTCGGATGTAAGGCTGTGGTCTTGTCAAAAGTCCCCCCCTCATCCTTCTTCTGATAGAGCGGTATTCCTTTCAATGTTTCCCCGCTTTGCATTGGCTGAGTGCCGAGGGTGCGACGTGCAGCGGCGCGCTCTTCTTCCAGGCGCGCTATCGTCCTACGCAGCCAGTTTCCGAACACGTCTTCGATTTCGCCTTGATCGCTGTACCGATAGAGGGAATCCAGAGTCTCGCCCGAACCGTCCATTGGAATATGGCGACAGGGAATATCGGCGGATCGGAATTGAGGCGGCACTAACTGGATCAGGGCGCAATCGCTGCACGGGCCGTGTTCCTCAGAATTGAAGTTCATGCAGGTGGGGGAGTCTTCGAAGATAAGCTGTGGCCTCCAACGAGCGCTCGGTGACCTGCCGTAGCCTCCGTCTTCGAGGAATTTGAGTTCAAATTTCAGCACTTCTAAGAGGTCGCGTTCATCTCTCTGCATCTCGTACCTCCCACGTCGTTCCGAATATAGTGCTTACGCCAGCCTGTTTGCTGTATCCGTGGTCACGTTGATGCGTGACGGCTATCACAGCCAGGGAGCGGTCGATTCCTGCAGAAACACTTAAGTTGAGTCTCATCAGCAGAGCGGATGCAAAATGCCTAACGGGTTTCGTTTCGTGTCGCGCAGAGAGGGGGGTATACTCCGGGGCAGGGAACCCATGCGCGCGCCTTACGGGTTGGAAATCATTGAAAGTTGCTTATCCTGCTCCCACCGCGAGGACCGGCTCTTTTGCAATCTTCCGCCTGCCGGCGTGCAAGGACTGGCAGCTATTACTTCCCCTGCATCCTATCCCAAAGACGCGACATTGTTTGTCGAAGGCCAGACACCCCGCGGCGTCTTTATTCTATGCAGCGGCCGCGTCAAGCTGTCGACAACATCCGCAGATGGGAAGAGCCTGATCGTTAGAATTGCGGAACCGGGAGAGGTTCTGGGTTTACCCGCCACGGTCACGGGGAAACCTTATGAACTCACTGCCGAGGTAATCGAACCTGCTCAGGCGAATTTTATTGCCCGCCAAGATTTCCTGACCTTCCTGCGCGAGCATGGAGAAGCCGCTTTGCGCGTTGCGCAGCAACTCGGTGAAACCTATCACTCCGCGATCGCAGAAATGAGAACGATTGGGCTATCTCATTCAGCTGGCGAAAAACTGGCCCGCTTTCTGCTTGATCTCTCCGCAAACCACGGCGATGAAAAGGGCGACATTAGGGTCACGCTCACCCTCACCCATGAAGAAATCGCGCAGATGATCGGGACCTCGCGAGAGACCGTGACCCGGTTGTTCACCGTCTTCAAGAAGAGGCAGTTGTTGCAGGTTAAAGGGTCGATTCTCATCATCAAAGATAAGGCTGGACTCGAGAACGTCGTTAGTTCGTAGTTTCCTGCGCCTTCCCCGAAAACGCTCGTCCTAAAAATCCTGGCGGTGATGCTTGTCACGTCAATCAGTGACGTGGGTCACGGCAAAGCAGCTCAACCACTCGCGAGAATGTGACCCATTGCAGCCTCGAACCCGAGTTCGGCACCTTAGCCGGCGGTTAGTGGGCGAGATTTGGAGGGCAAGCGAATGAAAAGTCGTGCGGTTAACACGAGCATTATAGCGGGCCTCACAGGGGGCGTGATCGTATTTTTGGTGATGCTTGCATCAGTACCCAAGACTTCTGCGATTCCGGCATTCTCGCGGAAATACCAGACGTCTTGCACTACATGCCACAACAACTATCCCGAGCTGAACGATTTCGGGGAAGCGTTCAAGAAGAACGGCTTTAAGTTCCCTAAGGACGACGAGACTTTCGTGAAGGTGGCCTTTAGAACCGTGTTGTTGTGCGGGCCGACACCAGGGCTTCTTGACTGAGGGCAGCTCTGGGGCAACTTTGGAGCGCAGCAAACGTTCATGCGGACTTTAAGAGCAGGCGTATTTTATTTCGCACTCGTGTTCGGGGCTGGCTTTGCGCTCGGCACAGTCCGCACTCTCAGGTGATTTCCTCGTGGGCTGGCGCTGGTTCCGGCGGCGCTAAACTCGGCTCCCGCTCCAGAACATCCGTATTCCTTCGGCCCCAAACGGTGCCTGCAGGAGGACGTTTCGAGACTTCCGGGTAGCGGACCCTGGCTCGGTTCAGCGCTTCCTCGATGTTACCGCACATGTTTTCAGGTCCAATATGCTGCTGAAACTCGGCCTGGTGCATGAGTTTCCGAGGTTGCTCCCTCGCTCCGCAGAGGATCAGTTCTCGCCCGGATTCGTGTACCTGGTCTGCCAAGTTCTCCAGCGCCTGAAGGCCGGTGGAGTCGATCGCTGTCATGTTGCGCAACCTCAAAATCAGGATTGGAGGAAGACTCCCCAACCGCGTTGTGATTTCGTCGATTTTGTCGGTCGCACCAAACAAGAAAGGCCCGTGAATTCTAAAGATAGTGACGTAAGCAGGGATCACCTTGTGTTGCAGGATGTGGACATGCCCTTCGCGCACGTATTCTTCCGTCACCTCCGAGACCGAAGTCGTGTCCGTGACCTTGCGAATAAAAACCAGCACCGCCAGAATCATGCCTGCTTCCACCGCGACTGTTAGGTCCGCGAACACCGTTAATAGGAAAGTCGCGAGCCATACTGCGATTTCCATCTTGGAGAGCTTCAAAAGCTCCGGGATTTCCTTCCATTCGCCCATGTTGTACGAGACCACCAAAAGAATCGCAGCGAGGATCGACAACGGCACGAACCTTGCCAAAGGGGCGGCGAAGACTACGATGGCAAGAAGAGTCAAGGCATGAATCATTCCGGATACCGGCGTCTTCGCGCCGGAGCGGATGTTGGTGGCCGTTCTCGCAATCGCGCCAGTAGCAGGAAGTCCTCCGAACAATGGAGAAAGAATGTTCGCGACCCCTTGCCCAACGAGTTCCACGTTCGGATTGTGCTTGTCACCGCTCATGCGATCCGAAACGACGGCGGACATCAGCGATTCGATTGCCCCGAGCATGGCGACGGTGATCGCTGGCGAGACAAGTGGCCTTAGCAAATCCAGGCGCAAGCGCGGAACTTTAAGGACTGGAAGCCCAGACGGAATGCCCCCAAAGCGTGTGCCGATCGTTTCGACAGGGAGCTTGAATACAATGACCGCCGCGGTACCGAGGAAGAGAGCAACGATATATCCTGGAACTCTCCTTACATAACGCATGAAAACGATAATCACCGCGAGCGCAGTTGCGGCCAGAGTCGTCTCAATGGGAGAGAACGAGGAGAAATTGTGTACGACGGCCTGAATGCGAGCAAGAAATTCTCCTGGCACCTTGTCGATCTTCAGTCCGAAAAAATCTTTGAGCTGTGTGCTGGCGATAATAACAGCAATGCCGTTTGTGAAGCCCACGACCACAGGTCGTGGTATGAATTTCACAGCCGCGCCTAAGCCCGTCAGGCCCAGAATCAGCAAGAGGACACCGGCCAGCAGTGTGGATATGTAGAGTCCGTCCACGCCGTACTTCGCAATGATCCCGAATACGACCACCACGAAGGCTCCCGTTGGTCCCCCAATCTGGGTTTTCGATCCGCCCAGAGCCGAAATCACAAAACCCGCGACGATCGCGCAGTACAAACCGGCCTCGGGAGGAACACCAGAGGCAATCGCGAAAGCCATCGCGAGTGGCAGCGCGACGAGACCAACGGTTATGCCGGAAAGAAGGTCCGCCAGGAATAAACGCTTCGTGTAAGACTTGAGACACAACACCGATTTGGGTAGCCAGTTATTCATTGAATTTTTCTTGTTCGCTCTTTGCGCTGCGAGTTATTCCTCGCCTCGCTGAATCAAGGGTTGGATTCTGTACGCTCTCCGGCCTTCCATGCGATCGAGCTCTTCGTACTCCACCCAGTCGCCTATCGCGAGCTCGTGCGGCTCTATCCCGCGCACCGATGATTCATCGAAGGCTACGATGTGGCCGTCCTCGCCTAAAAGGTAACCGCGACGCCCGTTTCTCATCAATTGAGTAATCGATCCTCTGATCTTCATTTTGTACCCCCAGGTATTGGCGGCTTAGGACGAATTCCAGTCCTTCTCAAGGCACTGTGCAAAAGAGGGGATTTAGCGCAGCAATTTCTTGGAGGATGAGGGCAAGTCCTGCGGCGGCCACCACCGAAATGCGCGTGTCAGCCGGGTTACGTGGATGCCAACCCCTCGTCGCCACAACCCAATCCTTCATTGCACTGATAGACGAACCCCTTTGAGGCGCTCTCGAATATGCGAACATTTGCAGATGCCAGGTAAAATAAATCCGCCTCTTAGGAAACCGCCTGCATCTGCCGAAGCATGTCTCGCACCCCAACCAAATGGTTGTTAAAGATCTCTTTGGCCACGTCCAGCAGCCGAAAAATCGTTTTGTCAGTGATGGAGTAATACACGTTGCTTCCCGTCTTGCGTCCGATCACGATGTTGCGCACCCGCAGAATTGCAAGTTGTTGAGAAACGTTCGCAGGTTCGATTCTCAGAATTTCGCTGAGTTCATTGACACCTTTTTCGCCATCGCGAAGAGAGTCCAGGATGCGAATACGAATAGGGTGCGCCAGAGCCTTAAAGAACTCAGCCTTGAAGTTGGCAATTTGTTGCGGCATGCTGATCTGCGAATATCGTGATCTGCGAACTTATCCAAGTCAAGAACTTTTGTCCATCGGCTAGAGGAGAGAGTTGCCGTCCCCTGGACGAGCTTGGTCGATTGGCACGGTTTCATCTTGGCTCCCCGGCAAAGGCCTGCATTTGGATTTGCAGGACATTCCCACCGCAGGCGACCAAACATCGCCGAAAACCATTCACTTTGCTTCGCTCAGGATGAACGCTCCACCTCATGGTGACGGTGACGTACATCACCAC